>Ga0335395_10003267_pt1 | contig 10084 bp, 7 predicted proteins | sample MAT02_FD_205744 | JGI IMG/M metagenome (GOLD analysis project Ga0335395, IMG submission 205744) | Freshwater microbial communities from Lake Fryxell liftoff mats and glacier meltwater in Antarctica - MAT-02 (spades assembly) (version 2) ...
TTCGGCTCGTTAGTGAAACCGTCGGTAGCGCCGACTACCCGCAGGCCGGCAAACGATACGCGCATGTGTTCGAGATTTTCTAACTGATTAAAGCTGCCCGCCGGGTTAATCGTGCTAATCAAAATCGGCGCAGGAAGCGGGTTGCCGACGCTCATTGGCGTGACAACAAACGGTGCGACGAGCTGGGTGATCGGCGGCTGCGCCATATCGGTTGCGGGCACGAATTCAAATACCGTGCCGGTCACCTGCAAGCGGGCTCCAAGCACTACTGACGGCGGCGGCGCGGCACCGGTGAATACTAAAATACCTTCAGAAGTAGCGGGATCGGCATCGCGCCCACCTTCTGATAGCCCGGAATTGCCGTTCGTTGACCGCGTAGCGACATCCTGCAAGAAATAGCCGTTCGATTTAACGCCAGTGACAATGGCGTCAACGGTAACGACTTGTCCAGCTAGCGGTGAAACCAAACCTGCGCCTTGAACGCTGCTAATTGGGGAAATTACAACATCGTCATTGGTAATTGTGCCCACGCCCTGCGCATCGCTGGCGGTGGCCCCGACGATATTGCTTACGATAATGTTGAAGGTTTCGGTGGGTTCAACGGTGGTGTCACCGTTGATGGTGACTGCAAAATTTGCGCTGGTATTGCCCGCAGCAATCGTCTGCCCGATTAGCGCCAACGCCACATAGTCCGAGCCTGCGGTGGCCGTTCCGCCAGAGGTTGCGATATCAAAACTAACGCCACCGGGTGGTGCGATTGCATTTAAAGTGACCGTGAAGTTCGCTTGCGACGTGCCAGCGTTACCCTCAAACAAGGTGACGTCGTTGATAGAAAGGCCAATGGCATTGCCGCTGCCGATTGGCGTAATCGAGAAATCATCAACCGCCAGACCATCATCCGCGCCGGTGGCATTAAAGTCAGTCCAGCGGATCCAAAAATTAGCGCCGTTTGCGATACTCAAGCTGCTGATGGTGGACGTCACAGCGGTTTGATTCGCCGCAGCATTGCCATCAAGCGCGCCAATCGTGGTGGTAAAAGGCGAGGAAAAGTCAAGCAAGTCAACATCAATCCAGGTGCCGGTGCTGAGGCTGGTGGCATCGAGTGAGTACTGGAAGTCAATGCGATCCGCGCGCGCTGTGGTGCCCAAACGCCACTGTTCGCCGACATAGCTGATTGTCAAACCGGTAAGTGCAGCGCCGGTGCCGTTTTGATAACTTGCACCAAATCGTGGGGCCAAACTGCCAGATTGCACGCCGCCTAGTGCACGCTCTGTTGCCGCCGCCGCGCCGAAGCTGTAGGTATCGCCGCCATTGGCTGAGCCGGTTCCTGCCGTGTAGGTGGCATTTGCGTTAGTGCCGGTTTCTGAGCTGCCCCAGCCAGTTGGAAACACCGCGCTGGTGCCGGTATTAGCAAGCGAGTCAAAGTTTTCGACGACCGCTACGTTTGCGCTGGTAAGCACCACCTGCGCGGGAACGCTGCCCGCAAACGCTAACGCGATCACAATTGCCGCAAAATTACGCATAAATCACCAAATAAAAAAGTTGCCGGATAATAGCGCAGCGCAGTTGCGTGGGTATGACAAAATCGTGACTTTCAGCCGATTTAGCGCGATGCCTGCGCGGTTTTACTCGCCAAATGAACCCGCCTAGTGCAAGGCCGTCAATGGGGGTCATTCGCATTCGTTGATATTTGGTGACATTTGTTTGCCTTGTTGATCGGCGCGGCTTACGCCATAGTTGTCGCTTAGTCTTCACACAATGTGACATGAATAAACTCAAGCAGCTTTTCCTAAGCCCGGTCACTGCGCTGGTTTTGGTATTTTTGATAGCCTCAGGCACCTTATTCTTGGTGGCTAAAAAGAGCGCTGACCTGTTGGATGCTAACGGCCTAAACGTTCAGATCGCCGGCAGAGAACGCCTCGAATGGCAGCGCGTCCTGCGCTTTTTGTACGAACTGCGCTTTGCCGACAGCAGCGGCTTGGATGAAGCCGCTGCCAATGCCGCACGCGAAGAAGCGCTCAACAATCTGCGTACTAGCACGAAGCTGCTAGATGAGGCCACCGCCGCTTTTACCAACGGCGGAAGTGTCGACTTAGGCAGAGCCGGCGCTGCCGTGGTGAGCCGCAGCAACCTAACGCCCGAGGTGACCGCCGCCGCCGAAGCTCTAGCGTCGTCATGGAGCGAAATTGCCGCAAATTTAAAGCCTGCGATTGCCGGCATACGGCCTACACCGGCGGCAGTGCAAAATGCTTTTGAATTCGCGCTGGAGAAAGATGCAGAGTTTAGCCGATCGCTGTCAACATTTGTCGGCTTAATTTCGTTCTCTAGCTTCGATGCGGCTAGCCGACTCTCACGCCTGCAATATGTGGCGTCGATACTCGGAGCGCTGTTTATAGGCTTTTTGATTTGGCTATTTTCCCGCCAGCTCAAGAAAGTAAACGCCGCACGGAGCCAAATGACCGAAATTTTAAGTACCGTGCCAAGCGGGCTCATGCTGCTTGACGGCAATTTTAAGCTAAGTTCACAGTATTCCGCACAGCTGGAAAAAATACTTGGCCAATCTGATTTAGGCGGCAAAGATTTTTTCGCACTATTTAGCAAGATGGCCGACAGCGACACCTTAGCTACCGCACGGGATTATATGGGTTTGCTATTTGGCGATCATGTTGATGAAAATTTGATTAAAGATGTCAATCCGCTAGATCAGGTAAGCGCAATGGTGCCTAATCCATCGGGTCGAAATGAAAAACGCACGCTTAATTTTGGATTTAAACGCGTGATTGAAGACGGCAAGCTTTCGCATGTGTTGGTAACGGTCAGTGATATAAGCCAAGAAACCGCGCTTAGGGAACAAGTTGCCAAGCTTGAAAAGCAATCCGATCAAAACATGGGCCAAACGTTAGAGCTTATTACCGGCGCTTTAAGTGTGGATCGCGGCGTTTTAAATGATCGATTGACCAGATATCGCCAGCTTTTAGATGAAGCGAACGACAAGCTCAAATCGGCCGGCCGTGGTGAAAGCGCCTATCGGATGCTAATCGATGAAGTATTTCGCCCGATTCACACGCTAAAAGGTGAAACTGCCGCGCTAAACCTGCGCGTCATTTCAACAGCAGCGAGCGATGCCGAGCAGGAACTATCGCAATTGCGTTCTAAACCCGATTTAAATGGCAACGACTTTTTAGCGCTGACCATTAAATTAGACGAGCTTTATGATCGCCTGTCGAAACTCAAACAGCTAGCGGCTAAGCTGCCCGCACAAGCTATCTCGGCAGTGCAAGCACCAGCGGCTGCCTTTAAGCCTGCAGATGAAACGCTCAAAGCTGACACGCCGATGCAGCTGGATATGATCCGGCAAGCCGTGGCGCGCACGGCGGAAAAGCTCGGCAAGGTTGCAGATTTGCACTGCAGTGGTTTTGACAAAATCGCAATTCCGGCCAAGCTCAAGCAAACGATTAGCGACATTCTTATTCATTTAAGCCGCAACGCCTTAGCGCACGGGATTGAAGCGCCTGCGCTTAGAACCCTGGCCGGAAAATCAGCAACCGGTAAAATCCAAGCACAGCTAATCGCGGTCGCGGACGGCTACGAAGTTCTGTTTAGGGATGATGGCCGAGGCCTTGATTTCCCGATGATTAAGCAGCGCGCGATTGCTATGGGCAAGCTCAATGCCGAGCAGGCGGCGCAGGTTGATTCCCGCCAGCTTGCTGCATTTATCTTTGAGCCTGGCTTTAGTACCCAAGAGGACGCCAACGAAGCCGCAGGCCACGGCGTGGGCTTGGACGTTGTTATGGCTTCAGTAAAACGCGCTGGTGGAAAAATCGCGGTCGGGACGCAGCAAAATCAGTATACTCAGTTCCGAATTAAGCTGCCCGCAGCGCTATGAAATTTAATTAAATATGAAGCTTCTGATTGTTGACGACTCCTCATTCATTCGTGATCGAATTGAGCGAGCCATAAAATTACCTGAAATAAAAGCCATACTCAATGCCAGCAACGGTATTGAAGCACTGGCGGTATTTGACTACCACAAGCCTGAACTGGTGACGATGGATATCACCATGCCCGAGCTTGATGGCGTGCAGACATCAGCCGCTATGATTAAGCGAAACCCCAAAGTTAATATATTAATTGTGTCGGCTTTGGCCGATAAAAAAACCGCAATCGACGCGCTAAAGCTCGGCGCGCGGGGCTTTTTGCTTAAACCATTCACCGATCTTCAATTAAGCGATGCGATCCGGATCCTTATCAAACGCGCGCAGGGAAAATAAATTATGGATGAAAGTGACATTCAAGCGCTGATTGAAGGCACGGTAAAGTGTTTTTCTACCTTGGTGGATGCGGGAACGGAAGTATTGGCTCCTTATTTAGTGCCAGATGAAGGCGTTCCGCTTTTAGATTACACCGGCGTTATTAGCGTATCCGGCGCGCGGGTCGGAAGTATCTATTTCACGGCACCAAGCGCACTTATTCGGCATATATTAGTCAAACACGGCCGAACCGATATTAACGAGCAAGTGATGGCGGATGTGGTTGGTGAAGTTGCAAACACCATTAGCGGAAATGCGCGGCGAGTCTTTGGTCACGAGTTTGAAATATCAGTGCCACGCGTTTTGACCGGAAAAGATGAGTTGAAAACGCTTAAATTAGGCCAGCGCGCATTTATTGTGCCGATAGCCTGGCGGCAATATCAGGCGGCGCTGGTTGTAAGTTTGACCGAGAACCTAGGGAGCCTCTAAAACCTCTAGTTTCCAAGTCAGGCAAGGCGCGTTAAAAAATTGCAGCTAGGCTATCTTCGATACCTTTACGTTAATTGACCGGCAACATACCAGAGCAAGCGGCAGCATCGCTAGAAATCTTGGCGTAAATGCCGCGCTGCTAGCCATAAAACGCCACTGTTCGCATCAAATCTGCCGCCTTCCCCATCAAACTCGGCAGCGGCCAGGGCAGTTTTTTTCCGCCTGCTGCTAGCGCTGCCTGCCCGTGCGCGGCTTCGTCAGCGCGCATCTGCAGCAGCACCGCTTGGCTTGCCAGATCAGCGGGAGGCAGGCGGTGCGAATGATCCTGCAGGTGCGCCTCAACCTGCCGTTCGGTTTCCGCCACGAAGCTCAGCGCAAATCGATCACCCGCAAGCGCAGACGCTGCGCCCATGGCATAAGCACCCGCGTACCAAATAGGTCCGAATACACTGGGGCGGGTGTTCAAAGCACTCAAGCGCTCGGCGCACCAAGCGAGGTGATCACCCTCCTCTGCCGCTGCCTGCAGCATGTGCGACGCCTGCCACGTAGTTCGAGCAAAGCGCGCATGACCAAAGTAAAGCGCTTGCGCCGCCACTTCGCCGGCGTGATTAATGCGCATCAAATTTCCCGCCAGGCGTTGATCTGCATTCGCTAGCACCGGCAAGTCAGCCGCTTGGCTGCCGGGTGGCTCTGGGGTTGCGCGCTGCTGTAAACTCCTCGGCGCCAGCAACGTGCGCAGGGCGCGATCAACTTCGCTAATGAACTGGTCAAATCGGGTCAGGTTTTGCATCGTCCTATTTAACAATAATCCGTGTGAAATTAGGCGATAGTTTGCGCATCAAAAAAGGAAACTCATGCAATTTATGGCATTCGTTTGGGTAGGCTTAGGCGGCGCGATCGGCGCGTGCATGCGCTATGGACTTAGCATAGCGGTGCAAGGATCGCGATTTTGGCTTGTAACGCTGTGCATAAACTTGCTGGGCTGCGCGCTTGCTGGCGCTGTGCTGGCGCTGTTTGAACGCGGCAGCATTGGCGCTTCGGCAAGGCTATTCATCATGACCGGCATTTTGGGCGGATTCACCACTTATTCGGCCTTCAGCATAGAATCACTTCAGCTAGTGCGCGAAGGCCATGGCCTACAGGCACTGAGCTATGCGCTGTTGAGCGTTTGTGGCTGCGTGCTAGCCGCTGCCGGCGGGTTTTATGCACTAAAGTCGGCAGGCTAACGTTGACGCCGACGAAATGACATAAAATGCTGCAGTCCATTTAAAACAGGCGAATAAATTTATGAGTATCAACGAAGCCGCACTGCGCGCTCATCTCGCCACGTTTATTGACCCGCATTTGGATATTGATATCGTCAGCAGCGGCGCACTGCGCAGTTTGGCTATAGCAGGCGGGAATGTCGCGCTGGAGCTGCGCCTTGGCTACCCGGCTTTACGCTACAGCGAGCTGATGCAGGCACAGCTGCACGCGCATATAATGGACTTTAGCGGCGTTGAACATGCACAGGTTGAGGTTCGCTGGGCGGTGCAGGCGCACAAAGTACAGGGCGATCTAAGCCCGCTGCCGAACATTAAAAATATCATTGCGATCGCATCGGGCAAGGGCGGCGTCGGCAAAAGCACTACGGCGGTTAACCTAGCACTGGCGCTGCATGCAGAGGGCGCTGCGGTTGGCATTTTAGACGCCGATATTTACGGTCCAAGCCAGGTCATGATGCTTGGCGTCGCTGGGCGCGCCGAAAGCACCGACGGCGGCTATTCACTACAGCCTAAACGCAACCACGGCGTTGAAATGATGTCGATGGGTTTAATGGCCGGTGAAGATACGCCTATGGTATTGCGCGGCCCCATGGTTACTAAAGCGATGATGGAGATGCTGACTCAGACTAACTGGAGCAAGCTGGACTACCTGATAATTGACTTGCCACCGGGCACTGGCGATATCCAGCTAACGCTTTCGCAGCGCGTGCCGGTTTCAGGCGCAGTGATCGTTACCACGCCACAAAATATTGCCCTGTTAGACGCCCAGCGTGCGCTAAAGATGTTTGAAAAAGTCAACGTGCCGGTGCTGGGCATTGTTGAAAATATGGCAACCCATATTTGCAGCCACTGCGGGCACGAAGACGCTATTTTTGGCGCTGGCGGCGGCGCTAAAATGTCGGAAAACTATCAGGTGCCGCTGTTAGGGCAGCTGCCGCTGGATCGCAGCATTCGTGAACAGGCCGACGGTGGCGCACCCACCGTGGTGGCGGCACCTGATTCTGAACTAGCGCAGCGCTACCGCATGATTGCAAGGCGCGCGGCGGCAAGATTAAGTCAACAGGCGCGCAATAAAAATATCTCATTTCCAAAAATTGTTATCCACGAATAGCCTTAATTCACAGCTGCTAAGCACTGGCAATCGTCATCCACAGGAAAATCGCGCGCTCCAAAATCTAAAAAACCTTTGCTGAGGCGAGCCTAGTGCACAGGCATCCGCTTTTGAGGCGTTCGACAATTAATATTTAATGAAAATGACACCTTAACTCCCTTTAGCCGAATCTTTTTAGAAGCTCCTTATATGCACTTCAATGACCCAAGTTTATTCGAGGCGCTGCTCACCCGGCTTTATCACGCGCTAAACCGTTGTGATACCCAGCGCGAATGCGCGTGGGCAATAACCCGGGAAGTGATGCCATACATGCAGCTGGAAGATTGCGTGATTTATCTGGCGGATGCCGAGCAGCGCATGTTGAGTCAAGCTGCCGCATTCGGCACGAAAATGGCCGCTCATAACGTGCTAGAAACGCATATCGCTTTGGCGTTTGGCACAGGTATTGTAGGCACCTGTGCGGCGACTCAAAGCTGCATTATCGTGGCGGATTCGCAGCTGGACTCGCGCTACGTGCTAGATCAGCAGCGGCGCTTGAGTGAAATCGCGGTTCCTATCATTCACGGCGGGCTGGTATACGCGGTCATTGACTCAGAACATAGCAAAGCCAACTACTACACCGTTTTGCACCAGCGCACGCTGGAAACAATAGCGTTTATTGCGGCACCATTTTTTGCGCGCTTTAAATTAAAAAGCAGCAGCGGCTAATCTTTTGGCGCTTTGCAATTCAAACGCTTACGATTTTGAGCTGAAGCTGCCCGGTAGTTTTGCCGCGCGCTGCCAATCTCAGGCGATTAGATGATAAATTAACTTAACTCATTTGATGACGCACATGGCCGAGCCTATACAAATCCCGGGTTACGAGCTGCTACGGCAGCTTGGAAAAGGTGGAATGGCCACCGTTTACTTGGCGCACCAAACATCGGTGGATCGAGAGGTGGCGCTCAAGCTCATGAGTCGGCATCTGCTATCGGATCACCGCTTTGCTGATCGGTTTTTGCGCGAAGCCCGAATTGCGGCGCGCCTGCATCACCGCTACGTGGTTAGTATTTTTGACGTCGGCACTTTTGGCGAACAGCCCTATATTGCGATGGAATTTTTATCTGGCGGCAGCATTATGCCGCAGGAAAATGAGCCAATAATCCCTGCACAGGCGCTTAAATCGGTGCGTGAAATGGCGATGGCGCTGGACTACGCGCATGCCAAGGGCTTTATCCATCGCGATGTCAAACCCGACAACATTCTTTTGCGCGATGACGGCACTTCAGTGCTAAGCGATTTTGGCATTGCCCGCGCGGTGGACGGCACCACCATGATGACCAAAACCGGATCAGTGGTCGGAACGCCTTATTTTATGAGCCCCGAACAGCTGCGTGGTCGTGAAATTGACGGCCGCGCAGACCTGTACAGTTTGGGCGTGGTGCTGTACCAGCTACTGACGGGCAAGGTTCCCTATACCGCCAGTGACAGCTTAGCAATCGGCATTATGCACATGACGGCGCCGCTGCCGCAGCTGCCCGCAGCGTTAAAAGACATCCAGCCGCTGCTGGATTTTATGATGGCGAAAGAGCTGGATCAGCGCGTTAAAACCGGCGCTGAAATAGCGGCATTAATCGTCAAGATTGAGCGCAACCGTGAATCGGGCAATTATAGCCTGCGTAATTTACAAGAAAATAATCGGCGCACCGATCCGATCATGCAGACAAAGCTCAGCGCGCCTAAGCCTCCTGAGCCGATCAACTCGCCAGCGCTTGCGCGCGCTGGCCGCATTGAACCGTCAATGACGCAAAGCATCCCAAGCGGCGGTGCTTATCGCCAAGAGCCTGCGTTTAGTGCGCCAAAGCTGGCCGCGCACGCGTCGGCTAGTGTGCAATTGAAGCCTAAGCGCGAAGCCGCGCTAGGCATGATCGATCCGGCTATGTCAGAAGCGGTGTGGCAGCGGTCTAACGCTAAGCCTGAGCGATCTTGGTTTTGGCCCGGCTTATTCTTGATTGTGATTGCGATAGCGGGCTTTGGTTTTTACCAAAAAGATTTTTTACTAGCGCGCCTAGACGGGCTTCGTACAACGGATCAACAGAGCGATCTAAACCGTGCGATGGCGTTGGAAAAGTCAGGGCAGCGCTTTGGACCGGCCGGCGCGCTGAGTGCCTATCAGCGCAGGTTAGCCAGCCACCCAAACGATGCTGTAGCGCAAGCTGGCATTGAACGAATTGCCGCAGCCAGCCTGCTGTCGGTTGAAAATTTAGCCGCCAGCGCAGCGGCGAGCATCAAACAAAACCTACAGCTCGAAATGACCGAGCTGAGCCAAGCACTGCCGAATGATGCCAGGCTTAAAGCCGCACTTAGCGCCCTACAATTACTGCCACAGCAGGCGCTGCCCCTGCAAGATCCGAGCACGCTGCTTAAGCTTGCCAAAGCCGCTGAAGCGCAAAAGCGCTATTTGGGCGCGGACGGTGCACTCGCCAAATATCTTGCGCTGCGAAACGCCAAGCCTGACAGCCTTCCTGGCGTTCGCGGCGTGGAGGCAATTGAACGACTGCTGGGTGCAGAGTTTAAAAAACTCCAGCAAAACAATGAGGCAAAGGCAGCTAGCGCGCTAGCGAACGAATGGCGCAAGCTACATCCACAGAGTGAGATTTTAAGCGCACTACTGAACAAACGCAGCGGCACGCAGCTAGATTCTGTGGATAGCGCCGCGATGATTATTTCACTATTACAAGCGGGCGAAGCGGCATTAGGCCGTGGTGAGCTAATATCGCCAGCTGGCGCAAGCGCCGTTGATCGCTATCTTGCCGTGCTGGCGCTTGATCCGCGCAATATCGCAGCAGGCTCGGGCTTGCAAGCAATCGCCGCGAAGCTGATTCAGCAGGCGCGCGCGGCAATAGCTGAAGGCAAGCTCAGCATGGCGGAAAATTTACTCAAGCAGGCGCAGCGTTTAAACGGCGATGCTAACGCATTAAAAGCGCTCA
>Ga0335395_10003269_pt1 | contig 10083 bp, 5 predicted proteins | sample MAT02_FD_205744 | JGI IMG/M metagenome (GOLD analysis project Ga0335395, IMG submission 205744) | Freshwater microbial communities from Lake Fryxell liftoff mats and glacier meltwater in Antarctica - MAT-02 (spades assembly) (version 2) ...
GAGGAATTTGCATTAAAAGAAGCTTTTTTCTGGTCGCCCGATAACTCGAAAATTGCATTTTTACGTTTTGATGAAAGTCAGGTGAAAGAATTTAGCATGAATACTTTTGGCGAGCTCTATCCTGGTGTATATAAATTTAAGTACCCAAAAGCGGGTGAAGACAATTCATCTGTAGCTCTGAAAGTGTATGATTTGGATGCCAATAAAACCATAACGATGGAAGTTGGCAATGACATGAATCAATATTTACCACGCGTTAAATGGACCCACAATGGCGCTCAGCTTTCTGTTGTAAGATTAAACAGACACCAAAATCACTTAGAGCTTTTATTGTGCAATCCTGTAACAGGAGAAGTGAAAATGCTGTTAGAAGAAAAGTCTGAAACGTATATCGACGTTAACGATAATCTTACTTTTCTGAAAGATGGAAAGCGATTTATTTGGTCTAGTGAATTGGGTGGTTTTAACCACTTATATCTCTATGGAATGGATGGCAAAAAAATAAATGCCCTTTCAAGTGGAAACATGGATGTTACTGAATTTTATGGTGTGGATGAGAAGAAAGGGCTAGTTTATTTTCAAAGTGCCGCACCAACACCAATGGATAGAAGCATTTATGTGAGTAATTTGAACAGTAAAAATCAAAAGGTCTTAGTTGCAGGAACGGGACATCAAGAATCAGAATTTAGCAGCACGTTTGAGTATTTTGTATTGAATAAAAGCGCAGCAAATACTCCTGTGAGTTTCGAAATGTATGGTGGGAATGGCAAGTTAATTAGAGTTTTAGAAGCAAATGAAAAGCTAAAAGCTACTCTGGGAACTTATAAAATGGCTCCTAAAGAATTTTTTACCTTCACTACAACTGCGCAGGTTTTGTTGAATGGATGGATGATAAAACCAGCAGATTTTGACTCAAAAAAGAAATATCCAGTTTTTATGACTGTTTATGGAGGGCCAGGACACAATACAGTAGAGAATCAATGGGAAGGGGCAAATCATTTATGGTATCAACTCCTAGCCCAGAAAGGATACATTGTAGTTTCTGTAGATAATAGAGGAACTCAATTTAGAGGGGAAGCATTTAAAAAATCAACTTACAAACAATTAGGAAAACTAGAAACGGAAGACCAAATGGAAGCAGCCAAATATTTGGCCAGTTTATCTTACGTGGATGGCAACAGAATAGGAATTCAAGGCTGGAGTTATGGTGGATATATGTCGAGCCTTTGCATTACTAAAGGAGCCGATTTATTTAAAATGGCAATTGCAGTTGCTCCGGTAACAAATTGGAGATTTTATGATAGCATTTATACCGAGCGATTTATGCAAACGCCAGAGGAAAATGCCGCAGGTTACGATGACAATTCTCCTATTAATCATGTGGCTCGTTTAAAAGGAAAATACTTACTAATACACGGAACTGCGGATGATAACGTGCATTTTCAAAATTCAGCAGAAATGGTTTCTGCATTAGTAAAAGCAAACAAACAGTTCGATGTCTTTTATTATCCTGATAAAAATCATGGAATTTACGGAGGAAACACCCGCTTGCATTTGTACACCATGATGACAGATTATATTCTTAAGAATCTTTAAATCAGCGGTATGAGATTTCAGAATTTTCTGTTAGCTGATTTTTGAGAAATTTTAGTAGCTTTGTACATTGTAAAAAAATCATCATGAAAATACTCCTTTCGTTTATTTGTTTGTGCTTTGGAATTCAGCTCAACGCGCAGCAAAATAGCATATCTCAAATAGATCCTAGAATTAGACTACGCTACTCTGACGCTCAAATTAATGAAATGGATGCAATTAAATTGGCACAGGTCAAATTCATTTACACACAATCATATACTATTAATCAAGACAAACCCTGCCCTGAGTGTCCAGCAATTAATCATAATTTAATTGATGTTTCGACCATGAAACGAAATGCTTCTAGTGTTGCAAGATCTTACCAAACTGTTCCGGGCCATCCAATTGATTTGATGTCTTACGAGCAATTAGATGCTGAGTTAGTGAGAATTACCCAAGAATTAACAACGAACAATAATCAACATTAATGCGAATGAAAAATTTAAGAATCATTTTCACTGCAGTTGCATTATTTGTTTCTGCCTTTAGTGCATTTTCTCAAACATACACCTTAGGACAAGGCGGCGCCACAATAACGACCTGTTCAGGAAATATTTTAGATCCAGGAGGGCTTGGAGACTATACAAATAACCAAAATGTTAGTCAAACCTTTTGCTCTGGTACTGCTGATTGTATTCAATTAACGGTCACTAATTTCGAAACGGAAGCAACCTATGATTTTTTGCGCATTTACGACGGCATTAGCAATTTAGCTGAGCCTTTGTTTGAATATTCTGGTAATAGTCCTCCAACGACAATAATTACCGGCACTACTACCTCGGGAGGTTGTTTAACATTGAATTTTACGTCTGATTTTACTATAACAAATCCAGGTTTCGACTTAAGTATTGCGTGCGTTACTTGCCCTGTTGCTCCAACTGTATTTGTTTTAGGTCAAGGTAACCCAACAATTAATACCTGCGGTGGAATAGTAAGAGACCCCGGAGGAGGAGCAAATTATGGTGATAATTTAAATGTTACTCAAACATTTTGTTCAGACAATGGACAATGTGTTCAGTTTGATTTTGAACAGTTTCAAACAGAAACGAATGGTGATATTGTTCGGTTTTTTGACGGCCCTACAGTTGCTTCACCTTTAATTGATGAATTATCTGGATTTTTATTTCCTACTCCAATTACAAGTTCGGTGGCATCTGGAGGATGTTTAACGGTTCAGTTTATTTCAAACGCATTTAACAATAATACAGGATTTAAAGCAAATTTATCCTGTGTTCCTTGTCCTGCTCCTGCTGAGCCTTACATTATACTTGGTCAGGGAGGTGCAACTATTAACACATGCAACGCAACTATAACAGACCCTGGCGGCGCTGTTGATTATCCTAATTCGTCTCTAGTAACTCAGACTTTTTGTTCAGGAGACTTCCAGTGTGTAAGGTTAACGTTTGAAACATTTCAAACCGAAAATGGTGTTGATTTGGTAAGATTTTACGATGGTCCAACGACAGCATCACAATTATTGGCAGAGTTTTCAGGATTCACAACTCCAAATCCCGTGACTAGTAGCACAGCTTCGGGAGGCTGTTTAACGGTTCAGTTTTCATCTAATGGGTTTACTGAGGGAGATGGTTTTAAAGCAAATTTAACTTGTGTGCCTTGCCCGCCTCCACCGCCTCCCGCAATTATTTTAGGTCAAGGTGGTGCAACAATTCAAACATGTGGAAATCTACTCCAAGATCCAGGAGGCTTAGGTAATTATGGCGATAATTTAAATATAACACAAACTATTTGCTCTGGAAATGCACAATGTATTAGATTAACATTTACCTCTTTTGCAACTGAATCCACTTTAGATAGACTTACAATTTATGATGGTTCAGATAATACAGCTGAATTGTTAGGGATTTTTTCCGGTTTTAATATTCCAGTGCCTATTAGCAGTTCTACTGCTTCAGGAGGCTGTATGACTTTGGTTTTTACTTCTAACGGAGTAGTGAATAATTCAGGATTTGAAGCTATAATTTCTTGTGTTACTTGCGAAGAGCCAATTGAAATACCAACAGGATTATGCGGAGATGCACAGCCGTTTTGTACCGAAGCGCAAGGGGGCATTACTTTTCCAGCAGCAACTGAAACACAATTAGAATTTGTAGGAGCATTATGTTGTTTAACCACAACTCCAAATCCTGCATGGTACTTTATGAGAATACAAAATGCTGGTTCGATTGATATTTTAATTACTTCTGGATTTGATGTTGATTTTGCATGCTGGGGACCATTTTCTGAAGCTCAATATCAAGGTGGAGTTTGTAATCAAGTTTTAGATCCAACCCAATCTTGCACGCCAGCAGGATTGTTAATTGATTGCAGTTATTCTGGAGCTGCTACTGAAAATTGTAATATTCCTAATGGGCAAGTAGGTGAATATTACATGTTGTTGTTGACGAATTTCTCTAATCAAGTTACAAATATCAATTTTTCTCAAAATGGAGGAACGGGTACAACCGACTGTAGCATATTTTGTCAGGTTGATGCTCCTGCCTTACCAACTGTTTGCGATCCGGTTACTAACACGTATACTTTATCTGGAACTATAGAGCTTACAAACCCTCCAGTAACAGGAACCTTAACTTTAGCTAATTCATCTGGAGGTTTTACGATATTTAACGCACCTTTTGCTAATTCAATTCCTTACAATTATATCAACCTTTCCTCTAATGGAAATCCTGAAAATTTAAGTGTTGTTTTTTCTGATGATAATACTTGCGCGGCCATTAGCAATTACACAGCTCCTGTTTCTTGTTCAACTTGCCCTGTTACGGCAAGTGTTTCTGGTCCAGCTTGTATAGGTCAGAACGTAACTTTAACTGCAACAAATGTTGCTGGAGCCACTTATTCGTGGACTGGGCCAAATGGATATACTTCAATAGCTCAAAACCCAATATTAATGGGCGCTTCCTTAGCAATGGCAGGAGTTTATACTGTAACTGCTAGCAACACTTTAAATGGATGTTCAAGTTTGGCTTCTGCAAACGTATTTGTATTTGATACTCCTCTAACTCCTGTAGTAAGCAACAGCGGCCCCGTGTGCGAAGGTACTCCTCTAAATTTAACTTGTCCTTCTGTGCCAGGCGCTACCTATAGTTGGAATGGTCCAAATTCTTTTGTTTCCACGCTTCAAAACCCTACAATTGCGGCCGCTTCTGCTGCTGCGGGTGGAAATTACAACTGCACGGTTACTGTTAACGCATGTCCAAGTTTAGAAGGAACAACAACTGTTGTTATAAATCCTTATCCTGCATCTCCTGTTCCTACCAGCAACGCGCCTTTTTGTGCTGGCCAAGATTTAACAATTTCAATAGTTAATGTGCCAACTGCAACTTATGAATGGACAGGACCTTTAGGATACACATCTGCAAATGAAGATATTACAATTACAGCTGCTGCTGCGAATAACTCCGGTAATTATTCCGTTTCAATTTTATTTAATGGTTGTTACAGTTTACCTGCGAATATTGGAGTTGTAATTTACCCGATACCCTTAGCTCCAGTAATAATTTCTAACACCCCTGTTTGTGAGAATGATTCAATTAAATTAACAGGACCTGTGCCATCAACATCTGCAGTAACGAGCTATAGTTGGACAGGGCCCAATTTATTTACCTCTACCCTTCAATCTCCTAACATTTTGCAGTCTCAACTTGTGAACGATGGTGTTTATTCATTAACTATTACTGAAAATAATTGTACATCCGCATCGTCATCACTTACTATGGTAGTTATTCCTTTGCCACAGCCTGATGCTGGTTTAGATGTTACAACATGTTCTAACCAAGCTATTGGTATTGGTTCAGCTCCAATTGTTGGCCTCAATTACTCTTGGTCTCCAGTTTCAGGACTAGACTTTGCAAATATTTCAAATCCATCTGTGATAATTTCCAATTTATCAGATGCTCCCAGATTAGATTCATTTATAGTAACAGCTACGATAATTGTTTCAATGGTAGGTTGTTCAAGGAGTGATACTATTATTGTAACAACAAGTCCACAACCAATTGCTTCTTTTGTTGCACCTAATCCTCAGTGTTTTAATGGAAACACTTTCGACTTTGAAGCTGATGGAACGTACGGTGCAACAGCAACATTTGACTGGAGATTTGGAACTTGGGCTACCCCAAACTTATCAATTCTGGAAAATCAATCGGGTGTAAGTTTTAATTCTACTGGGTTACAAATGGTATCGCTCACAATAACGGAAAACGGATGTTTAAGTAATACTTATATAGCTCCGTTGAATGTTTATAAAATGCCAGTTGCTAATTTTTCTGCGGACCAATTTGTGGCATGTGAACCAAAAGTCATAAATTTTACAAACTTCACAGAATCCGATGATCCTGTGAAATCTCGTGTATGGAACTTTGGAAATGGTAGAACTTCCAATCTTCAGAATCCTGTAATTTTATATAATGATGCTGGAGTTTTTGATGTATCTCTTACCGTTACTACAGAAAGAGGTTGCATTGATACTTATCTAATTCCTGAAATGATTCGTATTAATCCAACACCAACAGCTGATTTTCAAATTGATCCACCAGTAGTTAATATTGTGAGGCCCGTGACTAACTTTAATGACCTTTCTACTGGCGGTGATGAAGTTAGCTATATAATTGTTGGCATTGACACCATTTTTCAAAGAAATCCAATAATAGAACTACCAGATAGTGGTGTCTATAACGTATTACAGATAGTTACAACTTCTTTAGGTTGCCGCGATTCTGTAATTAAACAAGTGATTGTAGAATTAGGTTATAAACTTTATATGCCTACAGCCTTTACGCCAAATAATGATGGATATAACGATAGATTCCAAGTTTATGGAGAAGATGTTTCGGAAATCTCAATTTTAATTTACAATAGATGGGGACAATTGATGTACACATCATTCGATATGGAAAATGGATGGGACGGGAAAGTAAGACTGAAAGAAGAACCTGCTCCTGGAGGCGTTTATGTGTATAGGATTAAAGCCATTCATAAAGATGGTTTAAATACCAATTACGAAGGAATAGTTACCTTGTTGAGGTAAAAAACACAATGCAAAAAGCCCTGTGAACAGCTAAGTTTACAGGGCTTTTTTTATACCAAAACGTTACCGTCCATAATTGGTGGAATGTCAATATTCATCAACTTAAGAATTGTTGGGGCCAAATCTGCAAGTTTTCCTTCGTGGATGTATTTGTAATCCTTGTCAATTAAAATGCAAGGCACAGGATTCGTTGTGTGCGCAGTATTTGGAGTACCATCGCTATTTATTGCGAAATCTGCATTGCCATGATCAGCAATTATAATTACAGAATATTTCTTTTTTTCTAAAGCAGGCAATACAGAACCTAAACAAGAATCTACCGTTTCCACTGCTTCAACTATTGCAGAAAAAACACCTGTATGTCCAACCATATCAGCGTTTGCATAATTTAAGCAAATGAAATCTGGGGCGTTCTCTTCAATATCTTTAATAACAGCTTTTGTAATACCAAAAGCACTCATTGATGGTTGTAGATCGTAAGTTGCAATCTTTAGAGAAGAAATCATAATACGCCTTTCACCTTCAAATGGATGTTCATTTCCTCCAGAAAAGAAAAAAGTAACGTGCGGGTATTTTTCTGTTTCGGCTATCCGAAGTTGCGTTTTTCCGGCCTTTGATATTATTTCTCCGAGCGTATCTGTTAGGTCATCTTTATGAAAAATAACATTTATATGCTCAAAATTCTCGTCATAATTTGTCATGGTAACATAATGCAGTGGAATGGTTTTCATTCCATTTTCTGGCATATCTACCTGAGTTAACACTTCTGTAATTTCCCGGCACCTGTCTGTTCTGTAGTTAAAACTTATAACAGCATCACCTTCTTTAAAGACCCCATTATCATTTAGAGAGATAGGGCGAATGAATTCATCTGTTTCGCCAATTTCATATCTTTCCTGCATTGTTCCTAAAATATTGTTTGATTTTTCACCTATTCCAGAAACCAATAAATCATAAGCTACTTTAACTCTCGCCCAGCGCTTATCTCTGTCCATTGCATAATATCTTCCTACAACACTTGCCAATTTACCATTTGTAAGAAACAAATGTTCTTGGAGTGTTTTTATAAAACTAATTCCACTTTTGGGGTCAGTATCTCTCCCGTCAGTAAATGCATGCACATAAAACTCTTTTATGCCATTTTGGTGTGCTAATTTTATCAAACTAAATAAATGTTGTTCCGATGAATGAATGCAACCGTCAGAGAGTAAACCCATCAGGTGAAGTGCTTTATTATTTTTTTTGCAATAGTCGAATGTTTGAAGAAGTGTTGGGTTAATATCGAGTGTGTGTTGAGTAATAGCAAGGTTAATTTTTACTAATTCCTGAAAAATAACTCTGCCAGCACCAATATTTAAATGTCCTACTTCAGAATTTCCCATTTGTCCTTGAGGAAGACCAACTTCGAAACCGGATGTTTTTAGAGTAGACCAAGGTTTAGTTTTATAAAGTTGATGCATTATGGGTGTTTTAGCTTTGTTAATTGCATCAGAATCACTTCCATTACCTATTCCCCATCCGTCTAAGATGAGCAGCGCTACTTTTTTAATTGACATTCCAATTTCTTTTAAATTTCACTTCAAAGATACTACCCTTTGGATTATTAGGGTGTATTGATATTTTTCCTAAATGTTGATTTACCAAATACTTTACTATAAATAATCCGAGACCTGTTCCCTTTGTTTTTCTAATTTCCTCGTTTCCTGAGCGGTAAAATTTATTGAATACTAAGTTTTTTTCCTCCTCAGAAATTCCAATTCCTTCATCAGAAATTTTAAATATAACATTCGAAAGATCTGAAGAAAGTTGAATTTTTATTTTTGGCGTTTCCGTTGAATATTTCAAGGCATTTTCCATTAAATTTAAAATTATAGACTTCATTGCAAGTTCATCGCAATTAAATCCAATATCTGGTTGAATTTCTTGTTGCAGGGCGATAGTCGGGTGAATTGTATGTTGTTGCTCAATAATGGAGACAAATAACCCAGAGAGATTAATTTCTTTGGCTTGTATCGAAAATATATGATTCTCAATTTGCGTAGCAATCAAAATGTTTTCTACCATCTGATTCAGCCTTATAGCTTCGTTTTCTGCCCTAGAAATTAGCTCGAGTTGTTTCACCTTTGATAATTCACGTTTAACGAGCGTTTGCAGTAATAACTGAACCGATGCAATAGGAGATTTTAGTTCGTGCGTTACTGAAAGCAAGAAATTCTTTTGTTGTTGCGCCAATTGTGATTCCTTTTTGAACGACTTTCGGGTTTGTATCATTCCCCAACCTAGTAAAGTGAGGAACACAAAACCTTCCCCTACAATCATTAATTTCTTTTTTTGTAATCGTTCAATATTAGTCGGTGCATTCTCGATTAAAACCGTAGTTTTTGCTGTGCTTTTTAAGTTATAAAGCTCGGTATTTAAGTCGAATAATAAATATGACCACCAGCAAAACTGAAGGAAAACATAAATTACAAGAATGTAAAAAATAAGCAAAGATCTGGGAATCTTTTGCGACATAGTGACTAAAATTTACTTAGAAAGAACTTACAAATTTAGTCTGAAATTGTTGCCAAGTTAGAGATGGATATGCTTTATCTCCAAAATATTTTAGAACAGGTTCCAACTCTTTTGCAGTTTTGTAGCCAGGAATAGGACTGAGCATGTTAAAATTTTCATCAAGAATTACAAAAGTCGGATACGACAGTTTGCCTTGAAGCAACTCAAATGCGAGGTCATGGGTTCCATTTCTACCTCTTGTTGGATTCATAGTGTACGTGGTATCTGCAATTTTTATTGGACCTTCTTTTTCAGTATTAAATTTAATACAGTAATAATTTTGATTGAAATATTCAACCAATTTTGGGTCTTGAAATGTGGAAGCATCCATTTTTTTGCACCATCCACACCAATCCGTGTATAAGTCGATGAAAATCTTCTTCTTTTCAATTTTGTTTTGGGCAATTGCCTCTTCAAAACTCATCCATTTTATTTTATTGTCTTGAGATTTGCATTCGCTCATCAACAATATCAGGCATATATAAATTAAATTTTTCATTTTACGTCACCCATTAATTTTCTTACAAGGGGAGAAATCAAAATTAACACAATACCAGCAATAATTGCATAGAGAGCAAACTGTTTGTATCCTTCGGTATAAGAGATTAATTTATCCATAGCGGTTGCATTTTTTACATCGGAAACGATACTAGCTCCAAATAAACCTGCAACATATTGGCCATAAGCACTTGCTAAAAACCACATTCCCATCATAATTCCTTGAAGTCTTACTGGTGAAAGTTTTGTCATTATGGAAAGTCCAATAGGCGAAAGACATAATTCTCCGAGTGTTACAATAAAATACGCCAAAGTGAAAATATCTAAAGATGCTATTCCTGCGGCGGTTGCAA
>Ga0335395_10003271_pt1 | contig 10081 bp, 6 predicted proteins | sample MAT02_FD_205744 | JGI IMG/M metagenome (GOLD analysis project Ga0335395, IMG submission 205744) | Freshwater microbial communities from Lake Fryxell liftoff mats and glacier meltwater in Antarctica - MAT-02 (spades assembly) (version 2) ...
CTTCGCTTTTGAGGATTAAAAGTTGTTCTTTAGGAAATAGTTTCATCCAAGCTGGGAGTTGGTCGGCGTAGATGCCGCGGCTTAAATAAGAGTGGTGTTGGTGTTCGTAACTAAAGTAAGTTGGGTCGGCTAAGAGTTTTTCGAGCTCGCCTTTGAGTCTTTCGGGCTCTAGGGCGATCGCCTCTTCAAAAGATAATGATTCGTATTTAATCTTAATATAGTAATAATAGTGGGAAATCGCGCGGTCTACTGGGTTTCTCAGCAAAATGATTAATTTGACTTCTGGACATAAATCGTAAATTCGCTGCGGAACCTGGGGGTGAAAAATGTAATAGGGGCTGGCTTCTCCGGTAATTTTGTGTCCGCGTTCTGCTGCTGTGGGAAATTGGGAGTAATACCATTCTGGGCCTTTGTCGAATTGGAGGTCGAAATAATGTATTTCTTTGACGGCTGCGGGGGCGATGTGGGGATGTTCGATGAGAGCGGCGTAGAGGGATGTGGTGCCGCTTTTTTGAGCGCCAAGGATGATGAAATTTGGGGGATTTGGAGTTGTTTTCACAGTTGTTTGATTTTTGTAGCTCTTAATAATCGATCGCCATCTTAATACCCACTGTGAACAATTGTTGCTGCCCTATGCTCGATCGATCGCCCTAGAGACTGGCCGCCGCGCCCTAAGCGAGTCAACTTAATACCAATTTCATAAAGTAGCGCTAGATATTACCCCCCCCAACCCCCCCCTTAGTAAGGGGGGGGCTAAGACTTCATCTCTAGCACATCTTTTTACTCGTTCCCAGGCTCTGCCTGGTAACGCAGATCCAGAGGCTCAGCCTCGCTCTTGAAAATCGAGGCTGAGCCTAGCTTATACGGGTTTCCAGGCAGAGCGAAAGGAACCAGTTATTTGATCAAACGCGCCCCTGCACTGAATGGGAAACGATCGCGATCGCACTTCAAGAGTGATCGAACTCACTATAGGGCTGGACGCTGACGATAGGATAGAAGTAGACTAGAGTGGAGTTACCCAACCCAAATCCTTGCGGAGTAAATCTTTGGGGGAAAAATATATCGGCTGCGAGTTCGATCGCCCGTTTGTCGGTTTTATTTCTTAGCCAAAGAGCACATTTTGTAAATTTCTGCAAGGGTTGATATGGATGTTGTGGAAATTGGGAACAATAAAAGTGGGATCGTACTGTCGAGCAGTATCTACCTGCAATACCATCTCTGAAATTATTCAGGAAGGCATCAATGTTTAAAAGCAAATTATCCAAAGTTATCGTATTGCTGTTGCGGCGGATTGCTGGCGTGACCAGATCCGGGGCGAAACGGCTGATGAGAGCAATGCTCCAAGCCCTCATGGCTATGAGCCGCCGGGCACAACTGCCGGTGGCGGGTTTTGTGCTGCCGACGGTGACGATGGTGTTGCTGGTAGTGATTTTGTTGACAGTGGCGATTACTCTGCGATCGTTCGATCGGGCGAATATGGCTCGTAACGTGCGCGTGAACCAGCAGGTGCTGGCGGCCGCTACTCCGGCGATCGATCGGGCAAAAGCCAAAATTCAGTTCCTGCTACAGCAAACCAGTACGAGGGGTACTCCTTCTGATAGAGACTTGTACTTTCTGATAGCAAACCCCACTACAACTGGAAGTACCGATAGTTATACCTTTGGGGACGAGACACGCCTGAGACTTAAGTATGACCTAAACGGTGACAATAGTATAAGTCCAGATTTTCGCGTTAATACTACGGGCTTTATTGTCGAAGAAAATGAATCGATAAACACTGCTTGGAGATATCCCGTCGATACAAACAACGACGGCAAATTTGACAATTTTACCCTCTACGGCATATTCTTCCGCAACCCCCCAAGAGACGCTCAGCCAACAAGCCCTACCGTGGGAGACTTCAAAAGACAAAGAAAGCCCTTGGAAGCAAGAACCCCGCCGGTGGTGCCACTTAAGGCTGGTTGCATACAGGGTGGAGGTACTGTCGCTACTTTGGCGGGAGACTCAGGCTGGTACAGGATAGAGGGCAAACTTAAAAAAAGTTTTTTCGTTTATACAGTGAACGTACCGATGACAGCAGCAGATGCTGCTATCGATACTAATAAGTATCAACCATTCACAGGAACTTCTAGCATTTCAGCCCTGGAATATCAGCAAGACCAAATTCTCATTCCGATCGCCAACAACGCGGTGGTTTATGAAAACGATTTAGAAATATCGCCAGGGCCTCCGCTGAATCTAAACGGGCGGATATTTACAAACAGTAATTTGCTGGTATCAGGGACGAGTAACGCTAATAGTATCAAACTCTATCAGGTCAGCAGCCCAGATTCTTGTTACTACGACCAAGAAAACAGCAAAATTGTTGTGTCAGGTAATGTAGTCAATGGTTGGGCGGGTAACAACGCGATCAAGAATGCAGTGGACGTGCACCTTTTCAAAAAAGATAGCCTTCCTGCGAGCGGAAGAACCTCGTTCATGCTGGCTCAAAAATCAGAAATTAAGGATGGTGCAACAGAATCAGCTAGCAATGAGACCTTGGATGTTCTTTACAACGACAAAGCTTATACAGAGCGCCTAGATTTGCTAGTGGCAGCGCAGATGGGAGAACCCCTAGCAGCTACGGGCTTAGCAGACCCCGTTGTCCAACCTAGCGACCCATTTACAGTCAGGCAGAAACCGGAGAGCCAAACCAGGAAACAAGCGCTGACAGAATATTTTAAACAGATGCTCCGCAAGGTTCCTTTTGCGGAAGTAGATGCAACGGCACCCTACGGTCTTACCTGGTTAGGAACCGGACCCCTACCCATTGAAGGCACACAAGACACCCTAAGACCTGTAGACAAATGGAGTCTTCCAAACGAGGCCGACACCAAAATCGAGCTAATACCTGGTCAGCTAGAAGCAACAGATCCCTCAAAAGATCCGAAGGAAGAAAGATTTCTGGGCGATCGCGTTGTGGTAGGGAACAACTTGCCAGCCCTGAGATGGGATGCCACCAAATCCGAATTTACCAAAGAGCCGGAAAAATTAACAGGGGATTGGAATAAAACCGACGCCCAAGATCCTAAATCTCCCCGCACGCGATCGTCCCAAGTGACGAAAATAGCTGATGTGGGAACGACTGAACGCGGCAGTTTCTGGGAAAGCTCGGCAGCGGAAATACCGAAAAATCCTCTGGATGGCGTTGGCGGCTTGCGCGTCATCACCAGTGCAGGGGTTTACGATCGCACTAATTCCTTCCTGCCGCCCCCCACTTGGATAGATTCAACCAATGGTGGTACCAAAGGCGGGGAAAAAAGCCCGACTGATACTTACGACGATCCTACTACCCCCGGTACTGCTATTGAGAAATACCCTGTGGTGTGGCCAGACTCGATGCCGATGTCACCCCTGGGAGCAGGGTCTAAGATATTTAACAATTCTGGCAGCGGCGGTTGGGTTGATTATCCAGCAGTTTTGCCAGCAGGAACGGGCTCGGCGATCGACCCCAGCACTCCCCAATATGCCAAAGGCGATTTGCGGATGCGGGCAACGGCAGTTTATCACTACGCAAATAACGGCTACGACCCAACAAATCTAACAGCAGGAACCGAACCAAATCAAACGCCGATCGCCTGCATCAGCAGCTACTACGACCCCAGCACGGCTTCGACGGCAAGAAACATCACATCACTGCCGGGGTACTCAACGCTGCTGGATGTCAGTGGTGAAGTCTTACTGGGAACACCGCAGGCAATTATCGGCTCTAACAATGGCATCACCTACGGCCCCCCGACAAGACCGCGACCCGCTATTTCTACTCTTAACATCGCTACAGGCTTGCTGAGCGGTGGAGACGCAATTTTGAACGCGCAAGCAAACTTGGTCTTCCCTGACGGTCGGTTTGCCAACGGGCCCCTGAGAAAGGCTCTTCCACTGGCTGAAGGCAAGCGCACGCTAGCAGACAAAGCTGCGATCGACTCGACTAATTGCGCCCTACAGATACTTGACGGCTCGATCGGTGTTCCCACTCCGGGAGTGATTCCCCACGGGGCAATTCAAGAGGTAGCATTTTTGAATGGCAGAGAAATTAAGGCGATCGATCGCGATGACTGGACAACCACCAAAGTTAACGAAGCCTTTACTCTGAGCAGTTCCCTTACAGAACCCGCAAAATTAACAGGGAACTACAATCTGCCTTTAGAAGAACGTGAACCCCTAGAAATTCGCGCCACTCAGATAGACTTAGATCAACTTCGGAAGAAGACGATCGCTCAAAGTAATCCTACTGGGCCTACCCCGGAGTATCTACTGCCAAACAGTGGGATAATTTATGCCAGTCGCGACGACGCGCTGCCCGATCGCAGTTTTCGTCCAGGTCTTGCCGCAGGTGGCATAAATGAAAGTAGCAGCGCAACAGTCAGCCCCACAGATTCCCTACTAGATCCTACTCGGAAGCCCAACGGAATTCTACTTGTTAATGGTAGGTTGCTAGGCAGAGCTTCTGGCAACCCCGCTACTGTGGCGGATGTAGTCAGAGAAAAGGGGCTGACTTTGGCATCTAATTTGCCCGTTTACGTCAAAGGCGAATTTAACCCTCACGTCAACGAAGAGTTTAATCAGAAAGTGGCTGATTGGAGTACCTTTTACGATCGCACAAGCGCTGACCTCAATCCTAACTTTGCCTGTCGTCCAGACGACCCCAGATTAGGTGGTAAATGTAAAACTGGTGACACTTGGCGTCCCGCAAACATATTAGCAGATTCAGTCAACCTGCTTTCCACAAATTACCGTTTTGGCTTCCGCAACGAGGGAGATTTTGACCTGAGAAATAATGCCGGTGCTGCTGCTGTCACGCCTCGCAAACAGCAAGGATTTTACAGCAACAACTTTGTCACAAACGGACTTTCCAGCGGGGCATTCACAGCTACGAGCGGCAATTTAATTGACACAGGCACAGCAGTTACGGATGAAAATTACGCAAACAACAGCAATCCTGTTAACAGTTCTTACTTCAACAACTTTGTGACTCCAGTGCAGCGGCGCGGGACTTTCCCAGAGTATGTAATGGAAGTTTGTACAAAAATCCCAGTTTCTGCGTGTGAGGATAAGGACTGGTATGTAAAGCCTCTGGCAGAAGCACCAGGATTACCACTCACGGCACTCACGGCAACCGCTGCGGGTACAAGTTATGCAAAACCTATTGACAAGACTTCTACTTTTCAAGCTGGGTCAACGGTCGATCCCCCATTGCCAGCATTGCAACGCTTCCCCCGCCGTGTTGCTTTTTCGAGAGATACTAATGGCCTGGTTCTGCCAGCTAAGCCATTAGGGATTAACTCAGGAACAGTTGCTCCAGGGCCTGGTACACCAAAAGCTAATTCTCTGTGGTTTGCGACGACTGCGGGGGCTGGCGGTAGTACGGTGACTTACGGCTCAGATGATTATCCCTATGTGTTTAACCAAGCTCTAAAAGACGGAAGCGGTGCAGATCTGCCACAATTAGCCACAAATTTAAAATTGCAGCCGCTACTAATGCCGGTTTTGCAGATCCAAACTGTGACGGCGGCAGCTTCATCGCCCAGCTTGCCAATAGGTACAGCTTTTGTCAAGGACACAGGATGGACACCGAGGGCTGTAAACACCACATTTAATATGGTCGTAGGCTCCAACGATACTCCTTCGCGAGCGATCGGTAATGACATCGGTGAGTCTAACGGTGGTGTGCAAAACTTGCCCCGATTCATGGAAAGCTGGGATAACGGGAAAGTTGCTACAAACATCCAAGGTTCCTTTATCCAGTTCGGTCGGAGTGTCTACAGTACCGCGCCCTATTTCCCGATTCTAGATCCTGCTGCTATGCCGGCTCAACTTAAGTTGCGGAGTCTTTTCGATTCACCCCCACCTGATGTGTCGAAGGCTAATACTCCACGGACTTTATACAGAACTGATAACGCCGGCGGTCGCGTTCCGTTCTTCAGCCCTCCTGCTCGGAATTGGGGTTATGACTTGGGCTTGCTATCTCAGCCGCCCGACTTGTTTACCCGAAAGTTCACCACTCCTCCGTCAAAACGAACCCCCGATGAGTATTTCCGAGAAATATCTCGCGATGACGAGTGGGTGCAAACATTGTTGTGTTCTTTCATCGATGACGGTACGGGGACAACGCAAGCTGTCACTAGCAAATTACGCCCAACAGACTCATTCTGCAAAGATAAAGCAGGTGCCTAATCATGAAGAAACTACTAACTGACAACAGCTACTCGGCACCCTTGTTATTTGAGGGAGCAAAAACAAAAACCAAATTCAGCGGCCCCCTGGCCGAGAATAAATCTGGCAGTTGTGCCCAAAAATCAAAGGCACAAGATTCGGGATACACGATTATCGAGTCGTTGGTAGCGATGATCGTGGTCTCGGTGCTGATGATTGCGATCGCCCCGGTGATGGCTTTCTCCGTAGCAATTCGCGTCCAAGCGCGGCGAACCGAACTGGCGGCGATGGCGGGGAGATCTTATATTGACGGTTTGCGATCGGAGACGATCGCACCCAGTGGAACCATAAAAGGTTTTCCCACTAAATCCACAGATTTGGCTAACGAACCGGCTCCGGGAAATAAAGACAATTTATACTGCGTTGACCTGGATGGAAAAGGTTGTGACCCCAGTAGCAACAAAGACTTTTACGTTCAGGGAGCTTGGCTAAATCCATCGAATCCATCTGATCCCACAAAAACGGGCTACCAGCTATTAGTCCGAGTTTACAGGGCTGATTCCTTTGCTACAGGTGTTATCTTGAAGGCTCCCAATGCTCCGGGGGTGATCAAACAATCAATTGTGGGTTCAGGCTTGGGAGACAAGACAATGCCAGTAGTAGAAATGGGTGCAGAGATTCCCGCCACAGGAGACGCGGCTTACCAGTCACTGTGCAATCGCCTCAAAGATGCTACTACAAAGTGTAATTAAATTCCTTGTTATCAGATTAAAATCCCTCCCCACCACTAGGTAAAGGAAGAAGTCAAATGAAAAGTCTACTCAGGTTGCTCCTGAAAAATCAGCACCAACAAAACCGATCTAAGCTACCTCAAACAGAAAAGGGCATGACTCTAGTTGAGTTATTAGTCGGCTCGATCATGGCATTTTTAATCATCACCCCGATGCTTGCCTTTGTAGTCGATATGCTGAATACTGACAGGAGGGAACAAGTCAAGTCAAACACCGAGCAAGACATTCAGGCGGCCGTTGATTTCATCTCGCAAGATTTGAGTCAAGCTATTTATATCTACGATAATAATTCCGCTCTTACCAGCACTAGCACCACTACCGCTACAGGCATCCCTGTACTCCTAGCGGGAAATTTCATTCCCCCAAAAATCGACGCAACTCAAACTCCAATTCTAGTATTCTGGAAGCGGCAACGGATTAAAAATTCTCTTCCTGTTAATAGAAGCGAATTTCCAAAAGATTGCAACCCAGACGCAAAACTAAATGATAAAGGACAGTGCAACGACACCGATGTACTATCATTAGTTGCTTACTACCAGATAAAAGAGACTACACTTAACTCTATTTGGTGTCAGCCTTCAGGAGCAATAGTCAATTGTCCTACCCGCATTGCCCGCTATGAAATTAGGGATGGAGTAAGAAATCCTTACGCGACAGATATTACAAAGCCTTACTACAGTGATAGTGAGACAATACCATCTCAACGAAAAGAGCCCGCTTTTAATCAAGATTTTGACTTTAATAAACCCACAGAAAAAGTGACGATGGCCAAAGATTTTGGTAATCCAGAGGTACTGGTTAACTACATCGACCACAGTCTAGGGCCGATATTGACTGCTTGCACGACTGCTCTTGGTAATCCTACCGATTCAAAAACTCAAACAGCAATCCTAGAAGATACTCTAAAAGTAACAGATCCAGCTACAAATAGCTTCTACGCTTGTGTAGATACAGCTAAAAACATAGCCAGCATTACGATTAGAGGAAACAGTCTACGCCGCCTTCAAGATAGTAATGTTGCTTCCAGTACCGAGAATTCGGCATTTTTCCCAACAGCAACCTTTCAAATAAAAGGACTCGGTGCGCGATCAAAGTAACCTATGCCAGCAACATATTTCCGCATCGCCGCCGAAAAAACAACAGGAGAAAACTATGAAAACCCCACCAATATTATTAAAACTTTTGCATAACTCTGCCGCCAAAGCCCGCCCTAAATTCAACAAAACTGCATCTAGAAAGGGCGATGGAGGATTCACGCTTCTAGAAGTGCTGGTGACAGTGTTGGTATTAGGCATATTAAGTTCGATCGCCGCACCCGGTTGGCTGGGATTCATCACCAATCAACGCCTTCGCGCCTCCATAGGTCGTGTTTCCGGGGTGATGCAGCTAGCTCAAAGTAATGCCAAGCGTGATAAAATTGCTTGGCAAGCTAGTTTCAGGGAAAAAGATGGTGTTCAGGTAGCACTGCACCGCGCGGATGTTACCGATTTGGATGTGAGTAAATTTAAGGAAGTACCGATAGATAACGTATCAGAAAATACGTGGATTAAGCTGGAACAGTCGATCGTGCTAGATACCGCTAACACCAAATCTTTTGTTCCAGTTGATGGCGTGTATAAAGCCATCTTTAATCGTCAAGGATGTCTAGTGCAGAACAAAGACTTTGAGTGTACAGACAATCCATCTGGCTTCACTCCAAAGCAAGTAACGCTAAATATTAATAAGGATAAACCTTCATCTAAAAAGTGTGTAATTGTTGCAACGGTTTTAGGAGCGATGAGAACTGATGAAGGTGCAGGTTGTCAGTAGTCCCCTAAATATTTTGTAATTCCTAACAGCGATTCCGCATAAATTCTGAATTGCTAAAGTATTAATAATTTAAAAAAGTATTGCTACAATCCTTAATCTTATACCAACTATTAAAAGCTCCCGGTACAGGACACGGCAATGCTGATATGTGTCAACAAGCGGGTTAAATGTAGTCACAGACGGCTGTTTACCGCCGAGGCCAGATCCCCCCTAGCCCCCCTTAAGAAGGGGGGGACAAGAGCATTCTCAAAGTCCCCCTTCTTAAGGGGGATTTAGGGGGATCAGGCCTCGGATAGAAGCGAGATTTCTGAGGTTTCAATCGATTTATCTACTGCGGGCGATGGATGGAGCCCCGCTACGCTACGACTTTGATCCACGGCGGGCGATCGACTTATCCTATGACACAGGGTTTGACCCCCGGCAGCCCTGATTTTAGCTACAAGGTGCGATCGAATTAAGACTTCTCAGTAAATACCGATCTACACAGTAACCAAACTCAAAAGTTAAAATAAGCCTAAGAAAAAATAGCACCTCCTAGCTGTTTTTTTTCCCAACCTAAATATCAAGGAGTGCATCTACGTGTCAATACATAAAACGCTCAAAAGCAGAGCCTCTGCACCTGCTGCTGGTTTTACAATGGTTGAGCTATTGATTATTATTTCAATCATCGGGATATTTTGTGCGATCGTCACCCCCAGTTGGCTGATGTTCATCAACAACCACCGTTTGAAGGTATCAGTCGATCGGGCTTATTGGGCAATGGAACTTGCCCGCAGCAACGCCAAACGCGACAAAATTTCATGGCAAGCCAGCTTCAAAGAAGTAGGAGAAAATGCACAGGTAGCAGTCCACCCAGCCGAGATTACCCCAGCCCAAGTACCAGCAAACCAATGGAAAAACCTAGAAGACAAAATTAAAATACATACAGCCATAAACGACAAAGGCAAATCCGAAACAAGTTTGCTCAAAGTCAATGAAAACAACAAAGCCACAGACAAAGGCACAATCCGGCGGGCCATGTTCAACTTTCAAGGTTGCGCCGTTTATAACAGTACCGACGAGTGCGGCCAAACAAGCCTGCGAGCAAAAGGGAGACTAACACTATTCCATCCCGATTTAAAAAATAGCGAACGGTGCGTCATCGTCTCCACTATTTTAGGATACAAGCGCATCTCCCAAAGACAACGCAAAGCTGAAGACGGAAGATATTGCTACTGACACCGAGCCCAGAAACGCAAATCTTGTAGGGGCCGGTTTAGCTAATAAACCTTTGTACTCACAGATGATTT
>Ga0335395_10003272_pt1 | contig 10080 bp, 9 predicted proteins | sample MAT02_FD_205744 | JGI IMG/M metagenome (GOLD analysis project Ga0335395, IMG submission 205744) | Freshwater microbial communities from Lake Fryxell liftoff mats and glacier meltwater in Antarctica - MAT-02 (spades assembly) (version 2) ...
AAGGTTTGCAAGGAAGTTACGCACAGGTATGCAATTTCCGAGGCTTGCATAGTTATGCAATCAGTAGAAACCCTTTGCTATTTTTTTAAGAGACAGCGATTAAAAACCGGGAAGCCGCGCGCCGCAAGCCCAATTGCCGTACGAAGAAACCCAAGACAGCCTGAAGCTACCGGCACAGCAAGCCGAACAGCATCGGCTGGAGTCAGTGAACAGCCAGGAACACGGCCGCCCCACCAAGCGCGACAGGCGCAGTATTGACAAGATCAACAGCAAAGATTGGGGCAGCCGCTGGAGTGCTTCCGCGGATTGATGTTTTTAACGCCTGGCCGCCAGTGACTCAAACCAGCCGGTATGCCCGTTGTGCCAGCGCCTGTGCCAGCAATTCTGCCGGGTCGATCAAACTCACATGCCGCATACCTGGAACCTCTTGCAGCGCCAGCGGAATTTCAGTGCAGCCCAGCACCAGCGTTTGCAAAGCATGCCTTTTACACAGAGCCTTGGCCACACTGGCAAATGCGCTGTGTGTCAGCGCCATGTTGCCAACTTTCACGCCGTTGTAAATACCGTGCATCAGTTGCTCGCGCTCTTGCGCCAGGGGGGTGTAGCACTGCACACCGGCTTGCGTAAACGCCTGCTCATACAAACCCGCGTTGTAGGTGCCAGCCGTTGCCAGCAAGCCTACCTGGCACACACCGCGTGTTGCCAGAGTGCGCACCACTTCACGCGCAACATGCAGCACTTCAAGCTGTGGAAACCGCTCTTGCAGCGCAGCATGCCAGGCATGTGCCGTGTTGCAGGCCAAAGCGACGGTGGTGGCGCCCAGCGCTGCGAGTTTGCCCATGGCCTGCAGCATGGGTTCCAGCGGCTGGTGTGCGCCAAAACCGGGCACGCCCAAGGCGCTGCTTCGGTCCGGTACGGGCACTTGCGCCAGCCAATGCTCGGGAAAAGCCTGGTCAGACACCTCCATGCCGCGCCCCCGCATGGACTCAGCACAGGCCGATACAAACAGGCGCGCAAAGTTCGCCCCCGCAGCAGGCCCCATGCCGCCCAGAATACCAACCGTGCGCGTGGCGTTTCGGCTGGTGGCCATGGGGCTGCCGGGTGGGTTGAAGGCCTTTACAGGGCAGGCTTGTCGGTTGGCGTTTTCAGGTTGGCTTTGAGCTCAGCCGACATCGGCAAGCCGAGGTTCACACCCTTTGGCACGATCGGTGACTCAAACCACTTGGTGTACAGCCTGGCAAATTCGCCCGACTTCATCAAACGGTTGATAGTGCCGTCGACCAGCTTTTTCATTTCCGGGTCGTCCTTGCGCACCATGCAGGCGTAGGGCTCGACTTGCAGCGCATCACCGACAACTTCAAGCGATGCCGGGTTTTTGGAGTTGGCGCGCAGGCCGAACAGCAAAATGTCGTCCATGGCAAAGGCCACAGCACGGTCGCTTTCAACCAGCAGCAGCGAATCGTCATGGTCTTTGCCCAAAATCAATTGCATGTCGAGGTTTTTCTCAGTGTTGTACTTGCGAATGACTTGTGCGTTAGTGGTACCGGTGGTGCTGGCGACCGTCTTTTTGGCCAGGTCTACATAGTTTTTAATGTTCGACGTCTTCTTGACCAGCAAGCGTGTGCCGGTGTAGAACATGTTGGTGCTGAAAGTCACATCTTTGGCACGGGTGGAATTGTTGGTGGTCGAGCCACACTCCAGGTCATAGGTGCCGTTAACCAGCAGCGGGATGCGGTTTTGTGACGTGACAGGCATGTAGGCAATCTGCAGGTCAGGCCGCTTGGTTGCCTTGCGCACATCATCAATGATGGCTTCGGTCAGTTCAACGGAAAAGCCCACTGCCTTGGTGGAGCCAATCAGGTAACTGAAAGGCACCGACGCCTCGCGGTATGACACGGTGATTTTGTTGCTGTCAGCGATCTTTTTCAGCGTTTGGGCACTGGCGCTTGTGGCAACCAGACCTGTGCACAGCAGTGCGGCAGTCATCAAGTTGGAGAATTTCATGAATATCCTTTGGGTGTGATGTAAAAGTCTGAAGAACTCGCAACGCCAGTGTATGAAGACTGGGCAATTCGGGTCATGTATTTTGATGGTAAACCCACGATAAAAACTCATGATATTTCCGCATCTTGAGCAGGCGCTCAGGTCATAACCCCAAGTCATGGGTGCGAGTCATTTGGCATTGTTCAAACCTGCCGCAGTTCCGTAAAGTAACCTTTTCAGGACAGGAGCTGTGATGCGTGTGTGTGTGCTGGGAGCAGGAATTGTCGGGCTGGCCACTGCTTATGAATTGAACCGTTCGGGCCACGACGTCACAGTGATTGACCGTGCCATGCCGGGAAGTGGTGCCAGCGGTGGCAATGGCTCACAGCTCAGTTACAGCTATGTGCAGCCGCTGGCTGACCCGGGCATTTGGGCGCAGTTGCCCAAGCTGCTGCTGTCGCCGTCATCACCGCTCAAAATCCGCCTAAAACTTGATGTTCACCAATGGCGCTGGGGCTTGCAGTTTCTGGCGGCGTGTAAGGCTGCAACATCGCGCAGCACGACGGTTGCGCTGTTGAAATTGGCGTTTGAGAGCAGGCAAGGCTTTGATGCGATGCTGTTCAAAGAAAATCTGGCCGTGGATTTTTCAGGTACCGGCAAACTGGTGCTGTTTTCTACCGCTCATTCCTTTGCCGCCGCGCAAAAGCAGATGCTGCTGCAACGTGAGATGGGCAGCGTGCAAGAAGCCGTCAACGCCCAGCGATGCGTCGAGATTGAACCTGCGCTTGCAAGCTACCAGCGCAATATCACAGGGGCGATTTACACGCCAAGTGAATGCGCCGCCGATTGCCAGAAAACCTGCGATGGTTTGCTGGCGCTGCTGAGCCAGCGCGGCGTGCGGTTTATGCTGGACACGCCGCTTGAGCAAATCATGACCAGGCAAGGTTCAATCACGGCGGTCCGGACACCGCAGGGCGATGTTGAAGCCGACCGCTACGTGATGGCCCTGGGGGCGGCATCTGCACCGGTGGCACGCCAGATCGGTGTCGACCTGCCCATTTACCCGCTCAAGGGCTACAGCATCACTGTGGATGTCAATGAGCAACCAAGTTGCGCACCCCATTCAGCCCCATTCGTCAGCGTGACAGACAGTGCCCGCAAGGTCGTGTTTGCCCGCATCGGCTCACGCCTGAGGGTAGCGGGCATGGCCGAGCTGGCAGGCTATGACAGGCATGTGGCACCCCGGCAAATCGAATCGCTCAAGGCATCGACTCAAGCGATTTTCCCGGACTGCAGCCAGTTTGCAGAACTCCACCCCTGGGCTGGCCTGCGCCCTGCCACGCCAACCGGCCTGCCCCTGATTGGCAGGCATCACCAAGGGCCAATAAACATGCTGTTCAACGTTGGCCATGGTGCGTTGGGTTTCACGCTGGCATTTGGGTCAGCGGCACGCGTCGCGGCGCTGCTTGAAAAGTAGCCGTTATCCGCTTTAAACAGGCTTGAGGTTGAACTTCAGCGCCTGCTCAAAACACCGTACGAACGCCCGCACCGCCACCGAACCCGGCTTGCCTGCTGGCAGTAATGCCTGAATCGGTACCGGTATCAGGGGTTCCAGGTCCAGCACATTTACGCGGCTCAGATCGGCAGACGCTGCTGTGAAGGTGTCGACCAGCGCCACGCCCAAACCGTGGTGCGCCAGTGCCAGTGCCGAATGGTAGGTTTGCACGGTGATATCGAACTTCAAACCCACGCCCGCCTCACGACTGGCCAGGCTGAGCACGCGGCCTACCGGGTCCAGTGCGTCCAGGCCAATCACGGGCACTTTGTCAAGTTTGGCCAGCTCGGTCAGGGTAATGTTGCCGCGCTTTAAAAAACGGGCGGTCAGCATGCCCTTTGGCGCAATGCAGACCATGCGGCCAGCGGCCAGGTGCTCCTGCGCCAGCGCTGAATGGACCACCGAACTGAACAGAAAACCCACATCGGCCTCCTGCAGCACCAGCGCCGCCACAATTTGCGGCGAATGCAGCGCCTTGATGGTGATGGCCACGTGTGGGTGCTTGACGCGAAACAGCTTGATGGCGTGCGGCAGGATTTCGTAGCTCAGCGCCAGCACTGTCAAAATGCGCAGCTCTCTGGCGCCGTCACCCGCCTTCAAATTGGCCGCCAGCCGCTGCACGTCATCCAGCTGGGCAAACAGGCGCTCAATATGCGGGTACAAGCTCAAAGCTTCAGACGTAGGGAGCAGCCGCCCCTTGGCGCGCTGAAAAAGCGCAAACCCCAGTTGCAATTCAGCATGCTGCAAGATGCGGCTGACGGCAGGCTGCGTGACATTGATCAGCCGAGCCGCGCCGCTGACACTGCCCGTCAGCATCACGGCGTTGAAGACTTCAATGTGGCGCAGGCGCATGGATCATTCCTGAGATAGCAGCGTACAGGCTGCTCGTCGTGGTTCATGAACAAGAAAATCGGGCACTATTTGACGGCCTTCGGGCCGGTTTGTTCGCTAGCGGCCTCCACTAGCAACCAGTCCCGAAAAACCTTGAGTGGCTTGAGGTCCGCTGACTCCGGCGGGTACACCAGGTAATAACCACGCGCCGCACGCCACTGCCGCTTTGACAGGCGACGCAAGCGCCCCATGGCCAGCGCGTCTTGTGCCATGAAGGCTGGCAGCAGCACCACGCCCAGCCCGGCGACCGCCGCATTGAGCGCCATCGACATCAGGCCATACCTGGGGCCTTGCCCGCCTTGCGCATTCTGTGCCACTTCAATGCCCTCCAGCTTAAACCAGGCTTGCCAAGCCTCGGGCACGGTGCTGTGGTGGACTAAAGCCGATGCTGGTGTGCGGCTGCTCAGGGTCTTGCCATATACGGCTATCCATGCTGGCGCTGCATACGGCGCCAGCAGCAGTGGCAGCACGAACTCGTTTTTCAAATACGCACGCTGGCCTTCGCCAAACTCCAGCGACGCATCGACCGCCGTATCAGCAAAGTCAACCGAGCCCACGCGGGTGGCAAAGTTAAGGGTGATCTCGCTGTGCGCTCGGGTAAACGCGGGCAAGCGCGGAATCAGCCAATAGCTGCCCAGCGACGCGCCGACTGACAGCGTCAGCAAACCGCCCCTGCCTTTAAGCGCCATGACATTGGCGGTGGCGCGCTCCAGCTTTTGTAGCAATGGCGCAATTTCATCCAGGTAATAGCGCCCGGCTTCTGTCAGCACCAGCGCGTCGCGCCTTCTTACAAACAGTTTGGCATCCAGACGCATCTCCAGGGCAATAATTTGCCGGCTGACCGCACCTTGTGTCAAGCGCAATTCAACCGCTGCCGCCGTGAAAGAATGCAGGCGAGCGCTGGCCTCCAGACACAGCAGTGACATGGTCGAAGGCGCGCGAAGCAAGGTTGTCATGAGATGGGGTTATGCAGAGCACCCTGAGCATAACCAATTCAACACAGGCATTGCATGAGAAATAGTCATGCAAGAACCATAAAACATCGTTTGTCTCCTCGTCCGCATGTGCGCATCATTGAGCTATTCGCAACCACATGGAAACTGGCATGACTATTTATGACACCACCTTCGATACCAACCGCCGCCTGCTCCTAAAGCTTGCTACCGCGACTGCTTTGACCGCGCCAACCCTGGCGCGAGCAGCCTGGCCAGATCGCCCCATCCGCCTCATCGTACCCTCAGCCGCTGGCGGCGCACCCGATATCATTTGCCGCATTGTGGCCAACGAGCTGTCCAAACTTCTTGGCCAGCCCATCGTGATTGACAACAAACCGGGAGCCAGCGGCAACATTGGCATGCTAGAAATTTTTCGGGCTGCGCCTGATGGCTACACACTGGGCTATGGCAATGTGGGGACACTGGCTATCAACAAGTCATTGTTTGCCAAGCTGCCTTACGAGCCTGAAAAGCTGGTGCCCGTCGCACTGCTCGGGTATGTCCAAAACGCATTGGTGGTGCGCAGCGATTTGGGTGTCAGCAACATCAAAGAACTGATTGCCATGGCCAAAGCCAAACCCGGCCGGCTGGTTATGGGCTCGGCTGGAAACGGTACCACTGGGCATCTGGGCGGCGAGCTGTTCAAAAGCATGACCAGCACGTTCCTGCTTCACGTGCCGTACCGCGGCAGTCCGCAGGCGATTCAGGATTTGATGGGTGGCCAGGTGGATTTGATGTTTGACAATCTGTCGTCGATTGCGCCGCATATCAGGTCAGGTCGGGTCAAAGTGCTGGGCGTGTCGGGCCGCGCGCGCAGTCCGCAGTTTCCGGACGTTCCAACGATCAACACGGTGGTGCCCGGCTACGAGACCAGCGCTTGGGGCGGCATCGTGGCACCGCCAGGTACACCGCGAGAGATCGCCATGCGGATTAACGCCGACATCAACAAGGTGCTGGGCAGCCCGGCAGCGAATGAAAAGCTGGTCGCTGTGTCGTGGGAAAGCACGATTGGCCCCCCCGACCGCCTGCAAGACCGCGCCCTGCGTGAGACGCCCATGTGGGCAGCTGTCATCAAGCGATCTGGCGCGCGCATTGACTGAATCAATGCTGGCTTTGGTTATTGAGGGTGGCGAGCTGATCGACGGAACAGGTGGGCCGCGTTTTCAAGCAGATATCGGCATCATCGGCGACAAGGTTGCGGCTATCGGCAACCTTGCCAATCATCCCGCACGCAAGCGCATCAGTGCCAAAGGCCGAATTGTTGCCCCAGGTTTTATTGATGTGCATACCCACGATGATTGTTTCCTCTTGAACGCGCCACTTGGCGCCCACCCGAAGCTTTCGCAGGGTGTGACCACAGTCATCACGGGCAATTGCGGCATCAGCCTCGCACCCCTGGTGACAAATACGCCGCCAGCACCACTGGACTTGCTGGGCGTCAGCGACTGGCGCTTTGAAAGCTTTGCCAGCTACCTTGACGAGCTGGAACAAGCGCAGCCCGCTGTCAACGCAGCCTGCCTTGTGGGTCACGCTACTTTGCGCGTCAAGCACCTGGCCGACTTGCAACGGGTTGCAACTGCGCGGGAAACGGCACGCATGGCCGGCGACCTGGAACGCGCTTTGCACGCTGGTGCCATCGGCATGTCAACCGGTGTGTATTACCCGCCCGCGCAAAGCGCCACTGCCGATGAGCTGATAGCCGTCGGCAGGCCGCTGACTGCAGCGGCTGGCCTGGTTACCATGCACATCCGGGACGAGGGCGATGCCATCACTGCCGCGCTGCGCGAGGCGCTTTATGTCGGCAGCGCGTTGGGCGTCACCACCGTGCTGTCGCATCACAAACTGGTGGGTACCGCCAACCATGGTCGCTCGGTTGAAACACTCGGCATGATCGAGACCGCCGCTCATACCCAAAGCGTATGCATGGATTGCTACCCCTACAACGCATCCAGCACCATGCTGCTGCCCGCCAGGGTTCACCAGTCCAGCGACGTGCTGGTGACCTGGTCAAAAACCGAGCCGCAAGCCGCAGGCCGATCGCTGTTTGACCTGGCGCGTGAGCGTAACCAGCCGCCCGAAGAAGTGGCCAAGGCACTGCAGCCCGCCGGTGCAATTTACTTTGCGATGGATGAGGCAGACGTCAGCCGCATCATGGCGCACCCACTCACCATGATCGGCTCTGACGGCCTGGCGCATGACGCGCAGCCGCATCCACGTTTGTGGGGCACCTTCCCGCGCGTGCTAGGCCACTATGTGCGCGAGCGCCGGTTGTTGTCGCTTGAATTGGCGATTCACAAAATGACGGGCTTAAGCGCCCGCCGCTTTGGGCTGAAGGGACGTGGTGTCATCGCCCGAGGCAGCTTTGCCGATCTGGTGATATTTGACGAACACCAGGTCACTGACTGCGCCAGCTACCAGCAACCGACCCAGGTCAGCAAAGGTATTGACGCGGTATATGTCAATGGCGTGCTGGCTTGCGAGGCTGGCGAAACGGTTAATGCCCATGCGGGGCGCGTGCTGCGTAAAACCAAATGACATTCAACAACCAAAGGAAACAACCATGCTGAACAAATGTAGAGTTTAAAAATCACTTCAACCGCTGCTGAATGAAAGACAAGGCACGGCTCCGAATCCAGTAACCTGAAGCGACTTTTATTTTGCAGTCGTTAAATACGACACTGCTGAGTCCCCGGACAGAATCCTACTCAGTAAAAACGACAGACAACCCCGGCAGTGCGACGCCGCTGATGGCGGTTTGCCAGGTTTGCCCGGGCTGCACGCTGTAGGCACTGGTCACGGTGCCGGTCGTGACCAACTCGTTGGCCTGCAAGGGCTGGTGTGGCAACTGGCTGGCCAGCACCTGCATCAGATGCACAACTGCGGCCAGGGGGTTGCCCAGCACATTGGCACCCTTTCCAGTCTCGCGTACCACACCACCTTCCGACAGCACCAATGTGAAGGCAGCCAGCGCTTCTTGCAGGCCGGCACCCAGCGTATCAACCGCTTGCCGCTTGCCCACCAGCAGCCTGGCGTGCAAGCCCCGGTCAGCAATCGCATCGGGTGCCTGAAACTTCCAGTCGGGGTAATGCGACTGCACCATTTCAAAACCATGGGCCACCCAGTCAATGCAGGCCAGCACAGCAGTCACGTCTGCCTCTCGCGGCGGTGCCGAATGGAAATGAAAAATGATTTCTGGCTCAATTTTTGGGTTGACGAAACCGCGCAAACTGCAAGTCGTCGCGTCTGGCGCGTCTTCAAGATAAGTAACAGTAGTGTCGTAAACATAAGCCCACACAGGCGCTGACACACCATACTGCGCCCACATCGCCGGATTCGTAAACCCGATCTTGCGCCCTGCCGCACGCGCCCCTTCAGCCAGCCGCATGGCATGAATCAGGTCGGCCACAGCGTAGCCCGTAGCAGTATCAAACTCTGGGTGTTGTGACGTGATTTGCGTTAAAGGCAAGCCCTGGTCTTGCGCGGTTTTGATGTGGCGCGCAATCGCCTGAAGTTCAGCAGCAGCTAGCATGGCGGGCAATCCTTGTGGCTTGGAAACTGGTTAGCTTTTCGCGCTTGTTTGCAACCCAGGTTAGAGAAACACCAGCCAAGTATCGGCGCAGGTACTCTTTTAACGTTTTTAGGAAATAAATAGGGCTGTAGCCCAATGAATACGGGCGCAAGAAGCTACTAAATAAATAGCGCCTTACCCCCGGCATTCAAGCATCAGCCCATGTGCAAGCCGCCATTGAGCGAGAAGTCGGCACCCGTGGCGTAGCCGCCTTCATCTGATGCAATCCAGGCAATGATGGACGCGATTTCTTCGGGCTGGCCCAGGCGTTTGGCGGGCACGCCTGCGACTATTTTTTCAAGCACATCAGGGCGAATGGCTTTGACCATGTCGGTGCCGATGTAGCCGGGGCTGACGGTGTTGACAGTCACGCCTTTGGCTGCCACTTCTTGCGCCAGCGCCATGGTGAAGCCGTGCAAACCGGCTTTGGCTGTGGAGTAATTGACCTGGCCGAACTGGCCTTTTTGGCCGTTGACGGAGCTGATGTTGATGATGCGGCCGAAGTTGGCGGCGATCATGTCCTCAATCACCTGCTTGGTCACGTTGAACATGCTGTTCAGGTTGGTGGAAATCACGGCGTCCCAATCAGCCTTGCTCATTTTTCTGAACTGGCCGTCCCGCGTGATGCCAGCGTTGTTGACCAGTACGCTGACCGGGCCGTGCTCGGCCTTGACCTTGGCGAAAGCTTCAACCGTGGAGTCCCAGTCACCGACATTGCCGACTGACGCGTAAAACGTGTAACCCAACGCCTTTTGCTCGTCAATCCACTTGGCGTGGTCACGCGTGGGGCCGCAACCTGCGACGACGGTGAAGCCGTCTTTGGCCAGGCGCTGGCAGATGGCAGTACCAATGCCGCCCATGCCGCCCGTGACGTAGGCTACTTTTTTGCTCATGACTGTCTCCTTGAATTTAGAATAAATACGATAAATATTTGCTATTAAATTAATAGCTGCTTACACCCGTATTTATTGGGCTACAAGCAGAAATTACCAGTAATTTACAGCAAAATCAGCGTTCCATGCATAGGGCAACCCCCATACCGCCGCCAATGCACAGGCTGGCAATGCCTTTTTTGCTGCCGCTGCGGA
>Ga0335395_10003273_pt1 | contig 10077 bp, 8 predicted proteins | sample MAT02_FD_205744 | JGI IMG/M metagenome (GOLD analysis project Ga0335395, IMG submission 205744) | Freshwater microbial communities from Lake Fryxell liftoff mats and glacier meltwater in Antarctica - MAT-02 (spades assembly) (version 2) ...
GGCTTATGTGCCGCAGCGATCGCAAATTGACTGGGATTATCCGATTACTGTGCAAAATGCGGTGATGATGGCGCGGACTGTCCAGACTGGTTGGTTTCGCAGTTTCTCGAAGCAGTCGCGGGAATTGGTGAAAGCTGCTTTGCTGCGGGTGGGAATGTGGGATTTGCGCGATCGGCAAATTGGCGAACTCTCCGGCGGACAGCAGCAGCGGATATTTTTGGCAAGGTCGATCGCCCAACAAGCCGATTTATTCTTCTTCGACGAGCCCTTTAATGCGATCGACAAAGCCACCGAAGAAATTATTTTCGATATTTTTGCCGAACTAAAAGCCGAAAATAAAACATTGCTAGTAATCAGTCACGATTTAGGCGAAAATTTAAAACAGTACGACAATTTATTGTTGCTAAATAAGCAGTTAATTGCAACTGGTACCTGCCGGGAAGTGCTCACCGCAGCCAATATTCAAAAAGCCTATGGATACGATTTAAGCTTAGTTGCAGCCTAAGCAAAATGGGATTATTCTCACCGTAGGGTGCGTCGCCATAAAAAATCCCTAACTAAATATAGACAATCTCATAGCGACGCACCTTACAAGATAATGCAGTAAACAAACCCAAAACTTTTTGGTAGCAAAAATTGTATCAGGTGCGTCGCTATGAGATTGTCGATTTCCCTTGATGGATTTTCAGTGGCGACACACCCTACAGCTACCTCTTCCTTCTTCCTTCTTCCTTCTTCCTTCTTCCTTCTTCTATAAATGTTAAACCTACTAATTGAGCCACTACAATTTGAGTTCATGCGAAATGCGATCGCCGTCGGCATTTTGCTAGGAATTCTCTGCGCCGTGGTTGGCTCCTACTTAATTGTACAGCAAATGGGAATGATGGTTGACATGATAGCCCATTCAGTATTAGCAGGATTGCCGGTGGCTTTTTCTTTAGGTTTCAATATTTCGATCGGCGCGTTTATATCGGGAATTATCAGCGCCGTGATTATGGCGTGGATTCAATCGCAATCGCGCCTTAAAATTGATGCTGTGATGGCATTAATCTTGTCTACATTTTTAGCAATTAGCGTCACGCTGATTAGCCTTTTGCGGACTACAAAATTAGACTTAGATGGGTTTTTATTCGGCAATATCTTGTCAGTTGCACCGACTGATGTGCAGCAGACATTTGTCATAACTGTGATTATTTTGGTCGCGGTTAAACTCTTTTACAAAGAACTGCTATTCTATACTTTTGACCCGCTGGGAGCGCAAGCCTGCGGTTTGCCTGTAAACTGGATTTATTTGGGACTGATTTCGGCGATTACGCTGACGATTGTTGCGAGTTTGCAAACTGTGGGGGCGCTGTTAGTAATTTCGCTGTTAATCGGGCCGGGAATTACGGCGTATTTGTTGGTAAAAGAGCTGCATTTAATGATGGGATTGGGAGCGATTATTGGAATTACAGCTAGTGTAAATGGGATGTATCTCAGCTATTATTTTAATATGCCATCTGGTGCGGCAATTGTATTAGTTGTTTTTGGATTATTTTTAATGGCTTTGCTGTTCAGTCCCAGTCAAGGGATTTTGACCCGAAAGAAAGGAGAATGAGTACCGAGATTGTTGGTGAGGGAGGGCGGGTTTTGTTCTGAGATTGTTGGCGAGTGTCAAAATTCTTGGCTAAACCCGCCCCTACAAATTATGCGTTCATTGGTAGGGGTAGGTTTAGCGAATAAACTTTTGTACTCACAGATGATTTCTGTGCAAAACCTACCCTTAACTAGATGTACGGGGCGGGTTTTGTACCGAGTGAGGGAGGGCGGGTTTTGTTCTGAGATTGTTGGCGAGTGTCAAAATCCTTGGCTAAACCCGCCCCTACAAATTATGCGTTTTTTCTACCTAACTATATGCACAATTAATCATTGGTAGGGGCAGGTTTAGCTAATAAACTTTTGTATTCACAGATAATTTATGTACAAAACCTGCCCTTAACTTAACTAGATGCACTTAGCTTGACAGTAGGTTTCATAAACGCCATCAAGCAGTAAATTAAGAGCAGAAGTTGCTTTCTGGGCAGCTAACAGCGCTTCTTGCTGTGCTTCTTCAGTCTCACAAAGCTGTAACAGCGCTTCGCGGGTTGCTTGCGAGTGGAACTCGTCGGCTTTTTCGTGAACTTGAAAGAAAGATAAAGCTGCTTGTGAATCGATGCCGTAAAATTCCTTCAAACCAGTGATTTTGGTTGTAGAAACTTCGGGGATTTGCGCTTCGTAAGCGTAAAGGGCTGCTAAACCTTTGACGGGCGATTCGCTGCGCGCTAAGTCTTTGAGAATGCGAACGGATTCGCTGGTTTTTTCTAAGTGTTCGTGATCGATAACTGCATTTCTGTCTAAACCCAAACCTTCGGCAAAGCGCAGCCACAGTTCAGGGTGATTAGCAGCGCCTCTCTCTTCTTCTATCAGGTTTTCGAGGAGCATTTGACGAATTTTGATGTCGTCACAGGCGGCGTGCGTAGCGCTGACATAGGTGGGGAAGTTGTGGACTTGCAGATAGTATTCTTTGGCGTACTCTTGCAGCATTGCGAGGTCGAGTTTACCTTCGTTCCACATTTGGTAGAACGGGTGTTTCAGCAGGTGGTTTTGGTCAAGAATCGTGTTGATTTGTTCGAGAAATTGCTGTTGGGTCATAATTGTCGATCGCCCTTAAGGATAGTGCAGCCACTAAAATGTTATTGTAATCTGGGATTTTGTCAAGACCAAGTTCAGTCCTGAACGCACTACGATGAAAGAAACCGGGTTTTGGTTTTTACTAGATTTGCGGTCTGGAACCTATGTATTTTCGCGAAAAACCCGGTTTCTGGGTACCGGTGGATAAGTCCGTTACCCGCACTTAGCGCCGCCCGAATCCCTTGCCCCGCATAGACTTCGACCAAACCAGCAATTCGCCGCCATTCCCGCCAGCGGCGAGAAACTGGCCTTCGGGATGCCATGCGAGACAGGAAAAACCGCCCTCTGCACCTTCTAGAATTTGCAGCAATTGTTCTGCTTCGTACCACAAACAAAGTTGACCGTCTGCGGATGCGGAAGCTAATAAAAATGTGGTAGGTTGAAAGGCGATCGCATTTACCACATTTTCATGCACTTCTAAGGCCCAACCTTCCCAACCGACTCTTTCATCAGCGTCTCTTTCCCAGACAGAAACACCTTGAGAACTCGAAGCAGCCAACAAAGGTGCACCCAAAGAATTAGTTTTACCCGACCAAGCTAACTCCCGAACTTTCCCCGGAAAACCCTGCATTACCCACGGTTGAGAACTGCCCCATTCATTAACAATTAGGGTGTTGTCCATATTGCCGCAAGCTAAATATTCCCCTGACGGCGACCAAGAAATTGCACCTGTTGCAGACGGTACTGACAAGACGTGCGGGTCTTCGTCCCAATCTTCGCCGTTCCAAACTTTGACGCCTTGATAACCGCTAACTGCCAGATATTTAACAACAGGATGCCATGCTAAATCTAGGATAGATGATGAGTCGAAATTCAGCGTTACTTCAACAACATTATCATCAGCATTCCAGACTTGAACGCAGCGGCCCATGCTAAAAGCTAACTGATTGCAGTTGGGACTCCAAGCTAACTTATCAACCCAGACGCGCTGGTTATCCAAATCAGCAATTAATTCGCCCGAATTGGCGCGCCAAATTTGCACCCGTCCGTCTTGTCCGCCCGCGGCTAGGAATTGACTGTCGGCCGAAAAAGACAAGCAATCGGCCGATTTCCCTGTGGCAGTTTGCAGCGGTTGCAAGGACAATTCATTAACTGCCCTTACTGTCGCCAGCATCACTTCCCCGGCAGCGGAACAGACTGCTAAAGTTTTACCCTCCGGCGACCAAGTAACAGCAGTTACGTAGTCAGACAGCATTTCTTGAGCGTGAAATTGCAGGGTTAGTTCACTTTTATTTGTCTTTTTGTTACCCATATTTATTGAATCTGAGATGTTGCACTCTTCTTAAGAACGGGCAAGATGCCCGTTCCACAAGAGATGAATTTTCTTCTTGTGGAACAGGCATCTTGCCTGTTCTGTTCCACAATAAAGGAATTTTCTTCTTGTGGAACAGGCATCTTGCCTGTTCCTAAAAGGCTTATTAAAAATGCTTCAATATGTCAGTTAAACCAGACATTTCCGGAAATCCTCTTTCAATTGATTTTCGTTTAAATTGCGACCGATGAATACGAGCTCATTTTTCGGAGTTTCATTAGCTTTCCAAGGTCGATCCGGCCGACCGTCGAATAGCATATGCACTCCTTGAAAAACAAAGCGATTGTTTTCGCCTGCCATATTCAAAATGCCTTTTGTGCGAAAAATATTCGTGCCTTGAGTTCGCAACAAGTCGCCAATCCAATCGCTAAATTTGTTGCCGTCAACAGCACCGGATTCGACTATTGCCACTGAGGTAACAGTTTCGTCGTGTTCGTGTTCGTGTTCGCCCAAAAAGTCGGGTTCGATTTCTAAAGCCCGGTTCAGATCAAATGCTTTAACGCCCAACAAAGCATCCATTGCTAGTTCTGCGTTGCGGGTGCGGTGGATTTTTGCCATTGCATTCATGCCACGAATTCGCTTTTCTAATTCTGCCAATTCTTCCTCAGTCACCAAATCAGTTTTGTTGAGCAAAACTACATCGGCGAAGGCAATTTGTTCTTGAGCTTCATCTGCATCCCAGTGTTGCCAGATGTGCTTGGCATCAACTACCGTTACAACTGCATCTAGCAGCAATGTGTCCCGCATATCTTCGTCTACAAAAAATGTCTGAATTACGGGTGCGGGGTCGGCTAAACCTGTGGTTTCGATGACTATGTGGTCGAATTTGTCTCGGCGCTTCATCAAGTTACTGATAATCCGAATTAAATCGCCTCTGACTGTACAGCAAATACAGCCGTTGTTCATCTCAAAAATTTCTTCGTCGGCATCAATTATCAGTTGGTTGTCGATGCCTACTTCGCCAAATTCGTTGACGATGACTGCAACTTTTTTGCCGTGTTCCTGTGTTAAAATGCGGTTCAGTAGCGTAGTTTTGCCTGCACCCAGATAGCCCGTGAGAACGGTAACAGGAACTGATTCGATCGCTCCAGCAGTAACCATACTTGACCTCGATTATTGTACAATGATAACCATTATCGCTATTTTACACCAGACAGGCTGACAGTGCCAACAATATTAAATAATGTTAAGAGTTTTTAACTAGAGGAGGCTGTTGTGTGTTCAATTTGTGCCTTTGGGGTGATGCTAAAAGCCCACCCCACTCATTGTTTCAATAGACATCTCTAAAAAGCAAGTCTTGGCAGGCAGGATGCTTACCCCACAAGAATTATTTGAGATGTCTATTGACTAATGACTAATGACTCCGCATAATTAATTGCCAATCATAGCTGCAATTCGATCGCGCTCTAACTCTCTACCAATAATCACCAGTTTGGTTTGGCGGAGTTCGGAAGGTTGCCAAGGGCGATCGTAAAAATATTCTATGCGATCGCCCACACCTTGCAACACCATCCGCATCGGTTTGTTGGGAACCGCCACAAACCCCTTAATCCGATAGATTTCTTCCTGCTGCATCAAGGATTTCAGCTTTTTCACCAAAGCTTCCGGTTCAAATTCGCGATCGGCAATAAAGTAAGTCGAGTTAATATCATCATCGTGTTCGTGTTCCTCCTCAGCATCGTGGTGACTCGGGCGAGACTCCAAATCATCCTCAACCGCCGCATTAAATCCCAATAGCACATCAGGGTTAATTTCGCCACCTTTGCAGGGAACAATTTTCACACTTGGACGCAACTCTTGTTGCAACCAGCTTTGGACTTTCTGGTGAGTTTCAGCATCTACGCGATCGACCTTCGTTAAAAGTACCATATCGGCACAGGCTAACTGGTCTTCAAACAATTCCTCGATCGGAGTTTCGTGATCTAAACTAGAATCAGCCTGCCGCTGTGCCATCAAAGCATCAATATCACCGACAAAAGAACCGCTAGCAACAGCTTCGCAATCGACAACAGCAACAACACCGTCCACAGTAGCACCCGTGCGAATTTCCGGCCAGCGAAAAGCTTGAATTAAAGGTTTAGGAAGTGCGAGGCCCGAAGTCTCAATTAAGATACAATCAATTTGTTCTCGGCGCTTCAACAATTCCTGCATAGTCGGCAAGAATTCCTCTTGAACAGTGCAGCAAAGACAACCATTTGTTAGTTCAACAATATTGCTGCTAACATTTTCTTCTTCGTCGCAAACTTGGCAATCGCGCAGCAGTTCTCCGTCAATTCCGATTTCGCCAAATTCGTTAACCAGAACAGCAATGCGGCGACCTTGATTATTTTGCAATAAGTGGCGAATTAAGGTAGTTTTGCCGCTACCGAGAAAACCAGTGATGACAGTAACAGGAATTTTGTGCATTAAATTTTTTGTCAGGTTTAGATATAGGCTAGGGTGCGGATTACATGGGTGTCAAATTAAGACTAAAACCCGTGATAAATTTCGCTTTTTTCCTAGTCTAGATCCCCCTAAATCCCCCTTAAGAAGGGGGACTTTGATTGCTTCCGGTCCCCCCCTTCTTAAGGGGGGCTAGGGGGGATCTAGACCTAATCGTCAGTTCGAGTTTCAGGTCAAAAGCGGTTTCAACCGCCTACTCTTATCTCTAATTTCCCAGCGGCGGAATCTTCGCCAAAACGCCTTTTTTCAGAGCTTGAGGACGCTCAGACCAAGGCAACAAACCGTCTGGTTTAGCATAGTATTGACCCGCGCATTCGAGTACAGCCTCGACGCTTTCCGACTCATTTGCTGGTAAATCGCCAAACAGATAAGTGTACTTTCCTACAGCAGCAAAAGACACCGCACAAGAGTGACTGCAAGCACTCATGCACTCAACCTCTTGAATCTCAAATTTCTCAGAAAACTCCCAATCTTTAGCGAGTTGCGACAAATTTTCCATGAATTGTTGACCGCCGCTTTTGCCTTCTCGCTTGCCGTTTTTCCAAACACTAGCGCAAGCAGTGCAAACAAACAGACTGTGCTTGGTGCGTACAGCCGCATTAATTCCATCCATCATCCGTACCTCGCAGATGCGTTCAAAAGTGAGTTAGATATCGGCGGGCATTCTGACTTGAGAAACCACAACGGTTTCATTACAGTTGCGGGACAGCGCCGGACTTGCACCGAACTTTCCCCGTTTCCTCTAGTGGCTGCTCCCCGCTAGAACCGATCGCGAAATCACATCATACCGCACTTGCCGCCTTTTTTCAAAAAAGTTATATTTGTAGGAGCGATTTTTAATATGTAGCAGTATAAAAGAAACTTTCGTAGTAAGTACTAAAGTCCTTTTTAGGGAACTGGTATTAGCTTTTGGTTACATCCAGATCGCTTGAGCAACTGTACTGCGGATTCGCTTTAAGTTTCCCGAGCCTATGTCTTTAAGGTTTAACAAAGACTCGTCGCTGGCTTCTGCTAATTCTGACACAGTGAAGTACCCAGCATCTTTTAGTATATCAATTTTATGCTGGGTGAGTCCATAAGGATATGCCTGAGATTTTTTTAGTTTGCTAATATCTTCATCTAAGATTAGCATTTCGCCATGCTCAGGTAATTCAGGCAATTTAATTTTAAACAATTCGCTTGTTTTGTGTAATTCTAAAGGCTCATTTCTCTCATTTTGCTCATTTAACCACCTAGTATAAATTTCATTAGTGACCCGAGCTCCAGTAGTTTTTTCCAACAATGTGCATAGATTCAAGCTATATCTTGTTCCTCGTCCTCTCGATTTCATTGCCCGTGAAACATCTCGAATTGAAATAAATCCAGTATATTCAAGTAGTTCTAACGGCTTTGATAGACGTTGTGCAATTTCTCTTAAAATAAGTACATTCTGCTTATTTTGCTCACCAGCCTGCAGAAATATTGATTCTGCAATCTCCCTTGCAGGATCGAGCATTGGTGCATATATGCCAAGTTTGGGCTTAAGCTCTTCAATCAAGGGCCAATAGTAATTACTGGCAAGGTCTATCAGTGTCTTGGTTATATGGGCTAAACTAATCTTGTCTTCTCCACAGTTTTCCGACAGACTATTCCATGCAAATATAAATCCCCTCATGTTTCCAAGTACAGCCCGTCCCATAAACCCCGCAACATTTTCTAAAGTCAATTGACCAGAGAAAGACTCTTCAGGAAGTAGCTGATAAAACCTTTTTCTAATTATCTCGGCAAAGTTGGTATTATAGTCTTTTAGTTCATCATTCCTTGAAACATCGATCACCGTAGCATCATTATATACATCAAACCTTGTTCCAAAATTAGTAACTCCCGGGTAAATAGCAGCTTTACATGATATTGTACTGCTCGATAAAGTCCGAAATATATCGAAAAATTCATGCAGCGGAGCTTCCCGACCAATGTGAGCCGCGTCATCAAATAAAATAACTATCCTTTTCCCAGATGCACTCGATAAACTAGATAATTCTCTCTGAAGTGATGTGATGTTTGGCAAAGCTTCAAACTCAAAGAGATTACCTGCTTTAATAACTGTCTTATTTACGGCATCAATTATTAGCTGACATAACATTATTTCATATTTCTTACCTTCACTTCTGAGTAATTCAAGATGACGAAGACTGATGTATATGCCAAATGCAGAGCTTAGATTTTTTTCAGGATACATTCTTCTCGATGCTTCTATCATAAGCGCACTTTTTCCACTACCGCGTGCCCCTTTTAATAACACTGGGCCGTGAGCAATCAAATTAGAAATAAAACGCTCCTCTTGTTTTGAGAAATAATGCAGTTGCTCAAACTCTTCAGGCGGACAATCTTCTGCTGCTAAGATCAGCGATGGATTTTCAGAAATAGCATTAACCATTAGAAAACTCCCATTTCTTGAATTTCTTTATAAGCTGCGATCGCTACTTGAATATCGAGTTTATTCAGTGCATGACTGACTACAGAAACAATTAACCCAAGGGTAGCGATATTACGAACTGTTTTCTCTATCAGTCGTTGAGTTGTTTCTCGATCCAAGGCTGAACTTAAAGGAATCACCAGTTCGTGATGTATTCCTTTTGAAAGTTCAGAGTAGAGACTTGAAAAATCATTTAAAGTTTCATTATAGAATCTTTCAAAATTTTTTCTTCTAAGATTGACTATCCATTCATCCCCGCTGACATCTCTGATTGCATCCAACAGCTTATCAAAGTTAGCAGACCATATTAGTGTCTTATAATAATCTCCAAGCAAAGCTCTAGTAGGGTTTTGCAGTGACTTATCAGCCCAAAGATCCGTAACCTTGTCCGCGAAAACATCACCTTGCCAACGTATAGACGACTTATGAGGCTTATCCATTAGATAATTGGGCTGGTTTTGACATTCCCTAAGCAGGAGAACTCTAAAAGGATCGAGCCTCGCAATCAGTGCGGTACATCCCAATTCAAGTATACTTCTCCCTAAAAATGGGGCAAATAATGAAATTTGGTTAGGACTTAGGGATTCTAGTCTTATCAGCTCTTTTACAACATTATCAATTGACACGGATAAATGACTTAGAACCTCATCAATACCACCTCCATCAAGAACTACATTTCCACAAAGTAGTTTGGCTAACGCTGACTGATTACTTACTGGCTCATCGACACCTGATTCATTAGAACTCATTTTATTTCACTGTAACCCGATCGACCGCTCCCAAAATTTTCGCCTCGGCGCACCTTACGATCTGTAGAGTGCACCTCGGCGCACTCTACAAACTAAAAACTAAGCTGTTTCGTGCTGTTTGTGCCACGCGGGATGCCACAGCAATTCGGCAGTCGATCGCTTCTCGACCATTTCCTTCGTAATCATACAGTTAGCTACATCCTTGCGAGAAGGCAACTCGTACATCACATCGAGCATTAACTCCTCCAAAATGCTGCGGAGAGCTCTCGCGCCGGTTTTGCGCCGATAGGCCTCCTGGGCGATCGCCCGTAGCGCATCCGGCTCAAATTCCAACTCCACACTATCCATCTTCAACAGCTTCTGATACTGCTTCACCAGCGCATTTCGGGGCTCAGTCAAAATCTGCATCA
>Ga0335395_10003274_pt1 | contig 10076 bp, 4 predicted proteins | sample MAT02_FD_205744 | JGI IMG/M metagenome (GOLD analysis project Ga0335395, IMG submission 205744) | Freshwater microbial communities from Lake Fryxell liftoff mats and glacier meltwater in Antarctica - MAT-02 (spades assembly) (version 2) ...
CCCCCTGGGGGCAACTACAATGACGGCTTTGTCTAGCGGCGCATCGCTAAATTCCTTACAGCGTTCAAGGCCAACTTACTTGGGCAAGTGGTTCCAATCTGGCGATTTTGGGTATGGCTGGCAATCTCTCCATGCTCTTGATGTCTGTCCCTACTCCGAACCAGCCTTTCGATCTAGACGAGTCAGCCGGGGCAAGGTGCTCCCCCTAGGATTAGTCAATCAGCCAGACATCAACTCGGTCGCTCTCATCATTTCAGTGGGTAATCCAACTAGGGATTTCCATGTCACGGTAGAACTTGTGCCTGCGCAAAGGGAGGTACTCCTGCCAAACAATCTAAAATGTAAGATTCTAGACGCAACAGGAACCTGTGTTGCAGTCGAAGAGGCCGACAATTCTCCAGCGATTGTAATGCAAATAGAAGGAGAGAAGGCTGAGCCTTTCAGCATTCTCATCCAACATCAAGGATGTGAACACAGAGAAAACTTTGTGTTGTAAGTCGTTTTCTTAGTAGTCTTTAGATACTCCTAATGAATAAGCTAGTTGTTTTGAGGCTTAGCTACCAAGAAAAAAATGACCAATATCAGGTTATTGCTGAAATTGGTGATGAGGGGAAGACCTCTGATATTGAAATGCAGGGGTGGCTGCCAGGACTTTCTGCTCAGTTTTTGCAAACGCTCGAAAACTGGAAATGTGCCTTTAGCCAATTAGACAATTCGACTAGGCTTAAAGTTCAAAAAATATCTGTATCGAAGAGACCCCCAGACCAAGGAAAGGAGTCTTCAACGATTGAGCTGGCTCAACACCCCATTCCCTCTCAAAATAATTGCAGAGAACTTGCTGACAAACTAAACTCAGAGATAAATCTTTGGCTTAAATCGAGTGGCTTTGAAAAAATTGAAACAAGACTTTATCAAAATCTTGGTCTTGAAGATAATGTGCAAATCATCATTTGCACCACTGAAGATTTAATTTGCAAACTTCCTTGGGGATGCTGGAAGCTATTAGAGCGATATAAAAATTCAGAAGTTTGCTTTAATCTTGCTAGTGAAAGTTTCTCTTATGGGACTGAAAGGTCGATTAGTCGACTTGAAGGGTTGAAAGTATTGATGGTGATCGGGGATAGTGAAAATATTGATCTGGAAAAAGATATAAAAATTCTTAACCACGAGCTTCTCAAAGATACAGATGTATACCTTGAGCCTTTGATGTGCCCATCTGCGGTAGAGCTGGGCAATGTTTTAGCTGCAAGAGCTTGGGATATTATGTTTTTCTCTGGCCACAGCGAGACACTAGAAAAGGATGGCTTAATTTACCTTAAGCATGGCGAGGCTGTGTCTCTTTCGAGTTTAGAAAATAGTTTTAAGAAAGCAATAAGTAATGGTTTGAAATTGGCTATCTTTAATTCTTGTGATGGTATAGGCATTGCAAGAAATCTTCAAAGACTACAGGTGCCTCAGGTTATCGTGATGCGCGAACCTATTCCTGACAAAGCGGCCCATGCCTTTTTAGAAGCCTATCTTAAAAATTTCCAAGCCCTCGATAGTAATTCTCCGATCTATCTCGCGGAGAGACGGGCTAAGACACAACTTAAGGGTAGTATTGTCTGTGCTGATTGGCTGCCGATTGTTTTCCAAAACCATAAAGTTACTTCTCCAGTTCGAGGCTTTATAACTAAAGGTAGCTTTGCAGTCAGCCAGTCAAATGCGAATTCAGTGGCTTTATATAACTCGATTGGTATTTTTCCTAAACTCCAATTTGAGGATCAGATTCATGGCGAAGATAAGCGCTACAAGGTTAAAGTCATTGACCCCATGAATAAAGACTCCATTGGCAAGATTCAATACAAAGGAGGGCTTTGGAAGGCCAAAATTTTTAGAGTTGGTGGATTTAATCGGGTTGATTCAATTTCCCCCGGAGATGACGTTTGCGTAGTTGCCCGAGAAGGTAGTGTCTGCTTTGTTCTTCCCAAAAAATTGGTTGAATCATCTGAATTTTTTCAAATAAAGAAAGGGTTTGAACCGAATACTCTGCAAAACAGAGGGGTTAACTATTTGAAAACTTTTAAAACTCGAAAACTCCGCCATGGCTCAATTTATTTTACTAAATCACTTCTAATCTATATTCCTGTCATCTTTTTTGTCTTAGGGTTTGCGCTCAATTTCGTGCTTTCTCGTAACGTCGGATCTGTTGCCAGAGAGTCAAGCGATTTCCTCTATCATCAGAATTCTCAATGAGAAAATTTCAGTTGGTCAGTTCTACCTAGGACTAGTCCATGCCGAATGCTCTGCCAGCATTGACCTAAACCTTAGGTTCGGCAGCTAGCTCTACGAGTACGCTTTTGGGTGTGATCGTCATCAGCCACAATTGGATCTAAGTCTTTACCCATAAAACTGAAGCACTTTTGCTTAAACGCCATAGCCCTATTTGAGCCAAAACTCAGAGCCTGGTAATGTTACCGACGCATAAGCTACTCCTCGCAGGAGCGTCAGCTAATTCAAGAGAGAACTCTCCCGATTGTTTAGGAAACCTTACGATAAGAGTATTACAACCCCCATAGGGTATTGCCAGACGTAGACAGCGGCATTCCCCCCGCCATGCGCTTGCATACGGATACTGTTGAATCCGAACCCCATCGGTGGGCACTCATGTCTATGGGCTCGTTGCTAAACTCACCGCCAGTACATTCTCAGCCAAATTGCCATGACCCTGATCAAAGACCTGATCGATATCCCAGAGCGCATTCAAACGGGTGACTTTGTCCTGCGCCTCACCGAAGGGGTCAACCAGGTTGAGCAAACCCTGACTCAGTACGTAGTCACTCCCGAGCTCAAAGACTGCTTCGACAACGCCCTGAGCTTCATCCGCAGCGCACTGCAAAGCAACAGCAGCAAAGCCAGCTACCTCCACGGCAGCTTTGGCAGCGGCAAAAGCCACTTTATGGCGGTGCTCAACCTTATTCTCCAGGGCATTCCAGCGGCTAGGGGTATCAAAGAGCTGGCCCCTGCGATCGCTAAACACAACGAATGGATTGCAGACAAAAAGTTTCTCCTGGTGCCCTATCACATGATTGGGGCTACCAGCATGGAGTCAGGTATTCTGGGCGGCTATGTAGACTATGTGCGTCGGCAGCATCCCACCGCGCCGATCCCTGGCGTATATCTGGCGGAAGGGCTATTTAAAGACGCCCAGAATCTGCGAGTCAGCATGGGAGACGAGACCTTTTTTACGAAACTCAGCGAAGGTGCTGGCGGTGGCGGCGGGTGGGGCAGGCTAGAGGATAGCTGGACAGCCGAGCGGTTTGAGCAGGCTGTTCAATCACCGCCTGGGGCAGAAGATCGCTCTGAACTCATCAGTGCTCTAGTCAAGCAGTTTTTTGCCTCCTACGATGTGCAAACCCAAGGACAGGGAGAAGCCTTTGTCTCTCTCGATACGGGTCTCTCGGTGATCAGTCGCCACGCCCACGACCTAGGCTACGATGCGCTGATTTTGTTCTTAGATGAGCTCATCCTGTGGCTAGCCAGCCGTGCTACCGACATCAACTTTATCCATCGGGAAGGGCAAAAACTGGCCAAACTGGTCGAAGCCCAGATGGCTGATCGCCCTATTCCCATCATTAGCTTTGTCGCTCGCCAGCGCGACCTCAGCGAGCTGATTGGCGATGGCATCCCCGGTGCCGAGCGGCTCAACTTTAGCGACGCCCTGCGCCACTGGGAAGGGCGCTTCCATCGCATAACTTTAGAAGATCGCAACTTGCCTGCGATCGCCGAAAAGCGAGTGCTCAAGTGCAAAACCCAAGCGGCCCGCGATCAGCTCGATGCTTCTTTTGAGCAGGCCACCCAGGTGCGCGAAGCGGTCATGAATGTGCTGCTCACCCGCGAGGGCGATCGCGAGATGTTCCGCCAGGTCTACCCCTTTAGCCCGGCCCTGGTGCAAACTTTAATCGCTGTCTCCAGCGTGCTCCAGCGCGAGCGCACCGCCCTCAAGCTGATGATGCAGCTGCTAGTCACCCATCGAGACACCCTCGCCCTGGGCGATATTATCCCCGTGGGCGATCTATTCGATGAGGTGGCCCACGGCGACGAAGCATTCAGCCCCGACATGGCCGTCCACTTTGACAACGCCAAACGGCTTTACCACCTCAAGCTGCTGCCCCTGCTCGAAAAAGAGTACGGCAACCGAGACGAGCTAGCACTGCTGCCCCTAGATGACCCCAAACGAGTCGGCTTTCGCAACGATGACCGCCTGGTCAAAACTCTGCTGCTGTCGGCCCTAGTGCCCGAGGTCGAGTCGCTACGTGGGCTCAACGCCGAGCGCCTAGCCGCCCTCAACCATGGCACCATTCGCTCGCCCATTCCCGGTCGTGAGGCCAGTGAAGTGCTGCGTCGCTGCCGCGCCTGGGCCGGTAGCGTGGGTGAAATCCGTCTGGGCGAAGAAAACACCACCAACCCCACCATCACTGTGCAGCTTACTGGGGTGGATACCGATAGCATTTTGCGGCAGGCCGAGGGCATCGACAATCGCGGTAACCGCATTCGCCTCGTGCGAACAATGGTGTTCGCACGGCTCGGTATTAGCGGTGATGAAACCGAATGCGGTTACGACTTTACGTGGAGAAATACCAAACGCTCCTGCGTGGTGCTGTTCATGAATATCCGCGAGTCAGAGGCCTATTTACCTAATTTAGAAGACTGCTGGAAGCTGATTATTGACTTTCCGTTTGATGAGGGAGGTCACGGCCCTAGCAGCGACCTTGCCTGTATTCAGACCTATCTGAATGCTTATCCCGAAGGCTCCAAAACCCTGTGTTGGATTCCGCAATTCTTTAGCGCTGATGTTAAAACCGATCTGGGTAAACTGGTTATTCTGGAGCACATCTTGACGGGCGATCGCATTGCCGATTACACCACCCAACTCTCTCCCCAAGACCGCCAAACAGCCAAAACCCTGCTCGAAAACCAGCGCAGCATTCTGCGGCAGCAGTTTCAAAACCACCTTGATGCGGTCTATGGCATCAGCAATAGCTTCCCTAACACTATCGACCAGACCCATACCCTAGAGGCTAGCCAGCAGTTTGTTTCGCTTCAACCTGGGTTTGAGCTGCGGCCCCCCACCGCCGCCAACCTAGGGGCCGCCCTGATGGCACTGCTCGACCAGGCCCTAGGGTACGAATTTCCTGCTGCGCCCGCCTTTGAGACCGACGTTAACCGCCTCAGCAATCTAGAAAAGGTCTTTGCTGTGGCTAGTCAGGCCGCCCAAGATCCCCAGGGACGGGTCGAAGTCGACCGTGCTCAGCGTCTCCTGGTGCGGCAAATTGCCAATCCCCTCATGCTGGGGGAAATGGGGCAAGACGCTACTCATTTTGTGTTGGGCCAGCACTGGAAAAACCTTTTTCTGCGCAAGAGTGCAGAAGCGGGGGGGGCCATTCAGGTGGGGCAGCTGCGGCGTTGGATTGATGAGCCCAAGCCCATGGGGCTGCCAAAAGAGGTTGAAAACCTACTGATCTTGACCTATGCCCAGCAAACGGGGCGGTCGTTCTACCGTCACAATGTCGCCCTGGATCCCACTCTCAAAACTCTGCTCAACGACTGTGAGCTGCGCGAGCAAAAACTCCCCGCTGCTGCCCAGTGGGCAACAGCGGTCAGCCTTGCTGGGGATATCTTTAACCTTTCTATTTCACCTCTCTGTAAGGCCAGCAATGTGGCAGAACTAGAGGGCAAGGTAAAGACCAAAGCCGCCAGCTCTGTAGAGAGCTGCCGAGACTATGCCACTAAGCTGCAAGCGGTATTAAGTCAGTTTGGTCTTCCCCCCGAGGGTGATCGACTGACCACCACTAGAGCCACAGCAGCCCTGGCAGAACGACTCCATGCCAAGCCCACCGACGAGGTCATTGCTATCCTGGCCCAGGCCGACATTGCCACTACCGCTACGGCCATGGGCGAATGCCTGAGCAAAGCTACCAGCATTGCCAGCACCCTAGAGCAAACAAGCTGGGAGATTTTTGCCGCCATTCAGCCCCTCACCGATGATCGCCAACCCCGCGCCGAAGCCATTGTGGCTGAGGTTAAACAAGCACTCGCTAGCGATGAACATGTGCTCGCACTGGGGAGCGCTTTGAAGCATGCTCAAGCGGCAGCGGTGCAATTACTGTCTCGGCCCGTAGCACCGCCACTCGGGCCACCTGAGATACCGTCGCCGTTGCCTCCAGATCCCTTTGCTAATCCTCCAGAGATTAAGCCCCATAAAGGTAAGCAGGTGATCGATCAAGGTTCAGCGGCCAACCTGAATGTTAAATCGGCCCAAGACCGTATCGTAGAGTTGAGCAAAAAACTCAGTGCAGGCCAAACCCTGAACCTGAGCCTGAGCTGGATTATCGAAGAAGGCGAAGCCGATCAGTGACTACCCCTGTCCCCACATTCAGCCAAATTAAAGCCCAGGTGGCGGCGATTCAGCAAAAAACTTCATCCTCCTATGTCGCGATTGGAATCCATGCCCAGGGGCGATGGACAGGGGCACACCAGCAAGAAGACAACGGCAAGCGATATCTGATTTACCAGTGCGACTCTCCCCTGGCCTTTCGCCAGGCCCTGCGCGACCCCGCCGAGGAGACGGCGGTCAAAGTCCTGATCACCAGCCTGGACGAGCAAAGCCTCGATCAAGACATCCTGCTGCGGCTAGCCAAATCTACGCTTTTTCCCATTAATAGCTGGCAAATTGCCAAGTCTCTGTTTGGGGCCACCACCGTTGATCCACGTCTGCTCCAGCATCGCTGGATGGCTGACACTCTCTTGGACTGGATGGCTGCTGGAGAGTACCCCATAGTCAACGGCGGGTTTTTAGACGCCGAAACGGTATGGCCTATCTTGCTACGCCAAGGCATTGGGCTGGCGGCTCCTCGACCCGACTTGCTAGCCCTGCTGGAGTGGTCTATAAACCCTGACAACATAACCCGATATCAGGGGGCTACGCCAGAGTTTAGGGCTGCCGCCGCCGATTGGCTCGCTGAGGTGGCTGGTGCAACAGCTAAGACTCTGCTGACCTGTGTGGAAGCGTGCGATCGCCCCGATGCTGTGCCCGTAGGACTGGCTACTGAGGTCATTTTCAACCCTGCCCTAGGCCATCAGCTCGATAAGGCAAAAGGCAAGCTGGAAGAACGCTTTCTCAATGGCACTTCTCCCCCACCCGCTAGCCTAGAGCAGTGGAGCCAAGCCGCCGCGCAGCTGATGCGATCAACCGTCATTCTTGCTGCGCAACAATTCCAACTGGTGCAGCGGGCAGACGAGATTTTGACAGAACTTGGGGCAGAGCCCTTGGCCTATCTGAGCACGAATTCAGAGATGGGTTTTGCCCAAAGGCTAGCCCAGTTTGGGCAAGGTCTGCTCCAGCTTCTTGCTTCCCCCACTGCCAGTACCCTAGAGACCTTAACTACCGCCTATAAGTCGATTCAAGCCCACCGACAAGCAGGGCAAGTTCAGCAACAACGGCGGCTTGAGAAGGTAGCCATGGCCATGCGGCTAGCCCGCTGGCTAGTGCAAGAAACCAGCGCTCCAGCGCCGTTACCCCAAGATCTAGAACAGGCGGTTCAGCACCATCTTCTGGAAGGCGGGTTCCTCGACTGGGCCAGGCTATCTCTGCGATCGGGGGACTCTATTGGCGAACTGTCAGCGGCCTATCAAAAGCTGTTTGGCCGAGTTACCGCAGTCCGAGAAACCCAAAGTCATCATTTTGCCAAGCTACTGCAAAACTGGGTCGAATTGGGTTCAGGGCACAACGGGTTTCTCCCGCTTGAAACCATCTTAGATACCATCGTGGCTCCCCTCGCTAGCCAAGGGCCTGTGCTGGCGATCGTGCTGGACGGCATGAGTATGGCCGTTGGGAGAGAACTCATGGCTAACCTCCAAGCCGCCGACTGGGTCGCCATCACTCCCCCTGGGCAGACCTCTGCCATGATGGCAGGGCTAGCTACTATTCCTTCCCTCACCGAAACCTCGCGCACTAGCCTGCTCTGTGGCTACCTCACCACCGGCGACCAAGCCCTAGAGAAAAAGCAGTTTACGACTCATAGCGCTCTGCTCAAGGCCTGCCGTAGCAAACATCCACCCCTGTTGTTTCACAAAGGGGCCTTGCAAGATAGCGATGATGTCGGGCTCACAACCTCCATTCGAGATGCCCTCAGCAACCCTCAAAACCGCGTGATTGGCGTCGTGATCAATGCAGTAGACGACTACCTGGCCAAAGGGGAGCAAATTGACGTGCGCTGGACGCCCCAAGATATTAAAGTGCTGCCTGGGCTGCTCCACGAAGCTAAGATGGCCGGTCGCTGGGTGATTCTCCTCAGCGATCATGGCCACGTTCTAGACTCTGGTATGACTTACACCTCCGCCAGCGATGGCGAGCGATGGCGTAACGCCAATAGCGCACCCACTGACCAAGAGCTAAAAATTCAGGGCCAACGGGTGGTGATTCCAGAGTCCCATAAGATCATTGCTCCATGGTCTGAAAAACTACGCTACAAGCCCAAAAAAACGGGATACCACGGTGGCATCAACCCTCAAGAAATGGTGGTGCCCGTTGCGGTGCTTAGCCCCTCCTCAGCCCCTGGCCCGAAAGGCTGGGCTGAAGCGCCCTTGGATACGCCGCTATGGTGGCACCCATACGCACTAGAGCTACCAGCCTCAGAAGCACCGGCTGCTATGCCCAGCGCACCCATAGAGAGTGATCAAGCCTATCTGGGACCATTGTTTAGCCTGATTGAGCCTGAGCAAGTAGCTCCTACCAAAGCTGATCCAGAGTTACCCTTCTGGGTCAGCAGTTTTCTAGAATCGTCCAGTTACCAAGCCCAGAAACAGCTGGCAGGGCGTCTTGCCCCCGATGAAGTAGTGTTGACTTGTTTTCTAGCCAGCTTTGATCGTCAGGGGCATACCATTCCCCTAACATCGTTGGCCCGTAGGCTAAACCAGTCTCCTGCTCAGCTTCAGCAGCTCATGCCATCTCTCCAAAGAATTATCAATATCGATGGCTATGCTGTTCTGACCTGTGAGGCTCCTTTGGGGCAGGTCGTTGACCATCGCGCATCCTCAACCGTAACCCTGAATCACGATCTGTTGTTACAGCAATTTGGCTTGTCGATGTAGATGCTTTGTCCCAAATATGGCGTTACAGCAGAACTACTGCGGTTGCCCTTTTCCTAGAAGTTCTTGGGTTGATACTAGAGCCTGGGGAAAATCTATACTGTCCTGATCGTCCTCACATTCCCATCCTAGAACGATTACAACTGCGAGATCTCATCCACCTTCTCATCCTCCGACACCTCTAAATACCGCTGCAGCGCCGCCATCGACGACCAGCCGCCCAGGTCTTGGATTGCCTTAAGCCTCACCCCCGCCTTATCCAACCGGGTCGCCCATGTGCGGCGGTTGCTGTGGGTGCTGTAGCCCCGCAGGCTCAGGCGGTCGCACGCCTTTCTCAGCGCCAAATCACAGGCCTGCCGCGTAATGGGCCGCTGGCCACCGCGACCTGGAAACAGATAGCCGCTGCCGGGCAACTCCGCCGCCTCCAGCACCGCCTTGAGATTGGGGTGAATCGGCACCGCCCGCGTGCGCTTCGTCTTCGTTGTCGCCTTGCGCAGCACCAGCGTCTCCCCCACTACATCCTCCGCCCGCAGCTGTCGGGCCTCGCTGACCCGGCAGCCGGTGTAGTAGCAGATCGAAAACAGCGATCACATCTTCGGGCTCAGTTCACCCATCACCTGCTCAAACTGATGCTCAGACCAAATTTCCGCCTGGTCGTGGCGATCGCGCTTCGGCACTGGCTACACCTCCCAATTGGATCCAATATTACCCAAGTCTACGTGACTTGCTCTTTTTTACATTTCAGCAAGTACAGTTTATCCGGATACCAAGGGTTTCAGCGATTGGTCGTGAAATGAAGGCAAAAGAATGAGGCTTGTTAAGAATAGGCGCCCATTATTGCAACAGGCGTGATCTCGAAGTGGATCCTAAAAAATTGGCTTGCTTTGGTGCCATACCCCACCCCTACTCAACCGACCAATGCAACTCAGCCTTAGACCAGAACCCCT
>Ga0335395_10003276_pt1 | contig 10073 bp, 9 predicted proteins | sample MAT02_FD_205744 | JGI IMG/M metagenome (GOLD analysis project Ga0335395, IMG submission 205744) | Freshwater microbial communities from Lake Fryxell liftoff mats and glacier meltwater in Antarctica - MAT-02 (spades assembly) (version 2) ...
AATGGTAACTAAACTGCTGAAATTATGAGAGCTTTTAGAATGTCCCATATCTAGGTCTAAATCCTCTCCAACAGTAACCAAGCTACTAAGGTCGTAAGCAACATTAGAACCATATAAACTTAAACCCTCTCCAACAGTAACCAAACTGCTAAGGTTATGAGATACCTTAGAGTAGTTTAAACTTAAATGCCCTCCAACGGTAGTCAAGCCACTAAAGTTATTAGAGAATTTAGTCTGATACACTCTGAAATGATGTGTAATAACAATCAAATTACTAAAGTTGTGGGACTTTGAAGAGTCCGTTATAGTTAAATCCCCATCAAAAATAACCTTGTCTTTCCCTTTGTATCTGAACAAGTACCCGACATCATCTATTAATATGTAACCATCTTTTAGTTCCATATTCATACCCTTGGGTATGTAAATGTCTCTAAATACAGAGGCAGTATCTTTTAGATATTCGCCATACACACATTTTTTATAACCTAGATTCTTCATTTCCCTATCTCTGACTTCCATACCCGTCCATTCTAAAAATTCTACTACTTTGTGTATATATTTAGGGGAAATATCGCCATTCCCCTTTCCTTTAATCTGTGTATCTTTTTCAATAGTACAATGAGGATTGTTAAATTCATCTCTCAGAGAATAAATTGTTTTATCATTACCATAGTAAGAAGAAACACAATGTCTCATAAGAGCCCCTTCTCTCTTGTAGGAGTTTTCAGAGATTAATTTAACCCATTTATAACCGTCATTACACGATAATATTGTTTCTGTATCTTCACCAGATTGTTCATCTATGAGTTTTCCTTTTTGCTGGAGTATTTTGTTCCATTTGTCTGTTTTTTTTAGTAACAGCTTCCAGCTAAACCAACCCGTTTCTGTAAACTTTTTACAGTTTATAAAGTCCAATACGTGTTCGTATTGGGTTGTTGTAAGGTTTTTTGGTTGGGGATTAGCTAACAACCATTCTTGAATGTTGTCAGCTAAACCTAGGTGTTGTGAATAATTCATATTTGTAGTTTGTTTAATGTTTAAAGTGTATATTATAAAACTATTTTTGTAAAGGGGTTGTTTTTTATACCAGTTTGAAAAACCCTTTAAGGGTTTATTAATATTCCTCGGTTTAGTGATATGAGTAATTTTTTAATTTAGGGCAATAATGATTTGTCGTGCGTTCGTAATGGGCTCCGCCCTTAACAGTAACTAAACTGCTAAAGCTATGGGATTGCTTACAAGCTCTTAAATCTAAATACCCCCCAACAGTAGTTAAGTTACTAAAGTTATGAGAGACCTTAGACTGAAACAAACTTAAATTCCCTCCAACAGTAACTAAACTACTAAAGTCATGAGAGGATTCGGCGTAGCTTAACTCTAACCAATTCCCAACAGTAACTAAACTACTGAAGTTATGAGATGATTTAGAATTTCCTATATTTAAAGAACCTTCAACAGTAATCAAGCTGCTGAAGTCGTGAGCCTCCATAGAACCATATAAGTCTAAATCATCTCCAACAGTAACCAAGCTACTAAGGTTATGAAAAGCTTTAGCTAATCTTAAATTTAAACGCCCTCCAACGGTAGTCAAGCCACTAAAGTTATGAGAGGTTTTAGACCTATACATACATAAATCACCTGTAATAACAAGCAAACGACTAAAGTCGTGGGACTTTGTACAGTCTGTTAACCTTAAATTCCCATCAAAAATGATTTTACACTTCCCTTTGTAAGCTATAAGGGTGTCTTTATTATCTATAAATATATAACCTTTTTTTAGTTCCATCTTCACACCCATAGGTATGTAAATGTCTCTAAACAAAGAACTGTTATCTTTTAGATATTCGCTATACACACATTTTTTATAACCTAGATTATTCATTTCCCTATCTCTGACTTCCATACCCGTCCATTCTAAAAAGTCTACTACTTTGTGTATATATTTAGGGCTAATGTCTCCGTTCCCCTTCCCCTTAATCTGTATATCTTTTTCAATAGTACAATGAGGATTATTAAACTCATCTCTCAGAGAATAAATTGTTTTATCCTTACCATAGTAAGAAGAAACACAATGTCTCATAAGAGCCCCTTCTCTCTTGTAAGAGTTTTCAGAGATTAATCTAACCCATTTAAAACCGTCATTACACGATAATATTGTTTCTGTATCTTCACCAGATTGTTCATCTATCAGTCTTCCGTTTTGTTGTAACATCTTATCCCATTTGTCTGTTTTTTTTAGTAACAGCTTCCAGCTAAACCAACCCGTTTCTGTAAACTTTTTACAGTTTATAAAGTCCAATACGTGTTCGTATTGGGTTGTTGTAAGGTTTTTTGGTTGGGGATTAGCTAACAACCATTCTTGAATGTTGTCAGCTAAACCTAGGTGTTGTGAATAATTCATATTTGTAGTTTGTTTAATGTTTAAAGTGTATATTATAAAACTATTTTTGTAAAGGGATTTCTTTTTATACCAGTTTGAAAAACCCTTTAAGGGTTTGTTTAGCTGACTATTTCAGAACTTCTTTAAATTTGGCAAGGTCAAGAAAATAACGACTTCCAAACACATTGTAAGTATTCATTTGGGTCTTTTCTTCCTCTTGGTATTCCATTAAACTTACTAGCCTTAATACCGTTATCCTTAAACTTCTCTAACCAGTAGTTAGTAGCAATATCACCAGCATTATCGTTATCCATAGCCAACACTACCTGCATATCCTTTTTCTTAGCTATTTCAATTAGTCTATTAGCTTTAATTGTAGAACCTCCAGTGGATACGACGAAAGGAATCTGACCAACACTGAAAGGGTATTTAGGGTTAGTTAAAAGCTTGTGTAGTGATACGGCATCTATAGGTGCTTCTGTTAAGTAAATATTAGCATTATTAGGTAACCGAGACAATAAGTGCATATTATATGGTAATACTATCTTATTTTTTATAAACATTTCTCTTATCTCGCCTTTTTCTGAGATTATCTTTCTCGCTTGTAGATTAGTCATAGGTGCTTCACCTAAAATTCCTTCACCATAATATACGAAACAAAAATCAAAAAAACCATAGACTGAACCCTTTTCACCAAATAGTCCGTGTTCTTGCATTTCGGCAAGGGTGTAGGTCTTTAATAATTCTTTCTTTGTATGAGCAAAAGCTTCATAAGATTTCTGTTTAGGAAGTGGAATTAGAATTGGTTCTTCTAAAACAGTAAATATGTTATTCTCTTTCTCCCATCCGAAGTCGGTTAGCGACAGTCTTCTTGAGTTAAGATATGTCTCTACCCTCTCATAATCTTCTTGCGTATTATACCCCATTATTTCAGATATGAAATCTTGCAGTAAGTTAGCATTAGCTACTTGCTTTTCCGTCTTCTTTTTCTCTATCTCTACAACTCGAAAATTTGCTATTTCAGCTCCACCTTCTAAGTCCCCGTTTAAGTATCTTACTGAATCTCCAAAGTTTTTTCCCGTGTAGTGTTCGACGAATTGAATTACGTTACCTTTAGCACCGCAACCAAAACAATAATAAAGCCCTTCTTTCTCTGACACCGAAAATGAAGGGGTTTTGTCATTATGGAAGGGACATTGGAAAAATACATTATCTCCTTTTCTATGTGAGCTTTTGCCTGTTAGGGTTGTGACTACTTCTATTATGCTTTTGCTTGCAGCATTTTTTATTTCTTGCTCGGTTACCATCTTTTGCATACATTGTTGTTTGAAATTATTTGGGTTAGGTTTGTTTTAAGTACTATAACTTGCCTTATCGGTAAGTTAATTATGTTAATATTTTTTATAAGTAGTCAAGGTATTTTTTACTGTCATATTATCTAAACAAACTGTCTATATCAAAGAATTTATAAAACTCATTTTGTTCCTCTTGTGACTGTTTAAAGCTAGATACATAAGAGTTATGATGTACGTTAACGCTACCATTGAAAATATCTCTTTGTAATAATTTATGTCTGTACGACCACGTCTTAGCAGTGTCTGGCAAATCTTCCTTGTTTGAGGTTTCTCTAAAGTCTAAACCAAATTCGTCTCTGAATTGTTTTATATTGTAAGGATTTAGAGTTCCGTCAATCTTTTCAGTTTTTAAAGAGAAGGGTATCATACTTCCTGTTGCGAGATTGCTAAATACGGGGCAAATCCAATTATTAAAACCTATTCTATTTTTAGAACAGAACAAATAAGTAAGCGTTGATATCGGTTGCAAGTAAGCCTTTATATCAGAGGGCCTACATCCCGTCGAGTAATAATCCTTCACTTTATTAGGTACGAAAGGCGATTCTTCTTTCCAGCAGAAGAATGCTTGAAAGGTTTTTTGTCCTAATCTCTTAGAGCTTTCTAGGTCAGAAGTATTTAATTCATAAGTCTGTTTCTTCCAATTGCCTGATTTATAAGCGTCCGTCTTAAATTGTGACAATAATAGGAACTTAACTCTAGGTATATTCAATTCGCTTATAATCTCTTTCTGTAAATCATCCCAAGAACTCATTCCTTGACTAGACAAAAAGTCTTCGTATTCTCCCTTCATTCTTGCCATACAATCATTAAACTCTTTTTCTTTTTGAGGGTCACCATTTATTTTATCCATAATGTTATATACGAAAGGATTTTTACCTCCTACTCTTTTCTTGAAGTATGCAGTATCCAGAGACTGGTAACCCCCCGATAAGCTCATAACAGTTTCTAATATGTCGTTAGCTCTCTCATATTCATTTTCCGTGTTAGATAGATTAAATTCTCCTAGATGGTCTAACACTACTAACAACTCGTTAACAGGCTTATTCATACTTACACCGTTAGAATATCCTATAAGTGTATCTATAATAGAGTGTATTAAAGTATCCTTGTTTTCAAAAGCCCCATCACCTTTTGTTTTATACTCGAACCTATTAATAGTTTCGTGATATTTTTTATAAGTAGCTGGGTCGTTTTGAGCTCCTTTCATCATCTGCTTTATAAGAAATTCCCCAAAAGTATTCACTTTTAATTGCGGACATAACTGTTTAAAATCAGCCTTAAAAATATCTTTATTAATGTTTAACATAAGACAAGTTATCAGCCTATGGAACTCATCTTTATTGTCTTCAGCGGATAAGAACAAGACTTTGTTATATCTATTTGCGTTGAGGAAGTTAAGTGACAACCATCTAGCCACACTAGACTTAGTACCTCCTGGTGAACCAGCTAGAGTAACTATATCTGCCATTCCCCCTGTTAATTCGTTAAAGTACTCACTACCAGTAGTCCAGCCCTTGTATTCACTAGAATTAAATTGTGCTAATAAAGCCTCTTTTATTTTATGCTTAATATCTATATGGATTGGTACTATACCCACTTTGGCATTGTCTAATTCATAGCCGTCTAGTGATTGTTTGGTTTTTTTAGGTGGCATTGTTATTTAGATTCTTTTTGTTCCCAAGCCGTACCTTTAAAAGGGTCTTCAGGTATGGGTTGGGTTGATGTACTGTTTTGATTAGTAGGGTTTTTGTCTAAGTATAGAGTTATATCATTACTACCAGCAAAAGTTGCTAGGCTTGAGTATAGATTTATCTTAGTTATCTTTTGCCTTTCAGTTTTTGTCAACGTATTATTTTCTACCTTTTCTAAAAACGTATTTTGCTTTTTCTTATTCCAATCATAAACCTTTTCAATTAAAGTCTCTACTTGATTACGATAAAAGTCTTTATCTTCAGAGCAATATATCCCGCACTTGTAACTCTTTTTTATTTTTTCTTGAGTCTTAGCCATCTCAACCGATAAAGATTTATTCTTAAATTCCTCACAGGCTAATAAATTGGTTTCTATGAGTAACCTGATACTTGTATAGTCTATAATATTATTCTTTTTACCCTTCTTAATTGTTTTTTCAGACTCTGGGATAATCAAATCTCCACTATAATTACTATCCGATATATGAGTAGGGTAAGATATAGATGTCTCCATATATAGACTTACTAAGTCCGTTTCTAATATGTCTCTATTAACAGTGTAATAGGTTATTCCATCTTGAGAAACCCTTGTTAAGATATATTTCTTTAATCGGGACATTGCCTTGTCAAACACTTCCGTTGTAATTTCCAACTCTTCTATCCAGGATTTACCCTCTTGGTACAGACTGTGTTTGCAAGGTTCCTTGAATTTATAAAAAGGTTTAAAGTTATATAGCCTTGCCCAATATATCGTTTGAGTAAGCACGATTGAGGCTGACATTGACCCTGTTATCTTGTTGAGTTTAGGACGGTAAGGTATTGAATTTCTGTCATCTGAAATAAAATTTGTGTAAGACATATTAGGTTTTTACAAGTTTGTTTAATATATTGTTTTACAGGGCAATAGAGAACCCAGCCTGTGTTTGGGCGGGTCTAATATTAAGTAAGTTTGTAGTTTAGCTTGAATAATAGACTTACTAAGGGCTTCCGAAGAAGTTTGCTTAGATTCAAGCGGGTACTACAAAAACCCTTAGTAAGTCTACTACTAGAATGATATAACACTTTACATTCTTTGTCAACGTTTAAATAATATTGACAAGATATTTAATTTATTTTATTTCATTTAAAGAATGATACAAAAGCCCCAAGAACTTACGAATAAACGTAGAGTTAATCCCAACCTAATACCAAATATGCCAGACCTAATAAAGCAAAGAAAAAATATAATATATGAAGATAAAGCACATATATATTATGACGAGACAAGTAAAGAAAAATATACTTCTGGCACTACCTTTATTGGAGGTTTTCACGAGAAATTTGACGCTCCTAAGATTGCCGCTAATCTTATTCTTAATAATACTAAATATATTGAATTATATAAGGGTTATACTCCCGTTGAGGCTATTCTACACTTAACCAATGAATGGTCTCAGTCTGCTAAGATAGGTACTTTTATACACTCTATATTAGAAAGACACTTGTTGGGTCTACCCGTATTAGATAATCAGAAAACAAGTGCTTACAATAACAGGATTCAAACACTGGTCAACGCTTGGGATGCTTTAGCCCTACAAGAAAGATATGCAGGTTGGGAAATAAATCCTGAAATGATTGTTTTTAGCGACGAATACAAAATAGCGGGACAGTCAGACTTAATTACTATTAATCACGACAAAAAGATATTTGATATACTCGACTATAAAACCAATAAAAAGGGAATAGAAAGGAAAGCTTTTAAAGGTAAAAAAATGTACCCGCCTATTTATAACCTAGAAGACTGTAAGTTCAACCATTACGCCTTACAATTATCGCTATACGCTTATATGCTTGAGCAGGAGTTAGGATACAAATGTAGAAACTGTGAGCTTATATGGATTGATACGAATGACAAAGAAAACATTTTTATTTCTACCATAAATACACCGTTAATGGAGAGAGAGATACTGGAAATGTTAAAGTTTCACAAAAAGGACTTGACAAAAAAATAAAATTTATACTTAAATATAACTAGCAACAGTTGCAGAACATCTTCGTTTTGAGATAACGCAATAAGAGGAGCCCGTGTATAAGCAACACAAAGTCTTATGTAACAGCTGACTAAATAATAATTAGACAGAACCGAAAGTAGATTTCGTTAAACTACTCGAGCTGTTTGTGGGTGGATTGCTAGCAATTAAATCTCAATCCCACCTGTTGCTACAAATAATTATCGGGTAATGGAGTAATGGCAACTCACCTGCCTCATTCGCAGGTAATCCTGGTTCAAATCCTGGTTACCCCACCAAATTAAAATTAATTAAATAGCCTATCAAGGCTGTTTTTTCATAACTACAAATATAACAATGACCAACCCTTCTAACTTATCCAACCCAGACTTTATTAACAAGTCTCTTTCTTGTATATTCTCTAAACAAGAAGCTGTGAGTGTTGCCAGCCTTTTAGAACAGACTGGAATCGCACCTCATTTAGACCTACTATTTACTAACGGTAATAAAAATGTTTTTACGATGTTAGGGGCTGGTATTATAGAAACGGTGCCGAAGCAGAATGTGATGAGCGAAGCACATTTAGTAAAGTTAAGTGTTAGGCTAAGGCTTACTGCATACGGAAAAGAAATGGTAGCTAATGCACAAAAAATGCCCTTTGAGAGTGTGGTAGAAAGGTTTGTAGAAAGAAGCCCGCTGGATAAACTAAGAGAAAAACTAAATCCTAATGCCGAACAAGATATTAACGAAGTACAGGCAAGTGAAGCCCGAATTAAAAGAGCGGTTGATGGTTGGGTTAATACAAAACTTGACAATAAATAATATCTGTATGTCAATGTCATAGAATGAATACCAACTACAAACTAACCAACGAAAAGTATAGGCAACTAAGATTACCTATAACTAACAACTTTAAACAAAAATCTATAGAGGATGAGAACAAAACTGTTTTAGATATGAGCGGAGTAGGCACTAAATCAAAGTCCATCATAGCTATGTCTATTATGCAATTTTATTCTGGTATTCTAGCAGATGCAAACGGACACTCAAAAGAGAAACTATTTTGGATGGAGCAACTCGTTGCCCAAGACCCAGAAACTGAAGAATACATTTGGCTATTACAAACACCTGCTTTGAGCTACGGAGGTCAAGTACTATACATTGATGATGATTTTAACTGGGTATACTTCTTAATTGATAATACCGAGGATAAAACACCTATGCTAGGAAAAGTATCACGAGAAGAGGGAGAGCGACTGTTCGCACTTTACAGAGAGACAGAAGTAACAGATATGAACAAAGATAAAAGATATAGCGATGAAGTAACCAAGCAGATGCTCGAGATGGCACAAAAGATGAACAACACATCTTCACAACCAACATCAAGTATATTAAGAAAATAAGTCGTAATGAACTTTAGAGGGTCAATCACAAAATATGATGAGCAAGGCAAAGCACTACCTAAGGGTAAAAACGTTTTGTCACAATATAAAAAGAAAAACCCCGATAGTCTTATATTTGATAGCAAATCCGAGTATAACACTTGGATTATGCTGAAAACATTAGAGGGTAAAGGAAGTATTACAAATCTACAAAGACAAATAACATTTCCTTTATTACCTAAAATGAATTGGTTTAACAATGTTAAATCTAAAAATGAAGTAATAAGACCCTTAACCTATATAGCTGACTTTGTATTTACAGAAGATGGGAAAACAGTCGTAATGGATTGCAAAGGCTGGAAATACAAAGAAGACAAAAATGGAAAGGGGAAATGGCTTGTTTACAAAGATGATGTTTATATCATCAAGAAAAAACTCTTTTTACATCTTAATCCTAATTTAATATTTAGGGAAAATTAAATAATGAACGAACTAAAAATAACACACCTACAAGAAACAGCACATCAATGCTGTGGTAATGCTGATAACCTAGAACCCGTTTTAATAAGACTTAATGCTACTTGTGGCTTTACTCACTTTTGTAAAGAATGTGGTTGGGTTGGACTATCTGACTTATCTACGCTAGATGGAGAAACACTAAAAGGAAGTAATAACCAATTAGAGTTTATAGAAAATGTAGTAAATAAGAAAACTGGATATATAGCATACCCTTTAGTGGGTATGAAAGAACAGCCAAAATTAGGCTCGTTAGATTTTTTAACCAAAAAGAAATGTATACCATTTATGAAAATAGATAATGAAAGTAATACCACTAAAAAAACTAAAAGGGCTACTACCAAAAAGTAGTATAAGTACTAACTTGAACAAAATATGGAATGACGCTTGCTACCTTTGTGCAGAGCATAACTATTATTTTAATTTTGGAGAATATATTGATAGAAGGTCTTGTTGTGCTAAACTGATACTTAACAAACTTTTAAGTGATAATCTTAATCATTATACTGACGATGTCAGATATTCTGATAACTGGAATAGCATAGTCAACAAGACTAAATTATCATTAATTAAAAAATACTTTTCTACTGGTGTAAGCGGTAGAATGACGGATATATCTGAATGGCTAAAACCCGGACATAAAATACTTATGGATTTCCCTATTATGTCTGTCAGACCCAAAGTAATAGTTACTCGTAATATTGATAAGGATGGAAGAGAAATAATTAAAAGGTTTATGTTCGTACCAAAAGAGATAACGG
>Ga0335395_10003278_pt1 | contig 10064 bp, 2 predicted proteins | sample MAT02_FD_205744 | JGI IMG/M metagenome (GOLD analysis project Ga0335395, IMG submission 205744) | Freshwater microbial communities from Lake Fryxell liftoff mats and glacier meltwater in Antarctica - MAT-02 (spades assembly) (version 2) ...
GCGTGCTGGCCGCTGTCAGCAATGGCGCACTGCAGGTGCTGCGCACGGGCGCCAGTCTGAGCGGTGGGCAGCTCAGCATCGGCGCGGGCACGGTGCTGTCCGGTGCCACGGTCGCGCTGGACGCCACTGGCCGCTTGCAGATCGACACCACCGCCAGCCTGCGCGGCACCGCGCTGTCGCTGGCTGCCCAACGTATCGTGCTGGGCGCTGGCGCGGCGACTGACGCAGAGGCCACTGTCGTCACGGGTAACCTGCTTTCGGCGCTTGCCTTCGCGCAGGACCTGAGCTTGCGCGCCTATGACGGCATCGACTTCGTCGGCACGCAGAACTGGTCACAACGCGCGCAGGCAACACAGGCCAACCCCGACCCAGCCGCTGCCATCGTCCAGCAGCGGGTGGTGCTGGATGCACCGCGAATCGGCGGGCTGGCGGCGGCGGATGGCAGTGGCGCCAGCGTCGACATCGCCGCGCGCGAAGTGGCGGTGCTCAACAGCTCGGGTATCGCCGCTAATGGCACTGAAGGCACGGTCGGTTCCGGCACCCTGGTGCTGCAGGCTCTTCCGCCCTTGCGATACGGCCAGACCGGCGGCCTGACGCTGGGGCCGGGTGCGGTGCAACTAGGCTTCGACAGCACCAGCCTGCGATCAACGGGCGATCTGGTGCTGCAAGGCGTTGCCGGCGCAGCCGTCCAGGCCCAGGGCGACCTGACGCTGAGCGCAGCGCGCGTGACGGCCACTATCGGCGCCACACAAGAGATCGTCGCGGCCGGCCTACTGCGCATCGCCACCGAAACTGGTAGCCGCAGCGTGGGCGAACGCGTGGGCCAGGGCGCCGTGCTGCGGCTGCAGGGGAGCACGGTCAGCCAAGCCGGCGTCATCGACTTGCCTGGTGGCCAGCTGGCCATCAACGCATCGGGGGCAACGCCCGCCGTCGACGCCGGCATGGCCGCGGTCCGCTTCGAGCCTGGTTCGGTGACCTCGGTCGCGGGCTTCACAGTGGCCGGACCCGATGGCTTCGACGCCTATGGGGTTGCCGGCAAGCTGCGGGTCAGCGCCGAGCGCGGCGCCATTGCAGTCCTGGGAACGCTGGATGCCAGCGCCGCAAGCCGTCCGGACGGAACCGCCGGCGAGCGCGACGCCGGCAGCATCCGCCTGGACGCCAGCGGGCCGGGCGGCCAGTTGCAGCTGGCACAGCAGGGGCAGCAAGGCCGCTTGCTTGGCCGCGCTGGCAGCGGCGCCGGTGACCTGGGCGGCCGCCTGGTCGTCGACGTCCAGAACCTGTCGGTCGCCGACGCGCTGGTACTGGCTGCCAGCCAGGGCGGCATGAGCCGCGAGTTCAGCCTGCGGGTGCGCAGCGGCGACGTGGCGCTGGACCAGAGCGTGCAGGCCAGCCGCATCGGCATCGCTGCCGACGCGGGCCGATTGGCCATCGGCGCTGCCGGCGCGCCGATCCTGATCGATGCTTCCGCCCCTGCCGGCGGCGTGGTGCAGCTGGCCGCTGTTGGCGACCTGCTGCTGGGCACAGCCACCCGCATCGACGCCCGCTCGCTGCGCGGCGGCGCCAATGGCGGCGACGTGCTGCTGAGCACCAGCGACGGCCGCATCCGCATGGCCTTAGGCGCAACAATAGATGCCCGCGGCGACGACGCACTGGACGGGCGTATCGTGCTGCGCGCGCTGCGCGGGGACGACAACCGCTCGATACAGGTCGACCCTATCGACTCCAGCAGGTTGCTGGCTGGCGAGGTGTCGATCGAGGCCGTGCGGGTCTATGACGACATTAGTACGCTCGGTAACTCCGCCAGCTCGGACAGCCTGTCGCTGGCTTCGCTTCGCGCCGACAACAACGCGTTCATGGTCGCCCGCGGCAGCGTGCTGGCCGCGCTGGGCGTGCCGGCTGCCGAGTCAGCCAGCGGCCGCGTGAGCTTGCGTGCGGGTGTCGAAGTGCGCTCAAGCGCCGGCATGACGCTGGAGCAGGACTGGTCGTTTGCCGGAACCGCGGCCAACCCCGGGCTGGACCGGCCGGGCGGCGACGCCGGCTTCCTGACCCTGCGCGCGGCCGGCAACCTGCTCTTCAGCGGCAGCCTCAGCGACGGCTTTGGTTCGGCCAGCCCGAATGCTGCGTTGAACGGCAATCTGCGCTCGTGGTCATACCGGCTGGTGGCGGGTGCCGACGTGGAAGGCGCCAACCCGCTGGCGCTGCAACCCTTGACTGCCTTGCCAGACGAACAGGGCAACCTGGTCATCGACAGCGGCCGCGTGCTGCGCACCGGCGCGGGTTCGATCGAGATGTCCGCCGGGCGCGACCTGCAGTTCGTTGACGATGGCTCAAGGGCGGGCAGCGGACGGGCTTACGTGGCTGGCCGCCAGCCGGCATCAGCCGCAGCTTTGTTCGCCACACTGTTCGCTGGCCAGTCGGCCAAACCGGTCTTCGCCGAGCAAGGGGGTCGGCTGGAAGTGCTGGCAGGCCGCGACGTGCTGGCACCCGAGGCCTCTCAGTTCGTGGGTAACTGGTTCTGGCGCAGCGGGCTGCCCAGCCTGCGCGCCATTGAGCAGGGCCTGTTTACCAGCGACAGCCAACTCGCCTGGTGGGCAGAGCCAGGCCGCTTTCAGCAACCGCTGGGCTCCTTCGGTGGTGGCAACCTGACCGTTCAAGCAGGACGGGACATCGTCAACCTGCAGGCCATGGTGCCCAGTCTGGGCTGGGCCGACAGCAGGAGCACCACAGCGGCCGTAATTCAGGTGCGCAACGGCGGCGACCTCACTGTGTCGACAGGTGGCAATCTGTTGGGCGGGCAGTTCTTTATCGGCCGGGGCCAGGGTCGGCTGGAGGCTGCGGGAACCATCGACATCGCACCCGACAACGCCATTGCGCAAGCGCCGCTACTGGCGCTGATGGACGGGCAGTGGCGGCTCAGCGCGCGTCAGGGGCTGACTGTGACAGCGCCATTCAACCCCACGGCCGTTGCGACCACGACCGACGAAAACCGCCCCGGCCGCAGCGGCTACTACTACACCTGGGGCGAACGCTCGGGGCTGCGCATGGCTGCCAACACTGGCGACATCCGCCTGTTGGGCGGCATCAACGAAAACCAGGCACCGGCATTCGGGCTCGACACAGAACAGTTCGCAAGCGAAACCTTCCGCGTCATCGCCCCCGGCTTCAGCGCCGTGGCGGCCGGCGGCAGCATCGACCTGCTAACGGGCGACGGCCAGAACTCTGCTGTCCAGTTTCCATCACGCCTGGGCCAGTTCAGCCTGTGGGCGGCCGATGCCATCAGCCTGGGCGGCGCGCGAAGTGGACAGTGGGTGATGGCCGGCAACAACCCTGCGGACTGGCCGCTGGCCAGCGCACCCGTGCGCCGCGACGGCAACCCGGCCAGCGATCCGATCAACGGCCTGCTGGCGTCACTGCAGGGCGACCGCCTGCCGCTGACTAGCCTGCATGCCGGCAACAGCGAGCCGGTGCGCATCCATGCCGGCGGGTCTCTGCGCATCGAGGGCTCTTCGCCGGAGACGGCAACGCTGCTGCTGCCCAAGCCGGCCCGGCTGTCAGCGGGTGATGACGTGGTGGGCTTGAGCCTGCGGGCGCAGAACCTGAAGGCCGGTGACGTGACATCGGTTATCGCCGGGCGCAACTTGCTGGCACAGACCTTCGGTCGGGTAGAAGTTGCCGGGCCGGGCGCGCTGGAGGTGACGGCCGGCAGCAGCGTCGACCTGGGTGACTCGGGCGGCATCGCCAGCTCGGGCAACCTGCGCAACCCGGCACTGTCTGTGGCCGGCGCGACAATTCGCATCCAGGCTGCAGCGGCTGGCCGCATGAACCTAACCGTGCTGGCTGGCAGCTATCTGGCTGCGCCCGCAGCCGGCGGCAGCCCGCGCTATCTGCAATACCGCGCGCTGCTGCTGGCCGAGGTGCGTGCTGCGCTGCAGGCCCCCGAGCTGTCGTACGAGGAGGCCCTGCAGGCCTTCCAGACATTCCCGGCAGCAGCCCTGGCGGCCTTCGGCCAGCAAGTGCTGAGACGGGAATTTGCAGCCGTCTACCTTGCTGGGTCTGCGGTGACGGAGGCACAGATGCGCGGCCGCCTGCAGGCCGATTTCGAACGCCGCAAGGCCGACCTGCTGGCAGCGGGCGATGCGGCGCTGCAAGCGGGCCAGTCCCTGACCCTGCCCGGCCGCGAGGTGCTGCGCGATGCGGCGCTGGCGGACTACCTGACCGGGCTGCGGGCGCTGTCTTTCGCCAGCCTGGACCTGGACAGCACGGTCAGCGCACGCGTGGCGCAGCTCAACCAGGTGCAGACGGGTTGGCGCGCGGCGGTGGCCAAGTCCTTGAGCGGAACGGTTGCGGCGCTGGATGCGCTGGCGGCCAGCCGTCCCAACGACCCGGCCACACTGGCCTACACCGCAGCCCTGGTCGAATTTAGCGGCCGCACCTTCGACGCCTACCGTGCCAGCGTGCTGGCCTCTGAGACAGCCGGCGCGGCGGCCGCGGCATCGAACTTCGGCCGCCAGTCCTTGCCGATGCGACTGGCCCTTTTCGACCAGGGTTTTGCTGCGGCCGAACTGGCCGGCGCAGGCAGCTTCAGCGCCCAGCCCGGCTGGCCGGGGACCGGACCCATGCTGGCGTACAGCGGCGCCTTCGACATGACGCAAAGCTCGGTCATCACCCGGCGCGGCGGCGACATCAGCGTCATTAATGCCGGCGGCGCCATCAATGTGGGGCTGAAGGACAGCGGCGGTGCCGACCAGAGCACGCCCAAGGGCATCATCGCCCTGGCCGGAGGCGATATTTTCGGCTATGCGCAGGGCGACTTCCAGGTCAACACTCAGCGCGTTTTCATCGTGGGCCAGGGCGACATGAACATCTGGTCGTCGACTGGCGACATCGATTCCGGTCGCGGCGCCAACACCGCGGTGGCGGCGCCGCCGCTGGCGCCGCGACGCTCTACCGACGGCGTGGTGTTCGAAATACCTGCCACGACAACCGGCAGCGGCCTGGGCATCCTCAGTGACGCGAACGGCAACCGGCGCGGCAGCATCGGCCTGTACCCGGCGCTGGGTGAAATCCTGGCGCTGGATGCCTTCATCCGCGCACCCGCCGTGGTGCTGGGCTCGACCGTCAAGGGCGCTGACAACTTGCTCTCAGGCAGCGTCGGCGGCGCCGCGGCCGCAGTGGCCGCGCCGCCATTGACGGTGACTGCGCCACCCACGTCCAGTGCGGCCACGCGCGCCGGCGCCGCAGTGTTGGGGGGTAGTGCGCCAACGCAACAGCGTAACGCTTTGCTGACAGTCAAATTGCTGGGCCTGGGGCCCACAGAAGAAGAAGCTTGTGACGATGTACGTCGGCGCGAGGGGCGCTGCCCAGAGCCGCCCAAATAAACCTGCGTTGCCTCCTTTAAAAAACTGACACATTGGCTTCGTAGACTAGTCTTTTCAGGCCATGGGCCTGTCACCTCGATGCCTTCTTCCAATGGAAATCTGCTTGTTCAATTTGGGGTGTAACGCCGTCCGTTTTGGTTTGCTTAAGGGTCGGGCGACGACCCTGGTTTGCGCGCTGCTTGCAATGCCTTTGATCTGCCACGGGCAGTCCGCGCCGGCCACCACGGCAGTGACGCGCCTGCCGGCCGCCAGCCCCGAGGCGACGGCTTCGGCCAATGCTGCGACTGCACCCGTTGCCAGCCAGGTGCAGCAGGCTCAGCAGGCAGCAGGCGCGGCGGGCGCAGAACGCCTTGACGAACGACTGATGAGGCAACCGCGCAACGCGGTTCTGGCGGATGAGACAGTGCCAGACCTGAGTGAGTTCGAACGCCTGGCCACCCAAGCCAACGGCGGCCAGCCCGTGCAACGGCTGGGCGCACGAACCCGGCGTGTGGACACCGGCCTGTCCGACCGCGAACTGCCTGCGCGCGTGCCGCCTGGCTATGTGCTGCAGGTCGGCGACGAAATCTCGGTCAGCATCTGGGGCAGTCTGGACGCCCAATGGTTGTTGCGGGTGGACCGCGCAGGTCGCATCAACCTGCCGCGCGTCGGGCCGGTGGCGGTCGCCGGCGAAACCGCCGGCGGCCTGGAGGCGCGGCTGAGCGCCCGCCTTGGCAAGGTCTTCAAGAGCTTCGAACTGGCCGCCGCTGTCACCGATATCAGTCCGATGCGCGTACACATCACCGGCTTCGTCGAGCGCCCCGGGGACTTCATCGTGCCCGGGTTGACAACGGTGTCTGGCGCCCTCAACCTGGCCCAAGGCCCGTCGGCCGGCGGCAGCTACAGGCGCATCAGGCTGCAGCGCGAAGAGCGCACGGTGGTCGTGTTCGATATGTACAGCTTGATGCGCGAAGGCAAGCGCCGCGATGACCAACTGCTGCAGCCCGGCGACGTGCTCTTCGTCGAGCCGGTGGGCCCGCAGGTGGCCGTGCTGGGCAGTGTCAACCGCGTGGCGGTGTTCGAATTCCTGGCCGGAGAAACCGTCGCAGACGTTCTGCGGCTGGCCGGCGGTTTCTCGTCCGTGGCCGACCGCAGCAAAGTGGTGGTGGAACGCTTGCGTGAACGTAGCAGCCAGGGGGCCATGGAGTTGAGCCTGCCGCGCGATGAGGGCAACCCATTGACCGACGGCGACATCTTGCGCGTCAAGTCGCAGACGCTGGCGGCGCTGCCCTCGCAGCTGCGCAACAAGCGCGTGCTGGTGGAAGGGGAGGTGCGCAACCCCGGCGAATATCTGCTGCCCGCGCAGGCAACGCTGGTCGATGCGGTAGAGGCTGCTGGCGGCGCGACGCCTGCGGCCTTCCTGTTCGGCACTTCGTTGCGCCGGGACAGCGTGCGCATAACACAGGAAGTCAATTACGAACGTGCTCTGCGCGAACTGGAAGACGAGCTCACACGCAGCGCAGCGGATCGCAACGCGAGGTCCGACGCCAGTGGCGACGCACAGATCGCAGCCCAACAATTGCTCGCAAGGTTGCGTACGCGCCGTCCTGACGGCCGAATGGTGCTGGAAGTGACGCCTGAATCCACCACCCTGCCGGCGATTGCGCTAGAAGACGGCGACCGCATCCAGTTGCCGCCCAGCAACCAAAGCGTGGGCGTGTTCGGCAGCGTTTCCAACGCCGGCAGCTTTTCGCACGCGCAGGGCCGTGACTTGGGGCACTACATCCGCCGTGCGGGCGGCCCCACGGCGGGCGCTGACTATCCGCTGGCTTTCGTGGTTCGCGCCAACGGCAGCGTACTCAGTGCGGGTCAACGTGAAAGCTGGTGGCGCAACATGCAACCGTTTGAGAGTGAAGCGGCCCTGCCCGGAGACACGGTTTTCGTCCCCCAGGACCTTTTCCGCGGCAACGTGGTGCAGGGCTTCAAGGACTGGACCCAGATTCTTTACCAACTGAGCCTGGGGCTGGCCGGCATCCGTGTTTTGCGATGAGTTCGCCCGATCGCGCCGTATCGACCGAGACCGCTGAAGCCGCAGCTGGGGAGTGGCCACGCAACAGTGCCAGCGCAGGTGTGCTGGAACTCTTGCTGCCACTGTGGTGGCGAAAGTGGCGGCTGCTGCTCAGCGCCTTGCTGTTCGCTGCGCTGGCAGGCGGGCTGGCGCTGCTGCAGCCACTGCGCTTTACAAGTCAGGCCAGCGTTGTCGTTCAGCCTGCGCTGCGGCCTTCAATCACTTCGGCAGCCAGCCTGGTGCCGGGCTTGGCTGGGTTGGCGGGCGGGGGCGGCAACCCGATTGACCTGTATGTGACCATCCTGCGTAGCCAGACCGTGGCTGACCGCGTGATCACGCGCTTTGACCTGCAAAAGGTCTGGGGCACGCGCTCTCGGACCGAAACCCTGTTGCGACTGTCCAGGAGCGTGTCTTTCGGCGCCGGCAGACGCGACGGTTTGGTGCAAGTGACTGTCGAGGACGCCAACCCGCACCGCGCTGCCGCGATGGCCAACCTTTATGTCGAAGAACTGCGCTCGGTGCTGCGCGGCTTCACGCTGGACGAGGCACGGCAACGCCGCGAGTTCTACGACGCGCAGTTGCTGCGTGCGCGCGCCGGCCTGGAAGTCGCCCAGCGCCAGTTGCAAACCAGCGGCTACGACCGCGCCGCTTTGCGCGCCGAGCCGCGTGCAGCGGCCGAGGCCTTCGGCCGCCTGCAAGCCGAGGCCACAGCGGCCGAAGTGCAACTCTCGGCAACCCGCCGCGTGCGCACCGAGGACAGCCCGGAGATTCAGCAGCAGCTGGCCGAATTGGCCGGCCTGCGTGTGCAGTTGTCGCGTATCGAATTGCCGCAGAGCGAAGGGCCGGGCGCCTTTGTCGGCCGGTTGCGCGAGTTCCGCTATGCCGAGGCGCTGGCCGAATCGATTGCGCGCCAGGCCGACGCCGCGCGGTTGGATGAGGCCTCCGATGCCTTGCCCATGCGCCTGCTGGACCGTGCCATTGCGCCCGAGTGGCCCAGCAGCCCGCGGCTGCCGTTGTGGGTAGTCGCTGGCGCGCTTGTTGGCCTGTTGCTGCAGGCTGCTTGGGTGCTGCTGCGCCATCGCGCGGCCTTGGCCCGCCTGGACCCCGAGCATCTGCAGCGCTTGGCCTTGCTGCGCTCGCTCATGCCCACGCGCAAGCCGGGGATGCGCTGGCCATGGGGCAAGCCCAAGCCGTGAACCGGTCGATCGACTCCGGCGTGCTGGGTCTGGGCCTGGCCAATGCGTTGGCGCTGGGTGCGGCTGTGGCTGCTGCGGCTGTCTACGCACGCTGGCTCGAACCCGCCGAATTCGCGCAATGGGCGCTGGCGCTTGGCCTGGCCCGCGCTGCGCAGTTGCTGCTGGATGGCGGCCTGAAGATGGCCCTGGTACGCCGGCAAGACGCCCCAAGCACTGCCGTGCTGCAGCGCTTGGTACGCATCTCGGCCTGTATCGCCGTTCTGCTGACGCTGCTGGCTGTGCTGTCAACCTTCGCCCTGGTACACAGCGGCAGACTGGACGGCACATCTGCCGTATTGTTCGTCGGTATCCCTGCGGCATACCTTCTCAGCTACCCAGGTCTGTTTGCGCCGCTGTCGCGGTTGGAGCGGGCACAACGTTTTGGTGACATCGGCCGGGCAGAGGGTGGCTCGGTGGTGCTGGAGTTCGTGCTGCCGGTATTGGGGCTGTGGGCTGGTTTGCCTTTCGAATGGGCCTTCGCTACAGCGGCGGTAGCTGCGCGGGGCCTGCGCACGTTCTGGGTTCGTCAGGCCGCCGGACGCCTCGTCGATAGCGGCAGCGATAACGCTGGTGCTTGCGTCAACCCGTCACCGCGTACCCGTGTGCTGTTGAAGGAGGCCGGCGGCATGCAGCTGGTCGCTGGGCTGTCGATGCTGCGGGACCAGATGCACCTGTGGCTGGTGCTGCCTTGGTTTGGCGCCCACTGGGCCGGCCAGTATGGCTTGGCCTTGATGGCCTGCGCCTTGGCCAGCCAAGTGGCGGTGCAGACGGTTGCCCGCGTATCCGTGCCCGCGTTGCGCAGCACCGAGCCCGCCGCCCAATGGCCGCAAGTGCTGGCGCGCCTTCGCACGTTGGCCGTGTTCACGCTGCCACCGCTGGCCCTGCTGCCGGCCTGGATGGCATCGCTGAACGCTCTAGTCTGGGATGGGCGCTGGGAACTGGCCGTACTGATCGTCCCCTGGCTGTGCCTGCGCATGGTGGCCAGCGTCGCCACGACGGTGCTGGGGTCGTGGCTGATGGTGGCGGTCAGCCCCTGGCGCAATGCGCAGGCCCACGCCGCATGGACGGCCTGTGAGGCCGCTGCTGCAGTACTGGCCCTGGCCGTGTTCGGGCCGATGGGGCTGGCCATGGCCTGTGCGCTGGGCGCCTGGTTCGGCATTGCGCTGTTTCTGAATGCCACGCGCGCGTCGGCTTCAAGCGCAGGACAGGCTGTCTGGGGCCCCCTGCTGCGGGCCTTGCTGCTGCGCCCCTCGCTGGCCGCGGGGCTGGCGCTGGCAGGCTGGGTGTACCTGCAGCCCCAACACCTGCTGCTGGCGACACTGCTGCTGCCGCTGGCCTGGTTGCTGGAGGCCTCTGTGCGCAACTGGCTGCGCATGCAAGGCATGCAGTCCTTTCTGGCGGCCC
>Ga0335395_10003283_pt1 | contig 10052 bp, 8 predicted proteins | sample MAT02_FD_205744 | JGI IMG/M metagenome (GOLD analysis project Ga0335395, IMG submission 205744) | Freshwater microbial communities from Lake Fryxell liftoff mats and glacier meltwater in Antarctica - MAT-02 (spades assembly) (version 2) ...
CACGGGCGTCACTAGCTTGGGTTGTGCGGCCAGCAGCAGGCGCAGCGGAATCGGCAGCGACAGTACCCACTGGCGCACCGGCACGTGCGGCATGACGTGGTCCACCAAGTGCGCCGCTGTCTGTGCCATGCGCCGGGCCCCGCACGACGGGCAGAAGCCGCGTCGGCGCCGGCCGCGTCAACTCAAGATGCCACGCCCAGGCGCTTACGCTGCACCACCTGCGCGCGCAGCTTGGCGTTGGGTGCGAGAACGCCGTGGAAGCGAATCAGGTGCAGCCTGGGGCGTGGCACCAGGGCCGCCAGCCGCTGCATGAACTCCAGCGGCGACATCACCAGGTGGGTGGTGCCGTCGCGCCAAGCGGTCTTGAGCTTGAGCACCATTTGCCCGGCCGCGTTGGTTTGCACGCGCTCGTTGGCCAACGCAGGGCGCGTGATGTAGCGGCACAGCTGCTCCAGCCCCTGGCGGTGGTCGGCGCCGCAGCGCACGGCTGCGTGCAAGCTGAACCCATCAATGTCGGCGCACAGCGTCTGCTTGAAGTCTGCGTCCCTCGGCATTGCACCCTGCAACGCTAGCACCTTCTGGCCGGCGCGTGGGCTGAAGGCGATGTGGTAAGTGCAGGCCGCTGCCTGCAGCGGCCTGAGTACGCGGGCCTCGTCCGAGTCGCTGTCGCCATCGGCCATGTAGGTCTGGCCCTGCTCTTTGACGAGCACCCCCTTGCGGGTGAGCAGCTTCATCAATCGGGTGATGATCTTGTGCAACAGGCGTTGGGTGCGTTCTGGGGGCCAATGGCGCGATCCAAGGGGCTGTTGGCCGTTGGTGATAGCGCGGAGTCCAAAGCGGGCTAGTCAGTCGCAGACAGACGGCTGAGCCACGGTTGAGGCCCAAGGTGCGAGGACTTGCGCTCTTCTACCGGAGAATGGCGTGGTTCATCGCATGGGCGGCGCGTTGCGCAGTTTCGCTTCCGCACCGAAATCCTGATCCATCCGCCCAAGAATTTGGCCGCCTCTGATGGAGGGTGCGTCAGACGCCCGCTGCCCTGGCTGGCGCGCGGCAGCTCCAGCCGCCACTCTCCAGCTCGTCCATCACCTACGTACCCTTCGCCCATGACCCTAGACGCCGACGCCAAGCGCTTGCAAATGGCCGACATTGCCCGATTGTCGGGTGTGTCGGTGTCCACAGTCTCGCGTGCTCTCAACGGCAGCAACCTTGTGAACCAGGCCACGCGCCTGCGCATCACCGAACTGGCGCGCTCACTGAACTACAGCATCAATCTCAGCGCGCAGAACCTGCGGCTCAAGAAGAACCAGACGATTGCAGTCGTCGTGCCTTTCGATGCGCAGTCGCGCCAGCACATCAGCGACCCATTCTTCCTGTCGATCGTGGGCAGCATCGCCGACGCACTGACCGACCGCGGTTACGACATGCTGCTGTCGCGGGTGGATGCCGAACGGCTGGACTCGGCCTCGTCGCTATACGACTCGGGCAAGGCCATCGGCATCGTCATCATCGGCCAGTGGCGCCACCACGACCAGCTGAACGATCTGGCGGCGCGCAAGGTGCCGCTGGTTGTGTGGGGTGGGCAGATACCGCTGCAGATCTACTGCAGCGTTGGTGGCGACAATCTTGCCGGCGGGCGGCTGGCAACGCAGCACCTCATTATTCGCGGTTGTCGGCGCATTGCCTTTGTCGGCGACTCTGCATTGCCCGAGGTGATGCTGCGTCAACAGGGCCATCACCAGGCCCTGGCCGAGGCCGGCGTCATGCGCGACCTGCGGTTGGATTTGCCCGTGCCCTTCGAGATCGGCGCTGCGCGGGCCGCGCTCGATGGTCTGTTCGCCAGCGACTTGGCTGTCGATGGCGTGGTCGCCTGCAGCGACCTGCTGGCGCTGCAGGCCGTGCAGGCCGCGCAGGCTGCGGGCCGCGATGTGCCCGGGGATGTGGCCGTGGTCGGCTATGACGACACGCCGATGGCCGCCTACAGCAGCCCGGCACTGACCACCGTGCATCAGCCGGTGGGTCTGGCCGGTGTTGAGATCGTCGATGCGCTGCTGGGCATGCTGGCCGGCGAGCGCATCGCCACCCGCACGCTGCCGGTTCATCTAGTTGTCCGAGGCAGCGCGCCCTAACTGAGCTGCTGGTCGATTGCAATCCTGAAAATGAAAGGTACTGAAGGTGGTGGTTTTCCCTAATTTGCAATCGATTGCAAACGGCATCCAATCGGTCCGAACAGGCACAACCACAACCTGACGGAGACAACGCATGCCCACTCGCCCCACCTTCGCCCGCAGCCCCCTGGTCGCCGCCATCGCGCTGGCACTGCTGCACATGCCCTGCGCTCACGCGCAGACGACGTCGGCGGCAGCCGCCAAGCCGGCCGACGCCGAACAGGACGGCCTGAAGCTTGACAGCATCGTCATTACCGGCTCCACCGGCACCACCAGCAAGATGCGTTCGAGCATCGCCATCAGTTCGCTCGAGGGCGACAGCCTAGTTACCAACACCGCCACCAGCGCCGCCGAAGTGCTGCGTGCGGTGCCGGGCCTGCGCAGTGAGAGCAGCGGCGGCGAAAGCAATGCCAACGTGGGCGTGCGCGGCATTCCCATTTCAGCCGGTGGTGCGCGCTACATCCAGTTCCAGGAAGACGGCCTGCCGGTGCTGCAGTTTGGCGACATCGCCTTCGCTACGCCCGACACCTGGATCCGCGTCGACGGCAGCCTGGACCGGCTGGAAGTGCTGCGCGGCGGCTCGGCATCGACACTGGCCACCGGTGCGCCAGGCGGCATCATCAACTTCATTCAGAAGACCGGTGAGACCCCGGGCGGCAGCGTCGCGATCAGCTACGGCCTGGGCTACGACGAAAAGCGCATCGACGCCGGCTATGGCGGCCGCATCGCCCCGAAAACGCGCTTCTGGATGGGCGGCTTTTATCGCACCGGCGACGGTGGCCGCGACGGCGCCGACGGCACCGCCAAGGGCGGCCAGATTCGCGGCAACGTGACGCAGGAACTCGACAACGGTTTCATCCGCGTCAGCTTCAAACACCTGAACGACCGCACGCCCACTTTCATGCCTACGCCGGTGCGCTTTAACGGCAGCAGCATCGAAGAGCTGCCGGGTCTGGACCCGCGCACCGCCGCCTTCTACGACGCCAACTGGCCGCTGGACAGCACGCTGCTGGGCAACAACGCGCGCGGCACCAGCAGCATTCGCGACGGCCTCACCGCCAGGTCCGATGCCCTGGGCCTGGAGCTCGACATCACCGCCGTCGGCCTGCGTTTCCAGAACAACTTCCGCTGGTCCAAGAACAGCGGGCGTTTCGTTGGTATTTTCCCGGGCGACGACGTCGTCGCGGCGCCGGCCGGCACCACCTTGGTAGGCGGCGGCGCATACACGGGCAACAAGTTCACCGCTGTCATCTTCAACACCAAAGTGGACGACGCCGGGATCGTCGCCAACGACTTCAAGGTAAGCAAGGCATTTGCCTTGGGCGCAGGAAGCAAACTCACGGCCACCGGTGGCTTTTACCTTTCGCAGCAGCAGCTGGACCTGACCTGGAACTTCAACCAGTACTCGATCTCGGCCGTGGGTGACAAGGCGCAGCTGCTGAACGTGCCGGGCTTGGTGAACGGCTCGCCTGGCTTCGGCGGCTGCTGCTCGAACACCCAGGCGTCCAAGTACAAGACCAATGCGCCCTACGTGCTGCTGGGCTACGAAGCCGGCCCGATGACGTTGGAGGCGAGCCTGCGCCGCGACAACAACAGCGCCAGTGGCAACTACTGGCAGTCGAATGCCGGCTTGAACTACACGCTGGGTGCGCCCAACCGCATCGACTACGACTTCAACAACACGGCCTATTCGGTGGGCGGCAACTACCAGCTGAACAAGGACCTTGCCGTCTTCGCACGTATCAGCGAAGGCGCGGCTTACAACGCCGACCGCATCACCTTCTTCAACCCGCCGGCCCTTGTCAACGGCAGCAGCTCGCGTATTCCCATTAACGAAGTCAAGCAGCTCGAAGGCGGCGTGAAGTGGCGCAGTGGCGGTGCCAGCATCTTCGCCACGGTCTTCATTGCCAAGATCGACGAGATCAACGTCGACCCCACCACCAACCCGGTGCGTGTCACGACCAACAAGTACGACGCGAAGGGCATCGAATTTGAAGCCGCGTTGCGTGCCGGCATCTTCAGCCTGCAGGGCGGCGCCACCTTCACCGACGCCGAAGTCACGCGCAGCAGCAATGCCGCGCTGGTGGGAAAAGCGCCGAAGCGCCAGGCCAAGCTGGTCTACCAGCTCACGCCCAGCATCAACCTGGGTGAAGCGCTGTTTGGCGCCAGCATCGTGGGCACCTCGGCGTCGAACGACGACGGCCCCACCGGCCCGGTGACGATCAAATTGCCGGCTTTCGTGGCGGTGAACGCCTTTGCCAGCTACAACCTGACGCAGGACGCCACGGTCTCGCTGGCAGTGAACAATCTGTTCAACGCGATTGGCTACACCGAGAGCAACGACGGCCGGGGTGCGGCACGCTCGATCAATGGCCGTACGGCCAAGCTGAGCCTGAAGTACAACTTCTGAAGGGCGTGATCTGCAGGGCATGAACGCGTTGTTCGTCGAGACCCTCCAGCGCCCCGTCGGCGTGGCCGCGTTGGGCGAGGCCCTGGTCGACACCTATCCCGACGGCACGCAGATGCCAGGCGGGGCGCCCTTTAACGTGGCGCGCTGGCTGGCGGCTTTCGCGGTGCCCACGATGCTCGTCACGCGGCTGGGCGCAGCAGATGCGGCAGCGGCTGTGCTGCGCGCCGAGATGGCGCGCTTCGGCTTGCGGCAAGAGGGTGTGCAGACGGACCCGTTGCGCACTACCGGTCGTGTGCAAGTGCTGCCCGCTGCCGAGCCCGATCAGGGCCACCGCTTCGAGATCGAAGCCGACAGCGCCTGGGACCACATCGATGCCGCGGCGGCCTTGCCTGCCCTGCACGCGCAGGCCCCGGGCATCGTCTGCTTCGGCAGCCTGGCGCTGCGCCATGCCGATTCGCGCGCGGCCATCACCCAGTGCCTGCTGGAGACGCCGGCCCTGCGCGTGCTGGACCTTAACCTGCGAGACGTGGCTGGCCTGCGCGCGCTGGCTGAACACGCGCTGCCGCTGGCACACTGGGTGAAGGTGAACGACGAAGAGTTGCAGCGCCTGCAGCAGTGGTTCGGCGCGACGACGCTGCCGGCGCTGGCGCAGCACTTTGCGGTGCAGCGCTGGTTCGTAACGCGCGGCGCCCACGGCTGGTTCACGGCCGACGGTCAAGGCCGCATCGACGCCGAAGGCTCGGCAGTACCCGTACCGTATCTCCAAAATACCGTGGGTGCAGGCGACGCCTTCACCGCCGCCGTGCTGGCCGGGCAGGCCCATGGCTGGCCGCTGGCACGCAGCCTGCATGTCGCCAACCGCCTGGCCGCGGCGGTGTGCAGCTGGCGCGGCGCATTGCCCACGGAAGACGCCACCGTGCACCATTGGCGCGACACGCTCGGCTTCGGCCGCAGCGCCGCCGACCCCAACTCCTGAAGCCGAAGGCCGCATCCCCATGCACACCGCCAAGCCGCGCCTGTCTTTCTGGCAGATCGTGAACATGAACTTCGGCTTCTTCGGCATCCAGTTCAGTTTCGGGCTGCAGCAGGCCAACATGAGCCCGATCTACGCCTACCTGGGCGCCGAGGGCAAAGACCTGCCCTACCTGTGGCTGGCCGGGCCTATGACCGGCCTGCTGGTGCAGCCGTTGGTCGGGGCCTTGAGCGACCGTACCGCCAGCCGCTGGGGGCGCAGAACACCGTACTTCCTGATCGGCGCCATCGTATGCAGCCTGGGTTTGCTGATCATGCCGTTCAGCCCCACGCTGTGGTTCGCGGCCGGACTGCTGTGGATCCTGGACGCGGCCAACAACACGACGATGGAGCCCTACCGCGCCTACGTCAGCGACCGCCTTAACCGCGACCAGCATTCACTGGGCTTTCTCACGCAGAGCGCCTTCACCGGCCTAGCGCAGACCATGGCGTACCTGGCGCCCAACATCCTGGTGTGGTTGGGTATGAACAAGGACGCGGTGGGAGACAACCACATTCCGCAGGTGACGCTGGCCGCTTTCATCATCGGCGCGGTGTTGTCGTTCACCACCGTGTGGTGGAGCATCCGCAAGGTGCCCGAACTGCCGTTTACGCCTGGCGAGCTGGCTTACATTCGCGCCCAGCCCACGGGATTTGGTGCCACGCTTCGCGAGATCTGGGGGGCCATCAAGGTAATGCCGCCCACCATGCGCCAGCTGTGCTGGATGAAGCTCTTCCAGTGGTACGGAATGATGTGCTACTGGATCTACATCGTGCCCAGCTTGGCCAAGACGATGTACGCCACCAGCGACGCACAGTCTGCGGGTTTTCGCGACGCCGCCCTGCTGAACGGGCAGATCGGCGGCTTCTACAACTTCGTGGCCTTCCTCGCCGCCTTTGCGATGGTGCCCTTCGTTCGCCGGTTGGGGCCCAAGACCGTACACGCGTTCTGCCTGCTGGCAGCCTCGGCCGGCATGTGGGCTATCCCAAGCATCACTGACAAGGCCTGGCTCTTCGTGCCTATGGTGGGCGTGGGCTTGGCCTGGGCCAGCATCATGGGTAATCCGTACGTGATGCTGGCCGGCAGCATCCCGCCCGAGCGCGCCGGGGTTTACATGGGCATCTTCAATATGTTCATTGTCATCCCGATGCTCATCCAGATGCTGACGCTGCCGCTCTTCTACGACAGCCTGCTGGGCGGCCAGCCCGACAACGTCATCCGCCTGGCCGGCGCGCTGCTGGCCTGTGCCGCGGTGGCAGTGCTGTTCGTGAAGATCACACCAATCGCGCCAAACGAGGCGAAGCCAGGCACGGAACGCGCGCCCGCATGAAAAATCAGGTTCAGCTCATCACCTACGTCGACCGCCTGGGCGGCGGCGGCCTAAAGGAACTGCAAGCGCTGCTGACAGGCGACGGCCCGCTGGCCGGCCTGTTCGGTGGCGTCCACCTGCTGCCATTTTTTCACTCCATCGACGGCGCTGATGCCGGCTTTGACCCCATCGACCACACCCTGGTGGACCCACGGCTGGGTGCCTGGCCCGATGTGCGTGCACTGACCCAACATGTCGACGTTATGGGCGACGTCATCGTCAACCACATGTCCAGCCAGTCGCCGCAGTTTCTGGACTACGCTCAGCGCGGCAGTGCCTCACCCTTTGCTGGCCTGTTCCTGGGCCTGGACGATGTGTTCCCGAACGGCGCTTCCGAGGCCGCCTTACTGACCATCTACCGCCCGCGCCCTGGCATGCCCTGCACCGTAGTGCCTCTGGCGAACGGGCAAAGACGCCTGTTGTGGACCACGTTCACACCGAGCCAGCTGGACATCAACGTGCTGCACCCGACTGGCGCGGCGTACTTGCAAGGCATCTTGCGCACGTTCGCAGACAACGGCATCCGCCTGGTACGGCTCGACGCTGTGGGCTATGTCATAAAGAAGCCAGGCACCAACTGCTTCATGCTGCCCGAGACGTTCGAATTCATCAGTGCCTTGGCCGCGCATGCGCAGGCCATAGGCATCGAGGTGCTAGTCGAGCTCCATGCCTACTACCAGCGCCAAATCGAGATCGCGCGCCAGGTTGACTGGGTCTACGACTTCGCCTTACCACCGCTTGTGCTGCATGCGCTGTTCTTCCATACGAGCGCGCCGTTAAAGGTGTGGCTGAAGCTGCGACCGAACAACGCGATGACAGTGCTTGACACACACGACGGCATCGGCATCGTGGACATCGGCGCGGATGCCGCTGACCGCGCCAGCCATCCCGGCCTGGTGCCCCCGGCCGAACTGGATGCCCTGGTCGAACGCATCCACGCCAACAGCGGCGGCAACAGCCGGCAAGCCACCGGTGCGGCGGCCAGCAACCTTGACTTGTACCAGGTCAACTGCACCTTCTACGATGCACTGGGCCGCGACGACGCGGCTTACCTGACGGCGCGAGCCATCCAGTTCTTTACGCCCGGCGTGCCACAGGTCTATTACGTCGGATTGCTGGCCGGCGAGAACGACATGGCTTTGCTGCAGCGGTCTGGCGTGGGCCGCGACATCAACCGCCACCGGTATACCTTGGCAGAGATCGGCACCGCGCTGCAGCGGCCGGTGGTGGCCCGTCTGCTGGACCTGATTCGCCTGCGCAACACGCACCCGGCCTTCGGCGGCCAATTCAGCGTTATTGATACCGCTGACGACAAGCTGGTTCTGCGCTGGCAGCACGGCCCGAACAGCGCCGAACTGCACGCCGACCTGGCCAAAGGCCGCGGTCATGTGGTGTGCTTTGCAGAAGATGGTGAAAAAAAGACGCTGTTACTGGTGAGCTGAACCCGCGTCCCCAGCTTAGAGGGGAATGGGCTTTTCAAGCCGAATGTCCTCGGGCCCGGTGGGATGGGTTCGCCTGCTTTTCGCTAGTCCCTGGCGATGCGCCTTCGCTGCGGGCACGCTCAGCCGCCGCTGCCGCTTTCCCTTTAAGCTATGAGTTTCGATCTTTCATGTTGTCCCTTGCCCGCTGACGGAGAATAAAATGCATGCGTCGTAGGCGGCGTTGCGCCCCTTCCATCTTGGCAAAATGCCGCGCGTTGACACTATTGGCCTCACGGCAAGCGAAGCAAGTCTATCAACTGGCAATAGAACGAAGAGGGTCTGTCAATTTGAAGCTTTCGAGTATGAAGTCGATTCCTACGAGGGCATCGCTGCAAAAACTGTCAAAAGCAGGCCTTGCTGCTCGATGCTCTGCATCCGCGACTGGCGGCTCTGACGCCGAAATGCGGGTCACGCCAACGCTCTCTATGCGGAGGTGTTTACCATGACCACTGCCGTACTTGTAATTGACGTCCAGCAAGGCCTATGCGAAGGAGACGATGCAGCCTTTGACTGTATTGGCACCATTGAACGCATCAACAACGTGACTCGAAAGGCCAGACTTGGAGGCGCACTGGTGATCTTCGTGCAACATGAATCCAAGTCGAGTTACCTTGAATATGGCTCACGGGCTTGGCAACTCGCCGCAGGTTTGGAACTGCAGCCCACCGACCTCAGACTCCGAAAAACTACACCGGACTCATTTCTCCACACCGACCTCGAAGAACGTCTCCGCAAGCACGATGTTCGCGAACTCGTCATTTGTGGAATGCATTCTGAATTCTGCATTGACACAACAACGCGACGGGCACTCGCAATAGGATTCCCTGTCTTGCTGGTTTCAGACGCACACACCTCTGCAGGCAATGCAACAATTACACCACAGCAGGTCATAGCTCACGAGAATCTCACGCTGTCCAACATCTCAAGCTTCGGTCCCCGAGCAAGAACAGTGACGAGCGACAGTCTTCAAATTTCAGTCTACCCACCCGCTTGAGCGTAACGCTAACGGCAGGCCTCACAAACCACTACCTTCCCATCCCAACTGGTATGAATACGGTTCACTGCACCCACGATAGACACGCTGCGGCAATCATTGATATCTTCAACGAGGCAATAGTCGCTTCAACCGCACTCTTCGACTACAAACCTAGACCTGTCGAGTCGATGGTGCCATGGTTCAAGAGCAAAGACGTCGGCGGGTTTCCTGTGGTCGGAATCGAAGCTGAGAATGGCCAGTTGCTGGGTTTTGCAACTTATGGCACGTTCAGAGCTTGGCCCGCATACAAGTACTCGGTGGAACACTCGGTCTATGTTCGCAAAGACCATCAAGGGAAAGGATTGGGGCTAAAACTAATGCAGGAGCTTTTTCTCGAAGCCAAGGCTCAGGAATACCACATGATGGTCGGCGGCATTGAAGTCAGTAATATAGGTAGCATTGCTCTACACACTCGCCTCGGATTTACTCATGCCGGGACAATTCGCCAAGCAGGCTTTAAGTTTGGACGGTGGCTGGATTTGGCCTTTTATCAGGTCGTCTTTCCTACTCCGCTAGCGCCCAGTGAGGCCTAACCCAATACTGTTCTGTTAGACGTTTTTTGCCTACATTTAGCGCCGA
>Ga0335395_10003286_pt1 | contig 10042 bp, 15 predicted proteins | sample MAT02_FD_205744 | JGI IMG/M metagenome (GOLD analysis project Ga0335395, IMG submission 205744) | Freshwater microbial communities from Lake Fryxell liftoff mats and glacier meltwater in Antarctica - MAT-02 (spades assembly) (version 2) ...
GCTGAACGTGCGCTTGGTCGAGGCTGGGCACGCGGCAGTGACCATGGCCCGCTTTCGCCCCAACATCGTGCTGGGCGGTGTGGAGTCGCACGACGAAGACCGCGTCGGCAGCTGGCGCATTGACACCGATGGCGGCAGCGCGCAACTGGAAAACGTGAAACCCTGCGCCCGCTGCCCGATCCCCTGTATCGACCCGGTCACCGCCATTTCCAGCCCCGAGGTCGGCGACACCCTGCAAACCTACCGCCAAGACCGGCGCCTGGGCGGCGCTATCACCTTTGGCATGAACGCCATCGTGGTGGAGGGCGATGGGTTGGTGCTGCGGGTGGGGCAGGTGGTTGGTGGGGAATGGCGGTATGAGTGAATAACGCCAGTGCGCTTTGCTGGTGAATTAATTGGAATCTGACCCCAGCTACTAAATCAACTTAAGTTAACAGGTCCACAGACCCAGAGCCAGTTCCTAAGAAAATTCTTACCGGCAAACAGAATCAATCTCAACCAGAAAGCCAACGATGAAAACACAAAACCACTTCCCATTGAACACAACCAAGAGCGTCAACAGGTTTCTTCTGACGGCGATGACTGTGGCAGCCGTCGCGATGCTCTCGGCATGTGGTGGTGGAGAAGATAGCGGTGGATCTTCTACCGCGAATGAGACAAGCCCCCCCGGCGCAACCGCCCCTCAACAAGAAATCATTATCATCCCCTCTTTGAGCAACCCAAGCGCAAAGAAGGCTGTACCTGCCGAAGAGGCAGCACCCATTGTTGCTGCCCTCAGAGCAACAGCAGCAAGTGCAGGCGGATCGACCAGCAGCCAATTGACACAAAAAGTCGTCATCAGCGAAGACTCAGAAGATTTATTCAACTGGGCTCAAGTCGCACACCGTGCCCTTTTTCCAAGCAACGAGCCGAACCAAATTTCAAGCCCGTACGAGTTCCGGTTTTATCCAGCAACCGGGAACTACGCAGGTGTGGCCAATGGGCGGGTCTACACCTTGGGACCAATGAACAACGGCGCTTTGATGGATCATGGTACGGTGGAGAGCTTTGCCTGCCAGTTCAAGCCTGATCGCTGTGCATCGCCAGGCATGCTCACCAGCATCCCAACCCCTACTTATCCAGCTGGCAGTGATGTTCTGGCAGCGTTCAACTACCTGAACAAAGAACGCGCTCGGTGCGGCTTTGGCATGGTGGCGCAGAACCAGATTCTGGATACGACAGCGAAGGATCACCTTAACTATATTGCTCAGAATGGGGGGAGGTTTACGCATACTCAAATTCCTGGACGCCCTGGATTTACAGCAGTTTCACCCTCCGATCGAGCCATGCTATTGGGATATGGAGTTTCTGGGAAAGTTTTCGTAGGCGAGGCCCTAGCTAGTGGTGGTGGAGTATTTAATTCAAGCATTTTTGGCCGTGGCCTTGGAGTTAATGCTACACGAAGTCTTTTGAATGCCCCATACCACGCGCTGGGCTTGCTTGACAGCCACAAAGAAACAGGTGCTGCATATGAGCTTATTGAGCAAATAATCTTTGATTCCAAATTTACATTTTTTATGTCTGGGTTAATCCTTAATTCAGGATTTCCTGATTTCAACAATCGGGCAAACAACCAAGATGTTGCCACTGATGCCGTTCGAACCTATCCATGCCAAGGATCTACTGACATTGATAGACAATTGCGTGGCGAAGTTCCCAACCCTGTCGCGCCTCGAAACTTGGAGACCAATCCAATCGGCAGCTCAATTATGATCAAAACAAATCCAAAAAGTGTTCTGTCAATCACGGGAGCGAGTATGACCAATGTTTCGAACGGCGCTCCGATTAATCTGCTTCCGACGCTGACGAAACTTAACGATCCTAATAGCCATATACAGTCGAATAATGTTGCAGTTGTCATGCCCAACGCTCCGCTTGATCCAATGACTGACTACAAGGTGGTTATCAATGGGACCAACAATGGTGTGGCATTTAAACGTGAATTTCAGTTCAGGACGGGCAAGGATTTTGTAGCTTCTCCACAATAATCACAACCTTCAAGTTACTTGGTCACTGCGACTGGGTGGGAAAGCAAGCTCTAGACTTGGACTGAAGATTGAACACCGCCGATCATTCGCTTTTTGATGTGGACGCCTGGCGCCAAGACCAGCAGGCAGCAGTGGAGCACGCGCTGTCTGACTGGGTTTCGGCCGACGCCCCAGTCGGACTGGGCGAGGCCATGCGCTACGCGGTGCTTGACGGCGGTAAGCGGCTTCGCCCGCTGCTGGTACTGGCCACTGCTGAAGCAGTGGGTGGCGCATCTGAAGCAGCGATGCGCGCCGCCTGCGCGGTGGAATTGATTCACGCTGGATCGCTGGTACACGATGACCAGTATTGAGCGGCAAGCCTCGGGGTTCAGCCCGGGGTTCGAGCGATCAGGCCGAAACGGCCTGCTCATCAAGGCTCAGACCACGTATATTTCAAGACCATGTTGGCGATCAAAACCCTCAAACTGCGCATCAAAGACAAGCAGGCCCGCGTGCTGGGTCAGATGGCGCGCGAGGTCAATCAGGTCTTCAACTTTTGCAACGAAACCAGCATGCGCGCCATCCGCGAGCGCCACCAGTGGCTCTCGGGCTACGACCTGCAAAAGCTCACGGCGGGCTACAGCCAATGCGAGGGCGTCACGGTCGGCAGTGGCACGGTGCAGGTGGTCTGCGCTGAGTACGCCACCCGACGCAGGCAGTTCAAGAAATCGCGACTGAACTGGCGGGTTTCCAATCGGAAGTCAGCCAGATACTCCCTGGGCTGGGTGCCGTTCAAGGGTGGACACGCGAAGTACAAGGCCGGGCAGATTGAATTCGCTGGGCACAAAGTGAATTAATTGGAATCTGACCCCAATTACTCTATTGGAATCTGACCCCAATTACTCGTTTCGGCTGGCAAGACAAACCTTCGCATGAACCTCTGGGGCTACGGCGTAGCGGCGGGTGGTGCTGATGGCGCAGCCAGTGCATTTTAACCCCAAGGTGTTCTTGGTAATGCTGGCTTTATGTGCAGTTCTAGCAGGCATTGCTGCGTGGCTCACAGGTTTGAACTTCTGGATTCTTGCAGCAACCCTCGTTGCCGCAGTGCTGGTCAATGGGTTTGTCGCTTCTGTCGGAGACGAGGATGAAGATGAGGATGAGGAGTCTTCGTAAAAGGAAACAGGGAAATTGGGTAGTGTAGAGGACAGGCTCTTGCCTGCCCTCCCTCATCAAACCGTGCATGCTGTTCTCCCGCACACGGCTTTCTGCGGACAAGGGGCTAGGCTCGCATCAAGTCATGCTCCACTTTCGATAACTGCTCACGCACATCCCACGCGGGCCAGCGCCCCGTTTCTCTCTTAATCTAAAATAAAGAAGCCACCCGCAACCCCAGCCGCTAAAGCTGTGGTTCCGGGTGGCTTCTTCTTTAGCCGCTGTGCCGTTCAGGTCAGCGCGCCATCTCGATCAACTCGATATCCTTCCTCAGCAAATCATTGATGAGGGCTGACAAGTCCACCCCCTTGGCACTGGCCAGCGCAGCCAGCGTGGCCTGCACCTTCTGATCCAGGTACACCGGTAAATTCACCTGCGCGCCGGGGCGGTAAAACTGTCCACGTTTGGCCCTCGCAAAATCAATCTCGGCGGGCATCTCGTCATCGTCATGTGTGGTTTGTGCATTCATGGTGGTCACCTAAAAGCGGATGGCTTCAACGGGGTTCGTTCTCATACTGTTGGCGTTCGCGCTTGGTCGCCTCACGCGCGGAAATCATGCGCACACTCACATGGGTGGGGCCGCTGTGTAATTGGGGTCAGATTCCAATTGTAATTGGGGTCAGATTCCAATTAAAAAGAAGTCAGCCAGCTCGCACCTCCCCCAGCAACTCAGGGTGACGATCCAGCAGCTTGAACAACTTCACCAAGGCCAACGGTGGCTTGGTCTTGCCGTTCTCGTGCCTAGATGTAGAGTCCCGGATCATTGTATAGACTCCAAGCGATACCCGTTGTTCATGGCGCGCGAGGTCATGGCTGGGGTCATTGAGCAACTCAGCGCATCCAGGAGCACCCCGGCATGAACATCAAACTGCACAAGAACGCCCGCACCACGCCCGCCGTGCGCGCAGAGATCGCCTCCAGCACCGAGCGCGTCTGTGTCCTGGCAAAGCGCTACGGCGTGACAGAAGCCACCATCTACAAATGGCGAGGCCGCCAGAGCTTTGAGGACAAGTCCCACACTGCCCACGCTTTGCAGACCACGCTCACACCGGCGCAAGAAACCATCGTGGTGGAGCTGCGCAAGATGCTCTTGCTGCCCCTGGATGACTTGCTGGCGGTGACTCGGGAGTTCCTGTGCAAGGGTGTCTCGCGTTCCGGGCTGGACCGCTGTCTGCGCCGCCACGGGGTCAGCAACCTGCATGCGCTTAAGCCCACCACGCCCAAAGAGCCGCACAAGGCATTCAAAGCCTACGAGCCGGGCTACCTGCACATGGATGTGAAGTACCTGCCGCAAATGGCCGATGAGACCCGTCGCAGCTATCTGTTTGTGGCCATCGACCGGGCCACGCGCTGGGTGTTCGTGCAGATCAAGTCCGACAAAACGGCCCGCAGCGCCAGCAGCTTCCTCACCGCCTTGCACAAGGCCTGCCCCATGAAGATCCAGAAGCTGCTGACCGACACGGCAAGGAGTTCACCGACCGGCTCTTTGCCAGCCGAGAGCGCGAACCCAGTGGGGAGCATGAGTTTGATCGGCTCTGCCAGGCCCTGGGCATTGAGCACCGACTGACCAAGCCCAGGACACCCAAAACCAACGGCATGGTCGAACGCTTCAACGGACGTATTGCTGATGTCCTGAAGACCAACCGCTTCAACAGTGCTGAGGACATGGCTCAGACGCTCACCCGATACGTCGCCTTGTACAACCACCAGTTCCCGCAATCAGCTTTGAAAAGCAAAACGCCGATGCAGACGATGAAAGATTGGTACGCTACGCATCCACATCTCTTCAATAAGCGTCCTTATGATCGTCCGGGATGCGACACCTAGAGAACGCATTGATGCCACCGCCAAAAATTTCAGCGGCCTCGCGCTGTCGAAGCTGGAGCTTCTTGCGCACGCTGACGATGAAAGCGGGGTCAACGTTTCTATGCGCTCCGTCGTGCTTTCAAAGCCCACGTCGGCCGCTTCCAGATCGCCCACGATCTTGACCAGCTCAGGCAGTGACCGTCCGAGCCGGTCAAGCCGCCACACCACCAACGAACCACCCTTGCGGGCGAAGGCGAGGGCGTCAGAGAGGCCCGGCCGTTCGGTCTTGGCACCGCTTGCCGTATTGGTGAACACCTTTTCACAGCCGGCCGCCGTCAGGGCGTCCCGCTGGAGATCCATTTTTTGGTCGTCGGACGATACCCGTGCACATGCGAGTTTCATGATGTTGTCCGCTAAGTCGTCAGATTGCCCACTTGATAGACTTTGATTTAAAGACGGCATTAAAGACGCCAAACACCCCGAAAACCGCAGCCGTTCCGGGCAGTCTTGCAAATTCCACAAAACGACCGTTTACCGACTCTAAAACACTTGCATGCTTCCTTGATTTCGTGCACGATAAACCATGTTTTTTAGGATGACATACAAGGAGCCGACCATGCAAAGCATGACCATAGAGCAGCTACGTGCTGCAAGCAACGCCGGCGGCGTGTCAGGCGTGACCTTGAAGGGGCAGGGCGGGGCGTTCCTCATTCAGATCGACACCCTCAGCGGAACTGGTGCCGTACTGTCAAAAGCCCGCAGCACCGAGCCTCGCCGCTTCGGCAATCCGCTGGCCGCGCTGAATGTGCTGCGTGATGTTGGCATCACGGTAGGCCAGTTCGACGCGAGCGAATACGACCCAGACGACAAGAAGCAGGACGCGGGCAACCGGGGTAGGGCGAACGCTATGCGCGGAGCGCACGAAGCGGCCGCCTATAACCAGTGGTTGGCCGCCGAGATTCAGGCATCCATTGACGATCCACGGCCGAGCATCCCGCACGATGGAGTTATGGCCGAAATGGACGCCGACATTGCCGCATTGCCGAAGAAAAAACGCGCATGACGGGCAAGCCTTACCGCATTGAATGGCGGCCTATGGCACGCGAGGACTTGCGCGCCATCGTGCGTTACATCGGCAAGGACAACCCGACGCGAGCCAAGAGCTTCGGGCAGGAGCTGCGCGACAAGACCACGCCGCTTGCACAGCATCCAGAGCTTGGCCGGCATGGGCGGCCGGGTTTGCCCGAGTGGCTGCGCGAACTGGTCGTGCATCCGAACTACATCGTTTTTTATCGTGTGCTGGCCGAGGCCCGCACCGTCGAAATTTTGAGAGTCAAGCACACAGCCCAACAGGTGCCGTGATTACCAACGCCGGCGCTCTAACGCCAGTTTCTTCAGGCGTGGCGAAGATGAATACAGGTCAAAACTTGGGCGCAACGCCCGCAGAAGCGGAGGCCCTAGCGTCGGTTTTTTTTGAGCAGATGGAGTCGAAAGCTAAAAAAAGGGCAGGGCGCGGACGTTTCACCGCCTGAATGCCGCTTGTGACACCCCGGACGGGGCGCGCGTGCCAATCAACCGAACTTTAGCCGAGTGGGGGGCGAGAGCTGTAAATTTACTGGACGATCGCCTCGACGTAGGCACATATGCTGTGCCCACGCCCTGATCCCATCCGGTGTGTTCTGACGAATCTGACAGAACATCTTCATAGCCCGGCATTTGCTGACCTGGCACTTCGGCTAACGGCGGGTGCAGGATGGTATGTGGCCCATTTGCAGGTCCTATACAATGAAGCCGAATAATCATCGAATCCTAGCACTTGTATTACTGGTGTTGTTTGTTGCTTTACCCTTTCTCGCTTTCTCTTTGGCGGAGACGGTAAAGGCCTTAAAAGAGATTGCCGCGAAAAATGTTCCCCGAGATTCTTTAAAGTAGAACCTGATCCCGCTTTTCACGTGTTTCAGGGAAAACAAGGTCCTCTTAAGTGCACATGTTACTGAGAGAAGGAAAATGACGGTGACTAAGCCGTTAGGTAATTTGCTTCACGCAGTTAACTTAATAATGGCAGTTCCAACAATTGCAGTTGCACGAACTAACCTGAGTTCCTCCATCGCCCTGCATGTGCTATTTGGTTTTGTTGCCGGAAAGGTGTTTAATTACTTGAGGAGCGTCCGCCACCTAACGCGCACTACTAAGCCGCAAAGTAAGCTGCTTCACTCGATGAAAATCATAAGTCATTGATTTTTAACGAAAAAACTTACGCCCCAAGATGATTTATGTGAAGTAGGATACCTAATTTCTTAGTAAGGCTTGCTCGATTATCTTACCGAGATTGGCGTTTGCCGCGGGATTGCGGCTCTAATTGGAGAGCTGTCTCTGCAATGGCAGGTAGCAGATATCTATAAGTGGATTGGCGCAGGAGCCGTGCTCTTGTCTTTCTTGGGAACTATTTAAACAAGTAAGATTGCCAGCAGGATGAAAGACGCAGGTTCGAAGAGGGATGGCTGGGACAAGAGGCCAGGCTCGCATCAATTCATGCTCCACTTTCGATAACTGCTGACGCACATCCCACGCGGGCCAGCGCCCCGTTTCTCTCTTCATCCATAACAAAAAAAGCCACTCGCAACCCCAGCCGCTAAAGCCGTGGTTCCGGGTGGCTTCTTCTTTAGCCGCTGTGCCGTTCAGGTCAGCGCGCCATCTCGATCAACTCGATATCCTTCCTCAGCAAATCATTGATGAGGGCTGACAAGTCCACCCCCTTGGCACTGGCCAGCGCAGCCAGCGTGGCCTGCACCTTCTGATCCAGGTACACCGGTAAATTCACCTGCGCGCCGGGGCGGTAAAACTGTCCACGTTTGGCCCTCGCGAAATCAATCTCGGCGGGCATTTCGTCATCGCCATGTGTGGTCTGTGCATTCATGGTGGTCACCTAAAAGCGGATGGCTTCAACGGGGTTCGTTCTCATGCTGTTGGCGTTCGCGCTTGGTCGCCTCACGCGCGGCAATAATACGCACACTCACATGGGTGGGGCCGCTGTGCTGGTAGGTGTGCGACACCGCCAGCAACTTGCCCCCCTTGTCCATGCCCAGCGTAAACCAACGCTCCTCGGTCTGGCTGTGCGCCGCATCGAATACCGTTAGTGCCAATGGATCGAGCAACACTGTCGAGGCCTTCACGAACGTCACGCCGTGATTGGCGATATTGGATTGCGCTTTGGCCGGGTCTCATATAATGTCTAGGCGGTCGAGTCCCGCGTCATACATCCCGAGTCTGGTTATGGTGACGCTTGCTCAGCAAGCACACCTCTGCTCTTGGCCCACCTACTTGAGCAAGTTATGACGGGGAAGGTGCAGGCGGATAGCTTGTGGCTGTCTTGGAACGTTAGCCTTGGCGGCATGATAGGAGCATCGTTGTGGGAAGCCTGTTCCGCGAAAGCGATCCAATGAAAACTTCGCTATGACAAGACGTCCGACCGTAGGCGCCCCCGCAAACAGAGCAATGGATCGACTTCTCGCACCGATGATCCTGCTTAGCGGAAAGCTTGCGCTTACTATGCTAGCGCCTCTTCTAATGGGCCTGTACGTCGCGCGCTTGGTAGCACAGCACGGGGACATCGTCTTCTCGGGCTATTCGATACTTTCGTTCTCGATCACGGCGCTCTTTATCGTGGTGTCGAGCTTCCTTCAGGTGCTGTATTTTCTTGGCGGTCGGGCGCTTGGAAGTGGAGATCCTGCCAGATACCGTACCTGCATTCAGGCTGGGTTTTGGAGCGCCCTGTCTATGGGGTTGGTCGCTAGCTTCATCTGCGCTCTAGCGGCGCCGCTATTTGCGATTCTAGGATTCGATCCAGAGCTTGTGTCGATCATGCAATGGCAAGGGCCCGCCGCGGCTCTTGGCTGTGTTCCTTTGTTGATGCTTGTTGTGTATCGAATTCACGCTTCTCTTCAAGGCCGCGCGAACTACATTGCGGTGCTTGCTGTGGCCGGAGCCTTGGCTGGCGGACTGGTGGCCAATGCGGTTGCGAGATTTGGATCAAACGATCCTAATTACATAGCTGCACAAATTTTACTCGCACTTTCAACACTGAATTGGATCATGCTGATAGCCGCCTGGATTGGGTTGCGGTCGCTAGACGAAAGAGCCTCGGATCGGACTACAGCCAGTTTACCTACGCCTCCGTTACCTTGGAGGGACTTGTGGTACTTCGGCTGGCCCATCGGGGCCGTGGTGCTGATGGACAGCGCCTTCCGGCTCTCGAGCACCTTGGCGATGGGGCGCTGGTGGATGGATACGCTACCCGTGCACTCCGTCATCTTGCTGTGGCACGCAGTAGCACTGGTGATTCCGCTGGGAATTGCCCAGGCAGCTGTGCAGATGGTTGCGGTTGCCAATGCTCGCGGCGACGTCGCGTTGCGCAACCGCGTCGCCTTGATTGCGCTAGCTCTTGGTGCCTGCTACGGCATCCTCGGTGCACTTGCATCTAACCTCTTCGCTGTCCAGGCCGGCGCTTTACTGTTGCCAGAGGCTAACTTCCAATCGCAAACTAAGGCGCAACTCGCCGAACTCATGGTTCCGGGAGGCATCGTCTTGGCGGCCGAAGGCATGCTCGTCATCGCAGCTGCCATCCAACGCGGCGTCGGCATAACGCGTGCGTTGCTGGTGCAGGCGTTGCTGGGATATGCGTTGTTCGGAACAGGGGGGCAATATGTCTTTGTGACCGTTCTCGGGCAAGGGGCTGTGGGCCTGTGGTGGGGCATGGCGCTGGGATTCAGTGTTGCCGGATGCGCCGTCACGATTCATTGCTTCCACAATCTCGGCATTGGCGTAAGCCGCGCCATTTGACTTGACTTAATTCCACCTGCTTAACCTAAAGGATGACCAAGAAATCGCTCAAGTTAAGTCAACCTATAGAAATTTCCCATCCAGTTTGCAAGAACAGGGGTTCGATACGTTCTACTCACGGGGTGACGGCACGTGGCCGTGAAACGAAGATGGGACAGGGCAATGGGTAAGCGGCTGGA
>Ga0335395_10003289_pt1 | contig 10041 bp, 8 predicted proteins | sample MAT02_FD_205744 | JGI IMG/M metagenome (GOLD analysis project Ga0335395, IMG submission 205744) | Freshwater microbial communities from Lake Fryxell liftoff mats and glacier meltwater in Antarctica - MAT-02 (spades assembly) (version 2) ...
CGCATTTGAAGAACGACCCCAAGCCCGAAAAAAACTTGCTCGCCCGATTGGACGAACTGGACGATTACGACGTATTCGCCAACTCGGGTGAAGTTCGCAGTTTGCTTGAAAGCAGTTCACCCCTCGTTCTGCAAATTCACGCGACACAGAACGAAATGGTTCAGCGATCCGTTGCGATGCTCTCGCTGTACAATGTCTACAAGGAAATGTTTCGTCGCGGCGTTCAGAAGCGAATCACGCACGCGGTGATTTTCGACGAAGCCCATCGCGCCAGCAAAATGAAGCTTCTTCCCAAGCTTGCTGCCGAATGTCGGAAATTTGGCATTTCGTTGATCCTTGCATCGCAATCGGCCAAAGATTTCGACTCTGCTTTGTATTCAAACGTGGCGAGCTACCTCTTACTTCGCATGACGGACCAAGACGCAAACATTTTGTCGAAGAACATCACAACATCGGATCAGGCGAAACGCACCTCCGATCGGATGAAACAACTCGAAAAATACCACGCCCTCTTCTTCCGAGAAGGTTTCCGACATCCAGCCCATGTCAAACTTGACCCACCGAACTGAAACACTGCGAGCAAGACTCGGTTCGGGGTGGTGCATGCGCCATCAAAAGCGATTTATCAAAAGTTCTGTTCGGCGTTGGCTACGGCCCCGTCACTTCAAGTTTTTGTGACATCAGAATATGATCGTTGTTTTTCACCTGTGGTGCAGGGACGAAACCGAAGTTCTCGTAGAGCCGGATCGCGGCCGCGTTGTCTTGGTGAACGTACAACGTTAGCAACGGAAGCGTGCTGCGTTTTTCGGCGAGATGTTGCGTGAGCGTGTCGATTGCTTCGTAGCGGAGATGGCTAATGACTTGATGAGAGTATCGCCAGTCGCGATCCGCTGGCTTGCCATGGAAGTGATGGTCGAGTCCAAGCATCGGAATGATTTGAAGATTCGCATGTCGGCCATCGGGCGGTGGCCATTTGCGACGCGTTAGTCCGAGCGAGCCGTAGCCGACTACCACATCACGTGAATTGCGAAACAACCACACACGTGTGCCTCGATTCTTGATTGATTCCCAAACATCGGAACCCTGGATCCACTCTGTCGCCGCTTCGGCCCATTTGCCCGATCCGCAGTCGAGATGTGCGAGGTCTGGCCGATCTTTCTCAGTCAGCATGTCTGCGTAAAGCTGGTAGGGCGACTCATCCATGACTTGGGGTCGTTCTACTTTTTGCGAGAAGGAAGGCGGCGAGCGGGAGCCTTTACTGGCGGATTGTCGAGTGTCCGGCGCATGGCATCGGATTCGGCCGCGCCCATTTCTCCATCTTCTTGCACGGCTGCGACGGTGTCCAGTATGTCCGTCACATTGAGATTGGGCCAAAGCGTTTTAGGCTCAACGTCCAGCGCGGCTGCTAAGTTCAGGATGGTGACTCGTTGTGGTCGGCACTGCCTTTTTAACATTTGCGAGATAGCGGGTTGCGAACAACCAACTCGTGACGCCAATTCCGTTTGGGTGATGGCACGAGCTTTCATCAACTCTTTGAGCTTTTCAGCAAATTTCTCTTCTTGGGACTCGAGTTCGCTTGCAGCGTAGTCGACCGCGCGGCTTCGAGTGGCCACGCCGAGCTCAAGCTGACTAAGGCGAATTCCAAAATTTTCTTTCGACTCATGCAGCGAAAGTGCATCGCGAATCGTGCTGACCGCGCGTTTGCGGTCGGCATACGAGGTTTCCTCGGACTCGATGAGCTCAAGCATCGTGAGCAGTGTTCGTCGGAACTGTTCGGACTCCTGCAGCCGAACGTTCGGTAGTTGGTCACGGTATGTGTCTTGATTCATTGAGTTACCACCTGTTGAGCTTTAACTGAACACCATCTCACGCCGCGCCCTCAATACCTCGATCATTGCCTCAGTGACGGTTTCATTTTCTCTCCGCATTCCGATCAGCCAAATTCCGCCGCCGACGGGCAACGCGACACCCTCGCAAAAAGCCAGTCGCATCCCACAGGTAAAGCCAAACGTGTCATCGACAAGCATTTCAAAAATTAATTGGTCAGAAAGCTCGACGACTCGAGCATCCAACGCATGTGTTTCGTGAAGGGTCCAATGCCCTAGCTTTGCAGCCAGTCGCATCAAACTCATTCTCGAATATCGACGCGGCAGCAACGCACGCAAATCCTCCATTGCAGCAGGGCAAATCTCGACAATCCGCTTGGGTTTCACAATTCGTCGGCCATCCCTTGACTAGCTTATCGGCCAGCCTATAACTTTACTATAACATTTCATTCGGTCAAGTCTCGATTGGCTGGAAATCGCGTTTCCAGCATGCCAAAGAGGATTCGATGTCGCTGTTCGTTTCAGCCGATTCGCTGCGAAACTGGGCTGAAAAGCTTCCGTCCCGCTCGGTTCTACCACACATTGTTCGACGACTCATTCTCGCGACGGGAAGCGGCATTTCCGAGTTGGATTTCCCGGCAAACGAATCTGTCCAACGTCCAGGATTCGACGGGGTTGTCGACTGCACGGACGGAAACGCATGGCTTCCGGCGGGGAGGAGCGTTTGGGAGTTGAGTACGGAGGATGGAGTTCGTGGTAAAGCTCAAGGTGACTTCGATAAACGAACCATTGATCCCAAGATGCGGACGCCAAAAGAGGAGCAAAAACGATCCTACTTCGTTTTCCTAACTCCTCGACGGTTTAATCAGAAAGCTGAATGGGCTGCTGAGCAAGCCAATTTGCCTGAATGCCACTGGCGCGGCGTCCGGGCGTACGACGCGGACGATATCGAGCAGTGGGTTGAGGCCGCACCAGCGGGCATCCAAGCGTGGCTTGGTCGAAAGCTAGGCGTACGACCTGACGGAGTCGTCGATCTCGCCGAGTACTGGTCAAGCATTTCAACTTGTACCGAATTTTCGCTAACGCCAGACGTGTTCATTGCGGGTCGAATCAAAATCGTGCAACAAATGGAAGACTGGTTGACGAAAGACGCGAGTCAATTGGCAGTTGTCTCTCGTTCCCCGATTGAAGTGATTGATTTTTTTGCGGCAACCGTTGCAGCGACGCCGATCGAGCAGCGAGAAAGAATCGAAGCTTGCAGTGTCTTGGTCCGGAATCGTGAAGCCTGGCAAACCATTGTTGATTCGATTGCTCCGTCAAATTTGGTTGTTGATCCTTCAATCGAACTCGAAGCCAACGAAGTGGCCAGAGCAATTCGGGCTGGGCATCGCGTTTTGATGGCTGTTGACCCGATACTCTTCGCGGAGAACCGTGATACCGAAATGCCGATGGCAAGCAAGTTCGAGCTAGCCAATGCGTTGGAGAAGTCTGGCTACAGCAGAGGTCGATCAGAACAACTCGCCCGGTCGAGCGGCGGCAGCATTGCGATCTTGAAACATCGTTTGGCTCCGAGCGGCACAAAAAGGGTTCCAAGTTGGGCGTCGGAGGTATCGTCGGAAGCGATCACGGCATCGCTTCTGCTGGGCGGTTGGAAGGATCAAGAATCGGATGTTGCCATGTTCGCCGAGATTGCTGGGCGACCGTATTCGGAATGCCATATTGATATTCAGCGAATGACAAGCGGGCGTGATCCGCTGCTCCTTCATGCAGCGAACAAGTGGCGATTGATCTCGAAGGATTTCGCATGGTCGCTGTTTGAAGACCGAGTCTCTCTAGCGGCGATCGAGCGATTCGAGAGTCTTGCGATTGAGATACTCGCCGACGACGATCCCCGATTCCACCTTCCTGAAAAAGAACGGCTCTACGCGAACATTCATGGCCACATCCCAAAATACTCAGCAACATTAAAACAGCATGTCGCTGAAACACTAGCCTTTCTGGGAGCATTTGGCGGCCGGCTCATCGTGTCCTCGTCAATTTCCATCGAAGCGTCCGTGAACAAGATCGTTTCAAGCGTGCTAAGTCCTGACGTGTCCTGGCACCGATGGGCGTCACTTGGTTCGCGTTTGACGCTACTTGCTGAGGCAGGTCCCAACGTGTTCTTGCGGGCAGTTAAAGACGACCTTCAAAAACCAGATCCCGAGCTCGGCAAGCTTCTCCACGAAGAAGAAGATGCCATGTTTGGACGCTGCAATCACTCCGGCTTGCTTTGGGCTTTGGAAGGGCTGGCCTGGCCTCAGGAGCACGTTGGCGAGGTCATCGAGTTCTTGCTAAAGCTTGTGGAACGGGATACGGAATCAAAAAAGTGGGGAAATCGTCCGTCCGGGAGCATTGCTGAAATACTCTCTTATTGGATGCCTCAAACGACCGTAGGCGTCGATGGGCGAGTGAAGCTGCTCGACCTCATGCTTCGCATCGCTCCCGAAACAGCTTGGCAAATCTTGCTAAAACTGCTTCCTAGCCAGTCTGGCGGCGTTTCAATGCCGACGCACAAACCGCACTGGAGAGACTGGGCAAACGACTGGGTTGCTGGTGCGACGCGCCAAGATTCAATGACGTTTATCACAGCCACTGCCGAACGAATCATTCGGCTTGCAGGTGGCGATGTTGATCGTTGGTGTGAGTTACTCAATCACCTGGGGCAGCTCCCGTACACAACGCGGGAACAATTTCTACATGAACTTGGTGCCTTTGCTGCTTCGGAGCATTCAGATGCAGAGCGTAGACGGGTGTCCGAAATCCTATCAGCACAGATCAATCAACATCGACACTTTCGCGACGCGGACTGGTCGGTTCCCAAGGAGATGCTTGACGAATTGGAGACCGCGCTAGAAGAACTCAAACCCAAATCTGCTGTGATGCGGAATGCTTGGCTGTTCGCACAATGGCCAGATCGTTTTTACGAACGAGGCGGCAGTGCAGAAGAACGCGACAAGGCTCTTGAAACCGCCAGAGTGGATGCAATGAAGGAGATTCTTGAGGAAGACGGTTTTAGCGGAGTTGAGCAATTGGCGGATGTCTCTGAGTCTCCGTATACAGTCGGATGGGCGTTGGCAAACGCGACCAGTGATCAGTTTTTTGATTCCATGATTCCAGCAGTGATCGGTGGGCAGCCAAAGGAACGTGATTTTGCCGCAGGGTTTATTTGGAAGCAGTATTGGCCGGATAATTGGGAATGGGTCGACAACGCACTTGATCAATGCACCGACGAGCGTACGACCGTAAATCTGTTGCTCGCACTGCGTTTTCATCCAAATATTTGGGATCGCGCCGCGGAAAGAGGCGATGACATCGCGAATATCTACTGGGCAGAATGTCGAGCTTTTAATCCGCAGCTTGAACTAGAGGCTGTCTCTTTCGCGGTGGAAACGCTGCTGATTCACCTAAGGCCAGTAGACGCCATGGACGTCCTATCGTTTGCTCTGCACAACAAACTGCGGATCGAATCCGATTTGCTTTGCCGATCTCTGGAGGCACTGCTGGAGCTACCGAAAGCCGAGTCCGGACGTCAGATCCAACGCATGGATAGCTACCATATTCAAGAGATCATCGCAGAAATTCAGCCGCGTGACGACATTGCGGAAAGCCGGATGATTCACATCGAGTGGCATTTCATACGGGTGCTCGACGAACACTCCGGGCATTCACCCAAGACGATGCACAAGCATCTTGCGACTTCGCCTGAGTTCTTTCACGAAGTTCTCTCTGCTTGTTTTCGTTCGCGAACCGAACCGGATGATGAACAGGAGAAGCCGAGCGAACATGGGAAATACATGGCTGAACACGCCTTCCATCTTTTGCATGAATGGAATCAAACTCCCGGCACTCAAGAAAACGGTGGAATTGACGAGAAACAACTCCAGTCATGGTGCGCAAAAGCACGCGAGCTTGCGACTGCATCGGGGCGGATTGAAGTCTGTGACGTTCAAATTGGCGAGATGCTTTCTCGCAATCAACTGACGGACGATGACGGTGCATGGCCATGTAGAGCGATCCGAAACATCATAGAAACCGTTGGGACAGACTCCATTCGATCAGGCCTGTCATGCGGAATCCGAAATTCTCGCGGTGTATTCTGGCGCGGCGAAGGAGGAGCCCAAGAACGTGACCTTACCGCAAAATACCGTGCCTTGGCAGATAGGTTTCGGTTTGACTCTCCTGTGACGGCTGGAGTTCTTGAAGGTGTCGCAAAAAGCTATGCCAGTGAAGCCAATTGGTGGGACGAGCGGGAAAAGTGGGGCGACTGACCATACCGTTCACCAAGCGACAAGTAGCCTTTCTAAATCAGATCAAGAATTTGATACAGCATTCCAAATCGAAGTGAGATCTAAGCGAACCAGCTCGGAGCGATCAAGAACGTTGAGCCACTGGGGTGGACTCGGATGTGGTTGACTTGGGTAGCTTGCCATGCGGCGAAGGCTTGAGAGATATGCGGCGATTCGTCGGGTGTTGTGAGACGCATATTGAGCTGGCGTTGGAGGTGCGATTGGGCAAGGTTTCCATCGAACTTGGGTTCGCTTTCATCGAGCGATATGTAAAGCGGCATCGACATGAGCTGGTAATTCGCCAGAAAGCCTGAACCCTCCTGCGGGAGCGCGTTGATGTATGCGCAAAACTTGGATGGAGCGAAGTGACCGGTCGCTGCATCGTAAACGAAATACTTGATAGTCCGCTTGCCCCAGAGTTCAAGCCCTCGGGTAGTGCCGACTTCGTCGTTCCAGCGTTGAGCGTTGCTGAAAACGTCAAACAGATCGCCTGCATAGTGAAGTTCGTAGTCATTGCTCGCAGATATCGCACTGGACACAAGCATCGCCCGAGCAACTTCAGCATTGGTGTCGATTGACTGTGTCAAGAGTTCTGCAAACGACAGGTGATTAAGGCGTTTGATGTCACCGGGCGAAATGGTTGGCAGCAGCATTGTTTGAAATGCTCGCATGCCGACGCACCGCATGAGGAGAATCGTATTTGCGGCTAAGTTGCGTCGGCCACGTGTGACGTGCGAGCTGACCATCGCGACGAACGTGTCTGTCGGTGCTTGCGGTTGAAATAAATGGGATGTGGCAAACTTGGCGTGATTGGCAACTGGGTCTGCACGGCTGACTTCGAATTCTATCCAAAGTCGCTTCTGTCCATCATCACGAGTAAGTAACACGTCGGCGCGAGCCGAGTAACCGAGCACTCGTTGCCACGCTGCGTCTAGAACGTCAACTTCATGCGTGCAGGTCCAACCGGGAGGACATGCCGACGCGAATCGTTCTTGGAGAAATCCGGTTAAGCTTCCCAATTTAGGTTCCTCGCTTGGCCTTGATGTAGGCACGAACTAACACGTTTGTAAGTACGTTGATGTGGCGCGGCGTGTGAGTGATTTCGTTCCATTTAAGGTTGTCCATATCCTCCCAGCGACCGCTGGTCCAGCGGCAAATAGGAGCGATGAGTTTCAACTCGCGGATTACGTCCGCTCCGGCGGTTGGCTTGCGGGGGTCGATGCTGGGCATGATGGAGTCCATCAAGCGGCCCATCCCACGAATGCCAGCTCCATGCATAAGACGGCTCTTCGTCGGAGGTTTGCCCCAAGCGTCGGGGAAGACGTCGCGGACTGCGGACCAGTAGATCAGCAGCAGCGAAGTGATTCCCTCAAAGTCGGTCTCTCCGGTGGCGATGTTGCGGTATGGGAAGAGGCAACCAGATGGCTGAGACAAACTTTCTTCGACCATTTTGACGATCGAATTGTCGGCGATGACCGTGGAAGATTTCTCCTCCTTCGGTGTCGAGGCGCGTTGGACAAGCCCAAAGAACGGTGAGGTCTTCTCGCGATTGAGCCAGTCACAAATGGCCGACGGCATTTTCTTGGCTGACAAATTTGCGGGCAGGTTGCTGCTGACTTCAGGAAGAAGTTCGGTGATCAGCCCGCGCGGTAGTGGTTTGGCACTGTTGACGCGCAGGAATTGATCGCGTTGCAAGTCGACTTCGTCAGCGACAAATGCGTTGACCGGTATGGGCAAGTCGCGGCGTTTGCACTTCGACAGCGCGATCGCACGCTGTTGTCCGTCGACGATCCATGCGGGCTTGGGGCCACCGCCTGAAGGAAGCGATATTTCCAGCGTGCCGGACTTTGCATATCCATCGTCGGCTCCCGGTCCACGACTCTGTTTGAACTTCACATTCGATGACAGCGCGAGAATGATCGAGTTCGGGAAAATAATTGACTCGGAATCAAGATAGTCGACGATGTTCTGCACATGCTGGCGGACATCGGGACGCTGGTAGCCGATCAACGTGCCATCTTCATCGCGAGTGATCCGCGAAATATCGGCGACCTTCAGTAACTCGTCGCTGGTCAGCGTGAACATGAACAGCGGGTGTGCTGGGTTTTGGTCGATGCGTAAGGCTCGCCGCTGGATTAATGTCGCCTTTGTATTCTTGACGCTAGCCATTGAGACTCTCCAAAACTTCGGTGTACAGCGACGCGAATCGCTTTTGCTCACAGGCATTGTCATTGTCACGAAACATCCGCAGAAGCGGCGTGTGGCGCAGCGAAGGTTCGATCTTCATGTGTTGCAGAATGAACTTCTTTACTTCGTCGTCTGACATGGGTTGGCGATCGTACCTAGGAAGCGGCGGCTGCTCGTTAAGTAGTTTGCGATAGCGTTTGGTCAGGCTCGATGCGGTCGGGGGTTGGCGGGATTCACGTAGTATTTTGCGGGCCAGACGTGTATTGAGCGATCGACGCGCGCCACCCGTGGCAGCTTGCAGGCGAGCATCGCACGGTATGAGATTTCGATCGAGGCCGTCGAGCGATCGCGCACCCGAGCAGACTATCGAGAGCGAATCGGGATCGGCAAGGTTGTCGACGCCTTGTCGCAGATCGTCGGCAATCGCGGCGAGATAGTTTTTAGAAGCGACGACCAAAAGCGAACGTTTGGGGTAGGTCGCCATCAGTGCCGACAGACTGCGAGGACGTTCTTTGAAATGCGATTTCCAGCGAGACTCTGTTGCGTGCCACCACGTTTTTGCCGCTGTGGCCCGATCAACTTCGGGCAACGTCGCTGCAACCGAGTCGGGGTGGCTCTTCGAAAACGTCGCGGCATAGGGTGCAATCTCGTCGTCAAATCGAACTAGCCCAAAACCTGCCGAGCAAACCCAGATGTCGATGTCGAAGTATGAAGACTCGAAGGAGCGCACGTTCGCCCAGTGATCTCCAGCATAGAGATCTTTTACGGGAACGGGACTTCGCCAATGCCGATTCGTGCGAGTATGCCACTCCTGCATCCGTTCACGCAGTGTTCCGGCGGGGACGTTGCGAAGTTGACACTCATCGGCGACAGGATATCTTTTGTCTTTGGTGCAGGTGACGACGACGTTGACAACGTTCATTCGTGCTCCCCACTGTAGGAGCAACCGCAAGTGCATGTCTCGCAGACGACGACCTTCGACAAAGGCAGCAAGCGAGGCTTCAGTTGTCGCCAAATCCAGATCGCGATGTTCTCGCTTGTTGGATTCTCGAGACCTTCGATCTCATTGAGATAGTAATGGTCGAGGCGGTCCAAGATCGGCTTAAACGCGGACTTAATATCGGAAAAGTCAATCACCCAACCCAATCGCTCGTCGAGCGGTCCAGATACATGAAGCTCGACACGAAACGAGTGTCCGTGCAGTCGACCGCACTGGTGGCCTGCGGGAACATACGGCAAACGGTGAGCAGCTTCGAATCGAAACTCTTTGTAAAGGTCCATGGCTATTGCTCGGCCTTACGGCAACCCAATCAATTTGTGAGTTTGAATGCTGAGTTCCCACCGCGGGTGCTCGAGACAATACTTAACCGCGAGTTTCGTGTTGCGTTCTTGGTTCGGTCCGTCCATCGGTTGTAGAAAGAAGCGATCGAAGTCGAGTCCCTCGTATCGGGTTGGTTCGCCGCCGACTTGGGGAAACACCAATTTCAATTCATCGCCGGATTGAAGGATGCATTCCGCGTTCGCCTTGGGGCTAACACACACCCAATCAATGCCCGCCGGCGGTAGCTTGGTTCCGTTTGTTTCGACGGCCACTTCAAAGCCTTCAGCGTGCAACGCCTCAACCACCGCTTCGTCGAGTTGCAGAAGCGGTTCGCCACCGGTGCAAACAACCAGTTTGTTTGCGTTCCAACTCTCCGGCCAAT
>Ga0335395_10003290_pt1 | contig 10040 bp, 4 predicted proteins | sample MAT02_FD_205744 | JGI IMG/M metagenome (GOLD analysis project Ga0335395, IMG submission 205744) | Freshwater microbial communities from Lake Fryxell liftoff mats and glacier meltwater in Antarctica - MAT-02 (spades assembly) (version 2) ...
CAGGCCGGGGTGGATGCCGCCAGCCACAGCAGCGCCCAGTTCCTGGCGCTGGTCGGCGATCGCCTGCGCCAACCGTTGCAGGCCATGGCGCTGTTCGCCAGCGCGCTGCAGCAGGACCCGGGAGCACCCGGGCAGCGCGAGGTGGTCGAGCGGCTTCAACACAGTGCGCAGGCCGCGCACGGCCTGCTCGACGAGTTGTTGATACACGCACGCCTGGAAGCACGGGTGGTCACGCCCACGGCCGTACCGGTCGAGGTCAAGCGCCTGTTCGAATCCGTGCAGTCAGCCATGTCCCTGCGTGCAGTCCGCTGCAACGTGCAGCTGGCATGGCATCCCGGACCGCATTCGATGCCAGGGGATCCCATGCTGCTGGGATACCTGCTCAGCCACCTGGTGGGCAATGCAATTGAATGCGCGCGCGATGGCCGCGTGCTGGTGGCCGCTCGCAGGCAGGGGGATCGATTGCGGCTGGAAGTGCGCGACAACGGCATAGGCATCGCCAGGTTGCACCATCGCCAGGTGTTCGAACCCTTCTTCCAGCTCGGTGGCGAGCATCGGCGGCGCGAACGCAAGCTCGGACTGGGCCTGGCGATCTGCACCCGCATTGCTGCCCTGCTGGATGGCAGGATCGGCATGCGCTCGGAACTGGGACAGGGCAGTGTGTTCTGGGTCGATCTTGCGATGGAAGCGTCAGCCATGCATGCCGGAACGGATGATGACCTTGAGTGCAGCGCTCCAGACGCGACTGCCGTGGCCTAGCGACGGCAGTCATGGATCGCGGTGGACGCGCAGTCCCTGGACCTTCGATTCACGAGCTGCGCGGTGAATCTTCCGAGAGGATCCCGCCCACGATGCGCCCCAACTGAGCCGAGCGTTTATCGGTGAGGACATGGTCCAGCCGATCGAGGATGCCATCCAGGTGCGCAGGGTCGGTCTGCTCCCACAGCAGCATTCGGTAGGCATTCCACCAGCCGAGCTGCCTGGACATGCTGGAAGGCTGCACCTGGCTGGGCGTGTCGGCCACGGTCGTGGCGAACGGGAATAGCGCATGACAGCGCAGCCGCTTTGCTCCAGCCTCGCGCTTGAACCAGATGTCGATCGCGAGATCGATGACTTCGTATTGCGCCAGGCGCGCGGCCAGTTCCGCCACCTTCGCCGGGTTCACCAGATAGGAAGTGGCACCGGCAAAGGCCATGCCGGCCAGATCCAGCACCGCGATCTTGCCTTCAACCGCGAGCCGACCCTGGGTGCGGAACAGTTCCAGCATGTCATTCATGTCGGTGACGTACAGGTCGGTCAGCAGCACGTCCCAGGGCTGCCCCTGCAGCAGCTCCAGCGCGGCCTCGACGCGGGCCAGAGTCTGCGGGCCGAATACCACGTCGTCCTCGACGATCCAGGCCGGCCGACCGGCATCGGCCACCGCTGCGGCCGCAAGGCTCGCGGCGTGGCTGAGGAAGCATGCCTTCTCGGCCCACGCCAGCGCCCCACGCGTGTTGCACCGCTCCGCTTCGGCTGAATCGATGGCGGCAAACCGGTTCAGGGCCATGCCGGAACCCGTCAGGTGCCGATCGAAGCTGGACAGCACCGCGTCCAGCCGCTCTCCGGCGCGCGCCAGGTTGATCACGTGCAGCGCGCGGGGCAGCATGCCCGTGGTCGCCGTCAAAAATCGTCGCAGCCGTTGCGGCGGTTGGAGGGCACGCAGTTGGTCAGGTTGGGACGCGTCTTGACCTTGGCCCATTCGCGCGCCAATACGTCGCCTTCTTCGTCCTGGCCCCCTCTGACCAGATCGGTGGAAGCCATGCACATGGGGGTTGCGCCGAGGTTGCGGTCGTACAGGTAATTGTTGAGCGGGTCGCGCACCTGGTCCAGCGTGGTCACCGGCGTGATCCGGCCCAGCACCTCCAGCGCGGTCGCGTTGCCCGGGGCCTGTTCGAACACGTAGTTGCCCGCGCTCAGCCCAGTGCCATTGATGGCATAGGTGCCCACTGGCGAAAGCACATCGGCCGTTGTGGTGAATGACAGGCTGCCGGTGGTGGCGGTGGCGACCGTGTCCCCATTGCGGAAGCCGGTCAGCGTCCCGGTGAGCGGACCATTGGGCAGGCCGACGTAGCGGCTGTAGGGGTCAGCCACATAGATCAATACCGCCTGTGTGATGTTCAGCAAGCCAGGCACCACGATGACCAGGTATCCGGCCGGTGACCCGAAGCTGCCGCTGATTGCGTACTGTCCGGTATCGCTTGCCTGGGTCGCATTGGTTGAAACACTGCCGCTGATCGCATTGAGCGCCTGGTCACCCAGGATAAGGCCGTTGACGGTGAAGAAGAACGCGGGGTTGTCTGCACCGTAGGCGCGGGTGGCGTCATCGATGTCCACCACTGCCACCGGCCGGTCCCTATAGATGAAACGGTTGCCGGTGCTCGGCACGCTCACCACGCAGTTGCCTTGGAAGCTGCACCCGTACAGGTTGGGCAGGGTACCGCTGCCGGCCAGCCCGCCGCGGGTCTCGCCGGTCCAGGTGGAGGCCCACACCGTCCACGCACCGCCTGCCGACAGCGTTACTGCGCCGGTATTCTGCAACGTGCCGGCGGTCACCAGCTCGATGTCGTTGCCGGCGCCGATGCCACTGCCCAGGGTCAGGTTGCCGGACAGGGTGCGGATGAACACGTCGCCGCCCGCTTGCACGCCGTTGCCCCCGAACGACTGCGCGCTGTTGCTGCCGGCATCGAAGCCGACTGCGCTGACGCTGCCGACAGTCAGTGCATTCACATCGACGAAGTTGAAATTGCCGCTGGCGCTGCCGGCCAGGGTGTTGCCACCGACATCGTTGGCAGTGCCCCCCAACTGCACGTCGCCGCCGGATTCCACCAACAGGCTTTCGGCAGTGATCGAGCCAGCCGCACCTTGGGTGATGTCGCCCTCGCTGAGCAGGCCCAGGGTGTTGCCCCCCACGTCCACCGCACCGTCCAGGCGGATACCGGCCGCCCCGGTGCCCCCGGACTGCAGGGTCAGGTTACCGGCGCGGCCAAACGCGGACAGCACCTGGATCAGCCCGGTGTGGGCATCGCTGCCAATCACCACCTCAGGTGCGTCGATGAACTCGAACAGGTCCTGGCCCAGGGTGAAGCCGGTGCCGCCACCGAGGCTGATGGTGTCGCCGGTTCGCTCATACGGTGTCCCCGTCGCATCCACCCCGCCCGGACGCAGGTTGACCACTCGGGAGGCCAGCACGCGACCATTGAAATCGATCGCGGTAGGCCCGCCGCTGACGCTTGCCTGCAGGATCACGTCCTGGCCAATCACGCAGGCGCCGCCACTGATGCCGCAACCGTCCGCCGAGCCCAGGTCGATCCCGGCCTGGGTGCCGTTGATCGCGCTCTCCCCGACGATACGCACGCGCGAGGTGCCGCTGTCGCCGACCTGGCCGTCCTCCCCTATGTAGACCGCCATCGAGCGGTTGAGATAGGTGGGCGTCCTTGCGACCCGGCCGGTGATATCGACGTTGCCGCCCTCGCTGACAACGGTGGCGCCTTCGATGGCTACCCCCCTCAGGGTGGCCCCACTGCTGACACCGATATCGACAATGCCGCTCATCGACACATCACCCTGGCTGGACACGAGGCTGGACACGCCCTGGTCGCTGCCGACATACACGCCGTCCCCGCTGGACCGGATCCGGCCCGAGAGGCCGATGCCTCCGGCTCCGCCAAGAATGGTGGTACCGAACAACCCCACGCCGAGGCTGCCCCCATACCCCCGCATGCGCACCTCGCCGCTGGTGCTGCCCGCACCACGGGTATCGACGATGCTTTGGTAGAGCGAGATGGGACCCGCACTCCCGGACGAAGCGTTGCCGCGCCCGAACAGCCAGAAAGCGCCGCCATTGGTGGTGATGTCGGCATCGAACAGGGTGATCGCGCCGTCGTTGCTGCCCACGAAACCGGTTGCATTGGCATCGCTGTTGAACAGCACGTTGAGCGCGCCGTCGCCTGCGTCGATGGTGAGTCCCTGATTGGCTAGGATGCGGCGGTTCGCGTCCAGCCGGAAGGTGAGCTCGCCGGTGCCGATGCTGCGTCGGATCTCCACACGACCCAACGAGCCGTCGAACACGATGTCGCCATCATTGGGGTTGCCGACGGCCGCCGCGCCCGTGCCGATCGAAACGCTACTGCCATTGTCCAGGGCGGCGTTGATGTCACCGTCCTGGATGATGCTGTTGGACAGGGCTTCGTAAGGGTTGGTCGGTAGCGTGCCGCTGGCATTGCCGTGGACGATGCTGAGGTCGTAGGGGTCCACCAGCCACTCACCGGCGGTGCCGCCTGCGTCGCCAGCCCTGGCATCGATCCCGATTCCACGCAGGTCGAAGCTGCCGCCCGACGTTTCGATGAACCCGCCATTGCCGCTGCCGGCACCGTGAGCGGACAGATCGCCATGTGCGCGAAGCACGGTGCGGCCGAACAGGCGGATCCTGCCACCGTTGCCCCTGCCGATCGCGTCGGCTCGGATCGAAGCATCGCCATGGAAGGCCAGCGCCCTGCCCGCGTCGATCTCGACGGATCCGCCGCTGGTGCCGCTGACGTCCAGGCGCGCCTCGGCCCGCAACGACTGGACCAGGCTGGAGATGCCGATGTTGCCGTCTTCGCTGGACCAGCGGATGCGGCCACCAGCCGCTCCGGCGCCGCGCGCCGAGAACAGGGCGGAGCCGAATACCTGTATCCCGCCGACAGCCGCGGACGCGCCGCCGCCGACAATTCCTCCTACGTTGGCCAAGTCGATCGTCCCACCGCGGCCACTGACCAGTGCATCGCTGCGGATCTCCACCCCGGGCGGCGAGTTGGCCTCGATGTTCACGGAAAAAATGGTGGTGTAATCATCGCTGACCATGCTGATGCTGCCGCCACCGGAGTGGCCGCTGGCGTCGATCAGGGTGCAGGCGGCATCCGCGCACGCGTCTCCGCCAGTCGGCGACGCACCGAAAACGGTGATGTTGTTGCCACGCATTTCGATCGTGCCGCCCCGCTGTCGCGCGCCCGTGCCCCTGGCGTCCAGCACGGCGCCCGTGATCCCTGGTTCGACCACGTTGGCCGTGGCATCGACCCCCACCGCCAGCGTGCCGCTGCCAGCGTCCAGGACTATCCGGCCGTTCCGCTCGCCCAGCGTGCGGGCCCTGATGATGCCGCTGTGGCGCAGGTAGCCGGAGGATTCTTCGGGTTCACCGTCATCGGTGTCGGTGCGCAACTGCACGCTGCCGCCATCGGCCTGCAGCAGGCCCGAGTTGAGGATGCCGCCGTCGTCCGAGCCGGTGCCGATCGATACCTGGGTGAGCCCGTCGCCGAAGAAATCCAGGGTCACGCGGGTGGAGGAGGCCAAGGCCACGGTGCCATTGTCGGCAACCATGGAGCCACTGTTGTCGACCACCCCGCCCAGCATTGCCAGGGTGCCACCGGCGCGCGCGGTGAGGTTGCCCAGGTTGGTGATGTCCGCGGCAGTGCCGCCATCGATGGCAAAGTCGAAGCTGCCGCTCTCCAGGCCCTGCTGGAAATCCTCGTCGCTGATGTCCAGGGTGGAGGCCACAAGCCCACCCACGTCCACCACAGCCGTACTCCCGAACAACACGCCATTGGGGTTGATCAGGAATACCCGGCCGTTGGCTTCAAGTGCGCCCTGGATGCTGCTGGCCTGGTCGCCCAGCACGCGGTTGAGCGCGATGCTGTTGGCATCGGGCTGCACGAAGCGCACGCTGTGGCCGACACCGATCGAGAAGGTGTCCCAGTTGAGCCTTGCACCACGCGTGGTCTGGTTGATGGTCATGGTGTTGCCGTCGCGCACGACGCTGGCCCCCGACAAGCCAGTCTCGCCGGTGGGCAGGTTCTGCGCGTTGGCCAGCGAGGCCATCGCCAGCAGGATCGCGCCACACAGCGGGCGGCGGCGGGTTGCGGACTTGCGCTTGTGCTGGCTTGCCATCGGGATCTCCGTGTTCCTCTAGAAGCTCTTCATCATGTGGACGAAGATGCGTGGGTTGCGGTCACCGCCGTCGCTGAGCGCGGCACCTGTATCGCGCCAGGCCAGGCTCATGCTCGCGGTGAATCCGTTGTCGGCCGCGTAGCTCAGGCCAATGCCGGGGCCCCGCAGGGTGCGTTCGTTGTCCAGGTCGAAGGCCCCAGGACGGTGGTTGAACTTGCCGGTGGCGATGTCGTAGAAAGCCAGCACGGTGAGCTGGTCGTTGAGCGTCCAGCGCAGTTCGAAGTTGCCGATGCTGCCTTCGTCCACCAGCACCTCGCTGGTGGGGTAGGCACGCACCGCGCGCGGGCCGCCAAGCGACAGCTTTTCAGATGAGTCCAGGTTGCGGTCGGCGGCCTGGCCACCCAGTGCTGCGAACAGGCTCAGGCGCTCGCCCAGCCGTTGCAGGCGGGCGACCTGCGCGGTCAGCTTGTTGAAGCTGCCCGATGCGTCACGCCCGAAAGGGCTGTCGTCGAGTCCGCGCGAACCGGCATCCAGCAGGCTAAGCTGGCCGTGGTAGAGCGCGCCGGTGGAACTCCAGTAACCGCCGCCGCCGAGCCCGTCGCGCCGTTCCCAGGCCCAGCTCATTCCCACGCCCTCGACCCGCTTGTCCGTTTCGAACAGCACAGCGCGCAGTTCGTCGGTCAGCTCCTTGCGGTCGACGAAGCCGCGCAGGAACAGGTTGTGGGCACGCTGGCGGATCACCGGGTGCATCACCCCCACGTCGTAGATGCGTGCGATGCCGACGGCGTCGAGAATCTCGAAGTCACCACCCAGGCTGTAGGACACACGCGAGGCACCCGCCCCCACGCGGGTGCCATGCACGCCCACCGGGGCTTCGTAAGAGACCCTGCCGAACACGGTGCCTTCGGCGTGCAGCAACTGCTCGTCGGAGGCCAGCACGCGTAGGTCGAAGTTGTCGCCGATGCCCAGCGGGCTGGCCCAGCGCAGCGTGCTACCCAGCCGCCAGCGCCCGACTTCGCGGGTGCCGTGATTGTCGAGTTCGAGGTTGAAGCGGATCCGGTCGGCCGGTGCCACCTGTACCACCAGGTCGTTGCTGCCGGCCTGGCGCCCGGTCTCCAGGATCGATTGCGGGCGCACCCCGGGCATGTCGGACAGCAGCAGCATGCTGCGCTCGTAACGCAGGCCCTGCAGCGGCTGGCCCTCCTGCAGGGAGCCCAACATGGCGCGCACGCGCTCCTCGCTGACCGGCGTAGCGGGGTCCACCTCGACGCTGACCTTGCCGATGCGTCCCTCCAGCACGCTGATCTCGACCACGCCATCGGTGATCTCCTGCACCGGCAGCACCGCCTGTGCCAAGGTGTAGCCGTTGCGCCGGTAGTACCCGGTCACCCGCGCGGCGATGCGCTGCAGGTCGGCAAAGCCCACTTCCCTGCCCACTTCGTCCACAGCCAGTGTGGCCAGCTGTTCGGGCGTGAACACGGTCGCGCCCCTGAATTCCACCCGCTGCAGCACGAACGCAGCCTCCATGCCGGGCGGCGGCGTGGTGGCCTGGTTCGGATCTTCGGGGCATCCGCGGTCGCAGGCCGGTGCCTTGGGCAAGGTATCTGGCACCGGTGGCGCGGGCAATTGCTGCGGTGAGTCCTGGGCATCGGCCAGCAGCGGCAGCGAAGCGGCCAGTGCGCAGGCAAGGATCGATGCCCGCAGCGGCCCGGAACGACGGGCCCGGGCATTTGCGTGGTGTTGCATGCGCGTCTCCATGCTCAATTGGCCGTGCTCAGGCGCCAGTTGCCGATCACGTTGAACGGCGCCCAGAAGAAGGGATGTTCGAACTCGCTGCGTGCCAGCAGGGCCAATTGCGCGGACTGCATGGCAAGCTGCACGTCGGCGCCCTTTGCCAGTTCGCCGTACAGCGTGGTCATCAGGATCTCGGTCGCGTCGTCGGCGACCGGCCACAGCGACAGGATCAGGCTCGAGCTGCCGGCCGCCAGGAAGGCGCGCGAGAATCCCAGCACCTCGTCGCCGGCCGCCACCCGCCCCAGCCCGGACTCGCAGGCCGACAGGGTCACCAGGGCGACATCGTCCAGGTCCAGGTCCAGTACCTCGTGCGCCTCGAGGAAATTCTGTTTGCCGTCCTCGTTGGCCAGCAGGATGCGCGAGTACAGCGGATCGACCCGGTCGGCCTCGGCGTGAGCGGCCACGTGCAACAGGCGGGCGCCGCCGGCGGACTGAAGGAAGCGGCTCTTGGTGGCCTCGGCGTTGAGATAGGTATCGGATTGCGGGAACATCCGGGCGAGCGTGCGTACTTCCTCTTCCGATGCCGGGAGTTCGTAGTCCGGTCCCACCAGCGGGTTGCCGAAGGCCACCAGGCGCGGGTCGACCCTGCCCTGCTTGCGTGCCAGTTGTACCGCCACGCTGATCGAGGGTGTGATGGCGATGGGGTGGCGCTGGATCAGGTACTCGCCACCGGGCCGCAGGGCCTGGAACGGCAGGTAGTGCAGCGCGCCATGGGGCACGATCACCAACCGGGTGCCCGGCTCCAGCGCCAGTGGCGGGATCAGCACGTCGCCAATCTGGCGTGCGCCCTCCACCGCACTGAAACGGCCGGCCACGATCGAATCGCGGAATGCCTCGATGAGTGATTCCAGCGCCGCGCGCGGCAGCGGATAACTGACCTCGCGGATGCCGTCGGGTGTCACCACCCAGGCCAGCAGGCGGTCCTGCAGCGAGTGGAACTCGACCACCCGCTCGTCGGGCCGCAGCATCGCCTGAATGGTCTGCAACTGCAGCGTACTTGTGGCTTCGCCCGACAGCGGGCCGCGCTCGCGAACCTCGTCGAGCAGGGCGCGGGCGCGGCTGCGCTCACTGTAGATGAAGGCCTGCGCGGGTTGGCCCTGCTGCGACTTCAGGTCGATCGCGCGCTCGAAGATGTGCTGCACGTCCGAGAACAGGCCCATCTTGAATTCCTCGCTGCGAAAGCGCGCGCGCACCTCGTCCAGGCTGTCGATCGCCTGGCCCAGCGCGGCGCCCGCACCCGCGCTGTCGCCCAGCGCCTGCTCGGCCCGCGACAGGCCTTCCAGTGCCCACAGCCGCTGGTAGGCCGCATCGGCGCCCGCGTTGGCCTGGGCCAGCGCCTGGAAGCGGCTGCGCGCCTGCGCCGGCTGCCCTTCGGCCAGCAGCAGCTCGGCGTGGGTGCGTTCGAACTGCCCGGCCAGGCCCGGATCCTGCGGTGCGGCCATCTGGTCGAACCGGGCGCGTGCGCGCGCCGGTTCTCCGCCCTGGATCAGCGCGTTGACCAGCGAGGTCTGCACCAGCGGGCGGTAGCGTTCCGAGCTGCCTTCCAGCGCCAGTTCATAACTCTCCACCGCCTGGGCGTACTCGCCGCGGCGCTGCTGCACGTCGCCGATGATCTTGTGGGCCGGGCCGATGATCTGGGTGGGATCCTGGGCCTGGTACTGCAGGGCCTGTCGCGCGAACTCCTCGGCTTTGCCCAGGTTGCCCGAGTAACTGTAGGCGATGGCCAGGCCGCGGTTGGCCTTGGCCACCAGGTCCTGGTTACCGGTACGCTGGCCGATGTGCAGGGCCTTGCTGGCTGCGCGCACGCTTTCGCGGAACTCGCCCCCTTCGGCCAGCGCCACCGCCTGGCTGCAGTACTGGTAGCCATCCAGCTTGACCTCTTCATTCGTGTACAGCAGCGAGCCTTCGCTGCTCAGCTGCAAGGCCGTGTCGGCATCCTGCATTCGCGAGATCGCCTGGTCGGCGTTTTGCAGTTCAGCGCGGGGCACGTCGGCCGGCGCGGCCTGCACGATTCCGGCCAAGGCAAGCAGCACGCCGGACAACAGGCAGCGGCGTGGAGGCGTGGGCATCGCGGTTCTCCTGGAAGATGGTGCACGTGTTGAGAACGCACGAAGACCGCAGCGCCGGACGCGTCGGCCTATCGGGCTATCCCGCGCGACGCTTTCAGCCCCTCGATCCAGCAGCCGGAGTGGAGCTTGCGTGCGCGTGGCTACAGCCTCGGCCATGCCTGTGCGCGCGCGCCATCCACTGGAGGGCATAGCCCGAACAGCCAGCCGGAGTCAGCG
>Ga0335395_10003293_pt1 | contig 10035 bp, 10 predicted proteins | sample MAT02_FD_205744 | JGI IMG/M metagenome (GOLD analysis project Ga0335395, IMG submission 205744) | Freshwater microbial communities from Lake Fryxell liftoff mats and glacier meltwater in Antarctica - MAT-02 (spades assembly) (version 2) ...
GTGGACAAATACTACGTCCAAATAGCCGCTTCCTTCCAAGAATTGGGAATTTCGTTCGACGTTTATTCCCGCACCAGCAAGCCCGTCCACCACGAAACATCCCGGGCTATTTTCAAGGATCAGTACGATAAAGGCGTGTTCGCGGAGGAAACTACCGAGCAATACTACGACGAAACCGCCCAGCAATTCCTGGCCGATCGCTACATCGTGGGTACTTGCCCGGTCTGCGCCAACCCCAATGCCTACGGCGATCAGTGCGAGCGCTGCGGCTCCACGCTCAGCCCCACGGAACTGATCGAGCCGCGCTCGACCCTATCGGAAACTGCCCCCGTGCTGCGGGCCACGACCAACTGGTTCTTGCCTTTGGACAAGATGCAGCCGCAGATTCAGGAATACATCGACAGCCACCCCGAGTGGAAAACCAACGTGCAGGGTCAGTGCCAGTCGTGGCTCAAAGAGGGCCTGAAACCCCGCGCCATGACCCGCGACCTGGATTGGGGCATTGCCGTGCCGCTGCCTGATACGGAGGGTAAAGTGCTGTACGTCTGGTTCGAGGCACCGATTGGCTACATCTCAGCCACGAAGGATTGGCTCAGCCAAAAGAACGGCAGCGACGCGGGCTGGGAAAAATGGTGGCAGGAGGACGATACCAAGCTGGTGCATTTCATCGGTAAAGACAACATCGTTTTCCACTGCCTTATTTTCCCGGCGACTTTGATGGCCGAGGGAGGCTATATTCTGCCCGATCAAGTACCCGCCAACGAGTTCATGAACCTGGAAGGCGACAAGATTTCGACCTCCCGCAACTGGGCCGTGTGGCTGCACGAGTACCTGGAAGAATTTCCCGGCAAGCAGGACGTGCTGCGTTACGTACTGACGGCCAACGCCCCCGAAACCAAGGACAGCGAGTTTACTTGGAAAGACTTCCAGACCCGTAACAACAGCGAGTTGGTGGGCATTTTCGGCAATTTCGTGAACCGAGCCATGATTCTGACGCAGAAATTTTGTGAGGGTAAAGTGCCGGCCATAAGCGAGTTGCAGGAAATTGATAAGTCTACCCTAGCGGAACTCGCCGCTTTCCCTATCCGCATCGCCGACGCGCTGGAAAGCTACCGCTTCCGGGAAGGATTAACCCTGGTGATGGATTTGGCGCGACTGGGCAACAAGTACCTGGCCGAAACCCAGCCTTGGCACGCCATCAAGACCGACACCGATGGCAGCACGGACCGCCGCGTGGACACGATCATGAACATCGCGCTGCAAATCACGGCCTCGCTGGCGATCGTGGCCGAGCCGTTTTTGCCTTTCACTGCGGCTAAAATCAACGGACAGCTCGATTTTGACCAAAAACCTTGGGCCCAGGCCGGACGCGCTGATCTGCTTCCAACCGGACACGCATTGGGCGAATCCAGTCTGCTTTTTGAAAAAACGGAAGACGAGACTATCCAAAAACAAATCGAAAAACTCCACGCAGCCAAGCGCATGAACGAACTGGAAAGCAAGCACGTCCCCGAGGTGCGGGCCGAAATACAATTTGAGGATTTTGCCAAAATGGACATCCGCGTGGCCACGGTGCTGGCCGCCGAAGCGGTGCCGAAAAGTAAGAAGCTCCTGAAGATAAAGCTGGATATCGGTCTGGAAGAGCGCACCGTGTTGAGCGGTATTGCCGAGCATTTCGCACCCGAGGAAGTGACGGGGAGGCAGGTGCTTTACCTGGCCAATCTTGCCCCGCGCAAGATGATGGGAACCGAGTCGCAGGGCATGATTCTGATGGCCGAAGACCGCGACGGAAGTCTGTCGTTCCTGCAACCCGGCAAGACAATCTGGAACGGCGGGACGGTGAGTTGATACAAAAAATCCCCCGACTCAAAGGAATCGGGGGATTTTGCCTTACTATAAACAATTTTCAAATCTTGGTTACCAGCGCTCGATGTTCACTTTGCGGTGAAAACCCTGCTGCGTTTGGTCGGAGGGTAGGTCGAGCGACAGGCAGCGGCGGTCTTCGTCGTAACGAGCCGAGATGCCCTCCGCGTCCACATCGGCGGGAAGCTGCATCTTGCTGATAAAGCGGATAGAGCGCATTTCGCTGGTTTCGCCTTCTGTCTGGCCGAAAATCGGCAACAGGTGGTAAATCATCAGCTTATCTTTCAGTATCTCTATCTGCAACTCGTCGGGGTCGATGCCGGGGGCTTTCACCGTCACTTCGTAGCCGTTATCTGTGTTTTCTATGTTCAGGATGGGCTGACTCATGCCGCCGTTGGTGGTGTTCATGAAGTCGATGCTCATCAGCATTTCTTGCGGGATATTCAGTTTGTTTTTCATGAGCTGGGTGGTTTATGTACAGCTTATGAGAGGTAAAAACTTAATACCAGTTCAATAGTGACTTTCTGATGTTGGATAGGAAACTCCGGATTTTCAAGACTTGAATTTTCAATAAATATTTGAAAATCAGTATTTTACTATTATATATACAAAATTATGTCCTTATTTCTAAAAAATACCAATCTAGAAGACACCTGACGGAATCGCCGGTTTTATTTCTCTGAGTGCCATTTTGTCTCCTAAAAAAGATTCTTTGCAAAACGACAGAAATTGCACCAACTAATTTTCTGGAAACTTCGCGTCAGCTTTAATCTTACGAATCTGCCGCAAATGCCGATCCACGTGGCCGTACTGAATAATATATATTTGGGCCAAATTACGGTGCCAGCCGTCCTTTCCCAACCGGATATACGCGCGAAAATCGCCTTCGATGGCTGCAATGCCATTAATGATTTCATCGCATTTCAAATTGAAAATTTTCAGATTATTCGCATCGGGAATTAGTCCGGTAGGAATCGTAAAATCGGGTGAAACGTGGGCTCCCTCTTCGTAAATAAAGGAAAAGGTGACGCTATCGGACGGAACCGACTGGACGAGTTCAGGATGGGGGCCGAGGTAAAGCGCGTATCGGACGTTTTCGAGCGTGACGAGTTGCCACATATTCAGGTGTTCCAGCACCTCGCCGATATTCCAGCGGTCGGGAGCCTCGCGGAAATTCCATTGCGCTACGCTCAGGTTGGCAGTCTCGTCGTTCACCTCTTTCTGCGTCCGTCGGTACTGATCCAGCAGCGTTTGTTTGTCGGTGTAAGCCCAGCGGGCAGGTTGCGCAAAAATGGGAATGGTGCTGCAAAGCAGCAGGGATGATATCACAAATGTTTTCATAGGTTTATTGTTTTTCCAAGATGGCCAAAGCTTTCTTGCCCGCTTCGTTCTCGGGATTGAGGTCCAACGACTTCTTATAGTTTTTTATGGCCGATTTTTTGTCCCCAGCCAGCGCGTAGCCTTCGCCCAGGCTGTCGTAGGCGTTCCATGAAATAGGGTTTAGTTTTACGTTCAAAGCAAACAGGTCGATGGCTTCGCTCACGCGTTTTTCATTAAGTAAATCATAGCCGATGGTGTTCAATTCGTACTCGCGATTGGAGGCGTTGACGGCGTACGTGTCGGTTCCCACTCGAATCTGGTTGGCTATTTTCCAGCCGTTTTTTTCTTGCAAGAATATTGTGTAGGAATGGATATTGGCCACAATCGAATCAGATCCAGCTTCTGCCCAACGTTCATCAGCTTCGATAAACGCCAAAGTGCCTGACGTTCGGACGTGGACATTCTCGAATTTTGTCAGGCTGACGTCGATTTTTCCCTCTTCCTGGCTATCCTTTTTGAGAGCGGCGACCAAATCCTCCCAACCTACCTGTTCGGAGTAGCCATATTTATGAACTGCCGACCGGCTGCTTTGGGCGTCTTTGATCCAGAACGTTTGCCAATTAGCGGTATCCGCTTTGTAAAAAGCCTCTGATTTGTCCCTGATTACGCTCAGGAGTTCGGTTTCCAAGGAGCCTTGGGCGGTAACAGGCGGGGCGATCAACAGCGACAGCGCGAGCAGGGTACCCGCAGCGGTAGGTAGAAGGAATCGTTTGCTTTGCATGGGAAAATTGGGTTAAGGGATGAAAAAAGGGCTTTTCTGTATTGTCAACCTGATCATACTCTTGCCGATACTGGTTATCAAGTACCTAATACTCATTCACCGCTATCCGCGTCCGGCCGAGTGTCGAGCCAGGCACGTCGGTGGTCAGACGGAGCGACTTGCGCATGACTTCTTGCCCATTCCGCACCTCGATTGTGTAGTCTCCGTCTCGGATCCGCGAAAGGTCGAAGCGGCGGGCGTATTTCCTTGTCAGGCGACCTACTGTTTCTTCATGCAACCTTTCTCCTTTACGATTCAGTAGGCGGATGCTTAACTTCTGCCCGGCCAACTTCTCCAAACTCAGGCATACGGTCGTGGATTCTTGCACACGGTACAGGCTGATGTCGAAAGACTTGCGTTCCGTCTTTTCCGGCGACTCTACCTTTTCGGCGGTAGAATTATTAATCAGCCCCAGCAGTAGTGTGGTCGGCAACTTTTTCAGGTTGAGGTACTGCTCGCTCTGCCCGGATTTTTAAAGTCGCAGCTCGGCGTAGGAATCAGGTAGTTTTTTACGCTCGTAGTAAGTAGTTGGAGCGCCTTTCGGGTTGAAATAGCGAATCCTTGCTATTTCCGAAAAAAAACCGCTCATTCTCAGGAAAAAAGGGGCTACAAACCGAGGAAAGAACAACTCACGAACCCACCAGCTTCTGCCGTAAGGCCAGGCTGATCGCCTCCTGCGAGGAGTTCACGTGCAGTTTCTCGTAGATGTTGCGCAGGTGGGCGTTGACGGTGTTATAGCTGATTGAGCAGGCGTCGGCGATCATCTTGTAGCTGTGGCCGTCCACGAGGTATTTCAGGATTTCCTTTTCCCGCTTCGAGAGGTCGTAGAACTGCGTTTGCGGGCTTTGGTGGGCCTGGAAAAACGTCAATACCTTGCGGGCGATGCTAGGACTCATGGGCGAGCCACCCGTATAGACCTCCGCGATGGCTTCCAGCACTTTTTCGGGCGGGGTGCCTTTGAGAATATAGCCCGACGCCCCGGCGCAGATCGCCGCAAACACCTTGTCGTCATCCTCGAACACCGTTTGCATCAGAATCTGGATAGCCGGGTACACCATCTTTATCGCTAGCACCGCCTCGATGCCCGACACCTCGGGCATTTTGATGTCCATGATAATGACATCGGGCCGGGCCTTCGCTACCTTATGCAGCACATTGATGGCGTTGGGGAAAGTACCCGTGACCAGAAAATCGGCACTGTCCTGCAACAGCAACTCCATGCTGCTCATCAGGGCCTTGTTGTCGTCGAAGAGGGCTACGCGGATCATGGCGGCGGGTGGTTTGGGCCAATCATGGCCGGTTTACTGGACGGTCAGGTGCCAAAGCACCTCGGTCTCGAATACATCCGAACCAGGTTCGGCGTTGGTGGCTTTCACCACCAGCGTATGACTGCCCGGCGGGAGTTTCAGAAGAATGTCATAGCCCTGGCTGTACGCTTTGGCCGTTTTGGCGCTGTAATCGCAATCGGGATAATCGAAATCCTTGTGTGGTTTGAAGGGAAACACCTCGGTCTCCGTAAAGAATTCAGCCCGGTTAGCGTTGGTCAGCAGTTCTTTCCCGTTCAGGGTCACTGTCAGCGTACTGTTCGTGGTCAGGTCGAGAAAAGACTCTTTCAGAAAATCGAGCGCACTCTGGCCGGGGGCGGGATGAAAGTCCGGGTCACAGGGATCGTCGTCGTAGAACCAGTAAACGGAGGTATAGACATTCGCGAAAATGTACCGGTCTCGGGGAATCACCAAGCTGCGTTCGGACTTGCCCCCGAAGGTACCGACTATCTGTACTACATCGGTGCGGGGTTGCTTGTCGATGCTGTGCCTCGTACCGTCCTCGTCTGCGGCCGGCCCGTCGTCCGGCGATTGCGCAAAAACCCAATTTATCTGGTCGCGGTGCAGGTCAGCGTACCGGAGGCCGGCGGGTTCTTCCCCGACTTTGAATACCTGAACCACCTCGGCCACATCGTGGTCCTGGCAGGAAAGGAAGGCGACAGCCAGCAGAAATACGGCGGCCCGGTTGGCAATCAATTGCTTTTTCATAAGAGAAATAATTTAGTTGAAAAGTTTCCCCAAATTTCCGGCGGATTGCTGCGGAAAAGAATAGCGAATTCTAGTGATTTTTTTGGGTTTAGAACGGCACCATCAGCTTCACCACCACGCCCTTTCCATCCGCTGTCGCCAGTTCGATTTTACCCGCCAGGGCAGCGATCCTTTTTTCCAGATTCCGCAGGCCGTTGCCGTCTGCCGCCAGCGATGGGTCAAAGCCCCGTCCGTTGTCGGTCATGCGTAGCCAGAGCCAGCCCTCGTGTTCCTTGAAAGTGAGGGTAGCGTGGGTAGCCCCCGAGTGCTTGGCGCAATTGTGGATGAGTTCTTTCAGAATCAGGAAAAGACCGCGCTGCTGCTCAACGCTCAGCGTACGCTCGGGACTAAGCTCGTTTTTGAAGCGCAGTTCGATGTGACGGCTGCCGAGCATGGTGTCGGCAAACGCCCGGATTTTCTCCACGAAGTCGATGGCGCGGTCGTTGTCAGGGTTGATCGTCCAGACCATCCCGCGCAGCGTTTGGATCATTTCCTGCGAGTCGTTCAGGATTTTTTCCAAGATGGGCAGTACCGCCACCGGGTCTTTGGCGTACTTCATCTTGGCCAGCTCGGTCAGGAAATTGATGTTGCCCAGCGTACTGCCCACGTCGTCGTGCAGGTCGGCGGCAATTTCGTTGCGTACTTCCTGCAACCGAAGCTGCCCGCGCAGTCGGTAGATGCGGACAAAGTACAGCACGACGCCCAGCAGCAGCAATCCGTAGGCCACTAGCATCGGAACGAACCAGTCTTTTTGCCAAAAAGCCTCTTCCAGATGAAATTTCAGCGTCGTCACCCGGTCAGGGTAGTTCAAGTTCTTGACCTGTAGCTCGTAATCGCCACCAAAAAGGTTGACGTAGGTGACCGACTCGCCCCGGCCGTTGGATCGCCAGTTGCGCTCTAATCCCAGCAGGCGACAAGCGTAGGTCGCCCGCGCCGCGTCGCCTGGGTCGCGGAAGTTCACCACAATATGCGTTTGGCGGTAGTCCAGCACAATAGGCTTCCGCAGGTCGTAGGTAGAGTCGCGAAATTCGTCGGTAGTCAGTAGCGACAGAATGCGGATGTTCTGCGCGGCGAGTGGGGCAGCCGATAAACAGGCAATATAGAGCAAGGCCGCTTTTTTCATGCTTCCAGTTCCGGAATCCGAACAAAGGCACCCCGCTGCTGCCGGGTCAAGTAGAAGGCATAGGTGACGAGTCCAACGTGTACGAGATTGATCAAAGGATTGATGTTCAGCCAAAACACATCCTGCCATTTGTTGGATAGGTACAGGGCGAGGGATTCGCCGATTTGGGTGATGGCAATACTGTACAAGCCGCCCGTCACCAGACTCAGCAACAGCCAAAAAATGGGTTTCCGGGTGATGTTTGCCTCGCTACGGACTACTTTGTTGAAAAGCATCACAGAAAGCAGCAAGCCGGCCAGGTCGAGAAAAGTGAAAAGTTTCAAGTTGAAAAACTGCACCCCGTGCCGCCAGAAATCGTAGAAAACATAGCCCACGTAGGCTGCATAAGCGAAGAGTACGCTCCATTTCAGAATTCGGTTTTGGATCAATTCAAAATAAAACCAGCCATAAAATACCCCCATGTTCGCGGCCATGATGGGGTAGATGAAGTGATTGTTTATGCCTTTGCTGGAAGTGATGGTCGAGGTGATTCCCAAAATGGTATTGATGACCGTCAACCCCCAGAATATTTTGAACGCTTTGGGCAGATACCGCCAGTTGACGATACCCAAAACGCTCGGAATCAGGCACGCGTAAATGGACAGGTCGAGGAGGAGGTATTTTAGGCTCATGGGTCCCTCGCTTAATTGCTACAATACGGTGGGCAAGGGCGGATGGTGTTATGGTCCTTGGGCGGCGGATCGAAGCTAACTGCGTGGTGTGATATTGGTGTTTTCTCGTAGTCGGTAGCGTAATGTAAGGCACGCGCAGCAGAGGAAGCTTTTGGTAAAATAGGGATGATCAAATGGAAAATGTCGTCTTCCTGACCTAGAAATACCGTCAGCGAATCCTGGCCCGATTCCCTCCGAATTTTTAAGAGAAGGTCTTTGGACAAATAATAGCCCTGTATTTTGTACCCATATTGATTTTCGGCCTGATCGCGAGAAGTTAAAACGCTTAGTTTAAGGGCCCCCTGATCCTCGACTAACCGCCAGTTTCGCATCTGATTATTCCAGTAGTAGGCACGGTCGTAAACGACGTTATAATTAGAAGCGGAGTCGTAGGATCGGGCATCATCCACATGGGCGAAAGTACTATTCACTTTGAGGGTGTCAATCTTGGTGTGGGCAATGATCACCTGTAGTTTGCCATTGTCATTTCCCAAAAATAAATGAACGCCGGCGGCCTCCTTCCTGGTTGCGGCAAAATTATCGAGAATGGATGAAGTCAACACTACGGAATCCTGGCCAGAGAATCGCTCGGCAAACTTACGTACCATCGCCCTGTGGCTTGCATCTTCATTCAACAAATCTCGTGGGGAAGCCACTCGTTGCGTTTCGAGCGAGGAAGTATTTCGGATTGAACGATAGCCGAGACCCAAATCTTTGTGGGAGAAGCCCTCCGAATGCTGGGAATAGGCAGTCAAATTTGCGAGGACTAGCCCGAGGATAAGGATAGATTTCATCGTTGCAGTGGGTTGTGTTTATGATATGTTTTGACAATGCAAAACAACGCTTCGATTGCCTGGTATCCCATAGCGAATTGTTGCTATTTTTGTAGTTCCATTCTTTTGCCTGGCCCAATGCCCAAAGCACTGTAAGTTAAATCCCTAGCAAGATAAGCTTTGTGGACTGATATGATTATCGTAGGGATAAGAAACTTATCAAACGGTACGGGTTTTCCCCAAGACCCATAAAAAAGCCGGGGAAAGCCTACTTTCCCCGGCTTAACCGGAAAGTAATTGGATCAAAATTCGGGGTTGTCGCAGCTTTTATGTCTACCAGTTTTCCGTTTCAGGCCTTTCGTTTGGACAATCCTTCTTTGTATCGAGTAGTACCACGCTCACGACGCCGGGAGCAGTACTGACAGCAGGTCCAGCACACTGAGGTTGAGGTTATCGGTGAGTGATTTCATAGTACGATGTCGGTTCTGTTTTGTCGCGGAAAAATCTCAATTTGGGCCTATTCATTGAATTTTCCCACCCTATTGCGCCTCGACCTCCCCTATATTCTGCACGACCACCCCGAAACCTTGGTAGGCGTCGGGAATCCTCTTTGCCAGCGAAGCCGAGTCAGCGCTGGTGAAAACGACAATGCAATCTTCGTCTTTTTTGTTTTTGCCCTGCCCTACGCCCTGCACTCCCTTTATTTTCATAAACTCAGTGCTGGCCGCAGTCACGGCGGCTTCTATTTTTTTCATGTCCGTATTGTTTTTGTGATTGACCTGGCAAGCCAAGCTGCTTCCCAAAATTGCCATTAGCAACAAGGCTCTTTTCATAACAAGGGTGAGTTTTAGCGGGAAGGCGACCACGCCGCCTCCCCGCCGCCATCAGGCAAAGTCGATGTTCAAAGCGTTCATCACCGCCGAAATCGGGTTGATGATGGTAGCCGAGGTGGAGCCCGCAAAAAGCAACCCCACGGCCTTGCCGTTCATGTCCAGCACCAGGCTGCCCGAATCGCCGCCCGCGCTCATGCCCGAGGTGACGATCTGGTTCACAAAGCGGGCCACGCCGAACGAGCCGAAACCCACGTTGATGGTGGCATTGACGGCGATCACCTTACCACGTGTATAACCCGTAGTGCGTCCCGACTTTTGCAACTGGCCACCGACGCCGACCGTACCCATGCCTTTCGGGTAACCGATGCCATGAATTTCCCCGCCAAAGTATTCGAGGAAGTCGATTTCGGCGATGGCGCAGTCCACCTGGTTGTTGGCGGTAGCGGAAAATACGATCGGAACGAAACGGGACAGCCGCCCCACCTTGTCGGCGCTGGTGCCACCGTCGAAGGGACCGGGCT
>Ga0335395_10003294_pt1 | contig 10033 bp, 6 predicted proteins | sample MAT02_FD_205744 | JGI IMG/M metagenome (GOLD analysis project Ga0335395, IMG submission 205744) | Freshwater microbial communities from Lake Fryxell liftoff mats and glacier meltwater in Antarctica - MAT-02 (spades assembly) (version 2) ...
GGAAGGGATCGTCCGGCGCCACCTGATGCTGCAGCCAACCGGCGATGGCGCTGTCGTAGCTGGCGGTGTGCGCAAACACCTTGGCGGCGAGATCGCGGCGCATGATCATGCCACCTTCCACGTCCTTCGCATCGAGCGACGCGATGACACGGGAGTAGTCCGCCGGATCGCAGACTACCGTGACCGCGCCGAAGTTCTTCGCGGCCGAACGCAGCATCGACGGACCGCCGATGTCGATCTGCTCGATCACATCGTGTGGCATCACACCGGCGCGCGCCGCCGTGGCGCGGAACGGGTAGAGGTTCACCACCACCAGGTCGATCGCATCGATGCCATGCTCGTTCACGGCATCGACATGCTCGGGCAGGTCGCGGCGATACAGCAGGCCGCCGTGCACCACAGGGTGCAGCGTCTTCACGCGGCCGTCGAGCATCTCGGGAAATCCCGTCACCTCGCTGATGTCGCGCACGGCGAGGCCAGCGTCACGCAGCGCCCTGGCCGTGCCACCGGTGGAGATCAGCTCCCAGTGACGGGCAATCAGTTCGCGGGCAAGATCGATCAGGCCGGACTTTTCGGAAACGCTCAGCAGTGCGCGTTGCATCAGATGGAAATCAGTGGGAAAGAGAAGTCAGCGAAAACGGGATGTCATCGGCGACTGCGCCGTGCATCAGTTGCTCAGCGCGCGATCGAGATCCGACGTCAACGACGCCCCCTCGGCCAGCGTGAACACATCGGCCTGCGCGCCGGTCAGAAAGGCGCCGTGCACGGTGCCGTCGTCGTCCAGCGCCAGCGACTCGGCACAGAGCAGCTCCACCACACGCGGCAGCAGCGCGTGCTCCACGCGCAGCACACGGGCAGCAAGGGTTTCGGGGGAGTCTTCCTCGAACACCGGCACCGGCCACTGCGCGATGATCGCGCCACGATCGTACACCTCGTCGACGAAGTGCACGGTGGCACCGCTGATGCGCGCGCCAGCGGCAAGCACTGCGGTGTGCACATGCCGGCCGTACATCCCGGCGCCGCCGAACGCTGGCAGCAGCGACGGATGCACGTTCACGATCCGCCCCCGAAATCTGCGCGTGACTTGCGGCGGCACCATCGCCAGGTACCCTGCCAACAGCAGCACTTCGATGCGGTGCTCCTGCAGCAGCGCCAGCAGTGCATCGCCGTCGCGCGGCCGCTCCAATACGATGTGTGGGATGCCACGATCAGCGGCGCGCGTCAGTGCCGCGCATCCTGCCTTGTTCGAGACCACCAGCACGATCTCACCGGCGGCCAGTCTGCCGCGGTCAGTCTGGAAGTCGTGCACGGCGACGAAGTTGCTGCCACCACCGGAGACGAAGGCGGCGATGCGGGTGCGCGGTTGCGTCGGCATCGTCGCGCTCACTCAGCCGCGTGACTGCAACATGCGCAGCACACGATCCACCGCCGCGCCGAGCGTCGTGGCCACCACCGCATCGTCCTTCGCCTTCGACAGGTCGCGGAAGTTCGTCTCGGCCGTCGGCACCAGGATGCCCATCGCATCGTGCGTCACCGCCGGTTCCACGTCGAGCCACTTGTCGCCGATGTAGAACGACTGCTTCAGGTCGAGGCCATGCTCCAGTGCGGCACGCTGGTGCATCGAGTCGCCCGGCTTGCGGCACGAGGTCTCACGCGGCACATCGGGGTCATCGGGACAGTGATACGTCGCGGTCAGCGTCACGCCATGCTCGAGCAGCATCGCATCGAGACGCGTGGTGATCGCGGTGAAGTCCGCCTCGCTGAACAGCCCACGTCCGATGCCTGATTGGTTCGTGACCACGATCAGCGGCAGGCCGGCCGCCGTCAGGCGCGCCATGGCGTCCGCCACACCAGAAATCAGCTGCAACTGTTCAGGACGCGACAGATAGTGCACGTCATGGACGATCGTGCCGTCACGATCGAGAAAGACTGCCGGTCGAGCGCTCACTCTTGCTCCGGACTGCGGGAAGATTGCATCAGCGGGGCGGTCGCGGTGGTCGCGCCGCGCCGGCGGTCGGTGCCCGTGCGGGTGGCGTGATGAGACTGTCGCCTGCTTCGCCCGGTGTTTTTCGCGTACTGTCGACCGGGGCTGCCTTCGGAATGATCAGCAGCCGAGTGGCATCGCCGGTGCGGTCCACCAGATTGCGCAGCCCGCTCAGCGTGACGCGATAGGTGGTGCCAGGCTGCAGCGGAACAGCAAGTTTCACCACCAGCTCGTTGGTCGGAGGTGCCTTCTTCGGCTCTGGCGGCGGCACCACCGGCAGTGTGTCGCGACGTTGCAACGGGTCGATGCTCCGGCGCGGCGGAGTGGCAGGGTCGGCCAGCGCGTCACGTTTGCTGGTGGTATCAGCCGCCCGTGCCAGACTGTCTTCTCGTGCTTTCGCGATCTTCGCCTGCGCACCAGTCATCACCGAACGCACCGCGATCAGCGAGGAGTCTGACTTCGCGATCCGCACACCCTCGATCACGAGCGGGGCACTGGGGAGCAGCGGCTTGTCGAGTACCAGCGAGATCGTGACGCTGTCGGCCAGACGCAATTCGTTGATGCGCACTGGCATCGTGTCGTGCACGAACATGTACAGGTCTGCCCGCGCCGAGTCGTTCAGGATGACCGTGGCGGAATCCCACGGCTCGCGTGGGTCGATGTAGCGATTCGGCGACTTCTCGTCGACGGCCCGCACGAGGTACATGCCGCTCGGCAGACCACTGAGTTCGTAGCGTCCGGTGGAGTCGGCGACGGTGACGTGCATCAAGGTCGTGTCGCGCAGGTCGACCGCCTGAATCGTCGCCTTCGGCAGCGCCTTGTTCGCCACCCAGTCGAATGCCACGCCGCGCAGCGTCGACGTGGGTATCGACGCTCCGGTGCTGAAACGCAGCACGTAGCCGTACGGGCTTGGCTTCCCCTTCAGGTCACCGACGCCTGGCAGTATGGTGATCGTATAGGCGGTGTTGATGCGCCAGCCCTTGCGCGGCGCGATCGCCATGCCGGTGCGACGCCAGTCCACCTTCGGCTCACCGTCCCACGGAGAGATCAGCACCACGCGGCTGAGCGAACCGCCGGTGGCCTGCTCGTTGATCACGTCGTCGTAACGCACCAGTACCTTGCTCGGCCTGACATTCACCGCACCGGTGTCGGGGAGCGTGGCAATCACGCGTGGAAAGGACGAAATCGTCGGTCCGCCCGGCGGCAGACCCGGCGAGGCGCACGCCCCGGCCAGTGCCAGCGCTGCAATCACGGTCAGCGCATGTCTCACAACGCCTCGACCTTCCGCGTCAGCGCCTCGACCTTCTGCGCCAGATCGCGCTCCTGCGCCCGCGCTCCCTCCACCACCTCTGGCTTCGCGCGCGAGGTGAACGACTCGTTGCCCAGCTTCGCGCGCACGCCGTCGAGAATCTTCTGCGTCGCGTCGATCTCGGTGCGCAGGCGTGCCACTTCCTTCGCCGTATCGTCGACCGAGAGCTCGTCACGCAGCTGTGCCAGTGCAATCACCACCTCGGTGCCGCCGGCCAGCACCTGATGCGCGGCCGGCACATCGGCGACCGGGTGCAGACTCACGGTGGCTTTCGTCAGCGCGCCGATCGTCTCCAGCAGCAGTGGTGCCGCCGCTGCATCGGGGGCCGCTGGCACCAGCGTGACCTCGATGACTTTACCGGGCTTCACCTTGTATTCGTTGCGCACCTGCCGAATCGCGAGCGTGGCGTTGCGCACCAGCTCGAACGCGTCGCCGCTGACTGCACTGCTGCGCGTCTCGGTGCGCGCCTCGGGCCACGCAGTCGTGCAGAGAAATTCACCGCCGCGCGCTGATCCATCAGCCAACGGCGGCAGCTTCGCCCATAACGTTTCGGTGATGAACGGCAGCACTGGCTGCAGCAGGCGCAGTGCGCCGTCGAAGGCGTGGACCAGCACCGCACGCGCCACCTCGGCGTCGGGGCCACCAGCGGTGAGGCGCGGCTTCACCGTCTCGAGATACCAGTCGGCCAGCTCGTTCCAGACGAAACGGCGGCCGGCATCGGCGTACGCATCGAGGCGCATGCCCATCGTGCGCTCCGCTTCGGTCCAGCGTCCACTGGGTCCGGGGCGCACCGGTCCGAGCGCGTCATTCGCATCAGTGATCGCCACATCGAGACGGTCGAGAATCCAGCGATCGGCCATCGTCAATGTGTCGGGCGCGATGGCCGACAACGGCTGCACCGGCTCCGTGCCCACCTTGGTGAGCAGAAAGCGACCAATGTTCCAGAGCTTGGTGAGAAAGTTGCGGCCCGGCGCGAAGCTCTTCTCGAGATCCGTCGGATCGAGCAGCACGTCCACACCCAGCCCCATGCCGGCCACCATCGTCCAGCGCAGCGCATCGGCGCCGTAGAGCGTCACCACGTCCATCGGATCGATGCCGTTGCCGAGCGACTTCGACATCTTGCGATGCTGCATGTCGCGTACGGTGCCGTGGAGGTATACGGTGTGGAACGGCGCATCGCCCATGAACTGGTAGCCGCTCATGATCATGCGCGAGACCCAGAAGAAGAGGATCTCGGGCGCCGTCACCAGCACGTCGCCCGGATAGAACGCTTTGAGGTCGGCCGAGTCGGTGTTGGGCCAGCCGAGTGTCGAGATCGGCCAGAGCCAGCTCGAGAACCAGGTGTCGAGCACGTCCTCGTCCTGGCGTGCGGGCGCGTTGCATTCACTGCAGTGCGTGATCGGCATGCGCGAGGCTTTCGGCGCCGTGCCGCAGTCGTCGCAGTAGTACACCGGCACGCGATGGCCCCACCAGAGCTGCCGCGAGATGTTCCAGTCGCGAATGCCTTCGAGCCAGTTGATGTAGACGGCTTCCCAGCGCTCGGGCATGATGCGGATGCGACCCGTACGCACCGCCTCGAGGGCGGGCGTCGCGAGCGGCGCCATTTTCACGAACCACTGATCGCTGAGGCGCGGCTCGACCACCGTGTCGCAGCGATAGCAATGACGCACCGAGTGCGCATGCGGCTCGATCTTCACCAGTGCGCCGACGTCACGCAGCATGTTCACGATGCGTTGGCGCGCCTCGAAGCGATCGACACCGCGCAGCTCCGGCGGCACACGATCGACTGCATCACCGAGGCCGTTCAGCCGCGCTTCGGCATCCATGATCACCGGTGTCGCGAGCTGGTGACGCGTGCCGACCTCGAAGTCGTTCGGGTCGTGCGCCGGCGTGATCTTGACGGCACCGGTGCCGAAATCGGCATCGGTGTAGTCGTCGGCGATCACCGGAATCCGTACGCCGTTGAGTGGCAGCACGAGCTCCCGGCCCAGCAGGTCGGTATAACGCTCGTCGGTCGGATTCACGGCCACGGCCACGTCACCGAGCAGCGTCTCGGGGCGTGTGGTAGCCACCACGATGCTGCGCGATGCATCGTCGGCGATGTGATAGCGGATGTAGTACATCGCGCCCTGCGTGTCGTTGAACTCCGCTTCCTCGTCGGAGAGTGACGTCAGGCAGCGCGGACACCAGTGGATCACGCGGTGCCCGCGGTACACCAGCCCATCTTCGAACAGGCGCACGAACGCCTCCGTCACCGCTGCCGACATCGGCTCGGTGAGGGTGTAGGCGGTGCGCGTCCAGTCGGCGCTGGCACCGATCGACTTCAGCTGGCTGAGGATCGCGCCCCCAGTGGTCTCGACGAACTGCGCAGTGCGAGCGACGAACGCTTCGCGTCCGAGCTGCTGACGCGTCGAGCCTTCGGCGGCGAGCTGCTTCTCCACCACGTTCTGCGTGGCGATGCCGGCGTGGTCGGTGCCCGGCAGCCAGAGCACTTCGTCGCCCGCCATGCGCCGCCACCGGATCAGTACATCCTGCACCGTGTTGTTCAGCCCATGTCCCACGTGGAGGATTGCCGTCACGTTCGGCGGCGGCATCATGATCGTGTACGGCGGGCGGGTGCCGCCGGTCCGGTCCACGCGTGCCACGCTCGCCACATCGGTGCCCGCCGCCTGCCAGCGCGCGTACAGCGCCGACTCGACATCGGCGGCGCGATAGGTGGTGGGCAGCTCGTCCGCCGCGAGGGCGGGGGATGGGGACTGGGGCACTGCGTCGGTCATTGTCATGGAAGGCCAAACGTAACGACATCGGCGGGACCCGGGCGACGGAATGCCGCGGGCCCCGCCGGAGGGTCAGGCAACGATGCTCTGCCCTGCGCCGTCGCGATCAGGCGGCGGGTGCGCCGCCACGGACGACGAGCCGATTGATGACCGTGTGCACGCCGATGGTGCCGCGCGTGAGGGTCGTGGCGTGACGGATCTCTTCGCGAGCACCGACCCAACCTGTCAGTTCGATGATGCCGGTGCCGATCGCGCCGATGTCGATCGGGAGGTCCACCAGAATCGGGTCGTTGCGGAAGGTTTCGAGCACCCGCGCCTCGAGCTCTGCCTCGTCATCAACCGGTTGGCGCGGTGCCCTGTCGGCATCGACCGGGCGGGCCTCTGCCGACGCCCGCGAACGGGCGGGACGCGCTCTCGGCACCTCCGCCGAATCATCAGCGGCACCCTTCCGGCGCTTGAGCAGCCCGGAGAGCAGGCCGCGATCAGCCAGCAGCACGCCGACGGCCAGGCCGGCCAGAGCACCCATCATCACGGCACCAAGACGATTGCCCGTGCCGGTCCCACCACGATTTCGACGACGCATCACGCGCATGAGCCTTTTCAGCGAAGGTTAATATTTAGTATATCCTCTCAGCTGCCACCCGGCGACGGGCATCTCGCTCTTCGCTCGATCGTGACCGGGAGGCGCAGGATCCGACGGCCGCCACACTGCGGCTGCGTGTGCTTCACCACGACCATACACTGAATGTCTGACATCGCGTCCGCACCGCTCCGCCTCACCCTTCCCGATGGTGCCGTCCGCGAAGTTCCGGCCGGCACCCTACCGGCCGAGGTCGTCCGCAGCATCGGCGAACGTCTGCTGAACGCTGCCGTCGCCGTGAGCGTCGACGGGGCGGTGCAGGATCTGCGCACGCCGCTGCGCTCGGGTGGTGCATTTCGTGTATACACCGACAAGGACGCGGAGTCCCTGCCGGTGCTCCGGCACTCGGCCGCGCACATCCTCGCCACCGCCGTGCGCCGGCTCCGGCCCGATGCGCACATCGGCTTCGGACCCGCCATCGACGACGGATTCTACTACGACTTCGAGGTCAAGACTCCGTTCACCCCCGAAGATCTGCAGGCGTTCGATGCCGAGATGCGGAAGGTGATGGCGGAGAAGCTGCCGTTCGTGCGCGCGGAAGTGTCGCGCGACGATGCGAAGCAGGTGTTCACCGACGATCCGCTCAAGCTGGAGCGCATCGACGACCTGGGCCCCGATGAGGTCATCTCGACCTATACCGACGGACCTTTCGTGGACCTCTGCCGCGGCCCGCATGTGCCGCATACCGGCTGGCTCAAGCACTTCAAGCTGCAGAGCGTGGCCGCCGCGTACTGGCGTGGTGATTCCAGCCGCCAGTCGCTGCAGCGCATCTACGGCACCGCGTTCTGGAAGAAGGATGAACTGGAGCAGCACCTGCACCGGATCGAGGAGGCGCGCAAGCGCGACCATCGCCGTCTGGGCAAGGAGCTCGACCTGTTCATGTTCCATCCGTTCTCGCCCGGTGGCGTGTTCTGGACGGAGCGCGGCACGTCCATGATCAACTCGCTCCAGGCGTTCCTGCGCGAAATGCAGCGCGATGGCTATCAGGAGATCAAGACGCCGCTGCTTTACAACAAGGGCCTGTGGGAGCTCTCGGGTCACTGGGGCAAGTACAAGGAGAACATGTTCCTCGTGCTCGACAACGAGACGCAGGACCACGACATCTCGCTGAAGCCGATGAACTGTCCGTCGCATCACCTGATGTTCGCGTCGAAGAAGCATTCGTATCGCGACCTGCCGCTGCGCTATTCCACCTACGACGTGCTGCACCGCAACGAGCTGTCGGGCGCACTCTCGGGACTCACGCGCGTGCGCCAGTTCCAGCAGGACGACTGCCACATCTACCTGATGGAAAGCCAGATCGCCGACGAGGTCCAGCGCCTCGTCAACATGATTCTTGGCTACTACGAGACCTTCGGATTGACCGCGCGCGTCAAATTCGCCACGCGTCCGGAGCAGCGGATCGGCAGCGACGAGATGTGGGACACTGCCGAGGCGGCGTTGCGCGGGGCACTCGAGACCACTGGGCTGCCGTACGAGCTGAAGGAAGGAGACGGTGCGTTCTACGGCCCCAAGATCGACTTCGACGTGACCGACTCCATCGGGCGCGCCTGGCAGCTGGGCACCATCCAGCTCGACTACGCCGCACCGGAGCGGTTCGACCTCACCTACACGGGTGATGACAATACGGCCCACCGTCCGGTAGTCATTCACCGTGCGATCAGCGGATCGTTCGAGCGGTTCATGGGCATCCTGATCGAGCACTTCGCCGGCGCCTTTCCGGTGTGGCTGGCCCCGGAACAGGTTCGCGTGGTTCCGATCGTCGATGACTACGCGCCGGAAGCTCGTGCCGCCGTCGCGCGTCTTCGCGATGCCGGCATCCGCGCCACTTGCGATGACCGTAACGAGACCTTGAATTACAGAATCCGAGAAAGCGAGCTCATGAAAATTCCGTATACGGCCGTGGTTGGAAAGCGCGAGGCGACCGAGGGGACCCTGGCCGTGCGAGCCCGCGGTGAAGACGGCAGGAAACAGGAAGTGCTTTCCGTGGACGATTTTCTGACACGGATTCTCGGTGAGGTGCGAACGCGCGCACTGACCGATCCTGGCACCGTGCCTGACGTCGCCGCCGAGTGATTCCGTGAAGACTCCTCCGTCGACGCCGATTCGTATCTCCCAGCGGCTGACACCGCTGGGAGGCATCGCGGCGCTCGACGCGCACGGAGCCGCAAATTCCCACGATCCATCCGACCGGCGCCATTCGGCCTGGTCCCGGTTCTGGCGTGTCACCGATCCGGTTCTTCGCGACGCGGGCATCAAGGGTGAGCGGCTGATCGCGAAGTACCGGCTCGGTGCCACGCTGCTGCTCTTCAGCATTCCGTTGCGGGCCGTCGCCACCGCACCTGACCAGTACGAGAATTGGGTCGGCTTCGGCATTTCGCTGTCCGGCGTCATTGCCGGCGCAATCTTTCTTTGGCTCACCAAGCGTGATGTGGTGCAGCCGTGGATCGGCTTTGTCGCCTCGCTCCTCGACGTCAGCTTCGTGAGCGTTGGCCTGGCGGGGTTCGTGGCACTCGGTGCCCCGCACATCGCGGTCAATTCGCGCGTGGTCTTCGAAGTCTACTTCGTCTGCATTGCCGTTACCTGTCTCCGCTACGACCGGCGCATCTGCCTCGTGACGGGCGCTGCGGCTGCCCTGCAGTACGCGCTGATCGTCTGGTGGGCCAGTTCCACCCTCGAGGCGAGTCCGGCCTGGGTGCAATCCGCGTATGGCACGTTCGACATGCAGGACCAGGTTGCCCGACTCATTCTGCTCGGCGTGGCGACGTTCGTGAGCCTGACGATCGTGCTGCGCGTGCAGGAGTTGCGCGTGCTGTCGGTGCGCGACCGACTCACGGGTCTGATGATCCGCGGCTATTTCGACGAACGCCTGAGCGAGACCTTCGAGCGTGCGCAGCGCACTGGTGAACCGCTGGCCGTGGCGATGATCGACCTCGATTATTTCAAGACGTTCAACGATCGCTTCGGCCATGCCGTGGGCGACCTCGTGCTGGCGTCGGTCTCGCGTATCGTCTCGCAGATGGTGCGCGCCGAGGACGTGGTTGGACGCTACGGCGGTGAGGAGCTGATCGTGATGCTCCCCGGACTCGACCGGGCCAAGGCCGCCGAGCGCGTGGAACGCATCCGGCGCGCCATCGGCCAGGTGCGCGTCGTCCTGGACAACGCGCCCCCGAGCGCACGGCCATCGCAGGCCGAGCTCTTCAACGACGGTCCGGCGGTGCCGGGCGGCACCATGGTGACGGCGAGCATCGGCGTGGCGTCGTGGCCGGAAGATCAGGCCGACACGGTCGAGGCACTGGTGTATCGAGCCGATTCGCGACTCC
>Ga0335395_10003296_pt1 | contig 10028 bp, 4 predicted proteins | sample MAT02_FD_205744 | JGI IMG/M metagenome (GOLD analysis project Ga0335395, IMG submission 205744) | Freshwater microbial communities from Lake Fryxell liftoff mats and glacier meltwater in Antarctica - MAT-02 (spades assembly) (version 2) ...
CTACAGCGAGCCGTTACATCCGATTTTGGCGGTGGTAATTGCTGCGGCGGCGGGGGAACTTCTGCGTAGGTTGAAGTTAATCAGTCAGTAGGCAATTGGCAGTTAGTAGTTGGCAGTTAGTAGTTGGCAGTTAGTAGTTGGTAATTGTTAATTGGTAGTTAGTCATTAGTCCATTAGTTATTAGTCCATTAGTTATTAGCCCTGTGTTATCAAAAACAACAATTCTGAATTTGTTTCTTGGCTTTTTAACTGCCCTGATCCTTGAGTTGTGCAGCCCGATCGCAATTTTTGCTCAAAACATCGAAACAATTAAATTCTCCGGCACTGCTGCGGGTGTTAGCACTCGCTACATCGGTGCTGTGGAAGGTAACATCAACTTTGACCTCAAAGATTTGCAAGATTTGGGAATTAATACCTACCGGATTTACGGCGGGATGTCTCGATGGGAACCAGAAGACGATGACGGTAAATACGGGTTGCCCTCTATTAACCAAATTAAGGCTAATCCCAATACAATTAATTGGGCACATTGGGATAAGATGATGACAAATCCACCTCATGGTAGTGATTATTGGTGGTCGGGAGAACATGGTAAAGTTTGGAAAGGAAATGCTAGGACTATTTTTAATGGCCTCAAACAAGCTAAGATTCGCCCAGTTGTAAGTATTAGAAATGTTGATAGTAGTTGGAATCCGAGTTGGGCTCTGCAACTGAATCCGCCGCGCAATCAAGAAGATTGGAATGAGTGGTGGGAACACGTTTTTGCTACGGTTTATTGGCTAAATGTTCGCAATGACTACGGCGTTGATGATTGGGAAATTCACAACGAACCGGACAATCGCGAACAGGGTTGGGGTGGGACTAGGGCAGATTATTTTGAATTGGTGAAAGTGGCGAAAGATGCGATCGACTTTGTTTACAAAACTTATTTGCCTTCGCGCACTTATCATATCCACGGCCCGAAAACCGTAGGTGGCAGCAATTGGCCTGCTGCTGCTTTCCAAGAAATACCTAACTATTTCGATACAGTCAATGTCCACAACTATGATGCAGATATTTCTAACTACACCCGCAAACTGCACGGCTGGATGAATGGTAGTATTCTGGCTAACTCTCCGCTGTGGCTGGGAGAATGGGGAAGTTACGAGATTAGCTACAGCGATTTATCTTTAGCTTTAAATTTGATTAAGAATTTGATTCGTGGTTCCCAACCGGGGGATAATTATATTTACGGCAGTCACATATTCTGTTTGTACGACTGGGGAAAGCCGGGACTCGCGGAAGGTTTGATCGGGGACGGGGGAAAACGGCGTGCTGGCTACTATGCTTTGCGGATGGGAATTAGGGCTTTGCAGGGTGGGAAAACTACTTTTTTTCCGATCGCCAATAGTGCTAATTTAATGGCAGTTGCGACTCTTGATACTAGCAATCATGTTTATCTGCTGGCTGTCAATAGTCAACCAACATCTTACACTGTCAATGCCGATGTTTCGGCTCTACTCAAAGTCGGAACAGGAATCGTGCGGGAGTTCAGTTATCGGGCGATGGATGAGGTTGTTGGCAACTTAACCCTGAAGGATGGTAATACTACTTTTTCGGTACCAGGAAATACTGCTGTTTTAATCAAGTTTCAGTAAAGGAATTAAAAATAAAATTGTTGGGCTAAAAGTTGCTATAATGGACGGTTATCTCAAAATGCCCGATGCCCATACAAGATTTATTCACAATCAAACAGAAAGTTAATACAATTGGTGTTGTGGCATATAATCAAAAAATCATGGATTTTGAGCAAATTGTTACCGCATAAGTTCCGAGTGCCCAAATTTTTAGTGTTACGCCGACTACCAGATCCGTCCGCATCTATTTGCAGCGGGCAAATATATGAACTTTTACGATGTCGCGGTTTTCTAACAAATATCACTCCTATGCCCCCTGATGTTTATTCCCTCCCTCAATCAGGTAATTAACCGCAATCCGCTCATTGTCACGCCTCAGACGCCCATAGAAGAAGCGATCGAACTCATGAGTCGCACAGGGGCCAGTTACGTGCTAGTGCTAGAGCAGCACGGGAATTTTCAACGAGAAAGTGGGACGAACGGGAATTCAGCACTAGCACGGAAAAATTTAGGTTTTTACGATACCGTACCGCGTCCGGTACACTCGGAATTAAACGGGCGCAGTTTCAAAGGCTCAAAACAGACTTATCCGGCGGATGGGCCGGTGCTGGGTATTATTACTGAACGAGATATTGTACAGCTAAATTCGATCGGGGCTTCTTTGAGAGGATTTGCGATCGAACAAATCATGGTCAGAACCGTAACTGTAGCCAGAGAATCGCAAATTTCTGACATTTTTGCCTTGGGAAGTCTGTTGGAAAAAAACCAAATCGGCCACTTGCCCATCGTCAGTGAAATTGACGAACTTGTAGGTATAATTAGCACTCAAAGCTTGCTGCAAATGTTACAGGAGGCGGGAAACTCGAAACAAAAAGCAGTTAGTAGCGCTTCGCCACCTCAAACGCTATTCGCGCCCCATCCGCCCGTGCCAAATTTGCATCCAAAATTAGAGTTGCCAGCTCACTCAATTAAACTTTATCAAATCCCTCGCATCGCTGCCTCGCGAATTATTCATGCTCCTGCTACTTCTTCGGTTCGCTACTTGGCGCAACTGATGTTCAGAAATAATGTTAACTATGTATTGATCACCGAAACTGCTGAACAAAATTCGACGGCGACAGCTCACAATTCAAAATTTACAAACAACAACTCTCAAAAACTGGTTGGAGTGGTAAGTACCCGCGATATCGTACTGTTGCAAGCACTGGGAATAGACTCTAACCAAACTAAAGCTGGAACGATTTGTAGCAGTCCGCCAGCCCTGGTGCGGCCTTACCAAACTCTTGAAGCCGCCATCGCTCTTTTGCAAAAAACCTACTGCCAACTGCCTTTATTAGTTGTCAACGAAAATAGTCACCCGATCGGTATTGTCAATCCTAAAACTATCCTGTTGCAAGCGCTGGATTCAAAATCTCTGCATTCGGGTTTAATCGCTTTGCAGCGCCAGCTAGAATCTACTAGCGCGCAATACAAAAAACTATCTTCACAAGTAAAAGTTACTGCTGCTCATACTCAACAAGTTGAAAAGAATTCTCAAAACAATTCGGATCTCGCAAATCTGGCTATTCAAATCAACAATCAAGGGATTTGGAATTGGAATATCGAAACTGATGAGTTTTTTTATTCCCAGCGCTGGAAGGAAATGCTCGGCTACTGTGAGAGCGAAATCGACCACCGCAAATCCGAATGGTGGAGCCGAATTCACCCAGATGATATTGACTCGGTAAAAGCAGCTCTAGAAGACCACCTAGCTGAAAAAACTACGGATTTTGTAACAGAATATCGGATGCAATGCAAAGACGGCAGCACTATTTGGGTGCTAAACCGGGGTCAAGTTTTGCGAAACGCTGTGGGGAAACCACTGCGAATGGTGGGAACTCATACAGATATTACTCAAAACAAGGAGTTAGAGGTAAAAGTCCGCGAAAATGAGCAGCACCAATCGGAAATATTTGACTCTCTGAAAGCAACTGTAATTTTCCAGATGGATGTGGGGGGGGTTTGGACATTTCTGAGCCGTGCTTGGATGGAAATGACTGGTTTTTCTGTTCCCGAAAGTTTGCAAACTCATTTTTTAGATTGGATACACCCCAATGAGCGACTGCAATGTGCAAAAATATTAGAGTCTTTGGTGGCGCGCAAGTCAGAATTTCATCGACGAGAAGTGCAATTCATGAGAAGGTATGCAATAGGTTTTGAAGAGTTAGAAACTAAAAGTAGTTCAGGCTTTATTGCCGTTGAAATGTTTGCCCAGGCAAGGCTGAATTCCGAAGGTGAAATCACGGGAATTTTAGGCACTTTGCACGATGTGAGTCGCCGCGTCGAAGGGGTTGAGGAATTGCGGGAAAGTGAAAGGGCAATTCGATCGCTCTACGAGGTAATGGTGAGTTCTCAAGGCTCCTTTGATGAGCGCACAGCAAGGCTGCTGGCAATGGGTTGCAGTCAGTTTGGCATGGATATCGGGCTGTTGGGCCGGGTTTTGGGCGATCGCTACGAAGTGATCGCGGCTTATTTACCAGAAGATTTTCCCTTCGGATTTGCTAAAGGAGACGGTTTTGCTTTAAGTAGAACTTTTGAACGAGAGGTTTTGCGATCGCAGGAACCCATTTCGATCGAATCGGCTGGTACTACTCAATGGCGGCATCACCCCGCTTACACAGTGCGTCGGCTAGAGGCATTCATGGGTACGCGGGTAATGGTAGAAGGTAGAGTTTTTGGCACTTTGAGCTTTACTGCGCGCACCGCTAAAGCTCCGATGAAACCGCTAAATTTAGAAATCTTAAAGTTGATGGGCAATTACATCGGCACTGAAATTTCCCGCGAGGAAAAAGAGAGAACCTTGGAGCGACAGTACCAGCGTGGTTTGCTACTGAAAAAAATTACTCAAAAAGTGCGATCGACCTTAGATACTCAAGAAATTTTCCAAACAACCGCCACCCAAATCGGCCGCGTCTTTGGAGTCAATCGCTGTACAATTCACACCTATCTTGTTGAACCTTATCCCCACCTTCCTTGCGTTGCAGAATACTTAGAACCAGCCTACGAATCAGCTTTAGATTTAGAACTTTCTGTCACCTACAATCCCTATACAGAAAAACTTCTCTCTGAAGATATAGCACTCGCATCTCCCGATGTCTTTGCCGATCCATTGCTCGAATCTTCAGTGCCAATGTGTCGTCGCATCGGACTGAAATCCATGCTAGCAGTTCGCACTTCCTATCAAGGCAACCCCAATGGAATTATTACTTTGCATCAATGCGATGTAACCCGTCAATGGAATCCAGATGAAATTGAACTATTAGAAGATGTTGCCGCTCAAGTCGGCATTACTTTAGCTCAAGCAAAGCTTCTAGAAACAGAAGTTCAGCGACAGCAGCAACTCGCAGAGCAAAATGAAGCTTTAGATCAAGCCCGACAAGCAGCAGAAGTTGCTAACCAAGCCAAGAGCGAATTTTTAGCTACCATGAGTCACGAAATCCGTACTCCTATGAATGCGGTAATTGGGATGACGGGTTTGCTGTTAGATATGGCACTGAGTCCAGAACAGCGAGATTTTGTCGAGACAATTCGCAATAGTGGCGATGCTTTACTGACTATTATTAATGACATTCTCGATTTTTCCAAAATAGAATCGGGAAAATTGGATTTAGAAAATCAGCCTTTTGAATTACAAAATTGTATTGAAGAATCTCTGGAATTGCTGGCTCCGAAAGCTTCGGAAAAAGGTTTAGAGTTAGCTTACTTGATTGACTCTTCTGTTCCGAAAAAGATTTTAGGAGATGTCACCAGGCTGCGCCAAATTTTAGTTAATTTGTTGGGTAATGCCGTTAAGTTTACCGAATCTGGAGAAATCGTGGTACGTTGTACGGCTAGAGAAATTCAGCCAGGGGCGGCTGCGAGTTCGCCGTCTGAGGAGAATGTTTTACAACAAGAACAGTTAGTATCTAACCAAGAATATGAGATTCAATTTGCTGTCCAAGATACGGGAATAGGCATTCCGCCAGACCGGATGGATCGGCTGTTTAAAGCTTTTTCGCAAGTCGATGCTTCGACGACGCGACAATACGGTGGTACGGGTTTGGGACTGGCTATCAGCCAGCGTTTGAGTGATATGATGGCAGGCAAAATGTGGGTTTTTAGTCAGGTATCTAGGGGAAATACTAATTTTCAAATGTCGCTTCCTGAGTTTAGAAAAAGTGTGGTGGGACAAGCGCCTGCCGGATTTATAGAGCCGTCGATATACGGCACGGGTTCGATTTTTTATTTTACGGTGATGGCGGAAGCGATTCAAGGCATTGCTGATGAAAAACGGCCGGATTTTGTCGCAGGAAAACGTCTGCTAATTGTGGAAAATCACGCGATTAATCGGCAAGTTTTGATCGCGCAGGCTCAGTGTTGGGGCATGATACCTGTGACTGCAAGTTCGGCGGCTGAGGCATTGGAAATAATCCAACAAAATTCGGAGATAGATTTGGCTATTTTGGCGATGAATCTATCAGATATGGATGGTGTGGCGCTGGCTGTGGAAATTCGGAAATTGGAACTGGGCAATTTTTCGACAGCCGATGAACAGCTAGACATAAATGGGATAAATATTACCAGCCATCGCAAAACTCCGCTGCCTTTGGTGCTATTTACTTATTTGAGTAAGGCGGAAGTTTGGAAGAAACTTGAAACTACAGAAGTGCATTTTGCTGCTTTTTTAACTAAGCCTCTGAAACAGTCGCAGTTTTATAATGTTCTGGTGCAAGTTTTTGGGTATGTTGCTGGCAGAAATAGCATGGGAGAATTTTCAAATGTTGCGACTTTGACTTCGGGATTGCAGTATTTTGAAAATTCTCAGGAACAACACCGTGTGCAGCAAACGCCTGCGGTTTTGAGACAGGTTGTGAGCAATTTGTCTCAGGGTGGAGCAAATGGGGTTAAGATTCGGATTTTGTTAGCAGAGGACAATGTGGTGAATCAAAAAGTAGCGATACATTTGCTTGATAGGATCGGATATCGGGCGGATATTGCTGCTAATGGGTTGGAGGTTTTGGAGATTCTGAGGCGACAATCTTACGATGTTGTGCTCATGGACGTGCAGATGCCGGAAATGGACGGGTTGGAAGCGACACGCCGTATCTGTCGGGAATTGCCTGCGAATAAGAAGCCGAGAATTATTGCGATGACTGCTAATGCGATGCAGGGCGATCGCGAAAAATGTATTGAAGCGGGTATGGATGATTATATTACTAAGCCTGTCCGTCGGGAAGAGTTGGCGATCGCTCTGAGTAAATGTCAACCTCTGAATCGGGATGAACCGACTGCGGTTGCTGAGTCCAAAAATGGCTCTATTGCTCGCAAATTCAACAGTGCGTCTGTGGCTGTATCTTCAAGTGTTCACAGGGAAAATGTTTCGCCCATTGATTTTCAGATTTTGCAGAATCTCAGCGAGCTTGATGATGATGATGACCCCAATTTTTTGGGGGATTTAATTAATATCTACTTGTCGGATGCACCCCAGCATTTGAAAACGATGAAAGAGGCTGTTATTCTGGGTGATGCTGACAGTTTGAAACTGGCTTCTCACACGCTGAAGTCCAGTAGCGCTAATTTGGGGGCGGTGTCTTTTTCTGAAGTTTGTAAGGAGTTGGAATCTATTAGCCGTGCGGCGGTTGAGTCGGGAGGAACCGAGACTTTTGATGTTGGAATAGCCCGCGATTGGCTGTTTGAAGCGGAAGTGGAGTGGGAAAAGGTGCGGGTGGCTTTTGAACGGGAGTTAGAGACTAGAAATTTGCGATCGTCAATTGAGTAATTGGTTAGTTGTTACGGGTTATTTGTTAAACGAATAACAAATAACCAATATAGCTATTTAACTTTCGCCTAAATACGCTTTACGAACTGTTTCATTTGACTGCAAATCGGTAGCAGTACCGGTGACTACAACTTGACCGGTTTGGATGACATAGCCGCGGTGAGCAACACTTAAAGCCATACGCGCGTTTTGTTCGACAAGTAAAATAGTTGTACCTTGGGCGTTAATATCGCGGACGATCGCAAAAATTTGACTGACTAACATCGGTGCGAGTCCCATACTCGGTTCGTCCAATAATAACAAACGGGGGCGCGACATCAAAGCGCGGGCGATCGCCAGCATTTGCTGTTCCCCCCCGCTGAGAGTTCCTCCTTTTTGACTAATTCTTTCTCGCAAACGCGGGAATAAATTTAAAGATTTTTCCATATCCGACTTGATACCCAGAGTATCGTTGCGGAGATAAGCACCCATTTCCAGGTTTTCTTGCACCGTCATGCGCGGGAAAATCAACCGCCCTTCGGGACTTTGAGAAATGCCCAAACGGACGATCGCCTCTGTAGACAGCGACTCCAAAGGCTTTCCCTCAAATAATATAGTGCCGCTGCGCGGGCGCAGCAGCCCTTGAATCGTGCGGAGAGTTGTAGTTTTCCCCGCCCCATTACTGCCGATTAATGTCACAACTTCTCCCTGCGACACTGTTAGCGATATTCCTTTGAGAGCGTGGATATTTCCGTAGTAGGTGTGAATGTCTTTGATTTCCAACATAATTGCTCTTTCTAGTTTGTTCTTTGTTATATTATCCCGACTAATTATAAATTTTTATTGCATTTATTTAAAATTAACCTTTTTTAGAGTAGGTAGTATTTTTACTTAAATCAACACCCAGCGAGCGATCGAATACCATGTATTTTGAGAAGTTGTGGAGACCAACTTTACAGAACTTTTAATCAAACAAATGATTTCTTCACGATAGCTTTACAAAAATCTCTAAGTAAAGAGATAGTATGAATACGTAAGGGAAACCAACCACTACAAATCACAAAAATAATCACACTTAAAATTCTGCAAATTTAAGGAGATTCACCATGAAATTAAATCACAGTACCAGAGCGATCCTCTTCGAGGGCTTCGCTAACGCATTTTTATTAGCAACTCCTTTAGTCACCAGCTTGACTGTAGGTATAGCGCCCAGCAGTGCTGCCACAATAGCAGGTTCTGTGGCAGAAGTAAGCATTAATAACTTCAGTCACAGACCCACAGACACAGGTACATCTACTAATACTAATACTGCTACGATAGCTAATAGCGGTGTTGTGATTAGCCAAGCGAACGCTGATGCAGTTTTTATATCTAACTGTCACGAATTGCTGGCAGCAAATCTCTCAAAGAGTGAAGTCGCAGGCAGTGGCAGTAGCTATTATGGTTTAGCCCAAAGTCAAGCAACAGTTATCGGCGACTTCGACATTGATGCCAAAGAAACTTTTTCCTTCAATTTCCAGACAGTTTTAAATCTTTTAACATCAGTTGACAACCGCCAATCCGAACGCGCCAGCGCGAGTGGAAGCCTATCTTTTTGGTTGATTGACACTATTGCTAACATTCTTTTGGACTCTTTTCAACTTGCCAGCAGTTTAGACTCTTCTGGGGGCGTTTCTTTGAGTGTGTCCGCCAGCAACAGCTTTAATCCCACAGCAATTAATTTTAATTTTCTAGCTGAAGGAAGTGCAGCAAAAAGCCTCCTGTATACTTCTGGGGTGTATTCGCGGACATTCGACAGCGCCACTAACTTAAGATTAGTAGAAGTTAAGAACAATATCGCAGAGGCAGAAGCAGAAGCAGTTCCCGAACCCAGCACCATATTAGGTACTGCAATATTTTTAGGCTTGTTTGTCAGGGGCAGAAAACTAAATAATAAATTGTCTGAAGCCAAATTAAAAGTTTAGAAAAACCCCCGAACATCAATCCGTAGGGTGCGCCGCGCAAGCACATTAATTATCTGTCGGCGCACAATACCCATTAAGTTTAAACAAAGAATGCAACTGTATACAAGCTTCAAACCCCGACAGTCATCAGTCATCCCCAATCTAAAATCTAAAATCTAAAATCTAAAATTGTATTACCCATTGGCATCTTCTTCTTTTCCCAAATATGCCTCAATCACGCGAGGATCGGCGCGAACTTCATCAGGAGTTCCTTCGGCAATTTTAGTGCCATATTCCATAACACTAACACGATCGCTAATTCCCATCACCACTTTCATATCGTGTTCAATCAGCAAAATACTCAAATCCAACTCATCGCGAATCCGGTAAATGAAGCGAGTTAAATCAGCCGTTTCATTCGGGTTCATCCCCGCAGTCGGTTCGTCCAAAAGCAGCACTTTCGGATCGGAAGCCAAAGCCCTCGCAATTTCCAATCTGCGTTGATCGCCGTAGGAAAGGTTTTTTGCCAACTCCGGCGCTTTCTTCACGCCTAAACCGACAAAATCTAGCATAGTCAGCGCTTTTATTTTAGCTTCCCGTTCTTCCGCCATCGCAGTCGGTGGACGGAGGATTGCACCCAACAAACCTGTTTTTAATCGGCAGTGTCTACCTACTAAAATATTATCCAGCACA
>Ga0335395_10003297_pt1 | contig 10028 bp, 6 predicted proteins | sample MAT02_FD_205744 | JGI IMG/M metagenome (GOLD analysis project Ga0335395, IMG submission 205744) | Freshwater microbial communities from Lake Fryxell liftoff mats and glacier meltwater in Antarctica - MAT-02 (spades assembly) (version 2) ...
CGGTCACGTAGTAGGTCCGGGTCCGGGTCTCGTGGAAGCCCGCCGGAGGCCGAAGGCCGGGGTGCTCGGCGATGATTAGCTCAAATTCGTCGGCACAAGGCTCTTTCACAGGCTTTACCTCCGTAAAATCAGAACGAATTACAATCCTTAAAAAACCATGTCAAGGACCAACCTTGACGCGAGATCGCAACCGAGGCAGACTCCGGCGAGACCATGTTCGAGAAGACCTGGGCCCCCAAGCCGATCCCCGAGACCTACGTGCTGACCGCCGCCGTCGAGGAGGTCGCGGGCGTCGACAAGAAGTCCTTGCTCGAGTGGGTCTCCAACGGCCTGCTCCCGCCGCCGCTCAGCACCCGCGGGCGAGGGATCGTCAGCAAGTGGCCGGTCATCAGCCTGGAGCTGGCGAAGTTCGTCCGCGAGTATCGCGAGAAGGGCTTCGCGCTCCTGGAGATCCGACCGATGCTCGTGCGAGCGTTCGGGCCGCGGATCCTGAAGGTCGTCAAGGAGCCGCGGCCGCTGCGTGGTAAGGCCAGGGTCGCGGCGGATGCCGCGGACGCCGCGGCGAAGACGGGGACCAGGAAGGTGGCCGCGAAGAAGACCGCCGTGAAGAAGGCCGTCGCTAAGAAGGCCAGCCGCGCCAGCTAAATCGGCGGGCGCGCCTCCTCATCCGCTCGTGGAGCGTGACAGGCTTCGCCGACGGCGCTCGCCCAGGTGGCCAGTCGGAGGTCGCCCAAGGCGCCACGGCCCGACTGTCGGTCCGCGCCGCTCCCTTCATCATCGGCACAGACGCGGAGGCCGAACGGCTCTGCAAACTCTGGGCGCAGTTTGCCGACGGCGAGATCCAGGGTCAGCGCCTAGTCCTTTCACTCGATGTGAAAGACTTCTTCCCGTCCGTGCGTGAAACGGCCGTACGGCGCCGACCGTGAGCCGGCGTCGACGGGACAGGCGGTAGAAGCCCCGATGCGTGTAGACTCGCCGAACATGAAAGGCACGCAACGACGGTCAGCCACGACCCTGGCCTTGTTCGCCCTCGTTGGGTGTATCGGCGGGAGCAAGATCCAGACGGTTCCAGTCGCTTTCGGAGACGCCCACGCCGTCGAGATCGACGGCATCACGCCATGCACTTCGGACAGCCGAGACCCGGGCGAGCTCGATCCCAACGTGCCGATCGTGGTCTTGGTCCACGGCTGCAACGATTCGGCCGGTCGCTTCACGACGCTCGCGGAGGTGTTCGAGGCCCACGATCAGCAGGCGATCTGCTTCACCTACGAATCGCGGGATACGATCGAGGTCGGCGCTCAGCGACTCGTACGCGCCCTGGCCGAGCTCGAGCGACGCGCCCCCGAGCAAGCGATCAGCGTGATCGCACACAGCCAGGGTGGACTCGTCGCGCGGCGGGCGCTCAGCGATGCGCTCGAGGGTGCCCCCACGCTCGGTGCCGAGTACTATCTCGTGACCATCTCTTCGCCGTTCGCGGGGATTCACGCCGCCCGCCACTGCAGCCTCCGCTGGCTGCACGGGTTGTCGCTGGGGATCACCGCGGCGATCTGCCGAGGCATCGCGGGCCGCAACTGGAGGGAGATCCACCACCAGGCCGAGCCAGTTCGAAACCCCGGACGGCTCGCTCTCGCGGTCACGACCTACGTCCAGATCCGGACCGACGAACGGGGTTCGTGTCGCGTCCGTCGTGAGAACGGCAGCTGCGCCGAGGACGACTTCGTGTTCAGCCTGGACGAGCAGCGCAACCCCAAGACCAAGGGCTCGAGCTTTCGCGAGGTCGAGGTCGAGGCCGGCCACGTTGCGATCGTCGGGCGGGAAGGCGTCGTCCCCGACCAACTCGTCGGCCTACTTCAGACCGCAGGCATCATGAATCCGACGCCGCCCGATCGACGCGACGAGATCACCGACCTGCTCCGTCGTCTCTATGGCCAGCCGCCACCGGTCGCTGAGGTGCTCACCGCTCGCGCGCCCGATCAACGGACTGACTAGCAGACCGCGGTGAAACCCCTCGCCCAGGGCTTCGCCATCGACATCACCCGCTGCCGAAAATGCGGCGGCCGCATGCCGCCGCCATGGCCGTGCCCTTCGTCATGAGGCTAAGCGCGGTTCGGGACCACGATGGCATAGACCGGCGGAGCGCCTCGCCAGCTAACGCGCGAGCCGACGGGCTCGCGCGCCCGCCTCGTCACTGCGGGATGACGTCGAGGTCGAGGCCGCCGGGGTACCAGTAGCTGCCGTAGTTGAGCACGCCGTAGACGCCGATGCCGACGCCGACGTCGCCGACGACGGTGTGGTTGCCGTTGTTGATGTTGGCGAGCTTGACGTGGGCGACCTGGTAGTTGGTGGCGCCGATCGGCTGCCAGCCGACGACGGGGATGGCGTCGACGGTGACGACGGCGTTCTTGGTCGAGAGGATATCGACGTAGTTGGCCTGCCAGTTGACGGGGGCGTGGAACAGGTAGCTCTTGCGCCACTGCAGCGGGTTGACGGCGAGCAGCATGCTGGGGTCGGAGGTGCCGAAGCCGCCGTCCTGACCGACCATGTACTGCGATACGAGGATCTTCTTGTCGGAGGTGACGACGAACTTGGCGGTCGTGCTCTTGAGCTCGACGAAGTCGCCGGCCTTGGCGAGCAGCTTGCCGACCGGCTGGTCGGGGTCGAAGACGAGGGTGGTGTTGTCCTCGCTGGCGATCACGCGGACCATTTGGCCCTTGTCGGCCTTGTCGTTGGGGACCTGCACGCTCGGGGCGACGACGTACTCCTTGGCGAGGGTCTCGATCGGGAACATCGACTCCTCGAGGTGGTCGCAGGCGGTGACGTTGAGCGGGACGTTGGTGCACTTGTGGCCGCCGAGCACCTGGACCGGCTTGTCGGCCGCGATGATCGTGCCGGTGAGGTCGCCGTTGGTGTTGCTGTAGACCTCGAGCACGTCGCCCTCGCCGAGCATGACGACGCCGGTGCCGTCCGCCGCGATCCCGCCGCCGGCCTTGACGAGCTTGCCGGTGGCGCTCGGCTTGATCGTCACCGTGGTGCCGTCCTCCTTGCCGACGACCGCGTAGAGGCCCGGGTAAGGCTGGCCCCCGAACATCCAGGTCGGCCAGGCGGCGACCAGGTAGTTGCCGGTCCAGGTGTTGGTCGGCAACAGCAGCGAGGCGTCGTTGGTGACCGTGACGGTCAGCGGGTTGTATTGATAGACGGTCACCGGGTTGGTGCTGCGCAGACGGTACGCGCCGTCGACCACGAGCGTGCTGGGCCCGAGGCCCGAGCTCAGCTCCGGTACCCAGGGGAGCGTGATCAACTGGACGCTGGCCGGCGCGACGGCGACCTGCGCGACCATGTTGGCGCCGCGCGTGACCGTGACCTTGGCGGTCTTGTCGGACGCGTTGGCGACCGCGACTGCGAAGGCGTACTGCGGCGCCTGATTGTAACCATCGAAGTTTTGCAGGACCGTCGGGTAATACTCGCAGCCGATGTAGCTCAGGCCCAGACCGGCGCAGGCGCCCGCGCAGGCGCCCGCGTCGCAGGTGAGGCCGAGCAGCGGGTCGCAGGTCTCGCCGGGGAGCTTGCCGTCGCCCTGGTCGTTGCATACGAGCACCTGGTCGCCCTCGCAGGAGGCCTCGCCGGGGATGCACAGCAGGCAGCCGACGCCGTCGACGCAGACCTCCGGGCACACCTCCTCGCTCTTGAAGCCGCCGAGGCCGTCGCACACCTTGGCGGTGTCGCCCTCGCAGAGGATCGTGTCCACAGGGCAGGGCGGCTCGCCGGTGGTATCCGTGGTGGTCGAGGCGCCAGTGGTCGTGCCCGCGGTGGTGGTATCGCCGCCGGTGGTCGCGGTGACCGCACCGGTGCTGTCGGTCGTGCCATCGCTGGTGGTCGCGGTGGTCGCGGTGGTGGTGGTGCCGGTCTCACCGACCGAGCCGGACATCGTCGAGGTCGGGCTGGTGGTCTCGGCGGCGGTGGTCGAGGTGGGGGTCTCGGTCGCGGAGCCCGGCCCGCTGGTGAGCGTGGTGACGGTGGTGGTGGCGGTGGTCGACGCGGCGGTCGAGTCGGTCGCGGAGCCGGCGTCGCCACAGGCCAGCAAGGGGAGCGCGGCGACAGCCAGGGCAGATACGGAGAGCCGACGGGTCAACAGCATGGCCCGCTATATCACGCTCTGGACGCGGGATCATGCGGACAATGCCGCGCGAAGATCGAGCGGCTCGCCGCGTCTTTCAGGCGAGCAGCCCGGGCACGACGCCGATGACCTCGCCGAGGTCCTGGTCGACGCCGACCGCCCGCATCGCCGTATTGAGGACATTGCCGGGGTGCATGTCGGTGGCGACGATGTGCTGGCCGCCGCGCAGGCCTCCGGCCCGTCCGGCGATCATGCAGGCCATGTTCTCGGTCGAGTGCGAGCTGTTGTCCTTGCCGGCCGGGTCATAGCCGTGGCCGCCCTCGTGCAGGAGCACCATCGCGCAGCTATCGAGCAGGCTGCCGGCGCCCTCGGGGGTGTCGCGGACCTTGGCGACCAGCGAGGCGAACAGGTCGACGTGCCAGGCGATGACCTTGCTGACCTCGGCGGTGCCGAGGCCCGAGTGCCCGAGCTCGTGCTGGTCGAAGGGGTGACCTGCGATCGGGTGGATGTTCATGTGCGACTGGGCCATCGTGTAGAGCAGCGCGACCGAGCGCGACAGGTCGCATACGAAGGCCATGTGGATCAAGTCGTGGAACACGCGGGCGCGCGTGACCTCGTCGCTGTAGCCGTTGTTGACGTCGAACATGTCGTCGCCGCCGAGGCTCGAGTTGTCGCCGCCGACCGCCGGGTCGGCGCCGGGGTCGGCGAGCATCATGCACTGGGGGGTCTGCTCGGGCGGCACGGCCTTGAGCTTGATCTCGAGGTCGCGGATCTCGTCGAGGTGTCGTTGCATGCGCAGGTTGTCGGCCTTGCCGAGCTGCGGGATCAACTTCTCGAAGTCGCTGCGCACGAGGTCGATGATGCTCTTGCGCTTGGCCAGCTCGTAGGCGGCCTTCTTGGCGTCACCCGGGTCGGGCGGGACAAAGCCCATGAACAGGCTGTCGAACGCGGCCTTCGGGCTGACCTGCCCGGGGTTGGCGATCGGGTTGCCCATGCCGTCGAGCTTGTACGACAAGATGTCGCGGCCGTAGGGCGCGCTGCCGCCGGAGAGGTACCAGGCGGCCTGCACTTGATATGTGAGCGACTTGAAATTGGTGGTTTGCCCGATCGCCTCGGCGACGATCTGATCGGCGGTCGGGCCATTGCCGCCGGGGTAGTCGTCGGGGCCCTTGTTGCGTACGCCGGTCAGCAGGGGGCCGAGCGCGCTGGTGTGGAACTGGACGTCCCAGCCGCCCGCGGGGATCCCCATGCCGGTGTTGTACGGGACCCGCAGGCCCGAGACGATCGAGATGTCATTCTTGATCCCGCCGTAGTTGCCGAGCGGCATGGTGGCGATCTTGAGGTCGTAGTCGGGGCCGACGATGTCGGGCGCGTAGTAGTTGTGCACCGGGTCGTTGTCGCCGCCGAGCGATTGACCGTTGAACGCGACCAGGAAGCGGCGCGGCAGCGGGTCGCCAGCGGCGAGCGCGTCGCCGTGACGATTGAGCATGATCTCGAGGGTGGGCAGGGCGATCGCCACGCCGCCGAGGCCGCGCAGGACCATGCGGCGCGACAGGGCGCGGGGTGTCTTGATGACCTTGGTAATCATGGCTCCTCCCTCCGGAACAAGAAGGCCTCGTCGGACACGAGCTGCAGCACGAGCTGGTCGAAGCGGTGGTCGTCGGCCTTGAAAGACGCGCGCAGGGCGTCGATGAGCGGCAAGTCGGCGTTCTGCTCGCGGTGGCCCATGGCCAGGCGATAGACCTGGGTGACGGCGCAGGCGTCAAGCACCTCGGCGGAGATCAGCATGTCGGAGAGCTCGGCGGGGCCGTTGAACATCGCGCCGTCGACGGCGCCGGCGCCGTCGATGAGGCACTCCGGCTCGTTGAGGTCGTTGCTGCGGAAGGCGCCGCGCTGGTCGTAGTTCTCGAGGCCGAAGCCGACCGGGTCCATGAGATTGTGACAGTCGGCGCAACCGGGCTCATCCCGGTGAGCGGCGTAGCGGTCGACCTTGCAGTTGCTGTTGGGGTCGCTCGGCGGGTCGTCGACGTTGACGCTCGGCGGCGGCGGCGGCACGATCTGGCACATCAGGCGGGTGCGGATCAGCTTGCCGCGCTGGGTCGGGCTGGTATCACCGAACTTGCCGGCGACCGACAGGAACGAACCCTGCGAGAGCAGGCCCTGGCGGCCGCTGGCGCCGTAGTCGACCCATACGTGCTCGGCCGAGCCGGGCGCGGGAAGGCCGTAGTTGGCGGCCAGCAGGTCGTTCATGTAGCTGCCGCCGGCGGTGAACAGGTCGTACCAGGAGGTCTTGTCGTCGAACAGGACCTGCTCGATGAGCAGGCGGGTCTCGGTGCGCATCGCCGAGGTGAGGTCGGCGGCGTGCGGCAGCGCGAAGTACCCGAGCCACATCGCGTGGAAGCGGTCGAAGCGGTCACGCGCGCGTGGGTCGGCGAGCATCTTCTCGGAGATGGCGCGCACGGCCGCCGGGGTGTCGAGGCCGCCGCTCTCGGCGAGGTCGAGCAGGGTGTCGTCCGGGGTGGTGCCCCAGAGAAAGTAGGACAGGCGGGTGGCGACCTCGAACTGGTTGAGGCGAAACACGCCGGGCTCGTCGGTGGCGGCGCCGAGCTCGACGCGGTACACGAACTCGGGGGCCTGCAGCATCGCGCGGATGACGACGCAGGCCCCCTCATCGAAGCTGCCGGTCAGGTCGGTGTAGGTCTTGGCGAGCGCGGCGTAGGCTTCGACCTCGGCGGGCGCCAGCGGGCGGCGCAGGGCCTTGCGACCGAAGCGGGCGATGAACGATCGCATGCAGGTCTCGTCCTGGGCGCCGCTGGGTGTACAGCCGAGCACCATGGCCTTGCGGGTCGGGTCGGTGATGGTGGCGAAGGCCACGTCGCGGGCGAGGGCCTCGAGCGCGTCAATTAAGGGCGTCGTTGCGATCTGCAGCGTGAAGTCGTTGTCGAAGGGCTCGTAGATGTCCTCGGGCAGCAGCTTCGAGCCGGGGCGCGAGGTCTCGCCGAGCAGGTCGCGGATCGTGTTGTCGTACTCGTCGCGGCTGAGGCGACGCACGCCCATGATGCCGACGCCGTCGGTCGGCGCCGGGCCGCCGTCGTCGCCAGTGGTCGGCGGGCCGTCCGTCGGGTCGCTGGCGGTGCCGGTGGCGGTGCCGGTGGCGGTGTCGTCCTCGGCGACCTTGTCGTTGCCGCAGGCCGATAAGCCCAGGCCCACCGCCGTCGCCAGCGCGAAGCGACATATCTGCGCGTGAAATGCTCCTGTCCGGCCCATATCGCCCTCCACTATGGTCACCGTATTCGCTTTATGGTCGCCCGCAAAGGGGCGGGTGCCCCCAGCGCGGCGATCGTGATGCGCGGCGGCGCGCGGGTCAGCGTATGCGCATTGTCTGGCTCTGCTTTTTAAAAATGCCGCAGGGGCCGGCGGTTACCCGCGGCCCCTGCGATGTAGTGATGATAATGATGATGACGTCGGCGCGTGCGCGCCGGGGGTCAAGCGCGGGGGCGACGGCGACGCAGACCGAGCAGGCCGAGCAGCGCGAGCGAGGACAGCAGGCCGCGGGTCGGCGACTGGGTGGTGGCGCAGCCGCAGCCGTCGTCGTCGAGCTGACTGGCGCTGTCGAAGGTGGTGGCGCTATCGGTGTCGCTGTTGCTGGTGACGTTGGTCGGGTCCGTGCTGGTGGTCGGGACGTAGGTGTCGGTGTCGGTGTCGCTGACGCCGGTCATGCTCACGCCGCTCCCGTCCGAGGTCGACGTATCGGTGTCCGACTCGCCGGTGGTGGTCGTGTCGGTGTCGGTGTCGGTGTCGGTCAGGCCGGTGGTGTCATCGGGGTTATCGACGCTCTCCGGCTCGGTGCAGCGCCGGTTGCCGGCGGCGTCGATGGCACAGATGCGGTAGACGAAGGGGTCGGCGACCTTCGGCATGTCGAATGTGACGCGCCACAGGTACTCGCCGTACCACTCACCGGGGGGCGAGATGTCGTCGGGCGGGGTGACGTCAGGGTCAGCCGGCTGGCTGTTCCACGACTCGACGAAGGGGCGGCCGTTCTGCTCGCCATCTTCGAGCTGGAAGTCGTGGAGCATCAGCGGCGACTTGTTGTCGTGGCAGCGCAGGTGGAGCGTGTGCGAAACGCCGAACTCGGCGTCGGCGGCGAGCTTTTGATAGTTCGGGAAGATCGGCGCGTAGGTGTCGGGCAGCAGCTCGGCGCTGCCGAGGAACACCTTCTTGTCGGAGGCGTTCTCGTTCTGCGCCATAGCGACGTCGAGCACGCGGTCGTTGTTGAGGTCGGCGAGGACCAGCGCGTAGGTGCCCGGAGTCGCCGCGGTGAAGGCGAAGGTGTTCTGCTTGAAGGTGCCGTTTTGGTTCTCCATCAAGCGGTCCGGGAAGGGCTTGCCGGGCTGGAGCGCGCCGGTGACGAGGTCCGGGCGGCCGTCGGAGTTGTAGTCGAGGAAGGCGCCCATGTGGTCGAAGCTGGCGGGGTTCTCGAGCTTGGGCCAGACGATGTCGGACTTGTCGAGGAAGGCGCCGTTGGTGTCGTTGATGAGGACGCGGTTGCGGCCGCCGGTGCCGTCGCGCAGGGTGACGAGGTCGAGGAAGCTGTCCCCGTTGAGGTCGATCGCCTCGACGTCGAAGGCGCCGAGGCCCTGCGGCACGTTGTTGAGGGTGACGTTGGTGAACTCGCCGTCGCCGTTGTTGGCGAACAGGTAGATGCTGTTCTTCGAGCACGAGAAGCAGGAGATGGCGATGTCGAGGTCGAAGTCGTTGTCGACGTCGACGAACTCGAGGTCCCAGGACCAGCGGAGCTTGTCGAGCGGCATGTTGCCGAGGGTCGCGTCCTCGAACATGCCGGTGCCGGGCTGATCGAAGCCGCCGGGCTCGCCGATCTGCTTCCACAGCAGGGTGGTGCCGCCCTCGGTGAACGCCGGGTCGCCGACCGGCGCCTCCGAGCCCCAGTTGGCGAGGATCATGTCGAGGTCGCCGTCGCCGTCGACGTCGCCGAGCTCGAGGTCGCCGATGCTGGCGTCGCCCTGCGGCAGGTTGGTGTCGCCCTCGGGGGTGAAGTTGCCGACGCCGTCGTTGATGAAGAGCTGGCTCGGCTCCTGCCAGGTGACGCCGAGCATGACGTCGTTGTCGCCGTCGCGGTCGATGTCCCGCGCCTTGATCGCGCGCCCGTTGAAGCTGGTCCCGATCCCGAACACCTGGCTGCTCACGTCGGTCATGCCGAGGCCGGCGTCGTTGAAGAACGCCTGCTGCGGCGAGTCCGAGCCGAGGTCACCCTTGTCGTAGCCGTCGCCGTTGGCGAACACGAGGTCGATCCAGCCGTCTCCGTTGAGGTCCGCGGCGTCCACCATGCTCGAGCCGAGCTTCGCGGACTCCGTGAAGAAATTCGCGTCCTCGACCCACGGCTCGGCGCCGGCGGTCAGGGGCAGAAGACAAAATAAGGACGCGGGGAGCGGGAGATAACGAAGGCAGCGCATTCAAATTGATTATCACGGCCCCCGCGGCGGGCGCGAACAATTTCCCGATGCAGTGACTCGTGACGGGACGCGACGCGCTCGTCACACGACGCGAACGTCCGAGCCCGGTCATGGGTCATGGGTGATGGGTCATGGGCCATGGGCCATGGGTCATGGGTCATGGGTCATGGGCCATGGGCCATGGGTCATGGGTCATGGGTGATGGGTCATGGGTCATGGGCCATGGCCCACCGGTCCGCTAGCCGGCGCCCCGGGGGCCATGGTGCTCATGGCCATGGCCATGCTCATGAGCATGGTTGTGGTCATGGGCGTGAGCATGGGTGGTCAGGTCGGTGGGTCGCCACAGGCGGCGCAGGAACTGCTGCGGGGTCTGGCGGACCAGGCTCGCCAGCAACAGCGCGGCGAGGGTGAACAGGGCGATGTCCTCGGCGGCGGTGGGCAGC
>Ga0335395_10003299_pt1 | contig 10027 bp, 7 predicted proteins | sample MAT02_FD_205744 | JGI IMG/M metagenome (GOLD analysis project Ga0335395, IMG submission 205744) | Freshwater microbial communities from Lake Fryxell liftoff mats and glacier meltwater in Antarctica - MAT-02 (spades assembly) (version 2) ...
GATTTTCGCCGACTATTTCTATGCCGCTAAATCTTTGGGGGCGGCCTTCGAGCCAGCGGGGAAGTGGCAATTCTTCGTGGGCGGTTTCTTGGAATTTCGCGGCGAAATCGAAGTAGAACGATCGCCCGTCGGCTATTTCAAAAATGCCTTTGGCTCTGTGAACCTTGCCGTAGGCTCCTTGGGTCATTTCTTCATACCAAAATAGATCGAGGCTGGCTGGATCGAGGACTTGGCCACTGGCGGGGCTGCGCCAAATCGATAGTTTTTCTGGTTCGCCGCTGACGGCTATTCCTTCGACAATTACATCGCCCCACTCATGCCATTCGCTGTCTTTGATCTCTGGGGGGACGACGGCGATCCGGCGGCTGGGGAAGCTTTGGAGCAGGTTTTCTACTGTTGTCAGTTGCAGGTAAAATCCCAGTTCGATGTAGGCTGAAACGCCGTTTTCTAGGTGTTTCGCCAGTAGGGACTCTTCGCCGTCTGTCAGGGTTTTGATTTGGGGGAATTCGGCGGCGATGCAGGTTTGGTCGATCGGCACATTACCGCTTCCGGGGCAGAAATACAGCACGGGTGCTGTCTCGGCTGCTAGCTGCTGTCGAATCCAGGTTGTTTTGCCGCTTCCGGGCGGGCCCGCTACGGCGGTGATGGTATGTTGACTCATAAATATAATGATAATCGTTATCGTAAAAGTTGGCTCTTATATATTTAGATTTAAGGTTTTGAACGGGCATCCTGCCCGCTCCACTCTTCGTGGCTCTGCCTCTGGAACCAGTTACCGTGCAAGTTAGATCCGCGACAACTTAGCGTTTCGAGGCCGCCCAAGTCTTAGTGCCAACGTTTGTGACTAGCATCACAAACTTTTATGCGCCCAATCACTGTAATATAAGTTAACATTAATTTATATTAATTTACATTAAGCAACAAAACAAGGAAAAATACATGACTTCACGTAACATGATGGTAGATGACCAAGGCCTCCTCAACAACTTCGCGATCGAACCCACGATGTATGTAGACGCCAACGTCAGCACCGGTTTCACAAAATACGCTGAGAAAGTTAACGGACGTTTTGCGATGATCGGATTTGTTTCTTTGCTGGCGGTCGAAGTTTTGACTGGACAAAGCTTGATCGCCTTCATCAAAGATATTTTAGGCTAGGGCGATTTATCAGCTTGAGATTTCACTCAGAAATAGGACAACTTTTTACCTACAGTCTAGCCGCTGTTGCCGTAACAATTGCTTTATGAGTGTATCTTTTAAAACTGTTTTAAATACAACAAATTATCAAACTAAAGTCTCAGCAATTGTTGAGGCTTTATTTGTTACTTTTACATCCCTTAAATCCGTTACATTTTGTACACTGCTCGTTGCCGAACATCCTTGTGCTATATCAGCTCAAACAGCTTTGCTTGCCAAAAAAGCTCTCATGTACCGATTCACTAACTGCGGCTGTTCCTGCTGCACCCAGTGGCTGCAATTAGGAATGTAATGAATCTGAAAATCCCGCACATAATCTTCAGTCCCGTAAGTTAACTCTTTGCCGAGGGCGGCATCATTTTCTCCCCAAATCATCAGCGTCGGAACTTCCAGCACCCTCCAATTATGGCGATCGAGAAATCCGCGAGCAATATTGCGGTAATAATTGATAGTAGCAGTCAGAGCGCCCCGTTTGGCAGCCGCATCTTTGTAAGCTTCGATATCTGAGGGGCTAAAGGTGCTTTTGTTAACTGCCATACCTTCCAAAGCAGCCGAAATTGCCTGATAGTCGCCCAACTGAATTAACAACTCCGGCAAAACTGGCAACTGAAACAAAAAGATGTACCAACTTTTCAGCAATTGTTGGAGAGTGCGTAGCCCTTCAGCAAACTTTGCCGGATGTGGTAGATTCATCACAATTAATTTATCCACCATTTGGGGATAAGCATAAGCAAAATTCCAGGCGATCGCGCCTCCCCAGTCGTGGCCAACTAAGACGCAACTTTCGTATCCCAAACCCTGAATAATGCCCTTGACATCTTGCACAAACTCTGACATCACGTAAGTAGATTGATCGTGAGGTTTGTCGCTGTCGTTGTAACCCCTGAGATCTACAGCGACGACTTTATAATCAGATGCAAATTCTGGGATTTGATGTCGCCAAGAATACCAAAATTCAGGAAATCCGTGCAGCATCAGCATCAGCGGCCCAGAACCTTGAGTGACACAGTGCAGTTTGATGCCGTTCGTAGGGATAAATTCGTGTTTCCAAGCAGCTTCTAGCACAGACATATTTGATGCTTCCTCTAGCTTTCGAGAAATTCTAGCAGTTGCTCTCTTTAAGAGGAACCAACTTTAGGCATATCTAGCAATTCTCCCAGCACTTGTAAACTCTTTCTTTTCTCTTCATTTGTGGAACAGGCGTCCCGCCGGTGGTTCTTCGCGCAAAAAAAGCCGTAGCACGGGCGAGGGCCGCGATCGCCCGTTTCCCAAAAAGATTGCTATCTCTGTCAAAATAATAGTATAATGTTGCTGGCATCCAGACAACTGTTAAGCCAAAAAATACTCATTTTTGAGCGCGCTAAAATCCCGAAGCGCAACAATTTGAGGTGTTGTGATGGTGCCAGTTCAATAATTAAGATCGGGCGAGTGTACTAGGAATTAAAGGAGTTAATACTATGTCGGGCGATCGGCTGCAAAACATTGTTAACCGCTTGACAGATCGTCTAAAGCGCGACGTATTAGTTGAAAAATCCCTCTACGACATTCGAGAAATTTTGCAGAGCGATCGCGCGGTGCTTTATCATTTTTACAAGCAGTGGCAAGGTCGAGTGACTTGCGAGATGTTGAGTGCGATCGAACTCTCAATCTTGGGTTCAACGGGGCCAGATGAGTGTTTTAACGGCGACTACGCTGCTTTGTACGAAGCCGGCAGAGTTAGATCAATTACAGATATTGAAGTAGAACCAATTCACCAATGCCACCGAGATTTTCTGCGTAGCCTGAAAGTTCGTGCCAATTTAGTTGTGCCAATTTTAACGAACAAAGGACTGTGGGGGCTGTTAATTGCTCATCAGTGCAGCGGGCCCCGCACTTGGTCGCGATCGGACATTGAATTCATGCAGCAACAAGCACAAAATATGGCAATGTCTCCCACAATTCAAGATAGTTAACTAATTAAAATTGACAATGACTGCTGTAGATGATAGCCTAGCATTAAAAATTCATAGGTTATATTTACCATGTCACTTTTGAATGTTCAAGTTTTAAACAAAGCATTGCCTACCTTTATCTTAGGGTTATTCCTTAGCAGTTATACCACCACCATTGACTCAAAATTAAGCAGCAATCAATTAACTGAACCTATACTCATAACCTCAACAGAAATTATAGCTGATAACAGCAGCGAACAAGCAGCAATCAAATTATTAATTCAACAGCAATTTAAAGCTTTGAATGAAAGAAATCCTGAAGCCTATATGGCGACATTAGATCCAAAATCTCCTGGTTTTCAACTAACAAAAAGTACAATTTCAGAAGTCTTCAAAAGACTTTTAAAGTACGAGCCAACAAAAATTGAAATCTTGGGAATTTCAGAAAACGAAGCCAAAGTAAGAATTGAACAAACAACCACAAAGATTGAGGGGCCACCTTTCAGAGATAATAAAATGGTAATATTACATACGTTGCGCCAATCAAATGGAGAATGGAAATTTTTTAGTTCGGAAGTGGAAAAAATTCAGTATTTGAATTAGGCTAACTTAATACCATGAGAGCAAAAATCGTCCTACACAATAATTTTGGGGCTTGCTTTCTCCACTCATTTGTAAGGTGCGTCGCCAGGAGATTTGCGATTGAATGCCAGAGATTAAAAATGGCTACACACCCTACGATCTACGATCTAATTGCTATACTACTCCCTATAGGACTAAAGTCCTCACTACGAACCAGTTAACTAACAGCTACAGCACTCCCCAAAGGATGCTGCTGCAAAACCGCTTGCAAATACTTCCCAGTATAAGACCTCTGATTTGCCGCCACATCCTCCGGCGTCCCCGCCACAATAATTTCGCCGCCCTTATCTCCCCCTTCCGGCCCCAAATCGATCGCCCAATCGCAGCACCGAATCACATCCAAATTGTGTTCGATTACCAAAATTGAATTACCCTTATCCACCAATCTTTGCAGCACATTTAACAAATGGTGAACATCATAAAACGACAAGCCAGTCGTCGGTTCATCAATCAGATAAAGCGTCTTCCCAGTAGCGCGGCGCGACAGTTCCGTAGCCAGCTTCACCCGCTGTGCTTCGCCTCCAGAAAGAGTCGGCGCAGGCTGTCCCAACTGAATGTAACCCAAACCCACATCCACTAAAGTTTGCAGTCTGACACCCGCCCGGGGAATATTTTTAAACATTTCCAAAGCTTCCTCAACAGTCATGTTTAAAACATCAGAAATCGACTTGCCTTTGTACTTAACTTGCAGCGTTTCCCGGTTGTACCGTGCACCCTTGCAAACCTCACACTGCACGTAAACATCGGGCAGAAAATTCATCGAAATCACGTTCACGCCTTGGCCGCCGCAAGCTTCGCACCTTCCCCCTTTGACGTTAAAAGAAAACTGCCCTGCTTTGTAACCTCTGGCCTTCGCTTCAATGCTTTCGGCAAACAAATCCCGAATCACGTCAAAGACTCCCGTGTAAGTAGCGGGATTAGAACGCGGTGTGCGGCCGATGGGAGATTGATCGATCACAATTACCTTGTCAACTACATCCTGAAGAGAGCGTTCACCCTTTGTTTTGAGGGCGTCCATATCGGGTGGTAAAGGCACTTTTTTGGTGATATAGTGTTGCAGTGACGGGTACAGCAATTCATTGATTAAAGTTGATTTTCCCGAACCGGAAACGCCCGTCACGCAGACGAGTTTTCCCAGGGGAATTTCCACATCGATATTTTTTAAATTGTTGCGCGTCGCATTTATGATTGAGAGAGCTTTGCCGTTGCCTTTTCTCCTTTCATTAGGCGTTTCAATTACTCGCTTTCCCGACAAATAAGCCCCGGTCAAAGATTCCTCAGCCGCCAGCAAATTTTCTAAACTTCCTTCAGAGATAATTTTGCCGCCGTGCACGCCAGCACCGGGCCCGATATCCACAATATGGTCGGCCGCTCGCATGGTTTCTTCATCGTGTTCTACGACAATCAAAGTATTGCCTAAATCGCGCAATTTTGTTAAGGTTTGCAGCAGGCGAAAATTGTCTCTTTGGTGCAGTCCGATGCTGGGTTCGTCCAAAACGTAGAGAACACCCGTCAAACCAGAACCGATTTGAGTGGCGAGGCGAATTCGCTGGGCTTCTCCGCCAGAAAGTGTCATTGCTGCGCGGTCTAATGTCAGGTAATCTAACCCGACATCGAGCAAAAATTGCAGCCTTGCTTTGATTTCTCTAAGGGCTAAATCGGATATTTGGAATTGTCGATCGCTCAATCCCAAATTATCCATTCTCTCCCGACATTCGCGAATCGAAATGCTCGTCAAATCCACAATTCCGTACTGTCCCAACCGCACCGCCAGCGCCTCTGGTTTCAACCGTTTGCCGTGACAAACCTCGCAAGAGCGATCGACCCGATACTGTTCCAACTTCTGCTTGATCAGATCGGAACCAGTATCGTCGTACTGGCGCTGCAACATGGAAATTACGCCATTAAAATCTCTCCTCAAATCGGTGGTGCCGTCGCGCTTTTTACTTTCTGCGGTGCGCTTTTGCTCATTGCCGTACAAAATAACCCGCTGGTGTTCGGGCCTCAAGCGGAACCAAGGAGTGTCGATATCAAACCCACAAGTATCAGCAATACTGCAAAGCAAAGAGAGATAATAGGAATTATCTTTGTCTGACCAAGGCGCGATCGCACAGTAAAGAGGCGCTTTGTCGTCGGGAATCACCAACTCCGGCGCAAAAGTCCGCAAACTCCCCAAACCGTGGCAATTTGGGCACGCACCGTAGGGTGAATTAAACGAAAATAACCGGGGCGAAAGTTCTTCCATTACCGCGCCGTGTTCGGGACAAGCAAAATTTTCGGAAAATACGATCGGCGGATTTGGTTCCGAATTTTCGTCCGTCGGTAACTCTTCAACGATCGCAATTCCTTCAGAATGCCGCAAACAAGTAGCCAGAGAATCCACTAAACGTTCTTCTAAACCGGGTTTTTTAATTAGCCGATCGACAACTATCTCGATATTGTGCGTATGATTTTTATCTAATTCGATATTTTCCGAAAGTTCTAAAATTTCTCCGTTAACTTTGACTCGAATAAATCCTTCGGAAGCTAAACTAGACAGTAATTTGCGGTGAGTGCCTTTTTTTCCGCGCACCACGGGCGCCAGAAGGTGAAAGCGAGTGCCGTCGGGAAGTGCCATGACTCGATCGCACATTTCATCAATTGTCTGCGGCGCAATGCAGCGATCGCAAATCGGACAGTGCGGTTCGCCGGCTCTGCCATAGAGTAATCTGAGATAATCGTAAATTTCTGTAACAGTGCCAACAGTCGATCGCGGGTTATGAGAAGTTGACTTTTGGTCGATCGAAATAGCCGGACTCAAGCCCTCGATCGCGTCCACATCCGGTTTGTCCAACTGTCCCAAAAACTGGCGCGCGTAAGCGCTGAGAGACTCCACGTAGCGGCGCTGTCCCTCGGCAAAAATTGTATCGAAAGCCAAGGAAGACTTACCAGAACCCGAGACGCCAGTAAAAACGATCAGTCGATCGCGCGGCAGTTCCAGATCGATATTTTTCAGGTTGTGCTGTCTCGCACCGCGAACCCGAATCGTATTTTGGTTGTTAGAGTGAGAATTCGTCACATTATGCCCGTTGCGGGATGCACTTGGCTGGCTGTTTGAGGTTTCGGCGCGTTGGGACATGAGAGTAGTGCAAAACAGTGCTTAACCATCTTAGCGCTGCCTTTGGAATTGCTGGCATCCAAACTCAAGAATATCAAAGAATTGTCAAATAGGTTTCCGTCGGCCCGTCGGGCAAAACCTTCAAACTTTGATGCTTCAAATCCACTTCAATTCCCAGCGCTTCCATCGGAATTACGCCTAAAAGCGGAGTTTTACCCTCTGGCAATTCCAGACACTCAAACGTGCCTTCGCGCCCGCACAGAGAAATCGAGGCATCTCTAAAAATCCGAGCCTCACTAATACCAGTGGCAGTCTCAACAACCACTTGCTTAAGGATTCTCAAACCTAGTCTAGCAATGACATCTTTCGGCAAACACAAAGTTGTCGCGCCCGTATCCACTAAAACATTTTCTAGAATGACAGACCTGATTTGCTCTACCGGAATCATGCCTCGTTCGGCATCAGCTTGATCTATCAGATTTTGAATCGCTAGCGTTGTTGTAACTTTTTCCATGAGGCTTTCGGTAGTTGACTGCATAATTTTCATCCGAAAGATTGCTACCTTAATTTTAGCATACAATGCTGAATTTAAGCCAGCCAAGAAATAGATAAAATCTAGATATAGCGTATTCTATTAAAGCATTTTTGGAGTGCGAACTTCCCGATAGCAAAGCTATCTTTATTTTTAAACAACTTTTATGTCCGATCGTTCGAGCGCTCAAACCGACATTTTTCGGGTAAAATTGAGTCTAATCCTTTAATTGCTGAGGTCTAGTGTGATGCCAATTCCCAAACTTAGTGAAACAATCATCAAGAATAACAGTTCTGAGCGATCGCTCAACCGAGCCGAAGATTACTATTTAGGTGGCAATGTTACTAACGCAGTCCTCCGTGACAATATGGTGCAAGCAACAGTATACGGTTCTCAATCTCAAGCCTACAGTGTTAGCCTGCCGTTCGATCGTGCGGGATTAACATCTGGAGTATTCTGCACTTGTCCTTACGATGGCGATGGATGGTGCAAACACATTATCGCTACGCTGTTTTTGTGTCTGCGAGAACCAGAAAGAATTGAACATGGCGAGAAGCTGGAAGACTTGCTCTCTCGCCTCAACGACGCCCAAATCTATGAGTTAGTAGAGCATTTGGTCAACAGGGAACCGTCGCTGATAAGTGCGATCGAACTATACGTTAATTCAAACGCTGTGTCTGCGCCGACAAACCAACTGACGAAAATACATCGCCGAAGTGCGATCGATCCTGCTCCCTTTCGGCGACAAGTACGAGATATTTTCCGAGAAGCTGAGAATTATTCCGAGTATGAATATGATGAAGAAGACCCGATTACAGAAGAAATTTTAGAACTGATTCAGCAAGCCCAGGAATTCAGCGAACATGGAGACGGCAAAAACGCTTTAGTAATTTTAGAAGCCATCACCGCAGGTTGCGTTGAAGATTGGGATGACGTAGAAGAATATGTTTATGACGGTTCTAGAATAACTAATGCTTTAGATGAAGCCTGGACAGAAGCCATTTTGACGGCTGAGCTAACTGCTGAAGAAGAAATAGATTTCCAGGTGATGTTAGAAGGTTGGAACGATGAATGGGATTGTGATTTCAGTATGAGCTTGGAAGCTTTACGCCAAGGTTGGGACTATCCGCCACTCCAGCAGATACTGGAAGGAAACCTTACTGGATCGGGAATCTGGGATGTTGACGCACCAGATTATGCTCATGACTTAACCTTGACTAGATTGCAAATTCTCGATCGCCAGAATCGCGACAAAGAATACTTATACCTAGCCAAAGCAGAAGGCTGTATTCAACAATATCTGACAATGTTAGCTCGTCTGGGGAGAATAGAAGAAGCTGTGAAAGCTGCGGAAACCGAGATGACATCAGTCGAAGAGGCTTTTGCTCTAGTACAAATTTTACAAGAAGACGGATACTCAGAAGAAGCTCTAAAAATTTGTCAAGTTGGGTTAGATTTACCAGGCAATTCTACCTACAAACTGGCAGTTTCTATGAGTGAATTAGCCGATGAATTGGGAGAAAAAGAAATTGCTTTAAACGCAAAAATCAGGATTTTTGAAATCGAACCTTCCTTGACAGATTATCTGTTAATACAGAAGTTATCAGGAGATAGTTGGTTAACTTTGAAATCTGATTTATTGGCAAACTTCACAAGTGAGGAAGATGACATTGATACTGAAGCGAAGGTTGATATTTTTCTGCATGAGGGGCTGATTGAAGAGGCGATCGCCATTGTTGACACATCCTACGAGTCAGAACTGGTTCACCGAGTCATGACGGCGGCAATTTCCCATAGCCCCGATTGGGTAATCGTCAATGCTTGTGAGCGCGCTGAATCAATTCTAAATGCAATGAAATCAGCCCAGTACGATAGTGCGATTAAGTGGCTGGAAAAAGCCCGTGCTGCTTATATAGAAGCTGGGCGAAATGCTGAGTGGTCTGCCTATCGTGCTGAACTTATGGAAGTACATGGTCGGAAGCGGAAATTCATGGGTTTGTTCAAAAACTCATATTTAAATTGAGTCTTAATTTTACCGTAAATCGGAACAAGTAAAAGCAGCAAAATAATATCAATTCTTGCTGCGCCGGAATGATATAATTTCAAGTTTTGTAGGGGCGGGTTCACCATGATATTTGCAAATATCGACACATTATATAAACCCGCCCCGCCCCTACGATAATTCCGTAGTTACCGGATTTGATATCACCATACAAATAATCTGCGTTTATCTGTGTTTGTCTGCCTCGCATCTGCGGTTTACCTATCAATATTATTTTGCCACAGCACTCGGTGCAACCATATTCCAATTCACCCGCGAAACACCGTACCAAATAAAATTATCCAAAAGTCCGTAAGCATCCCCGCAATTGTAACCTTTAGCATCAACACACTTTTTATCCGCCCTTTGATTCACCGCCACAAAAATATCAACTCCATCCGGCAACACACCCGCATACATTTTCAAATTAGCAAAATCATCAACGATGTGACCTTGAGCATCCACAGGTGGCAATTTCCACTCCTTCGGATTATTCTTTCCCCCTAACTGAATTGCCCAAGCATGAGTACCATCAAGCGCTCCGTTGTGAGCAGTATATCGATTCCAAACATTATTGCGCTTTTCCC
>Ga0335395_10003300_pt1 | contig 10027 bp, 9 predicted proteins | sample MAT02_FD_205744 | JGI IMG/M metagenome (GOLD analysis project Ga0335395, IMG submission 205744) | Freshwater microbial communities from Lake Fryxell liftoff mats and glacier meltwater in Antarctica - MAT-02 (spades assembly) (version 2) ...
TTTGGTGCCGCGCGTACGAGCTTCTTCCCGAGCCTCGCGGCGACGCTCAACCACAACGTCACGGTCGACTGGTACTACGTCGACGCCCTCGAGCGGGCGCTACGCGGTGAGCCGGTCAACCCGGCGGCCCGCGAATTCTTCGCGCCCGAGCAGCCGTTCGCGGAGTGTGGGCCGCTGCTCGCCGCGCAGCACGCCGTCGACCGCCGCCTGGTCGCCACATGTCGCGACCTCGACGACGCCCGGCTCGCGCTGCCGGTGGCGATCCTTCGCCGCACGGGCGTGCAGTACGAGCCCGTCACCCGGCTCCTGGCCCACCTCTTCCAGCATCAGATCCACCACCGCGGCCAGGCCCACGCGATGCTCGCGGGCACCGCCGTGCCGCCGCCGCCGCTCGACGAATTCTTCTGCGCCAACGAGGCCGAGCAGCGCGCCGCCGAGCTCGCGGAGCTCGGCCTGTCCGAGGCAGAGATCTGGGCGGCGTAGTCGGCGATTCAGAACCCGCAGCAGCCCGCCGCTTTCGCGGGCAGGTCGCCGGGGTCCGTGCACACGTCGTCGGCCTCGCAGGTGCCGACCTTCTTGCCGTCCTCGAGGCAGGTGCAGGTGTCGGCGTCGCACTGGACCTCCCGGAACGGCTGATCCGGGCAGTCGACCGAGTACGAGCACTCGGTGCCGTCCGGGTTGCCACCGCCGCTGGCCGTACACACCTCATCTGCGCACGCGTTCTCCACCGCGTCCAGCTCGGGGGCGCAGGGGCCCGGCTCATCTTTGTCGATGAACGCCGCGAATTCCTCGCAGGTCATGTCGAGCATGCAGGCGAGCATCTCCTTCGTCGCGTCGGCGCACAGCGGCTCGCCGCCGCCGAGCTCCCCGACGCAGTCGGCGACGCAGCCGTCGGGGTCGCTCTCGCGGTTACACGCGGCGTTCTTGCCACACCAGGTGGCGCACAGTTGCATGATGTCGGGGTCGCCGTCGGTGGTGTCGCTCGTCTCTGTGGCGCTCGTGGTGGTGGTTGTGGTGGTGGTCGCGGAGCCGCCGTCCTCGGTGGTCGGGTTCGAGGTGCCGGAGCCGTCGTCGCCGGTGGTCGTCGGGGACGAGCTCATCCCGATCGTGGAGTCGGTGTCGCTCGCGGTGGTCGTGGCGGCGCCGGTGCTGGCGCCGGTGCTCTCGCTTTCACTTTCGTTCTTGTCGCCGCCGCAGGCGCCGAGGAGGAGGGAGCTCAAGGTCAGGACGATGGAGGGTCGCTGCATAAGTTCGGTGACGATAGCCCAGACCGGCGCCGTGTCGGCGCTCGCGGCGACTCGCCCCGTGCGTGTCGCAGAACGTCGTCAGCAAGCGATGATGCTGACGTGGTCGTGCCGTGCGGTCGCCAGCGTCGCTATGGTTTTTGTCCCGCGAAGGGGCATCGAGCGTTCAGTAGGCGAGTGACGCGCCGGTCGCGAGCGAACGAGCCGCGCAAAAAGGGCGCTGGTACCCGCAACAGGCGTCCGATATGCTCGCCGCGGTCTTAACCACCCATGGCCGATGTCATCAATCTGAGTCGCTTTCGCAAGGCCAAGGCGCGCGCCGAAAAGGCGCGACTGGCAGAAGAGCAGCGCGTCCGCCACGGGCGCAGCAAGATCGAGAAGCAGGCCGTGGCCAGCGAGCAGCACCGCATGGCGGACGTGCTCGACGGCAAATGGCTGGTCCGCGACAAGGAACCCGAACCGGTCTAAACGGACCGGCCGGGACACCCCCGCGGGCTGGCGTGAGCCGGGCAGGGGTCGTCAGACGGCCCCCCGCTCTGGCGTCGTCGGGGCCCGCGGGTCATAAACTGCGCGCCCGCATGCCGGACCCTCGCCGCCGACTCGCCGTGCTTCACCGTCAACTGCGGGCCTGTCACGCGTGCCCGTCGATGCACGGCCCGTCGGTGCACGGTCCGGCGATCGCGGCCGAGGTGCTGCTCGTCGGTCAGGCACCCGGGCCGCACGAGGGAGCGATCGGTCGGCCGTTCGCGTGGACGGCGGGGCGCACTCTGTTTCGCTGGTTCGAGGCGGCGACCGGCGTCGACGAGGCCAACTTTCGCGGCGGCGTGTACATGAGCGCGGTGGCCCGCTGCTTCCCCGGCAAGGCGCCCGGTGGCGGCGATCGTCGCCCCGACCGCGAGGAGATCGCCCGCTGCCAGCCCTTCCTCGCCCGCGAGACTCAGATCCTTCGGCCCAAGTTGGTCCTCCCGGTCGGTGGCCTGGCGATCGAGCAGGTGCTCGGGCACAAAGGTCCGCTCGTCGAGGTCATCGGTGTGCAGCGACGCGTGCGCTACCACGGAGTCGACTGCGACGTCATCTGCCTGCCGCACCCGAGCGGCGTGTCGACATGGCACCGCGTCGAGCCGGGCGTGCGCCTGCTGGGACAGGCGCTGGCACTCATCGCGGCGCACCCGACCTTCGTGCAACTGCGGGCCGGCGCTGCGATCGCCGCGTCGACGCTCGATGCATCCGCGTAGCGGTCCTTGCGCATGCACGCCATGCCGATGCAGGCGGCTCGCTCGCAATACCCGGCACGCGCACGCGCACAACTCCGGATCGCGGCGATGACGTGGCGGGCCCGGCCGCCCGAAACGAAGTCGCGAGGGTCGCATTGCCGCGCCTGCAACTCGCTACCAGACTCAGCGCCATGTCCGGCCACAACTCGAGATCGCGGGGAACGCCATGACCGAATGCGGCCAGATCGATCGCGAGGACAGCTCGCGTGACGAACAACCGTCGGCCATGACCGCGGGGTCTGTCGCGCCTGTCGTGACCATGGAGGCGCCCACGCCGGGCCTGTTCCTCCGCCCCGACCCCGCACACCCCGAACGACTGCTGCCCGGCGACGGCGGCGAGCCGCTCGCCGCCGACCTGACCGTCTCGGCGATGCACGGCGCGTTTCGGGCCTTCGTGCTCGACCCGCACTACACCTGCGTCGGGGCCAAGAGCGCGGTCAACAGCGGTAGCTATCGCATCGGCGTCTACTCCGAGCTCGGCTCGCCCGCGGCCACCGCCGGCCTCGCGCGGGACCTCGCCGCGTTCACCCGCCAGGTCGACGACATCGACGCCGCCTTCGCGACCTTCGTCGCCGTGTTCGAGCGCCCACAAGACACCGACGAGGACAGCTTCGAGCGCGCCCTCTGGGCCCAGCTCCAGCACCTCCACGACGCCGACCCCGCCGCGTGGGACCAGGCGGTCAGCAGCGACCCGGAGGACCCGCACTTCTCGTTTAGCTTCGCCGGCACCGCCTTCTTCATCGTCGGCCTGCACCCGGGCAGCGCCCGTCTGAGCCGCAAGTTCCCGTGGCCCGCGCTGGTGTTCAACCCGCATTCGCAGTTCGAGCGGCTGCGCGAGCAGGGCAAGTACTCGCGCATGCAGGAGGTCATCCGCACCAAGGAGCGGGCGCTGCAGGGTGACATCAACCCGGTGCTCGACGACTTCGGCGGCGACAGCGAGGCGAAGCAATACAGCGGCCGCCTGGTCGAGCCCGACTGGCACCCCCCGTTCTGCCCGCACGCGGCCGGCGCGCCCGCGGAGCCGCCCACGACCGTGGCGTCATCGCCACCGTCATCTTCACCATCGTCATCATCATCCACGCTGTCACTCTCGGGCGAGCGCCCGAGGCCCGGCCAGCGCTACCGGATCCCGCCGCACAGCGGCGTCGCGTTCCTGCTCGATGCCGGTCAGACCCTAAGGGTGATCGACCCGACCGGCCGGCAGGTGGCCGACCTCTACAGCGTCGGGCGCGAGGACTTCCGCGAGATGCTCAGCTCGGGTCGCAGCATCGACTACGCGGATACCCTGTATCTCAGCACCGGGCACGTGCTGTATAGCAATCGCGAGCGCCCGATGTGGACGATCGGCCGCGACGACGTCGGCCGCCACGACCTCGTGCTGACCCCGTGCAGCCCGGAGATGTATCGCAGGCTGCGCGGCGACGACGGCACCCACCCGAGCTGCTACGAGAACCTGCGCGTGCCGATGGCGGCGTTCGGCGTCGAGCCTGACCAGATCGGCTCGACGTTTAACATCTTCATGGACGTGCGCTTCGACGGGACCACCGGCAAGATGACGATCGCGCCGCCGGCCAGCCGCGCGGGGGATGTCATCGAGCTGCGCGCCGAGCAGGACATGGTCGTCGGCCTGACCGCGTGCTCGAGCGAGGTCACCAACGACGGCACCCTCAAGCCGATCGACTTCGAGGTCGTCGACCCCTGAGCGTCACTCGACGCCGTACATGGTCCGCCACACCGGCAGGAACAGGTAGGCGTCCTGGGGGTCCTTGGGCGACGCGCCGCCGGCCTGCGTCGAGCCGTGGCCGTCGCCGGTCGGGGCCGAGGTCACCAGGCGATGCGAGCCGTCGTAGGGCGGCGCGGCGCCGTCGACCACCACCGGCTGGCCCGGCAGCATCATGTCGCCGAAGCTCTTGAGGTGGCCCATGTGCTGGTCGTCGCCGGTGTGGGTGAAGCCGAAGAAGCGGTCGATCGGGGTCAGCGGCGCGCCCTTGAGCCAGGCCTGGTTCGAGTCGAGCGGACCCGAGAGCATGACCGCGCGGTCGACCGCGCGCGCCATCCCGATCACGCCGGACGAGCTCGCCCCGTGCGAGATGCCGGAGATGATGATCTCCGACCAGCGTGGCTTACCGTCGACGATGAAGTGCTGCCAATCTCCGCCGGGGTGCATCGCCTGCACGTACTCGAGGCCCTTCACCACCCGCGTCTCGATGCTGTCAGGCGGCGTGATCGCGATAAACGCGTGGTGGTCGACGCCCTCAAAAGCCTCGAGCCGGCAACCACCGATGTCGTCGCCGCAGTTGGCGACCCCGTAGTCGCTGACGTAACACGGCTGAAGCACGTGAAAGCCCATGAGCGCCAGCTCGCGCCCGTGCGCCCCGGAACCACAGGTCTCCGGCGCGCCCGCACCGTGCAAGTACACCACCAGCCTGCCGATCGGCGTGACCGTGGTGTCGAGCTGGGCCTGCTGCGTGCCCAGGGCCAGCGTCGCGGCGTCATCGGCGTCATCAGCCTTGAACTTGAACTCCCATAGCTTCGGGTCGCTGACATCGACCATCGGACCGACCGGCGACTCACCCGTGCTCGTACCCTCGGTGGTCGTGTCGGTGGCCTCGCCGGTGGTGCTCAGGTCGGTCGTCGCAATGTCGGTGGTGCCGGGCGCGGTGCTGGTCGGGGTATCGGTGGTGGTGCCCGGGTCGCCAGTCGCCGTCTCGGTGCCGACGGGGTCGCCGGTGCTGGTGACTGGCGTGCTGGTCGGGCTGGTGGTCGCGGCGCCGGTGGTGCCGGCCTCGCTCGACGACCCTCCGGTGCCGTCGTCCTTGCCGCCGCAGGCGAGCGTGCCTGCGAACATCATCACTCCGCCGACTCGCCGCAGGAGCTGCATGCGAGCAGCATCGACGTCGCGGCGCGGCCCGTCAAACGATGTTCGCGGGGGGCGCCCGGCCTCAGGCACGCCCGTGAATCGTCGACCCCGGCTGTCGCTTACCGGCCGCTTCCGAGGTCGACGAGCCCGCCGTGTTCGGCGAGCCAGGGCGCCGCGTCGCGCTCGAACCACGCCACGGGGCCCTGTGCGTACGCCGGATGGGCCAGCGATCGTTCGCCGCGTTGCACGAGGCCGGCCTTGCGCAGCACGTGCTGCGAGGCGTGGTGCTCCGGGTCGGTGATGGCGACGATCTGCGGCAGGCCGAGCGTCGCAAATCCGTAGCGCGGGAGACCGACGCACATCTCGGTCGCGTAGCCGCGGCCCCAGTACTCCGGGTAGAGCATGTAGCCGACCTGGATGTCGGGCTCGCCGTGCAGATGATTAAGGTTGTGGATGCCGATGCACTCGCCGGTGGCGCGCTCGATCGTCGCCCAGACCCCGAGGCCCGGGTGCTCCGCGTAGTACTCGAGGATGCGGTGGCGTAGCATCGCCTCCGAGCCGGCTCGGTCGCGCAGCCCCCCGGTGTAGCGCACCACCCGTTCGTCGAGGTGCATGCGGACCAACAGCTCGAGGTCGTCCTCGGTGCAGCGGCGCAGCCTGAGCCGTCGCGTGGTCAGCGAGTCGTTCGGGTGTCGCAGGTCCCCGACCCCTACCGGGCCACGGTGCCGCGGTCAAGCACGGCAAGCCGATCGCGGGCGAAGTACCACCGACCTTGTTTGAGCCGTTCAAGCGCGGCGAACGCGGACACGACTCGGAGCGCAGCGTCGGCCTCGGGCTCTTCATCGTCCGCGAGCTGGTCGCCGCCCACGGCGGCAGTGTGGAGGTCCGCTCCAACGCCGACGCCGGCACCACCTTCAAGGTCAGCCTCCCGCGAAGCCAATGATCAATAATGATCAATGATGGGGGCCCGCGGGCCCGCGGACGATCAAGTCACAGGCGCGGTAGTGCGTACGGGGGGTCGCGGTTGCGGGCGGTGTGGCCAGGGTATATCGTCCATGGTGATGCGAAGACTCGGTCTGGTACTCCCGCTCCTCTGCGGACTCCTCGCCTGTAAGGAGGATGATACCGCCGAGGCCACTGCCAGTGAGGGCGAGGATACGGTCGCCACCTCCGGCAGCGCGACCGACCCCGAGCCCACCACTGGCGCGACGACACCTGTCAGCGGCACGAGCGGCGACGAGGGCACGGCCACGGCCAGCGCGACCGACCCGGTCACGACCACAGTGAGCGGCGGAGACACGACCACCGATGACACCACCGACGGCACCACCGGCGGCCCGCCGGCGATCGAGTGGATCTTCGAGGACGTGTTCGGGCGGGCCAACGTCGACGACGACGACGACAACGGCAAGACCGACTGGCTCGACGCGCCCTTCGACGCCGACAACGAGCTTGCGAAGGTTGTGTTGCCGGGAACGATCCTCGACGCCTTGCCGGCCGGCTCGCAGGTGCGTCTGCGCCTGAGTGGCAGCGGCGAGGACCTGCGCGCCTGGATCGGCGGCGAGATCGTGCTCGGCGGGACCCAGGGCCCCCCGCTGCTCGAGCACACCCTGACGCCGCCCGGCGGGGACGTCACGCTGGCCTGGGAGTTCCTCGCGCACAACGTCAGCGCCGAGCTGACGATCACGCGGCTCGACGCGGGCGTCGAGATCGACAGCTTCGTCGCCACGCTGCGCGCCTCGCCGCTGATCACGAATCATCACCTGCAGCCGGCCGAGCAAGCCTGGGTGGTCGCGGTCAACGGCGGGCAGAACTACAACAACATCTCGATGGTTCAGGCGATGCAGAGCGTCCTCGGCGACAAGCTGACGCAGGTGCCCGAGGAAAACTACGACTACGACGTATGGATCCAGGACGAATTCGAGTGGGCGACCGCGCGCAGCAGCGACGGCGGCCGCATGAACGTCGTCATCGACTCGATCCGCAACCGCGGCCTCGACGATATGCCGGAGGACAGCCTGGTCGGCCCGGACTACGTCGCCCAGACCTGGGGCGAGGGTCCGAAGAACTCATACGACTCGTTCGGTAACCTCGACGCCTCGCCGCCGGTCACCGTCGACGGCGTGTTCTACCCGTTCGGCCGGATCTACTACGGCGCGGCGAACGGCGAGGGCATCAACTACAAGATGGCCGAGTTCCTGGTCTCACAGGAGATCCAGAGGCCCTTCGAGCTCGACACCACCTGGCTGTGTGTCGGTCACGTCGACGAGTTTAGTACGTTCGTCCCGGATGCCAGCGCGCCGAAGGGCTTTCGCCTGCTGTTCGCCGACGTGCCCTCGATGTACAAGATCCTCGACGCGCTGCCCAAGAACACCCTGCTGCCGCGCTACAACAAGGATTACGGCTATGGCAGCATCGGCGAGATCACGGGGGACGGCGGCATGCGGGCCTTCAACGAGGACATCCAGACGGACCACCTCGACGGCATCCGCGCGGTGTTCAAGAAGGAGCTCGGCCTCGACGACGCCGACATCATCCTGATCCCGACGATCTTCGAGTCGCTCAACTGCGGCGGGGTCGCGCTGGTCCCGGGCACCGTCAACCTGGCGATGTTCAACTTCGAGGGCCAGCCACCGCACACCTTCGTGCCCGACCCGTTCCTGCGCGCCGACAGCGGCGACCAGAGCTCCGACCCGATCATCGCCGACTTCAAGGCCCGGATGCCCAAGGACCTCGTGCTGCACTTCGTCGACAACTGGAACGTCTATCACACGAGCCTCGGCGAGGTGCACTGCGGCACCAACGTCCAGCGCGCGCCGCTCGCGAACTGGTGGGAGGAGAACTGATCATGACCAACCGCAACCACTCCACGCCGCTCGCGCTGGTGGTCTTTTTGTTGGGGATCGGCTGCGCGGTCGAGCCGGGCGACGAGCCCGAGGCGGCCGGGTCGCGCGTGCCCGCCGATCTCGCCGATCCCGCCGGTGAGCCGCCCTTGGCCGAGTGGCAGGACTGGCTCGCCGTTGAGGTGACCCGCGCCGAACGTGAGCGACCGGCCCAGGTGGCCGAGCTGCGCGCCGCGACGCCCGTCGCCACGCGGGCCGGCCACCCGCGCTTCACCACCGCCGCGCTCGAGTCGCCCGGCACCGCGGCGCTGCTGCTCGACCGCCTGTCCCGCGGGACAGATCCCGCGCCGGTCCGCGCCGCGCTCGCCGAAGCCCTGCCGCGCGCCGACGGGGCTTATGGGGCGGCGCTCGTCGGGATGATGGCGAAGGAGTCGGACCCGGAGGTGCGCGTGGCGATGGTCGGCAGCCTGCGGCGCGCCGCGGCCGAGCCGGCGCTCGCCGGCCTGCGCACCGCCCTCGCGGACACCGACCCTCGCGTGCGCGCGGCGGCAGCCGAGGTCGCCGCCCGCCGTCCCGACGGTGCGGCGCTCACCGACCCATTGCTCGCGCGCCTCGCCGACGACTCCGCCGAGGTCGTGCTGGCCGCGACGCGCAGCCTCGGCGCGCTGGGGGTCGAGGCCGCGTTCCCGGCGTTGCAGGGGCGCCTCAAGGACATGTCCCCGGGGACAGCCGAGCTGCGCCTGCATTCGCTGCGCGCGCTGGTCCGCATCGACGCCGCGCGCGCGGCCGGCTTGCCCGAGCTGACCGCGCTGCGCGACGACCCGGACCCGAGGATCGTCGAGGCCGCCGCGCGGGCCATGGCGCGATGAAACAAGGGCTCGGTGGTAAGGTGGGCCAATGATCGTGACCACCCCCGCCGCGTTCCTCGCGGCCGAGCCGCAGCGGCTGTCGGCGCTGCGCAGCCCGACGATGGCGGCCGCGCTGCTCGTCAGCCCGATCGGGTTTCGCCTGTGCCCCGAGCCGGTCGACAACCTGTACATGCAAGCCGCCGCGATCGACCCCGAACGGGCGATGGCACAGCACCACGCGGTCGTGGAGGCGCTCGGCGCCTGCGGCCTGCCGGTGCTGGTGGTGCCCGGACGTGAGGGCCTCGACGACGCAGTGTTCCCGAACAACGCCTTCGGCACCGCGCCCGGTCGCTTCGTCGTCGGCGCGATGCGCCACCCGAGCCGCCGGGCCGAGGCCGCGCGCGAGGACCTGCGCGCGCTGTTCACCGGCCCCCTCGGTCGCGCGCTGATCGACCTGTCGACGCAGGACTGCGTGGCCGAGCTGACCGGTCCGCTGGTCATCGACCGCGCCCGCGGGATCGGCCTGTGCGGGCTGACCCAGCGCGCCGACGAGGCCGGCTGCGCCGCCATGCACGCCGCCTTCGACCTCGCGCTGACCTTCCGCTTCGCGCTGCAGCCGAGCGAGTATCACACCAACGTCGTGCTGTCGGTGTTGGCTGGCCGCGCCTGCGTCATCCACCCCGGCTCCTTCATCGACCCCGAGGTGCCCGCGGCGATCGCCCTGCTCTACGAGGGGCGCACGCTGGTGCTCACGGACGAGGAGAAGGCGGCCTTCGTCGCCAACTGCATCGCCGTCACCGAGCGCGACGTGATGATGAGCGCACGCGCAGCGCGGGCCCTGCGTCCGGCCTCCCGGGCGGCGCTCGAGGCCTGGGGATTTCGCGTGCGAGCGGTCGAGGTCGACGAATTCGAGAAGGCCGGCGGCAGCCTTCGCTGCATGATCGCCGAGCTGTTCTAG
>Ga0335395_10003301_pt1 | contig 10026 bp, 9 predicted proteins | sample MAT02_FD_205744 | JGI IMG/M metagenome (GOLD analysis project Ga0335395, IMG submission 205744) | Freshwater microbial communities from Lake Fryxell liftoff mats and glacier meltwater in Antarctica - MAT-02 (spades assembly) (version 2) ...
GGCGGTGGCGGGCCTCAGCGGGCCCGAGGTATTAGCCGCCGAGCGACCATGCGCTCTGCTTGACGAGAACATGACCGCGCGCCGTGCTGAGGCGAATCCACGGGCCGGTCGCGAATTGCTGCACCAGGTCGTCGCCGAGAAAGCCCAGGCTTTCGAGCGCGAATGCTGTGCCGGTGGGCAAGTGTGGGGCCTCCGCCAGGGGTCGCCCCCACACTTCACTGCGCACGCGGTGCACGATCTGCTCGCCGGTTCCCTCGGGAATCGCCGTCGCCACTTCGTCGATACCCGCGCGAGCGGCTTCGGCGAAGCCGGGTGGTGTGAGCGGCGCCATGCGCTGCCAGCCCCCGCGAGGCGGCGTGATGCCAGCCCACACAATGGTGCTGACCGACGCCGGTAAGCCAATGGTGACGGTTGCGGCCGGGTGTGAATCGGCCGTGACTGACGCGAGCGCAGCATCCACTCTCGCTAGCAGCGATCGGATGGGCACCACTACATCGAACACACCCTCGCTCAGAGCAAGCGTTCGCAGCCCGAGCACGGTCGCCCCGCGGTCAAGCAGGCCTTTTGGCGTGAGCACAGCCACATAGACGGCGAGCACGCCGCTGTCGGCGATCAGCCGAACGGCTCCGGCCTCGTCAAGGCGCAGGGCGCGCCCCAGCAACACCGAGAGGTCTTGCGCGGCGGGCAACGAAGTGAAGGTGAACGAGGCGTTCATTGCTCTCTAGACTACGCGTGTGGCCGATACCCCCCATGACCCCGTCGCCGACATGCTCGCCGCCCTGACTCTCACTGACGCGGGGGCCCGCACGACCGAAGACATCTTCACAGCTCCCAGCCTGTGGACTCCTCAGCGACGCGTCTTCGGAGGGCAGGTGGCTGCGCAGGCGGTGCTCTCGGCCATGCGCACGGTCGAGCCCGACCGTTTCATCCACTCGATGCACGGCTACTTTTTACGCCCCGGTGACGACGAACATGCCATCACGTTTTCGGTCGACCGCATCCACGATGGCCGCTCATTTTCGACGCGCCGCACGCAGGCGTACCAAAACGGTGCCCCGATTTTCTCAATGATTGCGAGTTTTCAAGACGTCGACCCCGGAGTCGAGCACCAGCTGCAGATGCCAGCCGGCATTCCGCAACCCGAAGACCTGCCGAGTGCGCGCGAGATTCTCGGCCCCGTCGACCACCCGGTCGCCCAGTACTGGGCACACAGCCGCCCCTTCGACCTGCGGCACGTGGAAGCTCCCCTTTACTTCACCCCTGATCCCCAGGCTGTAGCGCACCAGGCCGTATGGTTTCGTACCACCTCGCCTCTGCCCGACGACGAGAACTTGCATTGCGCGGCCTTGGCGTACGCGAGCGATTACACGATCCTCGAACCGATCCTTCGCCGGCACGGGGCCACCTGGGCGACACCGGGGCTGAAGATGGCGAGCCTTGACCACGCGATGTGGTGGCACCGCTTTGCGCGCGTCGACGACTGGCTACTGTACGTACAAGAGTCTCCCACCGCGAGGGGTGGCCGCGGACTCTCGCAGGGGCGCATCTTCACCCGTGACGGCCTGCTCGTGGCGAGCGTGGCCCAAGAGGGCATGATCCGCATTCCGCAGAATTAGCGAAACCTAGTGCGTGTGGTCCACATTCCATACCGGGAACGGGTCGGCGTAGGTTTGCCACTCCATGGGACCAGCGATGAGTTCGTCGTCAGTGAGAAGCGCTGAGCCGAGGCAATCTGCCAAGCGGGCGGCGTTGAGGTGCTCGCCGACAAAAGCGATCTCTTGGCCGCTCGGCGCGTCGACGTCGTTGCTCGTCATGCTGGTGGGGTCGAGCGAAAGAGTGGGTCCGACCGTCGACCACGATCCGACCCGCGAGGCACGCGAGGCGAGCCGCACGAGACCTCTTGAGCGCCAGATCGTGCCGACGACTTCGGGCACAAGGCATGACGCTACGACCTCTGCCAGACGAACGGGGTGAAATGGGCGCGGGTCGCGAAAGACGACTCGCGAGCATGAATCGTCGATAGCGCTCAGTACCGGTGAGTTGAGGGCGAGCATCCACCCCTGTGCGACGCCGAGGTCACCTACGGGAGGGCGCACGAGTGAGCGTAGACGCGCGCGCGTGACCGCCGCGACGTCGTCGACCGCCACAATCGCCGCGCGCGGGTTCAACGCGTGGGCGACATCGGCGGCACGACGCGCTCCCCTGTGCGCGATCACGACGATCGTCGCGCACTCGATGCGGCCAACGAGTGCCTCGAGTTCGTCAACTGCTGCGACTTGGTCGTGATCCACCAACGGCTGCAGTTCATCGGGATGCACCACCGTCACAACATCGCGCACGTGCACTGGTGCGTGCACCGGATGCTGGCTAGCGAAACGCTGTTGCATCACCATGCACGCCTCGAGCGGGTCGACTGCTGCATCGAGAGAGAGGGCGAGATGCCCGCGTGCACCACCCTCCGCCGCGGCGAGAATGACGTTGGCGAGATTGTCGCTCACCGTACTCATGGGGTCATCAGAATCATGCGCTCTGCGGCCGGCAACCCACCGGTCAGCTCCGAGAGTGCGCATGAGCCGCGCCCGCACGTGAGCATCAGCTCCGGTGATGACAGTGACGAAGAGGGGTGCGGCATCGATGGCCATCGCGGCCTCGCTCTCATGCAGTAGGGTGATATTTATTGATAATCATACTCAATAAGGAGCACCATGAAAGTTCGCAATTCGCTCAAGAACCTCAAAAAGCTTCCGGGTGCTCAAGTGGTACGACGCCGCGGGCGCGTCTTTGTGATCAACAAGCTAAACCCCCGCTTCAAAGCGCGGCAAGGCTGACCTCCGCAGAGAAGTCGGCGCTTGCGCCTTCGACCGTTGCGGATCAGTGCAGCCATTTGCTCCGTTACTGGCGAAACACGAGCGGAGCCTCGACATACGGTTGCCACGCCGCTCGCTCAGTGTCGCTCAGCCGCCGCGGCGCCGCAGTCTGCTGATCAACGAGCACGAGAGTTGTCGCGGCACGCGTGTAGAGCGTTCGAGACTCGTGGTTATCAGGGCTGAAGATTTCGTAGCAGACCTCGATACTTGCTCCCCCGAGCCGGCCGATCCACAGCTCAACGTCGAGCGGGTCGCGGTGGAACGGGATCGGCGCGAGATACTCGACCCGCTGGGCCGCCACGAGCGTGATGCTTGAAGAGCCCGGACCGGTCTCGAGTAGCGCGGTCGGCGCGTCAGACTCAGGGTCGTTCCAGAACGCGGCAATGCGCGCCTCTTCGAGCAGAGTCAGCATGCGCGCGTTGTTAACGTGCTGGTAGGCATCGAGGTCGCTCCAACGAACGGGCACCGCGACGTGCAAGCGAGTCATGGTCGTCGTCAGTCGTCAGTCGTCCCGCGCTAGTCGCGCGTGAGCTTGCGGTAGGCCGAGCGGTGCGGCTTGGCCGCCTCAGGCCCCAGGCGCTCGATCTTGTTCGCCTCGTACGAATCAAAGTTGCCTTCGAACCAGTGCCAGTAGCTCGGGTTCTCGCTGGTTCCCTCGAAGGCGAGAATGTGGGTCGCGATGCGGTCGAGAAACCACCTGTCGTGGGTGATGACCACAGCGCAGCCCGGAAACTCGAGCAGAGCGTTCTCGAGGCTACCCAGCGTTTCGACGTCGAGGTCGTTCGTCGGCTCGTCGAGCAGCAAGAGGTTTCCGCCCTGTTTGAGTGTGAGAGCCAGGTTGAGGCGGTTGCGCTCACCGCCCGACAGTACGCCCGCCTTCTTTTGCTGATCCGGGCCCTTGAAGCCAAACTGCGATACGTATGCCCGCGAAGGAATCTCTGTCTTACCGACTTGGATGTAATCGAGACCGTCGCTCACAACCTCCCACAGCGTCTTATTCGGGTCAAGCCCTCCGCGACTCTGATCGACATACGACATATCAACCGTCTCCCCAATCTTGAGGACGCCAGCGTCGAGAGCCTCGAGCCCGACGATGGTTTTGAATAGTGTCGTTTTTCCCACCCCATTGGGGCCGATGATGCCGACAATGCCGTTGCGCGGCAGCGTGAATGAGAGGCCATCGATGAGTACGCGGTCGCCGAAGCCCTTCTTCAGCTTCGCGGCCTCAATCACCTGTGAACCCAACCGCGGACCGACGGGGATGACAATCTCTTCAAAGTCGAGCTTGCGCGTCTTCTCAGCCTCGGTTGCCATCTCTTCGTACCGAGCGAGTCGTGCTTTCGACTTAGCTTGCCGGCCCTTCGCGTTCGAGCGCACCCAGTCGAGCTCTTCAGCCAATCGCCGGGCCAGCTTCGCGTCTTTCTTACCCTGAACGTTGAGACGCTCAGACTTCTTTTCGAGGTACGTCGAGTAGTTGCCCTCATAGGGGTAAAGGCGTCCGCGATCAACCTCGGCGATCCACTCAGCAACGTGATCGAGAAAATACCGGTCGTGGGTGATCGCGATCACTGCGCCCGGGTACTTCTGCAGATGCTGTTCAAGCCACTGCACGCTTTCGGCGTCGAGGTGGTTGGTGGGTTCGTCGAGTAGCAGCAAATCAGGCTTTTCGAGCAAGAGCTTGCACAGTGCCACGCGGCGCTTCTCACCGCCAGAGAGATGTGTCACCATCTCGTCTCCGGGCGGGCAACGCAGGGCATCCATCGCTTGTTCGAGCTGGCTGTCGAGATCCCAACCATTCTGGGCGTCGAGATCTTCTTGCAACGAGCCCATCTCGGCCAGCAGCGAGTCAAAGTCGGCATCGGGTTCAGCCATCGCAACCGAGATCTCGTTAAAGCGCGCCAGCTTGTCGGCGAGCTCGCGCACGCCATCTTGCACGTTCTCGAGCACCGTCTTGGTCTCGTCTAATTCGGGTTCTTGCATCAGGATGCCCACCGAGTAGCCGGCGCTCAGCTTCGCTTCGCCGTTCGAGGGAATGTCGAGGCCCGCCATGATTTTGATGATCGTCGATTTTCCAGCGCCGTTGGGGCCGACCATTCCGATCTTCGCGCCGGGAAAGAACGACATCGTGACGTCATCGAGAATGAGCTTGTCGCCGACCGCCTTGCGAGCGCGCACCATTGTGTAAATGAATTCGGCCATGCTTCTCAGTCTAGAGAAAGTGTGCGACCCACCAGACACCGGCCCGTGCCGAGAACGTTGGCGAGCTCGGTCGTCACCGCCCCCTGGGCGACCTGCCCGAGCAGGCACTGGCCGTCGATAAGCACGGAGAACAGAATCGAATCGGCCGGATCGCCGACGCGCGTTGTGTCTGCAGTGACCTGCATCGCGGCCTTGTCAAAGCCGGCGGCTACGAGCGCGTCGACAATCGCGAGGCTCGAGGGCTGCGGGTCCGCCTGCAGCGCATTACTGATCACGAATTCAACATATGGACGGTTTTGACCAGCGGTGCCGCCCTCGATAAGCAGTGGATCGGCCGTCGGCGTCGGCGTCGGCGTCGGCGAAGGTGTCGAGGGCTGCGTCGAGGCGGAGACTGTGGGAGCGGGGTCGGGTTCGGCTGTGGTGCACCCGGTAAGGGCAACCAGTATTGCCGCGCTGACCACACTGGTAGCAAGTGCCGTGCGTGTCAGTATCGATGCGCGTCTTGCTCCCATCATCTCGCTACCCCGATCTTTGCCGCCCGCTGCGACCACCCGTCGATTCTAGGGCCGGGGTCGGGCCCGTCGAAGGCCAGTCGAGGGCCGTTCGCAATGCGAACATCACGGAAGTCAGCGTGTTGCGTCTCGTCTGAGGGGGCAGCATGATGAAATCACGAAACTCAGCGAACGATGGTCGGGGGATCATCGGGGACTCGCGAGGTTTCGGTGGTTCAGAATCGATCGGGTCGATTCAGAACCCCTGAAATAGCGGTCGTTTCTGGTCTCTTCGGGTGAGACCAGGAACGACCGCCGTCGTTAGGCCAGACTGATAATCGATCGCGGCCCGCGACATCCGCTCTCCACAGGCGAAAGCAGAGACCCGATGACCGTTCGCGAGGCACTCGGCGGCCCGTGGGCATCTCACTGGGCATTGATGGTCGCGCTGATTCCCTCCTCCACCTTGCTGGTGCTCTTGCGGGAGTTGGCCACCCCGTTCCCGAACTGGTGGTGGCCCTTGGCCTCGGCGCTTGCGCAGAACATTGTGGCCGGAGCCGTGATTATCGGCGGGGGCCTCATCGCACGTCGGCGGTCCAGGATCATTCCCATCATCACAGTGCTGTCACTGTGGATACTCGCCGCTGTGCTTCGTGGAATTGTCGGCGGCACCGTGGCGGCGGTTGTCGCTGGCGTCGACCCCGAGTATGCCTTGCGCATAGCGGTTTGGGTTCTCGTCACGGTGGCTTGGCTTCCTCTCATGGTCTACGCGGTAGCGCAATTCGAGCGCCGCCGGCTCATCTTGGGCGCCTTGGACATTGCGCAGTTTGATCTTGCCCAGCAGGGTCGGCTGTCTGACGCACATGGCGCTGACATGCAACATCAGTTGCGCCACGCCATCGCGGAGTCGCTCTCACCCGCGCTGGACGACCTTCAGTCGAGCCTCCTGGCGTCACGACACACCCTCGATCGAGCTGCAGTGGCCGAGCTAAGCCTGCGACTGTCTCAACTGCACGACAACGCGTCTGACCTCTTAGAGTCGGCGCGCGTACCCCGCAATACGCCACCCCGTCACCAGGTCAGCGTGTTGCGCGCCATCGACGTTCCTCCGCGTCGGCCATGGCTCAGCGCCCTGCTCGTGGGGTCGACCACGATTCTGCTCATCGTCGTTGACGTGTGGCGTGTTTTCGGACCGCTGGCAGCGATCGAGGTTCTCGTGGCGGCAGCCACCGCCGCGGCTGTGATTGGCGCCCTTCCGGTTACCGTCGCTGCGCTTCGGCCCGATGCCCTCTCCCGTCACGGGCAACGCATCACCACCGTCGCAACAATCCTCGCGATCTTCATCGCCTCATTTCTCATGCTGAACAGCGGGATTGACCCCTTGACCGGAAACGGCTTGATCATCGTTCCGCTGCTCGCTCTCAGCTTGGCGATTGCCAGTGCAACCTGCTTTTCAGCGATAGTGCTCGCCGACGCCAACCGCGAGACTGGCCGGCTATTGAGCCTCGTAGACGTGGAGGTCGATCAATTGCGTGAAAGTAACAGACACGCAATCGAACGCGAGCGACGTCGTCTTTCTGGCCTGATGCACGGTCCAGTGCAGGGTCGCATCGCTGCGTGCGTCATGGCGCTGAACTTTCATGCGACGAGCAAAGAGGGCGGTGACCAGGCTCGATTCATTACCGAATCCGTGCTCGACCATCTCCAAGCGGTATCGCGTGAGCTTGGCGTCATCACCGAAGACGTCGCCCGCACGGCCCCCTAAGAGGGGGTGACCCTTGGGCCCTAGGGCCCTGTTAGCCGCCGTGCGCGAGTCGTACAATTCGAGCATGTCTCCACCCGAAGGGCTTCCCGCATCAGTGTTGGTCGCCGATGACGACGCCCTCGTGCGAACAATTTTGCGCCTGGTACTCACTCGGGCCGGATACATGGTGACCGAGGCTTGTGACGCCGTCGAGGTCATTCGCGTCGCCCACTCGCAACGCCCCGATCTGGTGATCCTTGACATCAACATGCCGGGCGGCACTGTGCACGACACCCTGGGTTCGCTTCGTGAGGTGCTCCCTGAGCTTCCCATCCTTGTGCTGAGTGGCGAGCTCGAAACACCTGTCGACCTTCTCGGGGTAGCGCTCGACTTTGCCCGAAAACCCATCGGCCGCGATGAACTTCTCGCGCGCGTGAAGAGCCTGCTGAGCTTCGCGAGCATGGTTTCGTGACTGACACTTTCGAGCACGAGCCACTCAACCTGGAGACGGTTGTTCGGTCGGTACGCACCGCGGTTCACGAGAGCCCCGACGCCACCTTCATTCTCGACAGAGAGGGTCGGATTTTAGCGGCGAACGCAGCGCTCTGCTCCGCTCTTCAAGCCGACGAGAGTCGCCTCATCGGTGTGCCCCTCGAGATCGCCGTGGGCGCGATCGATTCGGAACGCTTTCGCGCACGATTTCATGACGCGCTTGCCGGCAAGCGCTCCCGTTACCGCAGTACTGGTGTGGACCCAGCCGGAACACCGTTCGTCGCTGAGGTGACGCAATTGCCGCTTCGCATTAACGGCCAGGTCGTCGCTGTTCTCGGCTCGGCCCTCGATTTGGCTGATCGTGAACGGCAGCAGAAACAATCAGAGCGGAGCGAACATTTGTTGCGACTCGCTGGCCGCGTCGCGCGGTTCGGGGGCTGGTCGATCGACGCAGAAAGTGGTGTGGTCGAGCTGTCTGAGGGAGCGCGCGCGATACTCGCTGTTCCTGAAGACGAACCCGGCCTTACGTCTGTTGCGTGGGCCCGACACCCGCGAGAGTCGCGTCGTCGCGTCGAGGCAGCATTGCGAGCCTGTCTTAACTCCGCAGCTCCGTTCGATCTCGAGAGCGTCATGGTCACCGTGGCTGGTAAACAACTCACGATTCGCACGATCGGTGAAGCAGAGGTGCTCGCAGATGGCACGATCGTGGGCGCTCATGGCGCCATCTGGGATGTCTCGGATGTGGCGGCCGCACGTAAGCGCGAACAAGTCTTAGAGTTGCAGCTCACCGAAGCGATCACAGCGATCACCGACGGAGTTCTTTTCATCGACCTTGAGGGCCTCGTGTCTTTCGCGAATCCCCGCGCCGCCGCCATGATGAACAGTGCACATAATGATCTGCTTGGCACACCGCTTGAGACGCTTTTCTCTCACGAGCGAAGCGCGGGATTTCAGGCTTCGTTCGCGCGAGCAAGGGTGACGGGTGAGCGCGATATACACCGTGCGCAATTTCTCCCCGCCGGCCGTTGGTTTGAGACGATCGCCTACCCGATGCGCGATGGCTTAGCCGTCTACCTGCGCGATGTCACGGATGATGAAGAGGCAAGTTCTGCCGCCAGGCAGACCCAACTGCAGTTGCAGCAACAGGCTGCGCTTCTCGACACGGCCAACGATGCGATGATCGTGCGTGACCTCGATAATCGTGTGCAGTTCTGGAACCGCGCCGCGACCGAACTCTACGGCTGGACCGCAGAAGAGGCTGTGGGCCGGTGGCTTGGCGACCTTATGTACACCAGCGCTAACGCGTTAGAAGAGGTTACTGTGGCGGTGCTCCGCGACGGCTACTTGGCCGAAGAGGTGGAGCACCGAACGCGCGACGGGCGCATCATTGTTGTCGACTGTCGCTGGCAACTGATCTCAGACGATGAGGGCGTTCCCCAATCGATCTTCGCTATCAAAACCGACATCACCGCTTACCGGCGCGAACAAGATGCGCGACTTCGAACGCAACGCATGGAGGCGTTGGGAACGCTAGCCGGGGGCATCGCCCACGATCTGAACAATGTGCTCACCCCCATTCTGATGTCGGTACAACTTCTCGATATGGATGAGGTCGATCCCGCTCGACGTGAATTGCTTCACACTATCGAGACCGCGGTCACACGCGGGGCTGACATGATTCGACAGGTTCTTGCTTTTGCCCGGGGTGTCGAGGGCCGGAGAATCTCGGTCGATATCAACCAGCTTCTTGACGACCTCGTCGCGCTCACCGCAGACATTTTGCCGAGTGGTGCGAGTATCACGATGAACTGCGCCGCCGACCTGCCCCTGACCGTCGGCGACCCCACGCAGTTGCTACAGGTACTTCTGAACCTGGTCACGAATGCGAAAGACTCGATGATCAACGGCGGAAACATAAGCGTCTCAGCAGATCGACTGACCATCACCGATGAGTATGTCTCGGTGAATCACGAGGCGACGGCCGGTGTCTATGTCGTGATCGCTGTCGAAGACAATGGGCACGGGATGTCTGCTGACGTGGCTGCGAAGGTTTTCGAACCATTTTTCACGACAAAAGCCCCCGGTAAAGGCACAGGGCTCGGGCTATCCACGTCGCTGGCGATTGTGCGCAGTCACGGCGGGTTTATGCAGGCGCACAGCGAACCCGGCCGCGGTTCACGTTTTCTGGTCGGCCTGCGGTCAGATGCGATCACAATAACCGCCCCGTCACACG
>Ga0335395_10003302_pt1 | contig 10025 bp, 11 predicted proteins | sample MAT02_FD_205744 | JGI IMG/M metagenome (GOLD analysis project Ga0335395, IMG submission 205744) | Freshwater microbial communities from Lake Fryxell liftoff mats and glacier meltwater in Antarctica - MAT-02 (spades assembly) (version 2) ...
CTTAGCTGTGTGTTCCAATGCTATCGCGCGCTCGGATGTCCATTCCTTTCACAACCAGATCCCAAGGAGGGCAAGGAATGCTCCCGAGAGTGGCAGTTCGACGGGGGGGACGCGCTGGACCCGGAGAACCCGAAGCACCTGGCGATGCTGAAGGCCACGCGGACCATGCGCGCCATCTCCGAGCTCCGCAAGCCGACCCCGCTCGAGGACGCTCCGGCAGCGCAGGAACTCCCCGCGGCGGGAATGGCGGGAGCAGGGGCGACGGAGCAACCCACGAGCGCAACGGGTGCGCCGAGTAGCGCGGACACGCGAGGCGACGCGGAGGCAGCGGCGTGCGAGGTTGGGTCGGAGCCAGCGCTCAACCGGATCATCCTCGGAATGGTGTGTGTGCTTGCCCAACAGTTTTCCGTGTTGCACGAGCGGCTCGCTGCGGCTGAGCGGCTCGCTGCTCAGGCCGTCGCGGGGTCGCCATCGCCGACGCCGCCGCTGCCAGCATCACCGCCGCTGCCAGCGGTAACCTGTGTGGCGTCCGGCGTGGGGCCGCGCGAGCATTCGCCACGTAACGAGCGCGGAGACGACGGCCCGGACAATTTAGAAGTGCCGGAGCGAGGTCAGGAGGTACTGCCGGCACAAGGCGGGATCATCGAAGCACGACCACGAGGCCCCCCGCTCCCGGAGCGTTGATCGGCGGATCGACCGACGCCCCGTCGCCCCGTGTTGACGACGGTCAGGGCCCGTAACCGATCGCCGACGAGGGCTGGCGCGCGGCGCCAACTACCCCACCGCCAACGCCCACCACACACCCATCCGATCGAGGTGCCCCTTGCGGCCCGGCGGGATCTGCAAGCCGCGCATCAAGGTCTCCTCCACGTGCCATTGCGGGTCACGCTCTCGAAGTCGCGATCGCCGAGCACGGGCACGATGTGATCGGTCAGGTGCCTGCGGTAGTTGATCGCGGTGCCGGGCTTCAGATAGACGTCGACGAACTCGCGAACGAAGCGATCGGCGAGCTGGCGAACTGTCACTCGCTGTGATTCCACCTGTTTCACAGGCCCGACTCGGCGCGTCGATCTCGGCGCGAACTGGCCCGCGACCGGCTGGACGGACGCCTCGCTGCGCTCACCCACGCCCATTGCCAGCACCGCACGACGGCGCGCCTCGTCGACGCCGAGCGACGGGCCCATGAGCCCGATCTTCTCGCGCCGCCACTGCCCGTCGACCTGATGCCTCACGAGAAACACCTTCTTGCCCGTCGGCAGCACCCGCACGACGAAGCCGGGCATCACCGCGCAGGTCACTTCATACATCTTCTCGCGCGGCTTCAGCTCGCGCACCGTGGCGTTCGTCAGCATGTCCAAACCTCCACCCCAGTTATCGCGACAAATTCGAGCCAGGCAAGGGCTATAAATCGCCTGTCCGAAAGTACACATTCTCTGTCATAAGGCCGCGCAGGGCGTATTCAGACTATGCCTACGATATTCGCGATGTAATGCGAGTGCTGATTTCACATCGTTCGCGCGTTGCCACGAGCTCGGGTCGTCGACCCATGTCGCTCGCGCGACCGGCTCAGGTTTGGAGCGCGTCGTCTTCGATGCGTTCGATGGCCCACGCGAGGCGGTCGCGCGTGGGGCTGTCGGACTCGGCCTCGAGGGTGGTGTTGAGGGCTGGGAGGTCGGTGGGGCGGCCGAGCTTGCCGAGGCCCTCGGCGGCGAGCAGGCGCACGCGTGGGTCGTCGTGGCCGAGGGTCTCGATGAACAGGTCGTGCAGCGCGGGGCTGGCGGTCCATGCCCGCAGCGATCGCCGGGCGATCGCTCGCACCTGGTCGTCGGCGTCGCGTAGCGCAAGGCCGATGAGCGGGGCGTGCTCGGGGTCGTGGGCGGTCAGGGCGTGCGCGGCGACGCGGCGGGCCTCGAGGTCGCCGGCGAGCCAGCGCTGGAGCAGCGAGGCGCTGGCGAGCGCGCGCACGGCCTGGCGGTAGCGGAGCACGTCCTGGCCCTCCATCGTGTCGGTCATCGCCTGGACCAGCGCGGGGAGTGCCCGTTCGTCGGCCTCGTCCGCGAGCTGCTGCGCCTCGGCGGCGGTGGGCCGCTTCGTGAAGGCCGCGAGGCGGGCGAGGAAGGTGGCTTCGTCGAGCTGCTTGGGCATGGGGTCCTCTCAGGTGCGGCGGCCGAGGTCCGCGACGTGGCTGGGTCCCGTCTCGCCGTCGCCGATGTCGTCGGGGTTGAACGCCGAGAGGCGGGCGAGCAGGAGGCGGTAATCGTCGCGGTGAATGATGCCATCGAGCCCGCCGAGCAGGCTGGCACCGAGCCCGCTCCAATACACGACGCGGCGGGTGCCGACCAGGTCGAGGCCGCCGGCGGTGGCCTGCGGGTTGAGCTTGCGCAGGTTGAGGAAGTAGTCCTGCGTGCGGCAGCCGTTGAACAGCCACAGGCGATACTTACGGTCGAAGCGTTGCTTCGACATGCGGCGCGCGTTGGGGTCGGTCTTGAGCTGGTCGACCATCAAGTGCGAGCCGAACTCGTCGGCGTGATAGTTGCGCAGGTTGACGACGAGGTTGCCGCTGTTGACCCGACGAATGACGAGGCGCCCCTGACGAATGAGCAGGCGATACTCGGCGAGGGTGCTGCGCTTGTTGGCGCGGGCGCGGTCGTGTAGGGCCTGCTCGAGGTCACGATATTCGCTGTAGCTGGCGATCACGAGGCCGGACTCGTCGACGAGGTCGGCGGTGAAGTTGTAATCGAAGTCGGGGCCAGTGCCGTAGCGGCCGTGCCCGGCGTAGGCCGTGACCTCGCAGCGGTTCATGCCCTCAAGGTACGCCGACCCGGCCTCGCCGCCGGCGCTGCCGTCCCCGGCGCGCACCAGCGAGACCACAATGTCGACCGGCTTGCCAGCGTCGTCGCGGGTGATGCCGGTCGCCAAGAAGTGGTCGGCGCGACGCTGGGGAGCGGGGCGCTTGCCAGCAGCGAGGCGGTCGAGCGCGGCGTCGCGGTCGGCCTTGAAGCCGCGCGCGCGCAGACCGGCCTCGACCTCGTCGTCGACCGGTCGGTTGGCGCCGTACTCGTCGAAGCCGACCGCGAGCATGACCGTGACAAGTTGGTCGCTGAAGAGCTGGTCGTACCGCGGGGCGCCGACTGGCGAGAGTGTCCCGTTGAGGCGCGGCAGGGGCATCGGTGTCTCCGTGCGGGCAAAGGCCCGGCCCCGCGAGGGTATCGCATCTCGCGGCCGCGAGGATGAGGGACGCGCGGTCACAGGCCCCCGCGGACGAAGGCGAGGTCGACGAGCACCGGCGCCGCAGGTCCCGTGCTCAGATCGCCGGTGAGGATCTCCGTTGTGGATGCAGCGAGCAGGAGACCGACCGTGAGCAGGGACATGCGCGCGGGGTGCATCGGGGCGCCGACGCCTGCACGCACGCGCGCGAGATGTGCGAGGATGCGCGAGGATGCGCGCGATGGCGGCACGACCGGCGATCGCTCTCGCGGGGCCCGTGGCCCTCGTGGTCATGCTGGCGCCGATGCATGTCGGCGCGGTCCAAGCCCCGGCGGCGGCGCCCGAGCCAGTTACGCCGGCCACCCCAGTTACGCCAGACGCCGCGCCTGCGACGAGCGAGGCGCCGGGCGGTCCGGCTGCGAGCATTCCGGCGACGCCGCGCACGCAGTCGCCGGGGACCTTCACGACGCAGGACGGCTGGACGACGCCGAAGCCCGGGCCGAGGACCTCGAACGGCGGCGAGCCTGCGCGGCGCTGGCAGGTCCGGCAGGCGCCGCTGGCCGGCGCGGAGTCGTCGTGGGGGCCACCGGGCGGGCAAATGCCGGAGTACGCCGAGTTCACCGAACCGCAAAATGCCGAGGGTCCGCCGCCGCGAGGTACGCCGCGGATCAACAGCGGAGCGATCCTCGGGCCGCTTGGGCTCGGCCTGGCGATCGCGGGGGTCGTGGGCGCGACCACGTCTGTACTCGGCGATCGCAAGAGCCTGTCGGTGCCGATGGTCGGCACGACTCGCGGACGTGAGCCTCGGCCTGCGCTTCTGATCCCCCGGTCAGGTCGGCGGCAGGCGCTCGCGCAGCCAGCCGGCGATCGTCTGGATCTCCGGCATCGAGACCTCGTGACCGATCGGGAAGTCGTACCAGCGGACCTCACGGCCCGACTTGCGCGCCGACTCGCACGCGGCCTGGCCGGCGAACATCGGCACCATCGAGTCGTTGCGACCGTGGCAATAGAGCGCCGGGGTGGTGATGTTGGCCTGGTGTTCGCCGCCGCTGCCGATGAGCACCTCGTAGGCGCTGAGCACCATGAAGCCGGCGAGCTTGTGGGCGTGCCGGGGGGCGACATACATGGCGACGGCGCCGCCCTGACTGAAGCCGGCGAGCACGATGCGGTCGTGCGGGACGCCGCGCTCGACCTCGCGGGCGATCACCGCCTCGATCGCGGCCGCGGACTTGACGATCTGCGCGGGGTCCTCGCGGTCCTTGACGTGCGGGCTGAGCTCGAGGTTTCGGATGTCGTACCAGCCGGGCATGACGAAGCCGCCGTTGATCGTGATCGGGATCGCCGGGGCGTTCGGGAACACGAAGCGGACGTGCGGGAGCCGCAGGTGCGGGACGATCGACTCGAAGTCGTGACCGTCCGCGCCGAGACCATGCAGCCAGATCACGCTGGCGGTGGCAGGTTCGCGAGACTCGACTTCGACGCAGGGGAGCAGGGCGGAGGTGCCGGACATGGCGGCGCGCAGCCTATCACCACGGCGCCGCATAATCACTCGGCGCCGGCGCCGACGAAGATCTGGCTGACCTTGTCCCGCTTGAAGGTGAAGAACACGCCGCCGTAGATCGAACCGGCGAGGAACACCTCCTCCTTGTCGCCGGAAGGGAACTCCGGGTCACGAAGTTTACCGTAGGCGTCGAGCACCTCCTTGCGGGTCGAGCCGATGCCGATGCCGAGCCGGGTCTTGAAGGTCGCGGGCGCCTTGATCGTGAGCGTGGAGACGCTGCCCTCGCCGGTCTTGCGGTCGTCGATCGCCATGGCGACCGTGAGGCCCTGCGCCGGATAGAACCAGCTCTGGATGTCGTCGCCGCTGGCCTCGGACATCTCGATGCGGCCCTTCCTGGTCGGCGGGCCGAGCTTTTGCGCGACCTCGTCGCTGGTCGAGCTGACCGAGAGCTCGCCGAGCCTCTCGTCCTCCATGACCTTGAAGCTGGTGTCGTTTTGGATCAGCTCGCCCTGGCCAGGCAAGCGGCACACGCCGACGCTCAGCCACGAGCCCGGCTTCTTCGAGGGGCTCCACAAACTACGCCCGCCGTGGACGTCGCCCGGGTGGGCCGCCTTGAGCTCGAGGCACGGCCGCGACAGCGAGCGCGCGACCATGCCCCTGTTGCCCTGGCGGACGGCCCGCTCGAGCGCGTGACACTCGGCCTCGGTCGCGCGACAGGCGGTCACTTCTTCAGCCTCGACCGCGGCGATCCGCGCGTAGCAAACACACCACCAGCTCACCACCGACTCGCCGGGAGCCGGTGGTACGGCGATCGGCTCGATGGGCACGGGCGGCTCGACCGTGGGGGTCGGCTTCGGTTCGTCCGCCTTGACCGGCGCGGACGCCACGACGACGGGCGCCGCCTCAACCGGCGTGGGCGCGTCCGGTGTCGGCGCGGTGCAGGCGACGAGCATGACAAGCAAACCGAGCGGCGCGAGGCGAGGCCAACGAGGCATTGACGGCGAGTGTAACAGAGGCTCCCTCGGGGCCGCAGCACGCCCGCGCTCAGTGATCTCAGGAGCAGTTCACGCGACGAGTACAGCCTCAGCGCGGGCGCAGGCGGGCGAGGTAGAAGCCGTCGGTGGCGTGCTCCTCGGGTGTCCACGACGCTTCGTGCTCGAGCTGAAGACCGTGGGCCTCGACGACGGCGCGGACCAGCAGCGGGCCCTCCTCGGGCTCGAGGCTGCACACGGCGTAGACGAGGCGGCCGGTCGGGCGCAGGCGGGTCAGGCAGCGCTCGAGCAAGGCGCGCTGGAGCACCGCGCAGGCGGCGATATCTTCGTAGCGGCTGGTCCAGCGCAGCTCGGGGTGACGGCCGAGGTTACCGAGGCCGGTGCAGGGGGCGTCGAGCAGGATCGCGTCGTAAAGGTCGTCGTCGACGGCGGCGAGGGTCTGCGTGAGGTCGCCCTGGATCGTGCGCAGCTCGAGCGCCGCGGTGTCCTCGAGGCCGCCGCGCTGGCGTAGCTCGGTGTGGGCGTCGAGGCGATCGACGCTGGCGTCGGCGGCGACCAGCTTGCCCTGGCGCTGCATCAGCTCGGCGAGGTGCAAGGTCTTGGTGCCCATGCCGCAGCAGGCGTCGAGGACATGTTCCCCGGGACATGGCCCAAGGGACAGGGCGGCCTGCTGCGCGCCGAGGCCCTGCACCGCGAAGTGGCCGGCGTGGTAGAGCGGGTGCTGGGTGAGCTCGCCGCCGGAGCGGACGCGCAGGGCCTGGGGTTGCCCCGGCACGAGCTCGATCTGGACGCGGCTGTCGCCCTCGGTGAGGGCGGCGACGACGGCCCCGGCGGTGGTGCGGGTGAGGTCGACGCGCAGGTCGACCGAGGGGGGCTCGGCGACGGCGCGGGCGCGGGCCAGGGCCAGCTCGGGGCCGACCTGCTTGAGCATGCGTCCTGCGAGCCAGCGGGGGATCGACCAGCGAAGTGCGAGCGCCTCGAGGGGCTTGCCGCTGGCGAACTTCTCGTCGAGCGCGGCGCCCTCGCGGTCGACCGCGGCGAGCACCGCCTGGACCAGGCCACGCAGGGCGCCGTTGGGGTCGAACTCCTGGCGCAGGGTCTGGGCCTGCGAGATCGCCACGTGGGCCGGACGACCGAGCTCGCGCAGCTCGAACACCGCGAGGCGCAGCAGCTCGCGCAGGCGGGCGCTCAGGCGCGAGGGCTTGTCGGCGAAGGCGTCGATCATCGCGTCGAGGCGGGCCCGGTGGCGCAAGACCCCATACACCAGCAGCGTCACCAGGCCGCGGTCGCGCCGGGCGAGGTCGGCGCTCCACGCCAGCAGGTGCTCGGCGAGCACGCGGTTGGAGAAGCCCTCGCGCTGGTCGAGCTGTCGCAGGATCTGAATGGCGAGGCCGCGGGGGGTCGGGGCGTGCACGTGCCGGCTGTTTAGCACGCGCGCGGGCTCGCGTGACACCGCGCTTCCTTGATATCCTCCCGGCGATGCCCGCGAACCCGCCGCGCATGGCGCTGCTGACCGCCCTCACTGGCCTCGGCCTGGTCGGCTCCGTCGTCGTCGCCTGCGACGGCGACACCACGCCGGCGCCGGCGCCCGACCACGAGCTGCTGACGCAGGTCCAGGACGACGACTATCGCGGGTGGGCGCGGCCGGCCGGCTACGACGAGCGCAGGCCGAGCAACGGGACGCACGGCGGCGCGGTCGAGGTGTTCACGAACGCGGTGGTGGCCGAGGCGCTCGCCAACAAGGATGGGCTCGGGCGCACGGCCTGGCCGGAGAACGCGACGATCGTGATCGAGGGGTACGCGGATGTGATGGCGAGCGAGCCCAGGCAGATCGCAGTGATGCAGAAGCAGCACGGGACCTGGTACTGGGAGCAGTATGCGGCGGAGGACCTCGAGCGACCGCGGTTTAGTGGCAGACCCGACGTCTGCCTCGGCTGTCACATCGGCGGGCAAGACTTCGTCCGCAGCTTCGGACTGCCCAAGCCAGTCGAGGACTGAGCGGGCGCGGGCCGGTCCGCCGGGCAATTGCTCAGCCGACGATGCCGTGGGCGTGACTGGTTCGCGAGGGCCAGCGTGGTGAAGGCGGCGGCACCTTAGCATCGCGGTGCGGGGTGTCGACGGCTCAAAGGCCTGGAAGCCAGGTCATGGCGAGCCCGAGCGGCGCCCGCCGGCCCTGGCGATTCTTGAGGGCGAGCCCCCGCCCGAGCAGCGCGGCCCCGATGATCGACAGGGTAGTTCCCACGATGGCGCTGACGATCGCGTCGGTGTTGCTGCGCGCGCCTTGACGGTCGTGGTAGGCGAGGATGTCCCGCTCGCCCGACCCCGGCGGAAGATCGGCAGCGTTGATCGCGGTGACGCGCTCATTGTGTTGGCCACGCTGTTGCGCGCCGTACCACATGGCCGCCAAGCATGACGCCCCAGGCGGCGCAGCCGGCGATCAACACGGCGCTGCCCGAGATCACCAGACGATCAGCGTGACGCGCGAGCCGACGCGACTCGGCAGGCGAGCGCATCGCGGGGGCTGGTGCGAGTGAAGCTGGCGTGATAGGCGTGTGCGGCGAGGGCACCGGTGCGGTCAGCAGAGACAGCGCGAGGAGACAGGTGAGTGCGCTCATCGGCTCAGTCCTCGATGCAGTACAGGTGGGAGGGCGCCGAACAGGACTCGTTTAAATAACTCGTCCATCGCCTCTCAATTTTCCACAAATTCCAGGGCTCTGGAGGCTGCATTGGCACGGCGTTGAGGCCACGTCGGGTGCCCGGATCATTATCGCTCGAGATCCAGTTGTCGCAGTGATTGGTCTCGCTGAAGATATCGCCCGTGACGGCCGTGTTGGTCCAGACGAGGCGCTGGATGATGTTGTCTCGCTGCTCCGTGGTCGTGATCCCGTCGCCGGGTCCATTAATGATCAGGGCGTCGAGACTCGTAGCGACCTCGATGCCGTTGGGCATGACGAGCCGCTCGGGCCCGAACGCGAAGCGCGACAGGGGCGAGTCGTCCGCGTCGCTGAGCCAGGCCTTGAAGCGCTCGGGCTCGTGGATCTGCTGGGCCTGGGCGAGGACCTGGCACTTGAGGTCGGCGCCGGTGATGCCGCCGAGATCGCCGAGGTACGCGACGCTCGATATGAAGACCACCCGACCATCCCAGGCGCAGCCCGTCTTGCAAGAGACGTTCGCGCCCTCGATCATCCCCTCGCCCTCGGGCCCGCCGCCGTCGCACTCTTCCTGGGGGTCGAGCACACCGTCACCGCAGCGTGCCCCGAACTGGCAGGTGACCGGGTCGCATTTGGCGTAGCCGGGTGCGTTAGCGTCGGCGTCGTCACAGGCCTCGGCGCCCTCGAACAGCAGGCCATCACCGCAGGTCGCTAGCTCGCACTGGGATGTGCAGGCCCCGTGGTCCCAGTTGAACATCCCGTGATCGCAGGCCTCGCCCGGGTCGAGCATGGCGTCGCCGCAGGTTGGCGCGGCGCCTGTGGTCGAGCCGGTTTCCTCGCCTGTAGAGCCGGGGCCGCTGCTCGACGCCGGCCCGGTCGTGGGCACCGCGTCGCCGGTGCTCGACGAGCTCGACGAGCTCGACGGGTCGTCGGGGGGCGCGTCGTGTCCGTGTCCGTCGTGTCGCTCGACTCCTCCGGCAGCACCGGCGCGGCGCTGCACGCCCCGAACAGGAGGGAGGCCGCCAGCCGAAGCTCGAGTCTGGCGCGGGGAGAACATCGTTTGATCTCACCTTGAGGAGTCATGGGCATCCATTTTTCATTGTTGTTCGATACAATACGACGCGGACTTTCCCAACCCCTTGTAAGCGCTCGCCTTTCGCCACAAGTCCGCGTCGTACTTCATGAATTCGCCCATGGCCTGAACTCCCGCGAGTCCCCAAAACTCTCGGGAGTCAGCCCACCTCTTGGAGAGCTGGTGGAGGCGCTTGGAGCCGCGCAGCGGCGACGAGCGCCGCGTGCTCGCGGATGAACTTCGGGACAGATCGAGCGACCGCCGGGCCGGCGGTCGGAGTCGTCGGTACTGCGTCGACGGCCAGGTGGTGCCGCGCGAGCGCGAGGTGGATGGATGGTGCTGCGCGCCTATCACCGCGCGACCCACGAGGGTGACTTCGCCACCGCGCAGGGCCTGCTCGCCTGGCTCGCCGGACAGCCCCACACCGACCGCTCCGTCCTGCGTTCGGCCGGCACCAGGGGCAAGGTCGACGGCCAGGCGTCCCTGACCTTCCTCGCCGGGCTGCTCCAGCTCCTGCGCCAGTCCGGGTACGGCGGCCTGGTCGTCGTGCTCGACGAGGTCGAGACCATCCAGCGCATGAACTCGCAGACCCGCGAGAAGTC
>Ga0335395_10003303_pt1 | contig 10025 bp, 6 predicted proteins | sample MAT02_FD_205744 | JGI IMG/M metagenome (GOLD analysis project Ga0335395, IMG submission 205744) | Freshwater microbial communities from Lake Fryxell liftoff mats and glacier meltwater in Antarctica - MAT-02 (spades assembly) (version 2) ...
TATACTTTTAATGTAAATCTCCGTTCACTGAAAGTAGGACCTGACGGCGATTATACTGTAAGTTCACTTGATCGGCTTTACAGCCTTTATACCATGCAAGATAGATTGCTTGCGGCTTATCAGGAGCGGGCCGAAGGCAAAAAAACCTTGATTTTCAATAGTGGTATTGCCACATCCATCAGGGTGTATGAACTTTTCAAATCTTCCGGATATAAAGTAAAACATCTTGATAGCACCTTTTCTGCGAAAGACAGGCAGGATACGTTGGATTGGTTTAGGGAAACTCCAGATGCCATTCTGACTTCTGTCGGCATTCTAACCACTGGTTTTGACGAACCTACTGTCCAATGTATTATTCTAAACCGGGCCACGCGTTCACTTACCCTTTATCATCAAATGATTGGCAGGGGCTCGCGCATTACCTCGACAAAGCGTTCGTTTATTATCATTGATCTGGGTAACAATGTACAAAGATTGGGTTTGTGGCAAGACTACATAAATTGGATGGATATTTTCCGTTTTCCGGAAAAGTATTTTGACAGGATTCAGGAAAGAGAAGAAAATTTATTGTTCGACTACCAGTATGAACGCCCAAAATCACTTCTGGCTAAATTTGCTAAAAACAGGCCCTCGGATGATTTTGATATGAAATCTGTTTTTACTGCCAACGCTTCGAAAGGAGAAAGACCGAAAAAGGCAATTGAACAAAGTATTCGAAACCATACTGATCAGATCATCAACAATGCAGAGGACTATTATAACGCCCTTGAACTGATTGATTTATTGGATGAGGAAATAGAATATCGGTGCAGGGTATATTGTAATTGTTTACATCACGCCACCGAAAGTTATTGCGATTGGCTGAATGAAACGTACCAGCGAAAATTAAAACATGCCATTCGTCAGGAACTGATGCAATAATGTTATCCGCTCTTCTCATCGAACCCTCGTGGCTAACTGCCTTACAAGAAGAATTCTCCCTGCCTTATATCCAGGAGCTTGAAGAATTTTTAAAGGAAGCCTATCGAAGTAATATTGTATATCCAATCCCTCAGTTAATTTTCAATGCTTTAAATAACACCCCCTTATCCGGAGTTAAAGTGTGCATACTGGGACAGGATCCTTATCATAGACCACATCAGGCAAACGGACTGGCTTTTTCCGTTGGAGATACCATTTCATTTCCACCTTCTTTGCGGAATATCTTTAAGGAAATTACGCAGGAAATGGGCGGAAGTGCCTTGATTGATGGAAATTTAGAACCATGGGCAAAAAACGGAGTGCTCTTGATCAATGCTACATTGACTGTGGAAGCAGGCAAGTCAGGATCTCACCAAAATAAGGGCTGGGAAAGATTTACTGATGCGGTGATCAGGATATTAAATTGCGAAGCAGAAAACGTCGTTTACATGCTCTGGGGCAGTCATGCTCAGAAAAAAGGAAAAATCATTGATCCGACTAAAAACCTAATTTTGATTTCATCACACCCATCCCCACTTTCAGCGTATCGTGGCTTCCTGGGATGTAATCATTTCAGACTTGCAAATGAATATCTGATCGAGATGGGAAAAACGCCAGTAAAATGGTAAATTTCTATGTAGCCATCCAAATGGCCGTTACGACCAAAACGAGAATTGTCAGTGCAAAAACTACCGGGCCGGCAATATTTGGTTCCAACTTGGGATTTTTCTTTTCTAGCATTTGTGTAAATTTTGAGTGCAAATATAGCGAAATCGCCTAATAGCGGGTTATTCGTGAGAAATGATTCGTCTTTTGAGTTTTGTTTCTAAACTTCGTTTAGACAAATCAACTCCAGTGTTTTAAAATCTATTTTCAAGGGACATTAACATCTGCTACATTGAAAAAAAAAAATCTTACCGCTCATCGAAAGAATAAAAAAAAGTTAATATCTTACTTGCTTAAATTTATTTCTTTTAGCTATGAAAAGGAAATGTATGGAATGCGAGGAAATGTTTACTGGCCGCTCGGATGCGAAATTCTGTTCAGATCATTGCCGAAGTAGCTATCACAACCAGCATGAAGGTTCTCGGCTTAGTTGTGTACGCCAGGTAAATAACATTTTACGTAAAAACAGAAAAATATTGGCTGAATTGAATCCAGAGGGCAAGGCGAGGGTAAACAGAACTGAATTGCTGAGGTATGGCTTTAACTTTTCATATTTCACCAATACCTATTGTACCAAAACAGGAAAGGAATATCGGTTTTGTTATGAGCAGGGATATCTGAACACGAATAATGAATGGTTTCAGTTGGTTGTCAAACACGAGTACGTTTAATAGACGATATATCTGCTCTGCGATCTTTACTTTTAAAAAATTGTGCAAGGGCCAAACCTGCTACAATATGCCATACACCCCACCATGCCGCAATAATGGCCATACCTCCGTTTCCTCCAAAAAAGGAAAATATGATGATTAACCCGAGACCCGAATTCTGAATTCCAGTTTCAATAGAAACTGTCCGGCAGTCTGCTTCTGATAGTCGCGTAATTAGACCTGTAAAATACCCTGTCGCAAATGCCATCGCATTGTGCAATAATACCAAAAGAAATACCAGAGACAAATAGGACTTAAAAACAGCAAAATTATTGAAAATTGCGATTGATATAAACCCCAGAAGAATTAGAAAACTTACTATTCTTATAGGTTTTTCTATTCTTCTGGCCGCAGTGGGAAGGACATATTGAAATATTATGCCAGCTAGAAGGGGAAGGATAAGTAAGAGCAACACTGTCTGAAAAACGCCAGCCAAGCTCAATTCAAAGGATTGGAAATAGGAACGCGTCTCAGGGATCAACGAAGACCAAAATTCAAAATTTATCGGCATCATAACGGGACTTAACACAGTGGCAAATGCTGTAAGAGCCACCGAAAGCGCTACATGACCTCCAGATACTGACGTGATGAAATTGGACACATTTCCGCCTGGACAAGCCGCAACAAGAAAAAGCCCCAAAGAAAATGCAGGATGCGGCTGAAATATATATACAATTAAAAAAGTCAACAAAGGAAGCAGCAAGAATTGCGAGATAATTCCAACAACTATGCCTCTTGGATGCCTGAAAATTAATAAAAAATCAACGGGACGAATGCCCAACGCAATGCCAAACATGATAAAACCCAAACATATGTTTAGAACAATTAGGCTATTGGAAGAAAATGAAATTTGGATTTGGGATATATCTTTCAAGAAAACAAAGATATCATCTGAAAGGAATAAAAAAACCGCAAGCGAGCCCTAGTAAAGCGATTCAAAGAATCGATAACCAATCAATCTAAAACAACCATTAAAGACTGGGCTCAACTTGCGGTGCTGATATCCCCTTTCGAAGATATCATCGGGCTAACCAAAACCTCGCTGTATAACCATTTCAGGTTGTACAGGTCAAAGATAGGGCGAACTGTCAAATGTCCAAAGCTAAAATTAGATAATGCGTTTGCAAGATTAGCCAATTCTTGGATTCGCAAAAGGTCCGCCAATATTCCAATGAGCGATGAATGATAAATTCCTGCGCAGGAAGGCCTTAAATTATTCGACAGAGCGGTTTTCAGCTAGGTCTGGCGGATATGATAGCAGGACTAATCCTCAAGATTATTGGCTGAAAAGTAGGTCACTTCTCCCTCCGATATATGGATTTTAAGGCTGATAGGATTACAACATACCTCGCAATCTTCAATATACTCCTGCTCAGTTTGCAGTGAGTCGATCAAGATGGAAATTTGTTCGTTACAGTAAGGACAGTAAAAGAATTGTTCAATAATGAAGACCATTGGGACGTCGTTGTTTAGAAATTTTTCTGAAAAAATCATCGATTCTTTATTGTTGAGAAGAAACGCAATATCAATCTCAACATGCAAAGGTTTCAAAATAAAAGGCCTGAACTTTAGAAAAAGTTCAGGCCGTGAAAATAAAACACAATGCCGATTAATTGCTCGTTACCACCGTTTTGGAACGTTTTCTGTCATGCTCACTAAGATATATCTTCCGTATCCTAATAGATTTTGGAGTTACTTCTACGTATTCATCCGCTTGAATATATTCCAGGGCTTCTTCAAGAGAAAATTTCTTCGGTGGAATAAGTTTCACTTTGTCATCTGCGCCCGAACTTCGCATGTTTGACATTTTTTTGGTTTTAGTTACATTAATGACCAAATCTCCGGGACGGGAGTTTTCGCCAATGACCTGACCCTCATAGATATCCGCATTGGAATTCACAAAGAAATTCCCCCTATCCTGCAAATTGTTAATAGAGTAGGGGATGGCTTTTCCATTTTCCATACTGATCAACGATCCATTTTGCCTTCCGGCTATGGATCCTTTATAAGGTTCAAAACCGATGAATCGGTGTGACATAATAGCCTCTCCTGCTGTTGCCGTCAATAAATAGTTTCGCAGACCTATGATACCCCGGGATGGAATTTTGAATTCAAGCAGCATGCGGTCGCCTTTCGGATTCATACTGATCATTTCACCTTTGCGAAGGCTTACAGTTTCTATAGCTTTTCCAGAAACATCGTCGGGCAAGTCGATTCTCAACTCTTCTACAGGCTCACTCTTTACACCGTCGATCATTTTAAGAATAACCTGTGGCTGACCTATCTGAAGCTCATAACCTTCACGGCGCATGGTTTCAATTAATACGGAGAGGTGTAATACCCCTCTCCCAAATACATTAAAAGAATCACTCGCCCCGGTGGGTTCCACCCGAAGAGCCAGATTCTTTTCGAGTTCTTTTTCCAGCCTGTCCTTTATGTGTCTTGATGTAACAAACTTACCCTCCTGACCAAAAAATGGAGAATCATTAATGGTGAATACCATACTCATTGTTGGCTCATCAATTGAGATTGGGGGCATGGCCTCCGGATTGTCAATATCTGATACCGTATCTCCAATCTCAAATCCTTCGAGGCCTACGATGGCGCAGATGTCTCCTGCGTCAACGCGCTCGACTTTTTTCTTGCCAAGCCCTTCGAATACATACAACTCTTTTATTTTCTCAACTGTCGATTTTCCATCGCGTTTAATAAGGGTAACGCGTTGATTGGTTTGTATGAAACCCCGCTTGATCCTTCCTATCGCTATTCGTCCTATAAATGATGAATAATCGAGCGATGTAATAAGCATTTGCAAAGGCCCAACTTCAACTTTGGGTTCAGGAATGTGCGTTATGATATCATCCATCAAAGGTGCAATAGAGTCTGTCGGTTTTCGCCAGTCATTGCTCATCCAATTATTTTTGGCAGAACCATAAACCTCCGGGAAATTTAACTGATCCTCTGTTGCTCCCAGGCTAAACATCAGGTCGAAAACTGCCTCATGCACCTCTTCCGGTGTGCAATTCTCTTTGTCCACTTTATTTACCACTACAATGGGTTTTAAACCCAGATGTATAGCTTTTTCAAGTACAAAACGGGTTTGTGGCATGGGACCTTCAAATGCATCCACAAGCAGCAGAACTCCATCGGCCATATTGAGAACCCTTTCAACTTCACCCCCAAAATCACTGTGACCAGGCGTATCAATGATGTTGATTTTGTAATCCTTATACATCACAGATACGTTCTTAGCCAAAATGGTAATTCCCCTCTCACGCTCCAAATCATTGTTGTCCATGATGAGCTCACCAGGGCGCTCATGGTCTCCAAAGACTTTTCCTAACATGATCATTTTGTCAACCAAAGTCGTTTTCCCGTGGTCAACGTGGGCAATTATGGCAATATTTCTGATTTTTTGCATGATTCGCTTTATGAAATGGCGCGCAAAGATACGCTTAATAATGATGGATATATCACAAAAAAAACCATCCTGACGGTTAGGTCAGGATGGTTTAAAAAATTAAATAAAGTTGACCTATCTGTGAATCATTACTCTGTTAATCGCAACTTCATTTTTAGAAGTAAGTTTAACAATGTACAGTCCATGTGGAAGGTTACTTCCGTCAAATTCAACTCTGTATTCCTGATTTCCATGCGCATTCTGGTGGAAAATAGTTTCTACCAGGACACCATTCATATTATACACTTCGAGTGTAGTCAGCGCTTCTGCAGCTACATGAAAGCTAATATTTGTTGGACCAACTGTAGGATTTGGAGCTACCTGAACTTCAGAAAGTTGTTCGTTGGATATAACGAGACCAGGCATTTCCATACAATTATGAATCGCAACCACACCGTCTACATCAAATGCATCAGGAGTTGTGGTCTCTTCATCATTGTTTACAATTCGCACATAATTGATGAAGTCAAAGGCACCAGCGTCAGAAATATCCACGAAACGGTTTGCTTTGCAGATTGTCGATGCGAAGTAGAATGTCAATCCATCAACTGATACATAGATATCCGCGTATTCACGATAAGCAGCGCAACCAGGACTTCCGAAAGAAGTCTCAACAACTTCGATGTCATCGCCAGCTTCATTGGGAACACCACCGTTGAATCCAAGGGTCAATGATCCTTCGTATCCAAGTGTAACGAATACAAACTCATCCGTGCGCTCTGGTTCACCCAATGCTTCGAGAGGGTTTGTTCTGATCAGGTCGATTGGCGATCCGTTTGATTTTATTCCCTGTACATATTCTACCATTTCGGAAGCGTAACAATCTCCTGTTTCGATTCCTGGAATAGAACCGCAACCATTGATAGCCTCAACACCATCTACATCATAGCCATCCAATGTGCTGGTTCCAACTGTGCTCGTAATTCTAATTTGAGTAACATAGTTTAATCCTGCAGCTGCAATGTCAACTTCGCCGTCCCGACAAATTGTTGCTGCATAAAAGAAAGTGACTCCATCTGAAGAAAGTTCAATATCTGCAGATTCATCATCACCAAAGCCACAGTTGTTACCAGAAAAGGATGTTTCATAGACCTTAATATCATTTCCTGGAAGGTTAAAAACAGCGCCTTCAAACTGCAAGGTGATTGATCCTCCAACCCCAAGAGATACAAATCCACCAGCGGCGTTGATTCTGTCTGGCTCACCCAATGCTTGGTTTTCGTCAGAACGATCTAAAGCTACTGGTTGTCCGTTTGTCTGTAAACCCTGATTAAATTCGACAACTTCAGAAGCGAAACAATCAGTTTCAATCCCTGGATCAGAATCAACACAACCTGAAGCCAAATCGCCATTTCTAAAAGTAATACCAGCAGAAATAGTCGTAGCCAATACTTCGCCTGATGTTGGATCAATCAGGTTAAAAGATGTACTTCCATCGTTCGAAACAATAAGCGTTCCGTCGGCCAGAGTTGCAACCCCGTTGATGTTGGGAAGCGAAACTGAAAAGGTGGAAACACCATCCGACAGGTTGCGAAAAGTATCGTCTATTCTGTTGATGATCCAAAGACTTCCATCATTTGTAAAGACCATATCTCCCCCAGTAACAGTCGTTTCTGTGAATAAAGTGGCATCACCGGTAAGGGGTTCCACAATATAAATAGCATTGTCTGACGTAGAAGCCACATAGAGATCACCGTTAGATGGATCTACTACGATACTTGGAGTGTTCTCTACACGCACCCCATTATAAAAAATTTCAACCTCTTCAGAAACTGTATTCTGAGTTGGATCATAAACAGAAACTTTACCCATTGCAGCAACAATGTAAACAAGACCTTCAGGGGAAAGACCAATGTGGGCAGCAGATCCAACAACCAATTCTGGAGTTAGAGTAGCATCATTTCCATTAATTTCCACACTGTAAAGCGTAGTTTGTGTAAAATCTGTAGGAATGTTGATGTAATAAAGTTGGAAGTCATTGCACGCTTCCTGGCTGAAAAGTGAAGATGAGCTTAGTGATCCCAAAAACAGAACCGCCAGCGTGATGCGTAAATTTGTTTTCATAGTCTGTTAGACGTTTAGATTAAATGCCTCGCAAAGGTGATGTGGTTTTTTCAAAAATGCAAGTTAATCGATAAATATTTATTGTTTGTCGAATTTATGTAACCTTTGGAAATGACTTTTAAATAGTCATCCTCCTAAATCTTTCAATAATACGCGCATTCAATTAAGGACAACTCTCCCTCATCAAATTCTACATAAACTCCAAACAAAAGTTTTGGCTAACTCAAATCGGAACTGAAAATCCCAGAAGATAGAGAAGAAACATCAAGAGATATAGTGGTTCCTAGCTGAATATACCATATTTGATAACCTTCCATTTGACCCTTATTTCACATTATAGGAACTTGAAACTTGAACGCCATGAGAAATATCTTTCAGTAGAATTAGTGGTATATTTCAGAAAGTATATGGACAAGTTAAAGGACCAAAACCCAGACATGTGGCCAAACCGAGCCAATGGCACGGGGCGCGCGAAGGATCGAAAATTGAGGGATCGGCATGGGTAAATAACTATTTTAAGACAAGTCCTTAGACCAAGCCGCAGATATGGGCTAAGGCATAGTGTAGCGCAGACAAAGGAATTTATTGTAGAAAGTTAAAGTAGCCAATTAAAGAAAATATCACATTCTTCTCACAGTCAATTAAGATAAGGACAGTTTCAAGACTAGATTATTTACCGGTTGTCGATGACTTCCACGCCCGGATACTTTGCTTTTGAGAATGTAAAATCAGCCGTGGTATAAGTTTTATCGGTTACAAATGATTTTACATCATATGTGTAATTATCGCCCTGTTTGCCCAGAATAACTATCCTTGTCAGTTCCATTTTTGATTTGTCTACATAGAGCTGAACAGTGTGGTATGCCTTTTCTGCGGGTTTCACTGGATTTAGTTTGATCAGATGCATCGCTTTCCCTGTCTCTGTGACTTCCTTTTCATAGTAATGTTTGAATCCGGTTTCCCAAACTGTATATATTTCTGATGGATTTAAAGCATCTTCCCCTGCATTTGCATGATCGACAAGAACCTCATTTGTATCTTCACTATACGTCCAGCGCGTTGTACCGTCTGAATATATGTGGTTGTCTCCTAATTTGATGTAGTACATTTTACCATCCATTTTCAAAGTGCCTTCCTGACTTTGCGATACGTCCGCTGCTTTGTCTTCCAAGGTAAAAACGAAATTGCTTGTGATAGAAGCATATTTTCTCGTCTTGCTGCTTAGCTCATCAAGGATGGCTTTCGCCTTGACATCCTGACCGGAAATGTTGCCGGCAATCCCAAATAAAAGAACGCAAATAACGGCGGTGAACTTTTTCATATAATTAATTTTCAATTTTTTCAGATTCAGCCTTCAATAACTGTTCCAAAGAGTATTCATCTGGTATTAAGACTTGCCGGGCTTTGCTTCCTTCAAATGGTCCGACAATGCCAGCGGCTTCGAGTTGATCTACTATTCGACCAGCCCTGTTGTATCCGAGTTTGAGTTTTCGTTGTATTAAGGATGTTGACCCTTGTTGATTCATAACGATGACACGCGCGGCATCTTCAAACATTGGATCCCGATCTGCAATATCCAATTCTCCCACACCACCACCTTCTTCACCTTCAAATTCAGGTAATTCAAAAGCGGAAGGGTATCCGCGCTGGTTACCAATAAATTCAGTGATTTCGTCTACTTCGGGTGTGTCTACAAAACCACATTGCAGCCTGATCAAGTCATTGCCTGTAGACAACAACATATCTCCTCTTCCAATCAGTTGGTCTGCTCCACCCGCATCCAAAATGGTACGCGAATCTATCTTAGACGAAACTCTGAAAGCAATTCGGGCAGGAAAATTTGCCTTTATGACACCAGTTATAATATTCACCGAAGGTCGCTGGGTGGCAATAATTAAGTGAATACCGATGGCTCTTGCCAATTGAGCGAGCCTTGCAATAGGCGTTTCCACCTCTTTGCCAGCAGTCATAATCAAGTCGGCAAATTCGTCAACTACCAAAACGATGTATGGGAGGTATTTGTGGCCCTTTTCGGGGTTCAATCGCCGTTTGACGAATTTGGCGTTGTATTCTTTAATATTTCGGACGCCCGCATTCTTCAACATTTCATATCTGTCGTCCATTTCTACACAGAGTGAGTTCAAAGTCTTCACGACTTTGCTCGT
>Ga0335395_10003304_pt1 | contig 10024 bp, 8 predicted proteins | sample MAT02_FD_205744 | JGI IMG/M metagenome (GOLD analysis project Ga0335395, IMG submission 205744) | Freshwater microbial communities from Lake Fryxell liftoff mats and glacier meltwater in Antarctica - MAT-02 (spades assembly) (version 2) ...
TCACGAGTTGCCCTGGCGTCTGGCCCGGATTGGTGGAGACCAGCAGTGTCACGCGGTCCATCCCATCGGCACCCCAGGCGGAAGCCTCGCGCGGGGCGACCTCAATGACTACGCGGGCACGGTCCAGCCTCAAGGGCGGCAATTCGCCGGCCAGCGCCTTTTCCAGCTTCGCGGCGGAGGCCCGGCGCGCCGCCGTCAGAGCCTCGCCGGCTGCGACATAGAGGTTGCGTGCCGCCAGCCGCGCGGCTTGCAACGCCGCCACCCGGCCCGTGCCGGCATCGAGCGCGGAGAGCCGCTCTCGCAGATCGGCCAGGTGCTGCGGCAATTCCACCACGGCCACGCCGTGCTTGCGCGCCGCCGCACGCAGCCCATAGAGGCGGTCCTCCAGCTGTTCCAGCCGGCGCGGATCGGGCAGGGCGTCCACGGCCAGGCGCTCCAGCAGCCGCTCCGCCTCGGACAAAGCATCCTGTGCGGCAGTCAGCGCTGCCAGCGCAGGCTGCGCATTCTCGTTGGGCGGGGGCAGGCGTTCCAGCGCACGCGCCGCGCTGCGCAGTGCGCTGCCGGGATTGGAGCTGCGTCGGTCCCGCGGCTGCAATTCGGAAAGCGCCGAGGCAATGGCCTCATTGCGCCGCTCGGCCTGTTGCAGGCCCTGGCGTTCCTGGGCGAGACGCTCCTCCTCGCCATCCTCCGGGGCGAGGGCGGAGATTTCCTCCACCGCATGGCGCAGCCACTCTTCATCGCGCAAGGCCGCCGCGACGGCAGCCTCGGCCTCGGCCAGCGCGTTCTCGGTTGTGCGCCAGTCGCGGAACGCCGTGGCCACCTTGCCGCGCGGCGCATCCAGCGCACCAAAGGCATCAAGCAGCGCGGCGTGGGTGGCGGGGTCAGCCAGGCCCACCTGGTCATGCTGGCCTTGCACTTCGACCAACGTCGCGGCCAGGCGCTTGAGCAGCGCCACCCCCACCGGCTGGTCATTCACGAAAGCGCGGGAACGCCCATCGGCCTGGAGCACGCGGCGGAGCACCAGCGCATCCTCCGCATCCAATCCCTGCTCGGCGAGGAGGGCGAAGCAGGGATGCCCTTCTGGCGGCTGGAACATGGCGGCGACGCTGGCCTGCGACTGGCCGGAACGCACCAGCCCAGCCTCGGCCCGCATGCCCAGCGCCAGGCCCAGCGAATCAAGCAGAATGGATTTACCCGCGCCCGTCTCGCCAGTCAGCACCGAGAGGCCGGGGCCGAAATGAAGGTCCAGGCGCTCGATCAACACCACGTCCCGGATGGAGAGGGAGGCGAGCATGTTGCGCCCTCAGAACGCGGGCGTGCGGGCTGCTGCCATAATCAGAACACGCTGTTCCAGGCCCGACGGAAGACGTTCGGCCGGTCCTGCGGCGCCGGTGCAGCACCCGGGGTCAGCATGGCGTAACTGTCCTGATACCAGGCATTGCCGGGGAAATTATGCCCCAGGACGGAGGCCGAGCGTGCCGCCTCGTCGCGCAGGCCGAGGCGGAGATAAAGCTCCGTCAGGCGGTGCAGCGCCTCGGGCACGTGGTTGGTGGTCTGGTAATCCTCGACCACGCGGCGGAACCGGCCGATGGCGGCGCTGTAGAGTTGCTGGCGCTGGTAGAAGCGGCCAATATTCATTTCGCGCCCGGCCAAGTGATCGCGGGCAAGGTCCATCTTCAGCCGCGCATCGCGGGCATAGGCGGTGTTGGGGAAGCGGTTGGCGACGTCCTGCAAGGCCTGGAGTGCCACTTCGGTGCCGCGCTGGTCGCGCTGGCTGTCCGAGATCTGCTCATAATAAGCGAGCGAGCGGAGGTAATACGCATAGGCGATGTCGCGATGTGCGGGATGAAGCTGGATGAAACGGTCCAGCGAGCCAATGGCCTCGGTGTAGCGGTTGCGCATATAGTCGGCATAGGCGGACATGATCTTTGCGTTCGTCGCCCAGGTGGAAAACGGGTGTTCACGCTCCAGGGTTTCGAACAACTCCCCCGCCTGCTGGTAGCGCTGTTCCTGCAGGGATTCGATGCCGGCGGCGTAAAGTGTCTCGGGCGAGCGATCCATCAGGCCGGAGCCTGCGGGTGCAGCGCGGAACAAGCCGCCGGCCGAGCCGTCCCACTGGGTGATTCCACAGCCTGCCATGGGCAGGGCGAGGCCGAGGAACAGGCAGGCACGAATCAATGGGCGCATGGTCAATATCGGCTCCGATCGGGCCGCTCTATACCACGTCTGCGGGCGATCCGTGCAAGGGGGGCAACAGGGGGCCAAGCGCGAGAAGGGGCGCGCCCCTCAGGCTGCGACCAGCTTGCCGTGGTGCGCATCGGCGAGCGCCAGGCCCCCGGCGTGGCGCCAGTTGCGCCGGTCGCTGAACAGGGCGCGCAGCAGCATGTTGTTCAGCGCATGGCCTGAGCGATGCCCGGTAAAGCGCGCCGCGATGGGTGCGCCGGCCAGGGCCAGGTCTCCCACCACATCCAGCAGCTTGTGCCGGACGAACTCCGTCGGGCTACGCAGGCCGCCTGGGTTGAGCACCATGGGCCCGTCCACCACCACTGCGTTCGCCAGGCTGCCACCCTGGGCAAGACCCGCGGCGCGCAGGCGGGAGACATCGTCGGCCAAGGTGAAGGTGCGTGAATCCGCAAGTTCGGTGCGGAAGCTTTCCAGCGAGATGCGCAACGCCATGCTCTGCCGGCCGATCGCAGTTTCGCCGAAATCAATGGTGAGTTCTGCGTCGAAGGCCATCTCGGGGTTGGGGGCAAGCTCGGCCCAGGCGCCGAAGTCATCCTCGACGCGAACGGGGCGCAGCACCTCGACGGTGCGGCGGGCGGCAAACTGCTCGACAATCCCGGCACACTCGATCAGAAAAAGGAACGGCGCTGCAGACCCATCGAGAATGGGCACTTCGGGGCCGTCCAACTCGATTACGCAATCATCGATGCCGGCAGCCGCCAGGGCGGCCATCACATGCTCGATGGTGCCGACGCGTGCCGCGGGATGATCCGGCAGGCCGATCTGCGTGCAGAGCCGGGTCTCGACCACAAAATCATGACGGGCGGGAATATCGAGGCCAAGGTCAATCCGATGAAAAACAATGCCCGCACCAAGCGGGGCAGGGTTCAAGCTCATGGCGATAGTGTGGCCCGAATGGAGCCCGATTCCACGGCAGCCAATGCTGTTGGCCAGTCGGCGGCGCCGCCCCATGGTCGTGGAGCCTGTCACGGTGGAGCCGAGCGTCAATGGAGCAAAACCATCCATATGTAGAGAAACCCCCGGTTTGGATGGACGGGTACCCCCCGGCGCCTCGTCCGATACGGAAAATGGCAGGCTCTGGGGTGCGAGGCCAGTCAAGGGTTGTTTCTCAATGTTTCTTAATAACCTGCTGAAAAAACAGCAGAAATCTTTGAGTGTTTCGCGCCTGGAATTTGCCATATTTCGATCTGGAGGGTAGCGCCGTGTAGCCGGCCAAGACTTCGGCCAACGAAACTTGCGCGGCGGGGCCTTTCTTTGGACGGAATGCGGGACCACAAGAAACCCATGAATCGTCGTCCCCTCCTTGTGCTGGCTTTTTCCCTGGCTGCCCCGCCCGTGCTCGCGCAATCCGTGCCCGCCCCCGGTTTGGTCTTGAGCGAAGCGGACCGCGCGGCCCTCGGCCGGGTGGAGGCTTATTTCAACGCCATGACCACGCTGCGCGCCCGCTTCCTCCAGATCGCCCAAGGCGGCGGCGCGGCCGAGGGCGTCGCCTGGATTTGGCGCCCGGGGCGTATGCGTTTTGAATATGACCCGCCCGAGCCTACGCTGCTGATCGCGGCGGATGGCCAGTTCTTCCATTACGACCGCCAGCTGCGCCAACCCACAGTGGTTCCGCTTTCCGCCACGCCGCTCAGCGTGCTTTTGGGCAATCCACTGCGGCTTTCGGGCGACATCACTGTCGCTGGGTTCGAACGCTCAGGTGGCTTGCTTCGTATCACGGTCCATCGCACTGGCCAGGCGGCCGAGGGCAGCATCCAACTGGTCCTGGAAGAGGAGCCCATGATTCTGCGCCAGTGGGTCGTTGTAGACCCCCAGCGTCGCAGCACCCGTGTGACGCTCAGTCAGATCGAGACCGGCGAACGATTCGATCCGTTTCTTTTTGCGTTCAACGATCCGCGCTTTCGCGAAGAACTTGAGCAGCAACGATGAAAATTCGACACAATCTGGCGTCCACGGCCTTGAAACTGACACAGGGTCCGTGTTTGTTACCTCAATGCGACCGATCATCGGTATCTCCTGCTGCGTGAAAGCCTTCGGGATCTTCAACACGCCCAACCACGCCGCCTCGGATTCCTACGTCCAGGTGGTGCTGGGTCCGGTTGGGGGCGTCCCGGTCCTGTTGCCTGCCGCAGGTGAAGCCCTTGCCCCGCAAATCCTGCCGCGCCTGGATGGCCTCATTCTCACCGGCAGCCGCAGCAATGTCTGGCCGGGCCACTATGATGGGCCGGACCATGCGGATGGCACCCCAGAGGACCAGCAGCGCGACGCCACCACCTTGCCGCTGATCCGCGCCGCCATTGCCCAGGGCGTGCCGGTGCTGGCCATTTGCCGTGGCATGCAGGAGGTGAATGTGGCGCTCGGTGGCAGCCTGGATCAGCGCATCCAGGACCTGCCGGGCCGGATGGATCATTCCACGCCCTCGGATCAGCCCATTCCGCTGGTGCGCACGGGAAAGGCACATGGCGTCCGCCTGGCCGCCCACGGGATGCTGCACGAGTTGGCCGGGCGCACCGATGTGCCCGTCAATTCACTTCACAATCAAGGGATTCAACGACTTGCGCCCCGCCTGGAAGCGATGGGCTGGGCGCCCGATGGCACGGTGGAAGCGGTGCGCGTCCGGCAAGCGCCTGGCTACGCCTGGGGGGTGCAGTGGCATCCTGAATATGATTGGGAGGGCGACGATTTCAGTCGTCGCATTTTTGAGTCCTTTGGCGCGGCATGTGTCACTTGGTCACAACGCGGAAATCTACAGCAGGCGGCCGAATAACCATTCGATTGGGCTTGGCATTTTGTTAACGTCAAGCATATAGTCCTTGCGTCGGCGGTTGTTCATCCGCCGGTGGACGTCCCGATTCCCCCAATCGGCTCGCCCGACCTTTCCGATCGGAACTACGAACGTGCGGGCGCCCGACCACCCCCCTGGTCGGGCGCTTTCCGTTCTGGGTTCCTTGGACTTGAGCGGAGGGGTCGGTTCCGTCCCGGTCCGAGCTGGGTTAGACGCGTTGGCTTCCATCTCAGGAACCATTCCGTGCCCGATTATGTCATCCCACCTCCCGCCATCTCGGCCGTTCCCATCGCTGGCAGCAATGCGATGTTCCCTGTTCGCCGCATTTTCTGCGTCGGCCGCAACTACGCCGAGCACGCGATAGAAATGGGCAGCGACCCGACGCGCGAGCCACCCTTCTACTTCGCAAAACCCGCGGACGCGCTGCTCATCAACGGCGCGGACATGCCCTATCCAAGTGTCACCAAGTCCCTTCATCACGAGATGGAACTGGTGGTCGCCATCGGCGTGGGTGGGAAGAACATCCTCATCGGCAATGCGCTGACGCATGTTTGGGGCTATTGCGCCGGCCTCGACATGACGCGGCGTGACATGCAGAACGAGGCCAAGAAGACCGGCCGCCCCTGGGACATGGGCAAGGGCTTTGACCTCTCTGCCCCCATGGGTGCGCTGATCCCTGCCGCCGGCTTTGATCCCTCCAAAGGCAAGATTGAACTGAAGGTGAATGGCAAGGTGACCCAGGTGAGTGACCTCTCCAAGCTCATCTGGTCCATCCCCGAGGTCATCGCCAACCTGTCCGAGCTTGTGGAACTGGCCCCAGGCGACCTCATCATGACCGGCACACCCGCCGGCGTGGCCGCCGTGGTGCGCGGGGATGTGCTGGAGGGCTTTGTCGAGGGCGTGGGCGAGATCAGAACAAAAATCGTCTGACGCCGGGCGATGTACCTGTTGGGGCATCCGGTGGGCTTTCAGGAGGCTGTTGTACCCGGCTTGCTTCACATGATGCGCGCCAGGACTTCCCGGTCGAGGGCGGCGAGGATGGGGTGGGGCCCAAAGCCCTCGCCTATCGCCGCCTCCAGCAGTTGCAAGGCGGCGGTGGTCAGCGGTGTTTCTATCCCGGACGCGACCCCCATGGCTTGCAGAAACGCAAGCCCTGCGCCGATTTCACCGAGCGGCCTTGGTGGGTTGGACAGGCCACCTTGTTCGGTCACGAGCTGCGCGATGCCGGGCAGGCCCTCCCGACCGGCGGCATGGGCCAGCGCGTCTCGCTCCGCGGTCAGGCCCAGCAGCAGCCGCCCCAGCCCGTGTTGCACCCCTGCAGGCGCGAAAAGCTGCGCGGCGCCAAAGATCGCGCCTGGCTCGGCCAGGCAGGCTGCCAGCACATCGCCCAAGGGTTCAACCGGCAAGCCAAACAACGCCTGCGTGGCCAACCGCATGTTCTCCATCGCATCCACAGGAAGGGCTGCCAGCCACAGCCGCGGCCGGATGGCGCTGATCGCCACCACCCCATCGGCATCTCGCCGCGCCAGGATCGGCGGCACGGGCAAGGCCGCAATGGGGGGTGCGACGCCGCGGGCGGAGGCGAATTGGTGCAGCAGCGCGGGCGCCAACGCGCCGGCCGGGGCGAAAAGAATCGGTGGCTCACCCACCAGCGCGCTGGCCAGGCGCGGAAGAATGGCGGGCATGGCCGCCCCGGGCAGGGCGATGATCATCGCCTCGGCCTGTTCCGCTGCGCGCCACAGATCGGCCGCGACCTGGACGCGCCAGCGCCCTTCCAGCACGCCGCGTGTCTCCAGTTCATGGCCCAGATGTCGCGTTCCGCCTCCGCGCGGGGACCACAAGGTCACCGCATGTCCGCGCCAGGCGCATAAAGCCGCCATGGCACTGCCCGCCGGCCCAGCACCGAGAATCGTGACCCTCATCGCGTGACAATCCCCTTGATGGCCACAAAATGCGCGCAAGCCGTGATGCGCCGCAACCGCTCTCTGGCGCCTCTGTCACACAGGCTTCGCCAACCCGTCATTGCCCTGTTGCCAAACCAGGGATACCGAGCGTGCATGAACGCTGAAGCGCCCAGGATCGAGTCGCCCGGCATTGCCACTCCAGAGGTTGCAGCGGGCAAGCCCAAGGCGCGTAGGATGAAGCGCGGCCGCCCTTTGCGCGTCAACCCGCGCATGCCTGGCGAAATGTGGAACGGCGTACTGGGTGAGCGGCCGATGGGCGGCCGTTTGCGGGCCTTCCGCCGCATCTCTACGGCGGTGTTGTTCACCCTGCTGTGCATCCCCGTCCAGGGGGTACTGGTACAGTTTAGCGGAGGGGCAAAGAACAGCTTCGCGCGCTTGTATCACCGCACGCTGTGCCGGATCATTGGCCTGAAGCTGCGCATCATCGGCACGCCCTGGCAGCAGCCCCGCACGCTTTACGTCTCCAATCATTCCTCCTGGCTGGACATTCTGGTGCTGGGTTCGATGCTGGATGCGCGCTTCGTCTCCAAGGCCGAAGTGGGGGACTGGCCCCTGCTGGGCTGGGTGGCGAAGCTCGGCCGCTCGGTCTTTGTCAGCCGCAGCCGCACGCGGGCGGGCAGCGAGGCGCAGGAGATGCGTGCACGGATGGAGGCGGGCGACAGCCTGATCCTTTTCCCTGAGGGGACCACCAGCGACGGCGCGCGCGTGCTGCCCTTCCGCTCTTCATTCTTCGCCGTCGCGGAAGCGGCCGAGCGCATCCAACCCTTGGCACTTGTCTATGATCGGCTGGGCGGGCTGCCCGTTGGCCGGCGCGACCGCCCGCTTTTTGCTTGGTATGGCGACATGGAGACGGCCAGCCACGCCTGGAAGATGCTGCGCCGGACAGGCACGCGCGTGACGGTGGTGCTGCACGAAAGCTTCCCGCCCGATGCCGTGCCGGACCGCAAGGCGCTGGCCGCGCGCCTTGGCCGCACGATAACGCAAACCGCAGCCACACTGCGGCAGAACCGCGACGTCATTCTCTGATGAAGATCGAATCCGCTTGACCGAACCGATGGCGTTCTGGGACCATTACAACAGATGAACGGCATGCCCCTCCTGTGGCAACCGGGCCACTCTTCTTGACCGCGCGGCCCAGGCCCCACATGTGTTCCCGCTGGATCGCTCCAGGGTATTGCCTGTGGGCGGGCAGCGAGGACCCCTCATGACGAACACCACCCCCATCAGGAAGCGCCTTTTCCTGCGCTCCTGGGGCTGCCAGATGAATGTCTATGATTCCGCCCGCATGGCGGATGTGCTGGCCCCGCTGGGTTATGCGCCGGTGGATGCGCCGGAGGGTGCGGACATGATCATTCTCAACACCTGCCATATCCGCGAGAAGGCAACCGAGAAGCTCTTCTCCGAACTTGGCCGCCTGCGGCTTCTCAAGCTGGCGAAGCAGGCAGAGGGAGGCGAAATGGTTCTGGCCGTCGCCGGCTGCGTCGCGCAGGCCGAAGGCGCTGAGATCACAGCGCGCGCGCCCTATGTGGACATCGTGCTGGGGCCGCAAAGTTATCATCGGCTGCCCGAGATGGTAGCTCGCGCCGGCCGCGCGGTGGGTGCCGTGATCGAGACGGAATTTCCGGCCGAGGAGAAGTTCGATTACCTGCCTGAAGCCAGCGCACCGCAGGGGGTGACGGCCTTCCTCACCATCCAGGAGGGCTGCGACAAATTCTGTGCCTTCTGCGTGGTGCCCTACACGCGGGGTTCTGAATACAGCCGCGCCGCCAGCGCAGTTCTGGCCGAGGCGCGCAAGCTGGTGGGGCAGGGGGCGCGCGAGATCACGCTGCTGGGGCAGAATGTGAACGCCTATCACGGCGCTGGAACGAATGGCCGCGAATGGGGCTTGGCACGGCTGCTGCACGCCCTGGCCGAAATCCCGGGCCTGGAGCGGCTGCGCTACACCACCTCCCACCCGCGCGACATGGATGACGCGCTGATCGCCGCCCACCGCGACATTCCCGCCGTGATGCCCTTCCTGCATCTGCCTGTGCAATCGGGCAGTGACCGCGTGCTGGAGGCGATGAATCGCGGCCACACGGGTGAGGATTATCTTCGTCTGGTGGATCGGCTGCGGGCCGCGCGCCCGGATCTGGCACTCAGCACGGATATCATCGTGGGCCATCCCGGCGAGACGGAGGCCGACCACTCGGCCACCCTGGCACTGATCCGTGAAGTCGGCTTCGCGCAGGCCTTCTCCTTCAAATATTCGCCTCGACCCGGCACGCCGGCCGCCGGCGCGCCCCACCGCGTGGATGAAGCCACGAAGGACCGCCGCCTGCAGGAGGTCCAGGCCCTGCTTCGCGATCAGTCAGCTGCCTTCAATGCGGGCATGACGGGCCAGACCATTCCCGTCCTGTTCACCGGGCCGGGGCGCAAGCCCGGGCAGCTTTCGGGCCGTACGCCCTGGCTGCAACCCGTGCATGTGCCCGGCGCTTCGTGCCTGGTGGGCACCACGCAGCCGGTGCGCATCATGTCTGGAAATCCCAGTTCCCTCGCCGGGGAACTTCTGGATCACGCAACGCCTCTTCAGGAGAAAACAGCCGCTTGAGCAACGCCCTTCGCAATCGCCCACACTCTTCACAGAGTGGTTCCCCGCCTTCCTCCGAGAGTCGCAGCGTCACGCTGCAATTCGAGGATAACGCCCTCCTTCCGTTGCTCTATGGCGAGCATGACCGGCATCTGGCGCGGATAGAACAGCGATGCGGCGTACGATTGGCAAGTCGTGGCAACAGGCTCACGATCACTGGCACCGCTGAGCGCACCACCATGGCCGAGCAGGTGCTGCGGGGCCTGTGGCGCAGCATCGAACGCGGGCAGGCGCCCTCGGCCTCCGAAGTTGAGGCCGCGATTCGCATGGCTGAGGGCGAGATGGAGCAGGACCCCCGCCTGCCCTTGCAGGATATCCCGCAGATCCGCACCAAGCGCGGGGCCATCGCACCCCGCACCCCCGCGCAATCCGCCTATATGGAAACGCTGGCGAAGCACGAGA
>Ga0335395_10003307_pt1 | contig 10018 bp, 13 predicted proteins | sample MAT02_FD_205744 | JGI IMG/M metagenome (GOLD analysis project Ga0335395, IMG submission 205744) | Freshwater microbial communities from Lake Fryxell liftoff mats and glacier meltwater in Antarctica - MAT-02 (spades assembly) (version 2) ...
GAAGCCTTGCTGACCAAGGCCCGCGAAGAGCGTGCTGACATGCTGCGTGAAGCCAAGGTAACAAAGGATAAAATCATCAACGATGCAAAAGAGCAGGCAAAGATAGAAGCCAATAAAATATTAGCCGATTTGCAGGTAAGCATCGAAAATCAGAAAATGGGTGCTATTACTGATATTAAAAATCAGATTGGCACACTGGTTATTGAAATGAGTGAAAAAGTTTTACGCCGCGAATTGAGCGATAAGGCTTCACAGGAAGGTTATATCAATAAGTTGACCGCCGACGTTCAATTAAACTAATTGCCAGTTTGCCTCTTTTGCAGACAACAGTCTTGCAGAAAAGGGTTGTTGCTGATTATTTTTAAAATTTCTAATGCTTTACAGAATATGTTGAATCCAAGATTGGCGAGTCGTTACGCAAAAAGTCTGATTGATCTCGGTACAGAGCGCAAGGAACTCGATGTACTCTATGCCGATTGTGTTTTTTTGCAGAATGCAGGCAAGGCAAGTCGCGAATATGCTGCTATGCTCAAAAGCCCGGTTATTAAATCAGATAAAAAGCTTGCCGTAATAAAGGCCATAGGTCAGGGAAAAATAAGTACTTTGATGATGACCTTTGTAGAGTTGCTGGTAAAAAAGAACCGGGAATATTTCCTTTCCGAAATTTTGATAGCTTTTATGGAGAGTTACGATAAAATCAGGGGAATCAATCATATTGTTTTACGTACAGCAGCACCCGTAAGTGACGTTATTCTGGCACAGATTAAGCAAAAATTGGAGAAAGAAACAACACTTACTAATATTGATTTGCGCACAGAGGTAAATCCAGATCTCATTGGCGGTTTTGTATTGGAGTTTGACAACAACCTGATTGATGCATCCATCAGAAAGTACCTGAAAGATGTGAAGAGTCAATTTAAGAGCAACGATTATATTTTCAATATACGGTAGGGAAAGACATTGCCCCGTTTCGTGTCTCACAAAACGGAAGGAGTATATTTTACTTACTCATAAAATGAGGCTTCTTCGTTTCAATCGGGGCAGCCTTTTTTATTTTAGCACGGTGGCATTGGCTCCATTGCCCCGTTTGGTGTTTAACGAACCGGAATGGTGCAACTGTTGCCGAGGAATGTTTTGCTGCCCTGGTTCTTGTCTCATTAAACGGAAAGATCAAACTGCTGCCTGAATTCAGATCTCATGAAACGGAAAGAATATATTTTTACGTTACCGCCAGTAATATATTACTTCCGGAAAGGGTAACTATTATTTTGTCTTACAAAGAAATTTTGGAGATATTTACTTAATCCTTTGAATACCTAATTCAATTTACAGAGAATCATCTTCACAATTGCATACTTCCAATTTGTTCTGCCCTCTTAAAATTAAAGATACAAATTTATCCAGCCCTCCAACGATTCTACGCAGAGATGAAATAATTTTTTTTGCGTAAACTGCAAACATGTTCTGCGTTCGGCAATCGCCATCAATTTATACCCTGCTTGAACATGGCAAATAAGCACAATCAGGGGTGCTTTGTTCTCAACCGCTGACATATCACAATTATTCTTGTTTCAATCAGCAGTTACATCAAAGCACCCTTATGGAGAAGTCAAAAAACATACATTATTTAGCATCAGCCCTGACTACCTGAAATGTAATGTTGGAGGTGTGAGATAGTTTCTTTTTGCTGTACAATGGTGGCAGAAACTACATCTGTCATACTAATAATGCCAGCAATGTTTTCTTCTTTGTAAACAGGGATATAGCGAATGCGGAGCCGGTTCATTAAAGCCATGCAATGTTCTACCGTGTCATCGGGACTTACCCTTGGGAGGTCGGTACTCATAATGGCTTCCACGGTGGTATCCGAAGAATTTTTACCTACAAGGATCACTTTTCTGGAGTAATCTCTTTCTGTCATAATCCCTAAAAATTTACCTTTTTCCATTACTACAATAGAACCGAAATTTTTTCCGGCCATAATTCTGAGGGCATCAATTACCCGGGTAGATGGTTCCACCGATTCAATATAATCGCCTTTATGGCGCAATATGTCTTTTACTTTTTGCATGCAATCTGTATTTTATCGGGTAAAGTATAAAAGTTTTGGGAAATGAACACCCATTTTATTGAAGAAAGACCGAAATAGATCAAAATTAATTTTATAATTTAGTTTGGTTTATAAAATAAACTACTTTATTTTTGTTTTTCTAAGGAATGAAATGTCCACATACACACCTCTTATTATTTTGGCTATGGTATTTTCCGTAGGCCTTCATGCACAAACCACACATGTTTCCGGAAGGGTTACCGATGCCCGAAAGCGACCCATGCAGGGTGTAAGTATTAGTATTTTGGATACGTACGATGGAGTCACCACCGACAGCAGCGGATCCTTCCGGTTTTCTACAACAGAATCTGGTAAATGGCAAATTGTAGTCAGTTTCACTGGATTTAAGGATTGGGCGCAGGAAATTGAACTGAAGGGGACTGAGGTTGTTGTAGCCGTTGAGCTACGCGAAAAAGCAGATGAACTGACCGCTGTGGTCATTACCGCCGGAAGTTTTGAGGCAAGTGATGAAAAAAGAATTACTGTATTAAAGCCTCTTGACATTGTAACCACTGCCAGTGCCAATGCCGATGTGGCTAGTGCATTACGAACCTTGCCCGGTACACAACAGGTTGGGGAGAGTGCAGAGCTTTTTGTAAGAGGTGGTGAGGGCTACGAAACAAAGCAATTTATAGATGGCATGGTAGTGGCCAACCCTTTTTTTAGTACTAGTCCCGATCTTGCTAGCAGGGGCAGGTTTTCACCTTTTTTGTTTAAAGGAACGGTTTTCAGCACAGGTGGTTATTCGGCCTTATACGGGCAGGCTTTGTCTTCTGCCTTACTTCTTGAAAGTATTGATTTGCCTGATCGCTCCGAGGCAAGTGCCTCTATCTCGCCTATTTTTGGTAGTGGTCAATACCAGCATCTTGCAAAAAATAAAAAAAGTAGTTTTGGAGCAAGTGCGGGCTATACCAATCTTGGGTTATATTTCAATCTTGTAAAACAGCGCCCCGATTTTTTTAAGGTTCCCGAAGTATGGAATGCAGATGTCAACTTTCGCATCAAAACATCCTCCACAGGAATGCTTAAAATGTATGCGGCATTCACCCAAAATCGCATTGGGGTACGTAATGCAGATATGGACCGACCTGACCTGAAAAATGCATTTACTGTAGGGAACGATAATTTATATACCAATATGAGCTATCGGGATCGCTTAAGCAACCGGATGAAATTGAATACAGGCATAAGCCTGAGTTATAATATAGATGACTTGCAGCAGAAAGTAGAGGACTTTAATAATGACCCCGCCGCCGGAAACCTGCCTTCATTTATTAGAAATAAAAATTTCAATCTTAGCAATAAAGCTTTGTTAGTGCAGGCAAGGACAGTATTCGATTATAAACTTATTGGATTGAGCGCTTTACGGTTTGGCGCAGAGCATTGGTATAGCCTCGATAAAACCCGGTTTAATCAATTCAACCCCATTGCGCTGAATGATCATTACAGCGCGGTATTTGCTGAAAGCGATATTTACCTGAATAATAAATTGGCGCTTCGTACCGGAATAAGAGGGGAACGAAGCACGCTATTAAACCGCACCAATATTGCTCCCCGTGCTTCGCTTGCCTATCAGTTTACCAAGCGGGCACAAATTTCAGGCGACTACGGTATTTATTACCAAAAGCCACAAACCCAGTTTTTGCAATTTGAAAGGGACCTTCCTCAAATGCGTGCCGATCATTATATTCTTACCTATCAGCGCATCAATACTTTAACTACATTGAGGCTGCAGGCTTTCCACAAGGAATATAAACAATTGCAAAAAACAGGTTTGGATACCAATGCAAAGGGTAGCGGGTATGCGCGGGGTATTGAATTATTTTGGAGAGATAAAAAAACACTAAAGAATTTTGATTACTGGGTTACCTATTCGTGGCTAGATACCAAAAGGAATTACCTGAATTTTCCTTACGCATTACAGCCCAATTTTGCGGCCAACCATACCGCCAATCTCGTGGTAAAAAGATTTTTTCCAAAAATTAATACCCAGTTCAATCTAAATTATCAGTTTGCAACAGGTCGTCCTTTTTATGATATTGCTTTTGATCAGGGATCGGAGAAATATTTTGTACGAGACCAGGGCAAAACCATACCCTTCAACAACCTGAGCTTTAGCATTAATTATTTAGCTAGTATTAAAAAAGCTTTTGCGGTAGTGGTTTTTAGCATATCCAATCTTACCAACAGCCAGCAAATATTTGGTTACCGCTATTCGCTCGACGGGGCAAACAGGGTGCCGGTTCTGCCACCTGCCAATCAGATTGTTTTCGCAGGGATTTTTCTAAGTTGGGGTACCGATCGCCGTCAGGATGCCATCAATAACAATTTATAAATAAGAGTTTTCACACACAAAAATCAAAAAAAAATGAAAAACAAAATCGTAATCGCAGCCATTTTCTTAGGATTGGCTATCACTTCCATAGCGCAAGGTCCCCGCTATGCAGAAAGCATGAAAAAAAATATTGAGACACTGGATCAGAAGCCATCCATAGAAAATTACCAGAATGCAGCCAACAATTTTGAAAGGATTGCCAATGCAGAAAAAAATCAATGGCTGCCTTTTTATTATGCTGGTTATGCTAGCGTTATGCAGGCTTTTTCTGGCATGGAACCAGGGAATATGAGTGCTGCCTTAGACAAAGCCGAAAGTTTTTTAAATCAGGCAGCAGCTCTCGAACCTGATAATTCAGAAATTGCCGCAGTAATGTCCATGGTCATTACCGGCAGGATGCAGGTGGACGGGAGCCAGAGTATGACGCTTGGACCTAAAGCTACCGCCCTTTTGTCAAAAGCTATGAGTCAGCAACCTCAGGGAAACCCAAGGGTCATGATGAACCTTTCTCAAAATTTGTATTATACGCCAGAACCTTTTGGAGGCAGTAAGAAAAAGGCTTTGGAATTGATGGAAAAAGCTTTGCAGGCTTATGATACCTTTAAGCCTGCATCAGAATTGCATCCCAATTGGGGCAAGGTTTATATTGAATCAGTTTTAAAACAATGGAAAGGATAAAATAATAGGAAACAAATGGTCCCTTGGGAATGCCGTAGGAACCATTTGTTTTTAAAATGAAATAAAAATGGAAAATATTGAAAACTTAGATCCAGCAAGGTCCTTTCAAATTATAGAAGAAATGATTGGTAATGCCAGGAACGAACTATCGGAAAACGGCCATTTATACCTGTTTTGGGGGTATGTAATTCTTGGGTGTTCCATGTTTCATTTTGCAGGATTGTATTGGGATTTGGTGCCAAGGCCCGATTTAATCTGGATGCTTACCTGGGTGGCTTCTTTCTACCAATTGATTTATCTGCGTCGTAAATTGCGAAAGCTAAGATACAAGACCTATTCCGGAGACATGCTAAAGGCTGTCTGGCTGGTTTTTATATGTTGTGGAGTCATCCTTGGCTTTGTGGTGGGTCGGCAGGGAGATTGGAAAACCTTGTATCCGCTCATTCTGATGCTATATGGAATACCCACCATTTTGTCGGGTGTTATTTTACGGTTTCGCCCCTTAATTTATGGGGGTATCGGCTGTTGGATGTTAAGTATTGCTGCTGTTTTTGCACCATTTATTTATAACTTATTGATGGTAAGCATAGCAGTAATTTGTGCCTGGATCATTCCTGGTTATATGCTTAGAAGTCGTTTTCGGTTACAAAAAAGTAAAACACAATCATAATGGCAAAAGAGAAAGTATTAACGGAGCAGGATAGTCTCCGAATTATACAGGAAATGATCCAAAAGGCAAAAGCTGGCGCACATTATGAGCGTGGCCAAGGGCCAATATTATGGGGATCAGTGATAGGTTTTGCAGGAATTATGTCTTTCCTCGAAATTTATTTTAAGTGGAACATACCTTTCGATTGGTGGATACTTACGCTGGTAGCACTTATTCCACAGGTATTTATCGTTCTAAACGACCGTAAAAAGAATATAGTGAAAACCCATGAAGCCCGTGCTATAGATATGGTTTGGGCGGTGTTCGGGATTAGTATTTTTGCTTTGGTTTTATACGGTAATTTTATAGGCCAAATTACCATACAATTGTTAGCGGAGGAGGATATAACCCTCTGGAAAAGAAGTGGCACTGACGGATCTTTAGCATCCTTTCAAATGTTTGTACCGAGTATAGCTTCGCTTTACCTTATGATTTACGGTTTCCCCACTCTTGTGACGGGGGTGGTAATAAGATGCAGATCTATGCTAATTGGCGCTTGCATTTGTTATATTCTTTTTGTAGTGTCTCTTTACACACCTACTGTGTGGGATATGTTATTTATAGGTATTGCAGGTATTTGCAATTGGCTTATCCCCGGTATTATTCTGCGCAGGCAATATCTACTTTCCGTTAAAACAAAGCATGTTTAAAGAACTAGATCCCATATTGCATTCACAACTGCGGTTGGCAGCCATTTCACTGCTTATCAGTGTAAAGGAGGCGGAGTTTACCTTTATTAAGGAAAAAACCAATGCAACGGCAGGCAATCTGAGTGTACAATTAAATAAACTGAAAGATGCGGGGTACATTGACATTACCAAGCATTTTAAAGACAACTATCCTCAAACACTCTGTAAAATAACGCCACAAGGCTTAGATGCTTTTGAAAAGTATGTAAATAATTTGCAGAGTTATATCAATGGGGATGGTCAGGAGGGTGGATAGATCGAGAGAATCGCTCACTGGTCAATGTCTGTCGAAGGTTTGGAATTTGAAAAATGCCTTGACTGCTTCGCTGGTAAATTCAGGGAGCCAGGAATCACTTAATATTAAATCGCTAAACCGCCTGTTAAAGGCATGAGCTTGTTTGCTATTTTAAACCGTAAGAAATACCCAACGCAAGCCCCGCATTCCAAAGTTTTTCTATAACAGGAGCGTCTTTAATTTTACTTAGTCCAAATCTAAAAGTCGGCTCTGCTGATAAATGTATTTTGTCTGTTAATTTGTAGTCAACGCCCATACTTACCATGGGGGAAATATCAATTTTATTAAAGCCAGTAGTAGAAGATTGACTTCTTTTTCTGTTTTTCCGTCTAAGTATTTATAATTAATTGTCTGTTTTGCGTTAATTAAAAAATTTGTCATAAAGCCAGCACTTGAAATACAGCGAGCTTTTTTTGCCAAATGCCATCTTTGCCCTTAAAGGGATGCCAATATATTGATATGAATAAGTTGTCGTTGCTTTATTAGGTTAACTTGGGTTTGGATCAGTGTAAACCAAATCCTGCTCTTTGGTTTTATATTCTTTATTTGAAAACTGTAAGCCTGTCTCAAAGCCGAATAGGTCTGAAAAATGAAAGGTCAAATTTTAATCTTTTGTGTACCCAAACTTAGCTTTTTCAATGTTTTCTCTGCTTTTTATAGCAAAATCAGTAAAATTATTACCATCCCCGTTTTTAAGTGTCCTAAAACTATAATCAGGTGAAAGGCTGTAGCCAATGGATACTTTATCTTCCTTTTTGGCATTTTGTCCAAGGGTAATTGCTGACAAAAATGTCAAGAGTAAAATAAAAAATTGCTTCATAAAATGGGTTTTTTGTAAGATTTATTTGAAAATCTAAGGTTTGTTTAGCATTGCCTGCAACAGAAAAGACTACGTTCTTCTCATTCAATTGCCATATCCGGTATTGTTGGTAATTGTGGGGTCAATGCTTGCGTTTTCTCATTGTTTGTGTTGTAATTTGTCTTGACAATGGCTTAAACAAGCCATTATGAAAAGCAGAAAGGAGCAGAAATTTTTTATTTTTTTTAATTACGGATTTAGATGAAGTCTCGAATTAATTTCAAAAGACAGAATGGTTTGTCAGCGGAATTACCTTCTTCCACGGTTCAACACCAAACTTAATCGTACTTGAAAACTAAAGTATGTATCATTGTTTTTAGAATCGCCGCGGGGTCTTGTATTACGTGGCGGATTGACGGTTACACTTCTGTTGTATAGACGAGAGGCAAGGTTGGCCTGTCCTACCGGTAAGTACTTATAAAATAAACTTGGATCTACCCAATCGCCCTGACTTACATCGTCAAGGTAATCAGTGGAAGTAGTTCGTCGGATAACTTCTCCTCGTATAAAAAAGGCCTGACTTAATTCATATCGTAGACCTAATCCGTAAGGGATAATAATTGAAGTTGTTCCATAGGGCTGCCTGTCAGGGTATTCATCAAAACCCTGCCCTTCTAACCGTAATGGGCGCAATTCTACCCAACGGTCATCTACATAGGCTTGTGGTCTGTAACCCATTACCCCGAGACCTACCATCAGATAAGGAGAAAGCCGTGGCATATATTTATCATTTATCTGATAATCTTTTAAAAACAGGGGGTGTAATTCTACCCCAATAAAAGCCTCTGTAATCGGGCTCCTGAAATTCAGGTTCCGGTCATAACGGCCCTTGGCATTCGATTCGGTTGCTCCTTTCAATAAGCTGTCGTGCGCCTCAATCCTTCCCACTCCTAAGTCCAATCTCAGTGCAAACCAATCTTTATGCGTGGCGGTTACGGAAATACCACCTGTAAGGTGTGTGTTTTTAAGCGTAACGGCACCAAGCCCTGTTTTCGAATTTTTACTTCCTCCTATATCGGTTAGCGCATTCATCCCACCAATATTCAATGAGGCATCCAATACCCAACTTGGTTCATAATAACCGTTGTTGTAAAAGTAGAAACCCTGTGCTTTGGCAGGAGTAAAACTACCCCATAGCAAAGAAACCATTATGAAGGTCAGGAAACGAATATGTAATAAGCGGAGAGTCATTCAAGATGCAAAATAAAGTTTTTTTTCAAATGATTCCATTTCTATAAAAAAGGTAACTAAAATTTCTTCAATTTTTTTTTAGATTCTTTTTTTGTTGGGTTGCAAAATATTTGCAATATGATTTAAGATGACAGGAAGCACACTTGGGTTGCCGGGCCGTACAAGTGTAACGGCCGTGCAATATCAACCAATGGTGCGCTTTGTATATGAGATCCTTAGGAATATTTTGAATCAGTTGTTTTTCTGCAGCAAGCGGGGTAGTTGCTTTGTATGTAAGACCTATTCTGGCACTAACCCGAAAAACGTGGGTATCTACAGCCATATTAGGTTGATCATCAATTACACTGGTTATTACATTGGCCGTTTTACGCCCCACTCCCGGAAGCTTAGTGAGTGCATCTACCGTCATGGGTACCTCCCCATTAAACTCATTGAGCAGCATATTTGCCATCCCAATGAGGTGTTTGGTTTTATTATTGGGGTAGCTTATACTTTTAATTAGCGGAAAAAGATCCTCAAAACTAGCTTTTGCCATTGATTGGGGATCTGGAAATTGCTCAAAAATCGAAGGAGTGGTCATATTTACTCTTTTATCTGTACACTGTGCCGATAAAATAACTGCCACCAATAGTTCAAATGGATTATGGTAGGTCAATTCGGTTTCGGCAATCGGTACATTCTCATGGAACCATTCAATTACCGCTTCGTAGCGTTGCTTTCGATTCATGTCCTATTATTACTGTATCGCAGCCTTATTACATTTTACTGCAGGCTGACATTATAATGTTGTAAAAAAGTAATAATTACTTAACGGGTTCTTCGACTCCTTTGGCGGCATAAGCCATCAAACTATCAATAGTTTTTGACCGGGGAGAACAAAGTGATTGATCAAGAAACTTCGATGCTTCTTCTACAACGGATAGTTTTTGCTGTAAAGCCCAATCGTTTTCAAGTTGATTCCTGAGTTCATTTTTAGTAGTTTCCGGCATTTCACCATAATGGAATTGCAATAAATCTTCGGGAGTAAAAACTGGCATTGTGATTGATTTTTAGTGTTTTCCAAATGTTATTATCCTTTAAACGGGGTAGGTGTTTTTTTTATTGCCCAAAGTTATTAACAATTTTCCCAAAATGGGAAAATTGATGAAACCC
>Ga0335395_10003308_pt1 | contig 10017 bp, 8 predicted proteins | sample MAT02_FD_205744 | JGI IMG/M metagenome (GOLD analysis project Ga0335395, IMG submission 205744) | Freshwater microbial communities from Lake Fryxell liftoff mats and glacier meltwater in Antarctica - MAT-02 (spades assembly) (version 2) ...
TGCCACGCCACCGCCACTGCCGTACTCGAATGAACGAAACAACGGCTCGATGAGCTCCCAGTTCGCGAGTCGATTCACCGCAGCGGGAGCTTCGTTGAGAGCGCTGAAATCCGGAGCAAGGAACGGGTTTGACATCTGCATCTGTCGAACGGATGCTGGGACGACCTGTCGCTCGACCTGCTTACTTACGGGAGCTACCTCGGTTGAGATGATGAGCTCGTCTGGACTCAACTCGACCCCAGCAGCAATCAACAGGTCGCGTCTGAGAGCCTTTGCCGCAGCGGTGACCGGCGCATCATCGGCAAGCATCGCGATGAGGCTTGTGTCGCGCGCGGCGGTCTTCGCAAGAATTCCGGCAAGCCCGTCAAGGCGCTTCTGCTCGTTTGCACGTTCTGAATCAGTGAGCGCAGAATCTGCCTTGACGCGGGCTCGCTCCTCGCGCAGTAGCAACGTTGCGACTTGGAACCGCGCGCGATTGGCAGGCTTGAGCGGCCCCTTTTGCACAGCAGTCTCGACCTCGCGCGCGGTCCGCGCCAGAACGGGGATAACCCCGACATCGTCGCCGGATCGAGCGCGACGACGCTGCGGCGACTGCTGCCGGTCGCTCGCGGGACGCTGGCGTTTTTGGCGCCGACCTGGCTCGGTGTGTCCCGAGGATGTCACGTATTCTCCTTGTGTCGAACGAACGATGTTCGAACACGGCTCTGCGAGTGCTGCGGACGGTAGAAACGGTGTCAGCGCCTGCCGAACGATCCAGACCCAGTCGCGATGCGACTGGTGGACCCGACGGCGCCTGTCTCAGTGTACGCTCAATTCTCGCGGGTGCCAGGCGCCTGTCGCAAAAGTGTATGGGATCGCGCCTTGGCCTACCCGTAGGCTGGGGTTGTGACCCTCAATACCAACTTCGCAGGAGTAGCGGTTCGCTCACGCCGGCTGGACGGTTCTGACCGCGGACTGGACGCGATAGTCGGGCTCATTCTCATCGTGGCCGGAACGATGATCGGGGTGCTGAGCCTGAACCAGCTCCAGCTCTTTGCGGCGTCGGTTGATCCACGCGACGCTTTCGCCAGTGGAGGCGTTGAAGCCGGATTCGTCATCGCCGTGGTTGGCAGCGCCCTAACAGGGCTCGTCACCACGCTCACCTACCTGATCAGAATCGCGGGCGGTCGACGGAGCTGGACTCCACCGCTTTGGGGCATCATCGTCATGACGATCTTTCTCATCGCAGGCTTCGCGGTCATGAACGGCGTGCTGTAGCGCGAACGGCTTTAGCGGCGGGTGGCACCCGGGGGAATGATCGAGATCGGTCTACTCATCGGTGCAGCGCTCTCGAGCCGTTCGATGGCTGGGGCCAATTCACTGCGAAGGGCGTCAATTCCGGCGTCGTTGAGGTTCACCCGGTCCGAAGAGTAAACAGGATTCAACTCGCCATCATCGAGGGCGAGCGCGGGCCACATGTCGAGGAAGTGCGCCCCAGAGATCGGCGCGAACTGCCGCAAGTGACGATTCGCGTCGCGAATCGCGCTTGACAACTCGCGCTCGCGGGGAAGGATCGACTGCACGAGCGTGCGGATGCCTGGCAATTCCCGACGAACAGACACCAAGAGAAGTTCGATGTTTCGCACAAGATGCTCAACGCTCCGGCGCGCGGCAAAGTCTGAACTTCCGACAAGTATGACGAGCGACTCCGGTGCGGCGCTCACGATGGCGTCGAGGGTCGCGAGGCAGTCGTCGCTCGTCGCGCCGAGCCTGGTGAGATCATGATGAGGACGATCCCCGAGAAGCGGAACGAGTGAGCCGCCTACAACTGGACAGTCGCCCACGACTGCGATGAAAAATTGCTCGGCCGAGCGGGCTGCCAGTGAATCGTGTTCAGACATTTGTCCCCCTTATGGGGCTCAAACCCCCACTCAGCATGATGCACCTACCTTGGAGTTTCCGGCATAGTGCTAGGCAGCCAAAAACCTAGACACCGCCGCCTCCACCTCCGCCGCCACCGCCGCCGGAGGATCCTCCACCTCCGGAGCCGCCGCTTGAGCTACTTGATGAGCTGCCCGAGTACGAGTTCGCCGCCGATGACGACATCGAACCGATGTTTGAGGCGAAGGCCACGGCGCTGAACACCCCTGTACCCGAGTACCAGGCGGGCGAGGCATCCGTATAGTACTTGCCGAGCTCCTGAGCCCACTGCGTCTCGAGACCGAACAGCACGGCATAGGGCAACAGTTTCTCGTACACGTCTACGATCTGCCGAGGGTCACTCGTCGAAACCGCTTCCGTCTCGGCCCCCGCTGGACTCTGCAGCATCTGCAGCCGATCGGCTTCCGCCAGCCGGATGTAGAGCTTGAGGCCCTTGAGATGATCGCGCAACTCGGCGCCAGAATGCGTCAAGGCCTTTCGAGACACGAGCGCCAACACAATGAGCACCACGATGAGCGGGGGGATCCAGAGCAGGAACGGGAGCAGGCCGCCAACGCTCTGTTCGAGCATCAGCACGCCGAAGATGAAGCAGCCGACGGCTGCCACAATCGCCAGCACGCTCACGAACACCGCGGCACCGAGCGGGGGTTTCTTGCGCAAACCCGTTGCGGTCGCCTCGGCCGTCGCGACCTGAATGATGCGGCGCACCTGCCTACTGAGCCGTTCATCAGTGCTCGTGATGGCGTAGTCAGTGCCCTGTTGTAATCCCGATCCGAACAGTGCCACCGCAAGCTGGAGCGCCGGGCCCTTGAGTCCGCCTGACCTGAGCAGTTCGAGCTCGTAACTCTTTTTGGTCCTGAACCAGCCCTTGACCTCGATTTCGACGATGCGAATGTGCCGTCGCACGGCAAACTCGACGAACTGTGATGCCGCGGCGCGCGTCGTGCGCTTCATGATCACGGCCGCCGTGATGAGATCTAGATCTGTGGGCGGGGCGTACTCGGCGATGACTGTTGGGCGACCGCGGCCATCCGCGAGCCGGGTCGCGCGCAACACGATGGCCAACACCAGTGCAAGCGCGCTTATGAGCACGGTGAGCAGTTGCAGAATGCCAAACACGGACCCGAAGTACGAGTCGTCCCGAGGCACAAACGTCTTTGGTTCAAAGCCGAGCGCGATCGTGACGTTCTGGAACGCGCCCAGCTCGCTCTCCGATACGGCGAGCACCGTGCTACCGGCCTCCTCGCTGACGATGAGCTCGCACGGGTCGGTGGAGCCCTCGACCCCGCGAAAACACGCGTTCTGGCCCGTAAGCGCAGCGGCAAGTTCTGCGGGCACATGCACCCGAGCGGTGACCTGGCCAAAGGACTGCTGCCAACCGGTGCCGTTAGTGTCCCAGAAGAACTCGTCGGAATTGGTGTTTACGAAGAAGCGAGTGACGTTTCGCTGGCTGTACGTGAAAACGTAGGTCTGGCGACCCTGAACGAAGCTGTCTGCCCTGCTGGTAACGAGGATGAAGCCCTCCTCGTCGGTCTCGACGGAGAAGGGGCGCGGCGCGCCAGTTTCGTCTGTGACCGACTGGATCGCGACATCGGTCGGCACGCCCTGATATCTGGACGGTATCGCTCTGCGCATGCCGCGGTTCTGGTCAACATCGGGGAAGACAGCGACAAAGGTCTCAACGGTTGTGAGCGTCGAGCGCCCGTCGGCGTCAACGTCGAGGTAGTAGTCAGCGTCGAAACTCTCGAAGGAAAAGTCGTTGACGTCTGCCGAGACCGCCGATGCTGCACCGCCGAACGAGAACGCGATGACGAACCCGGCCAGCAGTGACAGCAGTGCTCGTCTCATGTGCCCAAAGGTACGGGATGGGCACACTGCCCGGCTAGCTCATGAGGCGTGCTGCCTCGCTCGTTGTTCTACGCGATCTCGGTGCGGGCGGCTTGCCGAGTGATGCGTTCGGCCATGCCTGCAAAGATCACGCCGTGGAACGGTTGGATTGCAAGCCAATACAGCCGCCCGCCGAGACCGGTCGGGAAGAAGACCGCTCGCTGGTGATATGTCGAGCCGCCAGCCGGATCCGCTTCCGTCGTCATCTCGAGCCATGCCCGGCCGGGCACCTTCATCTCAGCCCGGAGCCGCAGCATGTGACCGCGTTCGATGCTTTCCACTCGCCAGAAGTCGAGGGCGTCTCCGGGGGCGAGTCGCCGCGGGTCACGCCGCCCGCGACGCAGCCCGACACCGCCAACAAGTTTGTCTGCCCAGCCGCGCACCGCCCACGCCAAGGGAAACGAGTACCAGCCGTTCTCGCCGCCGATGCCTTCGACTACGTTCCACAGTCTGTCGACTGACGCGTCTGAATGGTGCACGCGTTCGTCCGTATAGACCGTGTGCCCAGACCAGTCCGGATCGCTCGGGATAAGATTGCTTGGAGCGCCCGCCACCGTCGCGTTCTGCCAACTTGTCTCGACTTCGCCATCCCGCATTCTTGCGAGGGCGAGTCGCACAGCGCGCCGGTAGCCGGTCAACCCGCCGGCCGGAGCCGGGATGTACTGCTCGATGTCGTGTTCGCTTGCGACGCAATCGGACTGCAGACTCGCGATGATCGGCACCGCGAGCTTGCGCGGGATTGGCGTGACGAGGTTTACCCACTGCGAGGCCAGCCACGGGGTCAGAACTGGCAGGGATGCGATGGGCCGCTGGCGGAGGCCCGCTTCGACGGCATAACCGTTCATCAGTTGGCCGTAGCGAAACACGTCCGGGCCGCCGATGTCGAACGTGCGGTTGACCTCCGAAGGCAGGGCCGCTGCCGCGGTGAGGTAGTAGAGCACGTCTCGCACCGCGATCGGCTGGATGAAATTGCGCACCCACTTGGGGGCGGGCATGTATGGCAGCACCTCGGTGAGGTGGCGAATCATCTCAAATGATGCCGAGCCAGAACCGATCACCGTTCCCGCTTGGAATGCCGCGGTTGGCACGCCAGAGGCCAGGAGAATTTTGCCGACCATGGCGCGGCTGCGCAGGTGCGGGCTCAGTTCGGTCAGCGGCACGTCGGGGTGCAGGCCACCCAGATACACGATGCGATCGACTCCCGCGGCTTTCGCGGCCGCAGCGAAGTTGCGCGCTGACGCGAGTTCTGTCGCCTCGAAGTCTCCGCTGGTGCCCATCGAGTGCACGAGGTAGTAGGCCACGTCGATCCCGGCGAACGCCGCGGTCAACGATGCCGAATCAGTCAGGTCTCCCCTGACTATCTCCGCGTTGGCCGACCAAGGTACGTCTCGCAACCGCAGCGGGTCACGCACAAGCACCCGCACGGTATGACCCGCGTCAATGAGCCGTGGCGCCAACCGCCCGCCAATGTAGCCGGTTGCCCCGGTAACCAGAATGTGCACGGCGTTTCCTAGATGAGCGACTTGGTGTGCCAGACCGTCTTTGTCTCGGTCAGGGCGACGATGCGTTCGAGCGATGGCGCTGGCACGCCGGCTTCTGGCGGCAGCACCCGCTTGAGGGTGTCGGCGGCGATGACCTGTAGATCGACCCAGTCGAGGTGCTCAGCGCCGGCGAGGTCGAGCGCGTTGACGTCGGCGTGGCCAGCGAGCCACGGCGCGATCTCGGCAGGCGAACCGGTGAGGATGTTGACCACTCCCCCTGGCACGTCGCTCGTCGCGAGCACTTCGCTCAGGCTGATCGCCGCGAGCGGCGCGACCTGATTGGCGACGACCACAACAGTGTTGCCGGTGAGGATGGCGGGCGCGACGACGCTCACCAATCCAAGCAGCGAGCCGCTCGAACCCTGGGGCGCGACGATCGCAACGACCCCGGTTGGCTCCGGAGTTGACAGGTTAAAGTAGGGCCCGCTCACCGCGTTGCCGTTGCCGGCCACTTGCACATACTTATCGGCCCAACCGGCGTACCAGACCCAGGCATCGATCGCGGCATCCACTTGCTTGATTGCTGCGGACTTCGAAGCACCCTCGGACGCGATGAGCTCTTCGACGAACTGTTCGCGGCGACCCTCGAGCAACTCGGCAATTCTGTACAGCACTTGCCCTCGGTTGTATGCGGTGGCCCCAGACCAGCCGGCGACAGCGCCGCGCGCGGCGACGATCGCGTCACGGGCATCTTTGCGGCTCGCGAGCGCAGCATTCGCCAAAAAGCCACCCTTCTTCGAGAGCACCTCGTAGGTGCGTCCGCTCTCGCTTCGCGGAAACTTGCCGCCGATGTAGAGCTTGTAGGTCTTGGGCACAGCGAGCCGGCTCACCAGGATGCTCCCTTCAAGTAAGCGGCGAGACCGTGGCGGCCGCCCTCGCGACCGTAGCCGCTCTCTTTGTAGCCGCCGAACGGGCTTGCCGGGTCGAAGCGGTTGAAGGTGTTCGCCCAGATGACTCCAGCGCGCAACTGATCGGCGACCGCAAGAATCTTCGAGCCCTTATCGCTCCAGATTCCAGCCGATAGCCCGTACTGGGTGTTGTTAGCTTTGGCGATCGCCTCGGCCGGGGTGCGGAACGTTAGCACCGCAAGCACCGGGCCGAAGATCTCGTCCCGCGCGATCCGGCTCGACGTCGACACATTGGTGAAGATGGTCGGCGCGAACCAGAAGCCCTTTTCCGGAATGACGCACGGCGCGCTCCAGCGCTCTGCGCCCTCTGCCTCGCCAATGTCGCTCAACTCACGAACCCGATCGAGCTGCACTTGGGAGTTGATCGCGCCGATGTCGGTGTTCTTATCGAGGGGATCGCCCAAGCGCAAGGTCGCGAGACGCGCCTTGAGGCGATCAACGACCTCGTCGTGCACGTTCTCCTGCACAAGCAATCGCGAGCCGGCGCAACAGACGTGCCCCTGATTGAAGAAAATCCCGTTGACGATGCCCTCAACCGCTTGATCAATTGGCGCGTCATCGAAGACGATGTTTGCCGCCTTGCCGCCAAGCTCGAGGGTGAGTTTCTTGCCGGTGCCAGCAACTGATTTTGCGATGGCGCGACCGACGGCGGTGGAGCCGGTGAATGCCACCTTATTGACATCGGAGTGATTGACCAGCGCGTGGCCGGTATCCCCTGCACCCGTAATGATGTTCACGACCCCAGCAGGCAATTCGGCCTGCTGCAGAATCTCGGCAAAGATGAGCGCGCTCAGCGGCGTCGTCTCGGCCGGCTTGATGACGACGGTATTGCCAGCGGCGAGCGCTGGAGCGATCTTCCACGCCAGCATGAGCAGTGGAAAGTTCCACGGGATGACTTGGGCGGCGACACCCAGCGGCCTCGGGTTCGGCCCGAGGCCCGCATAGTCGAGCTTGTCTGCCCAGCCGGCGTAGTAGAAGAACCACGCAGCGACGAGTGGAACGTCGACGTCGCGCGCCTCCTTGATGGGCTTGCCGTTGTCAAGACTCTCCGCGACGGCCAATTCGCGAGCGCGCTCCTGCACGAGCCGCGCGATGCGAAACAGGTACTTGCCGCGGTCGGCGCCCGAGAGTTTCGACCAGGTGCGATCGTAGGCTTTGCGCGCGGCCGCGACCGCGGCATCCACGTCAGTGCTGTTGGCGTTTGCGATCTCGGCGATCGCCTCTTCGCTCGATGGCGAGATGCTGAGAAACGGCTTGCCGTGGCCCTTGACGAATTCCCCGTCGATGAACAGTCCGTAGCTCTTCTTGAGGTTCAGGATGCTCGTGGATTCCGGAGCCGGCGCGTAGTCGAGAAAGTTCATTATCGCCTTCGTCAGTCGATCGTGACATAGTCGGGGCCCGAGTAGCGCCCGGTGGTGAGTTTCTGGCGTTGCAGCAACACATCGTTGAGCAGGCTCGATGCACCGAACCGGAACAAGTGCGGCTGCAACCACTCCTCGCCGACCGTCTCTGCGACGGTCACGAGGTACTTGATCGCATCTTTCGAGGCACGGATGCCACCAGCAGGCTTGACCCCGATGCGCTCGCCGGTCAGCCGGTGCCAGTCGCGCACGACCTCGAGCATGAGGAGCGTCACCGGCAGTGTGGCGGCAGGCGCTACCTTGCCCGTCGAGGTCTTGATGAAGTCGCCGCCGGCCAGAATCGCCAACCAGGATGCTCGGCGCACGTTGTCGTAGGTGTTGAGTTCGCCGGTCTCAAGAATCACCTTGAGGTGAGCGAAGCTGCCGTCGCCGCGCCGGCAAACCTCTTTGACGGCAACAATCTGGTCGAACACGCGGCCGTAGTTGCCAGCGAGGAACGCGCCGCGGTCGATGACCATGTCAATCTCGTCTGCGCCTGCCTCGACCGCATCTGCAGTATCGGCAAGCTTGACTGCCAGCGAGGCCCTGCCGCTCGGGAACGCGGTCGCGACGGCGGCGACGCTGATGAGCCCATCGTGTGGGTCGCCATGCCACGGGCCGAGCGCCTCGATCGCGCTCGGAACCATGTCGCCGTACACACACACAGCGGCAACCCGAGGGGTCGTTGGATCCGCGGCATCCGGCTTCACGGCTTTGGCGACGAGCGAGCGCACTTTGCCAGGCGTGTCTGCGCCCTCGAGCGTTGTCAGGTCAATGAGGCGGATGATCGTGTCGAGCGCCCACGCCTTCGAGGTGGTCTTGATCGATCGAGTGCCGAGCGAGGCTGCCCGTTCCTCGAGCCCGACCGCGTCGACACCCGCAAGGCCCTCGAGGTGGAGTCGAAGACTCTTCTCCGTGAGATCGCCACCGATGATGTCGAGCGCGCGCTCGGCGGGGGCGAGCGCGGTCCCACGCTTGGCTGCTTCGTTGACAGCGGCTCCCTCGATAGCGGCTCCGTTGGCAGCGGACGGTGTTGCTTTCACTGCTTGAGTCTACCGAGCCACCACCAAGAAGCGGCGTCGACGATCATGACCGTCAGTACGGCATCCTCGATCCGGTAAAGAAGGCGACAGTCACCGCTTCGCACTCGCCATTCGGGCCGCCCGCTGAGCTTCTTCGCCGACGGTGGCCGGGCGTCCTGAGCAAGAAGCTCGATTATCGCCTGCACGCGACGTTTGCCCGCCGGGGCAAGCTTACGGATTGCCCGGGTTGCGACGGGAAGGACCGGAACCGCATAAGTCACGACAGCCCGAGGTCACGGTTCACTTCCTGCCAAGGAACACGGGTCTCCCCCAGTCGTTCAGTCTCTTCCCATGCCGCATCGATGATCGACGCAAGACGTCCTCGGGCTTCCGTGATCGCTACTTCCCTCAAATCAAAACGAGAGGCTAAACGTACATAATGCGCGGTATTTGCGCTTTCTAGCGCTAATCCACGGTGTGAATGCCTTCGCTGATAGAGCTAAGCGGTTACCGAATTCCACGATCGAGGCGCGTTACCATAGCCCCATGGACGTGCAGGTGTGGCTAGGCGTGCTCCTTGCAGTGGTCGGCGGGACGCTCCTTGCTGTCATCGTGCTCGCTGTCTACCAAGTGGCGCTCGATCTGGATCTACTGAGGTTTGCGAAGATCGGGTTGATCGTCGGCATTGCAGTCTTTCCCCTCGCTGGTGCGTTGGCATGGTTCATCTGGGTCTGGCTGGGAAGGCCCGGTTCTGCTGCCATCTCAAAAACGGGGAGCAACGGCCTCCGCGCCCTGTACCAATGATCTAGGGATTAACGCCTTCGCCAAGCTGGGCGCGCGCTTCAAGGCTGTCAACGAACGGACTGAGCAGAGAGCCCGGCGTCTCGACTCGGTCACCTTCCTCTCGCTACACCGGATCGACCACCTGCACCAAGGGCGCCGTGTATTGCAGGAGCTTTGCCAGTCTCCATGCAAGCCAGGGTGCATCATTGATGCGTGAACGAGAGCGACAGCGGGTACCCCGGTGGCTTCTTCGAGCGAGGCGATCCGGCGTCCGACGCCATCTTTTACCTGCCGCCGAGGCTGGTGACCCACATCGACGATGCCGCGATCAACGCGATCTCGGAGCTCTACGCGGAGCTCGGGATCGATGGTTCGTCTGGGAACCCCTCGCGAGTACTCGATTTGATGTCGTCGTGGGTGTCGCATCTTCGTGCCGCCCCCGACGAGCTTGTCGTACTGGGGATGAATGCGTCAGAGCTCGCCGCCAACTCGATGGCCACTGAGCGCATCGTGCAAGACCTCAATACCGACCCGGTTCTGCCGTTTGCAGACAACT
>Ga0335395_10003309_pt1 | contig 10015 bp, 9 predicted proteins | sample MAT02_FD_205744 | JGI IMG/M metagenome (GOLD analysis project Ga0335395, IMG submission 205744) | Freshwater microbial communities from Lake Fryxell liftoff mats and glacier meltwater in Antarctica - MAT-02 (spades assembly) (version 2) ...
GTTGCGCGCCTCGGCGAACCATGGAAAGACGGCGGTCATGCCATAGAAGCTGACCAGGTAGACAACCAGGCCGAAAACGGCGCCGATCATGATCGCCGTCCCCATTGGTCGACCTCTTGCGAGCAAAACGAACACCAGTGCCAGCACGATCGACAGCACGAAGTGGATCATCATCGCGACCATCAGAATGACGAGGTCGAATGTAGCCGGGGGCGGTAACACGTCGGGTCCCATCGCCATCGCGGCAATCATCCGTGGCGGGCCCCAGGGGCTGCCTGCAAGGAACATCGGCACCATCAGCATCTCGAGCACCAGGAAGACGGCACCTGCAATCAGGCCGGCAATGACGGCCGCGCCAGCGTGCAGGCGAGGCTTTGCGAGCGGTTGCGTGGTCATGGACTTCTCCTTGCGGGTGGTGGAACCGAGGGGTGGATCCGGCGTCGGGCGCGGACGACCAGCGAGCGCTCGCGATACGGAAATCTTTCCCGTAATCCCGGGGAGTGCTTTCAATATTCCCAGGGACTGTCGTGGACCCTGATCCTAATCTTGGTAAGGTTTACGGACCATCACGGACTACCGTTTCAAACCTTCACACAGCAACGGTCGCAGGTTCGCCCTGGAGCGCCCAGCGGGCAGGCCCTGATTTAAAAGGGTTTTCTGCGAAGGGCCATCCCGGAACGGATGGCCTTTTTGCATGTGAGCATCAGGGTGCGGGAATACAGCTTTGCTGGAGCGGGCACGGCGTTGCGCCAGCAGCGACTCAGCGCAGGCGCGGGTCGTGGATGCGGATGCTGGCGTAACTGGCCGGTACACCGCGGCCGATCTGGCAGCGCAGCGCAACACGTCGCCCGATCCGGACCAGGGGCCTGGCGCCATGGGGCGCTCCTGCATTGACCCTGTCGAGATCGGAAGCGGAATGCGCGGTCCCCTCGGTAGCACCGGGTTTGCTGGCATGCTTCGGGCAACCCAGTGATGCCTGTTCCTGACTCTGGTCCTCCAAGTCGCCTTGCGCAAGCTGGCCGCGCCTGAGGTGACTTCCGTTCCGATCCCATCGCCGGCCATTCCCACGTATCGCTGATGCGCCACCTTCGAGAGGAAAACCCATGAACACTGCTACCCGAATCGCCCTGGTCACCGGTGCCAACCGCGGCATCGGCCTGGAGACCGTGCGCCAGTTGGCCGCTGCCGGCGTGCACACCTTGCTCGCTGGCCGCGACCTGGGCCGGGCCGAGCAAGCGGCCGCCGGGCTTCAGGCTGAAGGACTTCCGGTTGAGGCCATCGCGCTGGACGTGGTCGATCCCGGCAGCATCGCAGCGGCCGCGGCCCGGATCGAAGCGCAACACGGCCGCCTCGACATCCTGGTCAACAACGCCGGGGTGATGCTGGACGATGACAAGCTGCCGCCTTCTGCCCAGTCGATGCAGCAGTGGCGCGAGACGTTCGACACCAATCTGTTCGGCGTGGTCGAAACCACGAGGGCGCTGCTGCCACTGTTGAAGCTGGCGCCGGCTGCTCGCATCGTCAACGTGTCCAGCGGACTGGGCTCGCTCTCCATGCACGCCGATCCGGAGTCGCCGATCTACCATTACAAGCCAGTTGCCTACGACGTATCCAAGAGCGCGGTCAACGCCTGGACCATCCACCTGGCTTACGAACTGCGTGACACCCCGATCAAGGTCAACACGATCCATCCGGGCTCGGTCAAGACCGACATGAATGCCGGCGGCGACCTGGGGCTGGAGGCGGGTGCGCGCACCAGCGTGCAGATGGCGCTGCTGGGCGCGGACGGCCCCAGCGGCAGCTTCACCCACCTGGGCAGGGTGCTGCCCTGGTGACACGCAAGCTCGCAATGGCCGTTGCAGGCGCGCTGGTGTGATTCAGTCCGCGTAGGCCCTGGCCAGCGCGTCCAGGTGCCGCCGTTCGCGATCGCGCAGGAAGGGCGCCAGCAGCATCATCACCTGCACGATGCCGGCGCGGATCGCGACCTGCTCGTCCTTGCCGCCGCGTGCGGCCGAGTAGTTGAGCCAGAAGGTCGCCACCACCAGCACGTTGGTCGCCGTGGCTGCCAGCTCCGCCGCCGAGGCACGCATCGCGCCGGAGCGGGTCAGGCCACGCATCACTTCGTGGGTGGCCTGGTCGGCACGCTTGAGGATGCGCGCGAAGCGCAGGCGGACGCGGCGGTTGCGGCTGAGGATTTCCACCAGGTCGCGATACAGGAAGCGGTAAGCCCAGATGCATTCGAACACCAGGTGCAGCTGCAGCCAGACATCTTCCAGGTCCGGGAATCCGGAGGGCGCGCTGATCGCCGCATCCAGTCTCTGTTCGTAGCGACCGAACAGATGCTCGATGATGTCGTCCTTGTTGCGGAAGTGGTAGTACAGGTTGCCCGGGCTCATCTCCAGCTCGTCGGCGATATGGTTGGTGCTGACGTGCGGGGCCCCGTGCGCGTTGAACAGGGCCAGCGAGGCATCCAGTATGCGTTGGCGGGTATCGCGGGCCATGGCTGCTCCTGCTCAGACGCCCGCCCGGCCGAAGCTGCCGCCGCGCCTCATCCGGCTGGCCTTAGAAGGATGCGCACTGACGCCAACGCACCTGCTCGTCGCTGCCCGGCGGCGGGTTCATCTGCACCCGGGTCAGGGTCAGGTCGGGATACAGCAACACCTGCGAGCACACCAGTTCCCAGGCCGCCGCCTCGGTCACTTCGCGGTCGACCGAGAGGGTTGAACGCGAGATCCACACCCCGCGGGTGATGCCGGGCGTGTTGGCCAGCGCGCGTCCGATCGCGGCCCGGTCCTGTTCGATCTCGGTCTCGCTGCGCGTTGCGGACGGCGCCTGCGCCACTACCGGGTCTGCCGGGCCGGCAGCCGTGGAGGCGGGGGCGACGGCGGCAGCCGGGCTGGTGGTGGCCGCTCCACCCACGCCCAGGAAGGCCAGGGCCGATGCCAGACCCAGGGTCACCGCACCCAGCCAGGCGATGCCGATGTGGCGACGCGCGCGCGCGCCGGCGTTTTCCACGATGCGATCGCGCAGGGCCTCGTCAACCAGTGGCTTGACCGTCGGCCACAGGTGGCGCCCGTCGATCACCTCGATGTTGTGCTTATGGGCTTTTTCCAGCCCGGTCTTGTCTAGGGTGCCCTCGGTGACCAGGATCCCGCCCTGGGCGCTGTGCAGGCGCACTTCCGAAGCCATCTCCTCCATGGTCGCCGAACCGATCCGGTAGGCCGACCCATGCTTGCAGGCCAGCAGCCAGCGCTGCCCGCTCTGGCCGGTGAGCATGAAGCTGGCGCTGTGTTCCTGCGGTTCTTCCACGATCGCCGAGGCGCGCTCCAGGCCACGGGCGCCCATCGCATCCAGTACCAGGCGGGAGAAGTCTCGCCAGCGCATGCCCGCAAGCGCCAGCAGCCCGGCGGCGGTTTCGTCATCGCGACGGCGGATCAGCCACAGGTAGGCACTGGATGCCATGCCCACCAGCAGGGCAATCACGATTCCAAAAAGCCAGGCAGTCATCGGGCGGGGCGATCCTTAACGGGAAAGCCGGGATTTTACGCCAACGGGCTTGCTTGGGGCACCAAGGGGCCCGCCAGTCCGAAGTCGTAAGGGGAGGGGAGCATACGTACTTCGAGTGGACTGGCGGGCCAACAGCGACGTTACTGAATCGGATGCTGCTTTGCAACATCCGCCTGGGGCACGCTGTGTTCCGTGCCCCAGGCGGGCGCGCAGCTGTCAGGAAACGCGTTTGCGCACGCTCTTGCGGGCTTGCGCAGTCCCGCGCTTGGCCGCCGCCGCAGGCTTGCGCGAGGGTAGGGCCTTGCGCGCCCGCGGAGCCTTGCCTGCGGCGGCCTTGCCCGGCGCAGCAGGCTTCTTCGCGGTCGCCGCGGAGGAGGCAGCCGGCTTGGGCGTGCGCGCGCCCCCCGCACGCTGCCTGCGCAGTTCGGCATTCAGCGTGTCGACCTGGCGATGCAGGTCGGCCACGTCCTCGCGACTGGGCACGTCCAGGCGCCTGAGTGCGCTCTGCACGCGCTCCTCGAACACCTTCTCCAGCCGGTCCCAGGTGCCGGTGGCGCGCTCGCGCGCCTGGCCGACCGTGCTCTCGATCGAGTCGCGAACCGCGTCGACCCTGCCCGCGGCGGCCTTGCGCGTGGACTGCTCCACGCTGAGCCCTTCGCGCACCAGGGTGTCGAACAGCTTGCTGCCTTCGGCCTGGGCGCGGCCGAAAGCGCCCACTCCGGCCAGCCAAACCTGCTGTGCAGACTCGCCCAACTGGCGCGAGAGCTCCTCGGCCTGGTGCCGCGTGTCCGCCTTGTGCTTGGGGCCCTTGCGTGAACCCTTGTCTGCCTTGCCCATAGTCTTGCTCCACGGATGGATGGATCGGACCCTCATCCTCGCCCAAGTCTCTAGAGCTTTCACACCAGGGAGGCGCTGCGCAGCGACACCCGGCCAATGGACTTGCAGGCGCCCGCGGTCACCCGCCTTGCGCACCCGCCGCACCCGCCGGATCATGACGGCATGGCGCGTGCCAATCCCCTCATCCAACGACTCGGCAAACGCCTGCACTGGCACCAGGCGTTGCACGACCCGCAGCGCGAGCCGCGCAACACCTCGCGCTGGCTGCCGGTCCTGCGCCGCTGGCAGGCCCGACGGCTGCAGCGCAGTTTCGAGCATTTCCTGCACGACCCCCAGCGGCGTGCGGCAGCGGTGTTCTTCCTGACCGACGTGTATGGCGACCAGGACTTCAGCCAGCGCAATGCCAGCGTGGCCAAGGTGCTGCCAATGATGCAGCGACTGCTGCCAACCGCGGTGCTGGGCATGGTGGCCGATGGCATCGAGCTGGGTGCGTTGACCCATGCCCTGGACCTGCGCATGGCCCAGGCGCTGCAGCGCCTGGCACCCTCACGCAAGACCGTGGACGACGCGCTGTATGCACGTGCCTACCGGGAGGTTGGCCATGTCCGCCTGCGCGGGCACCAGATCGACCTGATCGTCAGGGTGGGCGATGGACTGTGCCGCGCGGTGCGGACCCCGGGCGTGGCGACCCTGCTGCGCCTGTCCCGTGGCCCGGCCAGGGCCAGTGGACTGGGCGAGCTGCAGGGGTTCCTGGAGCGCGGTTTCGAAGCCTTCTCTGCGTTGGATGACGGCCTCGCGTTCGTTGCCGACATCGAGGCCTGCGAACGCGAAGTGGCGCGACGCCTGTTCGCCAGCCACCCGGATCCGTTCGCCTAGCGCCTCGGGGTCAGGCGAACTTTTCGGCCAGCACCTTGCGGATCTCGGCCTCGATCGGGCCCTTGAGCGCGCCCAGCAGGAAGCCCAGCTGAGCAGTGACGTGCAAGGTTCTCGGGGCCAGGTCGATCCTGCCGTCCACGCCGGAGCGCGAGAACAGCAGCGCATCGCCTTGCCAGGCGTAGGTCATTTTCAAGCGCTCGGAAAGCTCGAGGGCCATGCCTTCCATCGCCTTGCGCGCCTGGGCAGGCGTCCTGGAATGCGGGTGCAGGATGTCGATGCTGGCCATGGCGTGCAGTCCTTCCGGGCCTGCATTGTGCGCAAGTGGCAGCGTCCCGCCAAGCCGCGCCGCATCATGCTAGGCTCGCGCCGCGTGGAAAACCTCGAACTTCAATTCGCCAATGGCCAGCAGCCCAACCGGCCGCTGGGCACCGGCGTGCACCGGGTGGTGCGTGGATCCAGTGGCCGCCTGGGGTTCGGCGACAGCGCCGAGGGCGCGCTGCTGGCGCAACTGTGCAATGACCGCCGCGGCCTGTGGCTGCAGGTTGCCCAAGGCGCCCGTGGCATCCACGTCAACGGCCGTCCGGTACGGCGCATGGCCATGCTGCGCGCCGGCGATTCGCTGTACCTGGACGGCGTGGAGCTGCTCCTGCGGGGTTCCTACCAGGATATCGATGCGCCTCCGGCGCCAAGCCGCGAGGATGCCGGCGACCCGCGCATGGTGCTCAGGGGCCTGGGTGGCCGCCACCACGGACGCAGCTATCCGCTGTCCCATCCCAGCGTGCTGGGGCGGGCCCGCGATGCCGATATCCGCATCGATGACGAGGCCTTCGCCGAGCAGCATGTGCAGCTGGAACGGCGCGGTGACCGGGTGCTGCTGCGCAGCCGCTCGGCGCAGGGCGAGATCCTGGTGAACGGCAATCGGGTAACCGACGCGCTGCTGGCGGCCGGCGACCAGGTCGTGTTCGACTCACGCCACCGGTTCATGCTCGAAGTGCCGTGGGCCGGGGCCATCGCCGAGACGCCCGTGCCCGAGCCCGAGCTCGGGGCGCATGGTGACGGCGAGCCCGACCGCGCCGCGCCGGGCCTGCAGGCCCAGCGTTGGCCATGGCTGTTGCTGGCAGCCTTGCTGCTGTCGGGCATGCTCGCCGGCCTGCTGCTGTTCGGGGCGCGCTGAGCTTCGCTCCCGCGTTGTTGGTGCACGGCTTGACGGTGACACTGGTGACGCTGAAGCGAGAGGCCTGCGCTGCAGTGCGGCATACTGCAGGCTATCCCTGTGCAGGCCTGCCATGACACGCGTATTCAACTTCAGCGCCGGACCGGCGACGTTGCCCGAGCCGGTGCTGTGCCAGGCCCGCGACGAGATGCTCGACTGGCACGGGATCGGCGCCTCCATCGTCGAGATCAGCCATCGCAGCACCGAGTTCATCGAAGTGGCCGCAACCGCCGAGGCGGACCTGCGCACCCTGCTGTCGATCCCGGACGACTACGCGGTGCTGTTCCTGGGCGGCGGCGCCACCACCCAGCAGGCGCTGCTGGCGCTCAATTTCGCCGCGCCGGGGCAGGCCGCCGACTACGTGGTCACCGGCCACTGGGGCAGGACCGCAATCCGCCAGGCCAGTCCGTACGTCCGGGTCAACGTGGCCGCGGACAGCGAGGCGGGTGGGTACCGCAGCGTGCCTGCGCGCGATTCATGGAGGCTTACCCCCGGCGCTGCCTACGTGCACGTGACCGCCAACGAAACCATCCACGGTGTGGAAATGCGCGAGGTGCCCGAGGTGGGCACGGTGCCGCTGTTCGCCGACTTCAGCTCCAGCATCGCATCGGAACCGATCGATATCGGCCGCTATGGACTGGTCTATGCCGGTGCGCAGAAGAACCTGGGGCCGGTCGGCATCGCCGTGGTGATCGTGCGCCGCGAGCTGCTGGAGCGCGCCGGGCAAGCGCGCGCGCCGATCCTCGATTACCGTGAGCACGCCGCGCGCGACTCGATGCTCAACACCCCGCCCACCTGGAACTGGTACCTGGCCGGGCTGGTGTTCAAGTGGATGCTGGCCGAGGGCGGGGTGGCGGAATTCGCGCGGCGCAGCGTGGCCAAGTCCGGCAGCGTGTACCAGGCCATCGACCAGTCCGATGGTTTCTATCGCAACGAAGTCGAAGCGACGGCGCGGTCGCGCATGAACGTGCCTTTCTTCCTGCCCGACGAAACACTCACCGCGCGTTTCGTGGCAGAGTCACGCGCTGCGGGCCTGCTTGCGCTCAAGGGCCACAAGGCGGTCGGCGGCATCCGCGCATCGCTGTACAACGCCTTGCCGATGGCGGCGGTGGATGCGCTGACAGGCTTCATGCGCGATTTCAAGAAGCGCAACGGCTAGCCTGCCGGCGCTTCGCGTGCGCGGCGCATCACCCGCCAACAGGATCATCCGGAGACGCTGCATGCCCGCACCACCCAGCAAGACTGCCCGCACCAGGGTTCCCACCGGGCCGTCCGCCAAGGTCGGCACCAAGGGCGCAGTGCAGCCCACGCGGAAAACACCGGCGAAGACGGCGGGCAAGGTCGCCGACGCCGCCAGGCTGCCGGGCAGGGGCGTGGTCCTTGCGGACGTGCGCGAGCACATCGATCAGATCGACCGCCAGATCCAGGGCCTGATCGCCGACCGCGCGGGTTTCGCGCTGCAGGTGGGCAAGGCCAAGGGCAAGCTGGCCGCGGCCGTGGACTATTACCGGCCCGAGCGCGAGGCGCAGGTCCTGCGCATGGTGGTGGACCGCAACCAGGGCCCGCTCAGCGACGAACTGCTGGTGCACGTGTTCCGCGAGATCATGTCGGCCTGCCTGGCCCAGCAGGAGCCGCTCAAGGTGGGTTTCCTCGGCCCGGAGGGCACTTTCAGCCAGCAGGCGGTGATGAAGCATTTCGGCCGCTCGGCGCATGGATTGCCGCTGGCCAGCATCGAGGAAGTGTTCCAGGAAGTGGAGAGCGGGAACGCCGACTTCGGCGTGGTTCCGGTGGAGAATTCGGGCCAGGGCACCATCCAGGTCACCCTGGACATGTTCCTCACCTCCAACCTCAAGATCTGCGGTGAAGTGGAACTACGCGTGCACCAGTTCCTGCTTTCGCGCAGTGGCCGCATCGAGGACATCGAACGCATCTACTCGCACCCCCAATCCTTCGCCCAGACCTCTTCGTGGCTGCGCTCCAACCTTCCCCTCGTCGAGAAGATCCCGGTGTCCAGCAATGCCGAAGGCGCGCGCCGCGCGCGCAATTCGGACGATGCGGCGGCCATCGCCGGCGAGAGTGCAGGGCATGTCTACGGGCTGAAGAAGGTGATCATGGCCTCGATCGAGGACGACGCCGACAACACCACCCGCTTCCTGGTGATCGGCCGGCAGATCTTCCCCAGCTCGGGCCACGACCGCACCTCGGTGCTGGTGTTCATCCGCGACCAGCCCGGCGCCCTGTTCAACGTGCTCAGCCCGTTTGCGCGCCACGGCATCAGCATGAACCGGATCGAGTCGCGCCCGTCGCACCACGCCAAGTGGGAGTACGGGTTCTTCATCGACCTGGCCGGGCACGTGGAGGACGAGTCGATGAAGAAGGCGCTGGCCGAACTGGAAGCACATTCGGCCCAGATCAAGGTGCTGGGTTCGTACCCGGTTGCCGTGCCGTAGGCGAACGGGAAAGCCGATGACTGCACAGAAGGATTGGGTGGCCAGCGCCGGCGTGGCGCTGTCGGGTGAAGTGCTGGTGCCAGGGGACAAGTCGGTTTCGCACCGTTCGGTGATGCTGGCCGCGCTGGCCGATGGCAACTCGCGCATCGATGGCTTCCTCGAGGGCGAGGATACGCGTGCCACCGCGGCGATCTTCTCGGCCCTGGGCGTGCGCATCGAGTCGCCGTCGCCCTCGCAGCGGATTGTGCATGGCGCGGGCGTGGACGGCTTGCGCGCCTCGATGGAGCCGCTGGACTGCGGCAATGCCGGCACTGGCATGCGCCTGCTGTGCGGAGTGCTTGCCGGCCAGGCGTTCGACAGCGTGCTGGTGGGCGATGGCTCACTGTCGAAGCGTCCCATGGGCCGGGTGATCGGCCCGCTGTCGCGCATGGGCGCGCGCATCGTCTCCGGCGAAGGTGGCCTGCCGCCGCTGCACATCCACGGCGGCACCGGCCTGCACGGCATCGACTACACGCTCGAGGTGGCCAGCGCCCAGGTCAAGTCGGCGCTGCTGCTGGCCGGGTTGTACGCCGAAGGCGAGACCGTGGTGCGCGAACCGCACCCCACCCGCGACTACACCGAAAGCATGCTGCGCGCGTTCGGCGTGAACATCGAATACTCGCCCGGCGTGGCGCGTCTGCGTGGCGGGCAACGCCTGCGCGCCACCGACATCGTGGTGCCGGCGGACTTCTCATCGGCCGCGTTCTTCATCGTCGCCGCCACCGTGGTGCCTGGTTCGGACCTTCTGATCCGCTCGGTGGGGCTCAATCCGCGCCGCACCGGCTTGCTGGCCGCGCTGCGCGCCATGGGCGCGGACATCGTGGAACAGGCACGCGGCGAGCGCGGCGGCGAACCGGTGGGCGACCTGCGCGTACGCCACGCGCAGCTGCAGGGCATCGAGGTGCCTGCCCACCTGGTACCGGACATGATCGACGAGTTCCCGGCCCTGCTGGTGGCCGCCGCCTGTGCACGCGGCCGCACCGTGGTGACCGATGCGCAGGAGCTGCGGGTCAAGGAGTCCGATCGCCTTGCGGCCATGGCGGCAGGGCTGCAGGCGCTGGGCATCCGCGTCGAGGAAACACCCAATGGAGCC
>Ga0335395_10003310_pt1 | contig 10015 bp, 6 predicted proteins | sample MAT02_FD_205744 | JGI IMG/M metagenome (GOLD analysis project Ga0335395, IMG submission 205744) | Freshwater microbial communities from Lake Fryxell liftoff mats and glacier meltwater in Antarctica - MAT-02 (spades assembly) (version 2) ...
GCCGGGAACTGCTGCTGCGATTGCAGCATCTGTCATGTTGGAATGCTCTTGAGATCTTGAAAAACATCTTTTATCGCAGGACGTTCGTCGGCGGATTGCGCCGTACAGCGAAGGATAAGCTGGCGCCAAGTTGGGTATCCGATTAGGTCAATGTCCGTGTTGCCGGTCAACATGAAGACCAGCAGTTTGCCGAAAGCGTAAATGTCAGCACTTGGCTTTGCTTCAACACCCTCGTATTGCTCGGGAGCCGAGTAGCCGTGGGACGCGTAGCCTTGAAATGTTTTCTGCGTAATCAGGCGAGAACGATTCTTTGAGATGCCAAAGTCCACCAAATACCAGTTGCCGTCGCGACGAAGAATGTTCCTCGGTTTAATGTCTCGATGTACGACGTCAAGCTCATGGAGTTGGCTAATCGCAGTCGCGATCTGACAGCCGATCCGTTGAACCTCATCAACTGTGAGCGGACCGTTTTCGGCGACGTACGCGGCCAAGTCACCGCCGTCAGCAAACTCGGTAACAAAGCCCACGTACTTGTCATCGCGAAGATGCTCAATGAACTGCAGCACTGCGTCGGAACCGCTACGAGCGAGCTTCTCGTAAATGCCTAACTCTCGCTCTAGTGCCTGTTTATCCTTGCTGTTCTCGCGCACACGTTTTAGAAAAACCTTCTCGCCTGTTGTGATGCTCGTGGCGATGTATGCTTCAGCCATGCCGCCGCCGTCAAGAGCTTGCAGCAGTTCGTAGCCCTGAAACGTCTCGCCCGCTAGGACAGCCTTCGTCTCGCGAACTTCTTTGGTGTCCGTACTGTCCGTAGCTCCGAACGTCCCAATGCTTTCTTGACACGTAACGGAGAACTCTTCGCCTGTTTCCTTATCGCTGAAAGTCAGGTTAGCAGTCGTGAATTCGGTTGGATTGATTTTGCACATTTGCTCCTTTACGCGACGCCGCATTTCCAACGCGAAGGACAGGTATTCTGCCATTTCTTCTTTTGTGCAGATGCCATCAGGATGGATTAGCTTGATCAATCCCGACACCGTTCGCATGACGGCTTTGCGATCTCGATGTCCCACGTTGGGGCCAAACACGAAGTGCTTCGCGTAGGCATCGGTGTAATTCAACGGCCGCAACTGATTGTGGAAAATCTCGGCCACGTAGTCAGCGATAAAACCAAGATGCCGGGTAAAGAGATCAGGCGTCAGCTTCGCCATTTCCCAACCGGGCAGGTAAGCATGCCAACGGTCATGGAATGCGTCATCGTCGCGGAGCGACTCGGGCAGCGGTTGGAACAAATGCGAAGTCTTGACGATCGTCTCTACATCGCCATGAGTATTACCGTTGAATACGATTCCTGCTTCGGCTGAAATTGTGCCTTTGTCATCACCGCGCGAGAATGAACCCTGTTCCATGTAGCCCTTATACATATCCTTATCGTTGGCCGACTTGAAATTGGGGCCGGCGACCTCGTCGAAAGCGACGACATCGTAGCGAACAACGAGACCGGGCTTGTCCTTGCGGTTCTTCCAGCCGAACAAGTCAGTCACGCTGCCTTGACCACCGGAAAGCAGGTTGGCGTAGGGGCTGATTTCACGAAACACAAAAGACTTGCCCGTCTCCTTGGGGCCGAGTTCTATGAGGTTGTAGTTGCGTTCGACCATCGGAACCAAACGCAGTAGGTAGAACAACTTTCGCCGCCAAGTGAACTCTTGATTTGTTGGCTCGTAACCAACCGTCCGCATCAAGACGTCCACCCATTCCTCCCGAGTGAACTCGCGACGTGCTTGAATGTATTCGTCGAGATCCGCGCTCGCGATTTGAATTGGCTGCATTCGCTTAAGCACGAACGGACGCGTAACGCCGCCATGGACGATCGTTTCGTCAAAACCGATTTCGAGGTTTGACCAAACACCACCCGTAAGCGTTCTTTCAAAACGGTGGACGGTTTGTTCGTCTACGTGAACCTTGTCGAGGCCAGATGTCGCAAACTTCGCCCAATACTTGCCTCCTTGATCCTTTTCATCAAATGTGACCGTCACCATGTCGATCAACTTGAGCGATCGCCGCTGCTGCAGTCTCGCCTTGATCAATTCACTTTGGTCAGAACGAACGATTCGCTCCTTGATCAGCTCTTTTACGTTGTCGACACCGCTGTCGATCTGAGTTTCGTCGGTCGTGCTGCAATACTTGCCCAACAAGTACTCCAAGACGTAAACCGGTATCGAGAAACCGACTTTAAGTCTTTGGACCAAGTCTTTACGAACGACGCGTCCGGGGAACGCCGCGATCAGCTTTTTATCGAGTGAATCAACCCAGGATGGGTACGGTGTTGTCATGGAAGGATGAGGGCTGAAGGATAAAGGATGATTGGTGGAGGACGATCGCAGGAGGGTGAGCACGAAGCCGAATGGGAGGGGCCGTTTCTTCATCCCTCATCCTTCCGCCTTCATCCTTCCGGCTACCAGTCCGAGATTGCAGTTTTCAGTTGTACTTCTTCAGTCCCCAAGATTTCCTCGTCGTCGGCATCAAGCACTTGCACGAGCAGCTTGGTCCCGTAGTCGAGAATCGGGGGCGGATTGACCAATTCCATTTGGATCGTGATCGCTTCGCCTTCAGGCGTGACCACCACCGGCGTTGACGGCCGGAACACGAGCTTACCAGACTCAGCCTCTTTAATTTTCACCACAACACTACGAGGAATCTGGTTGCTTTCCGGCCCCAAGAATGTCATTTGGCCGGTCGAGGCCGCTTGCACTTGAATTCGCGGCGTGAGGCTTGAGATGTAGCCGATCGGCTTTAGCACCACCTCGGTCTTTCGCGTCTTCACGGGCCAATTCGCGACAATGACAGGAATCACCATTTCTTGAAGCGTCGCGCCACCATGAAAGAAACCAAGTTTCCCGTACGTGCGGAATGCGTTAGTGCTTCTCGGCACAAGCACCTCCAAGTCGGACTGCATCAGCGGAAGCTTGACCGCAGTTGGATGCGACAGGTCATAGCCAACGAAAGCACGGCGGTGTTTCCACAGCACGTCGCCCGTTGGCTTGGTGTCGTCGACCTCGTGATCATCGGGCTGCCAATGAAAGTAACCATGATCCGTCGTGATCAAGATTCGCGAATAGCCGATGTCGCGAACTTTGCGAATTGCCTTGACGTAGCGGGCCAAATGCTCGTCGGTTCCGGTCAATTTTAATTCGCCATCATGTCGATCCAGCTCGTCACCGTGAACAACGATCATTCGCCGCGTCTTCGTCGGCTTCTTCAACTTGTCCGCTTCAAAGACCTCGGCAATCTCCAGCCAATCCTTGCAGCCCATTTTGTCCTTCATCCACTTGCGGCGATCCTTGGCCCACTTCAGATCACCGGTAAAGTCGTCGGCTTCGACAACGAACGACTTGTTGTCATCGGCCATCTTAATGTGCAGCTCTTGACGACGAACCGGAAGTGCCATCGGCATGCCGAGTGCCGTAACACTAGGAAGCGGTGCGAGCGCCGCCGCAATATGCGCTCGGGCTTCTGGTTCACCCTCGTTCAGCAACTCGCGCAGCCGATATCCGACGTCGTAGCGACATGCGTCAAGAAAGAAGATCGCCGTCGCTGCACTTTCTTTCTCCAATTCGTCGAGGAGCAATTCGCCAGCAGTCGGAGCTTCCGCTTGAAAATCTTTGCTGGTCGCTAGCAGCTCGGCGAAAACGCGGCCAATCCGATCCATCGTTCTCAGGTATCCACGACGCAGCCTTGCTCGGATTCGATCAAGGCTTTGATGAAAGTTCAAGTCCGTGCGTTCCTTGAACAATTGTTCGCCCGCCCAATCCAGTTTCCAGCCGGATTGCGAGTACCAGTCACATGCGTCGGCGACTGATTTCCATGCTTGTTCAACCGTGCTGGTCTCGATCAGCAGGCTCGCCACATCACCAAGCTCGATCAGGAACTGCCAGCCCGTTTTGGTTGTGGCCTGAGATGACCAGAAGCCGCGCTGCCGATCCTTGAATCCTTGAATGCTGCCGGCGAGTTCTTCGGCAAGGGAGTCAACTTCCTCCAACCGATCGAACGTTGTGACGGATGCAGAAAACAGTGCGTCTTCGACCGCCTTGGATGCAAAGCTGCGGGGCGGCTTTGCCAGGTTCCGAGCCCAATGAGTCAATCCGACGGTCGCGTCCGCTTTCGGGACCATCGCTTCAAAGCTAGGGATAAACTGCACGTGATTCTGCCAATTCTTCAGCAAATCGAGAGCGCGGTTGCGTGGCAGCCCATTGGCGACAATTCGTCCTGGCTCCGATGGCGGATTACCGGGCGTTGCGTTTGCGGCTTCCGTGCATAACAAACAAGCGAGTGATTCGATTCGCCAGCTCTTCTCGTCCATCGTGCTCGGATCAGGCAAGCCAAAATCCTCTTTGGCGCGACGAGCGAAGATATCGAACCGATCGTCATGACGCAGCAGTTCAAACTCACCTTCCGGTCCAGCCAGGACTTGCAGCATTCGATTGTCGTCAACCAGTGTCCCCTTGGCATTGCTGGGGGTAAGCTCGCGCCAGGTAATACGCGGCTTATCGAACCAATCGTTCACGTGGGCCGGTAGGATGCCAGCGAGTTCCAATTCATCCTCGTATGGAATATCGACACCGTATTGGCGTAGCGATTCCAGCAACGACTTTTCCCAAACTTCCTCCGCTTCGAGTTCGTAGATCTTAAACCACGTCAGATTATCGCGGGATGTCGGCACCCAGACGACACGCGGCCGAGGTTCACTGCGGTACACGCGGTCACGCAGTTCTAGTTCGTGAGGAGCCTCACGGATGCTTTGCGGAGCCCATAATTCAAACGATCCGGAATGCGCTGCACGCCGCAGCAAATCAAGCCACGAACCTTGCGGATCGCACCAAAGCAGCATCGGCGCACCCGGTTGCCGCAAGACATCATTGACTTCCTGGATCAACCAGCTCTCGAAGGTGTCGCTCATGACTACAGTCCTCTTTTCTTTGCCATCGCCAGCATGTCTTCGAGCATCGCTTTGAGATAGGTACACTTCGATACCGCAGTCATTGGATCAAGGTTTGCAAACAACTGTTTTCCGATTACTGTCTTTTTATAAGTACGATTGGTGGCTTGCCTATAAAGCCTGTTCAAGAGCTTAGCCGGTGGTTCGTTGAAATTGACCTGTTCTGGTGGACGCAGATTCGCGGGCCAAACGTCTTGAATCGCTCGAGGGAAAATTGATTTATCGCTTAACAACCAAGATTCGAATTCATGAACGGCAAAGTGCATCCGAAATCGCACATCACTCACTTCACGTTCTATTTCTTCCTTAAACCATTCGTATCGTTCGTTCACCGTAACCGCATGGTCAGGGAACGCCGGTCCATATAGGTCTATCAGTCCAAATACCCCGATAATCTCTTCGTTGCCGGGAGCAGAAAGCTTTGCTTCCGCCTTACGCGCAATTTTGCGAAGTACGTTGGCGAAACCATTCTCATCGCTAACTCTAATTCTGACCGGTTGCGACAACTGCGGGTCCAACCATCGTTTGAGAAATGCGGCAACGCTATCTTTCTCCGTTTCACCTTCCGAGATGATTTCAAATCTCATTCCATCGACTCCAATTCACGGCTACTAAATAGCTCGCCGAGCGTGTATTGCTTCAGCCAGTACTGCAGCTTTTCGCCGGATACCGGGCACAACGACGTCATCCCATCTCGCCAATCGACGACTACCGTGCTGGGCGGGTCATCTCCGAACGCGTCCAGAAACTGGGGCGAGTGTGTCGTGAGAATGACCTGGGACCGAAGCGAAGCGTCGCGAGCATATTCCGCAACGATCGGCAGCATCGACGGATGCAAGCCTGACTCTGGCTCGTCAATCGCAATCAGCGAAGGTGGATTCGGATTTGCAAGCACTGCAATGAGAAATAGAAATCGCAACGTCCCGTCGGAAAGATCAGCAGCGGACTGCTCGCGTTTGAGGCTTCGCCAACGCACGCGCATCTGAACTCGCTGATCTGCAGCGGGAGGAAAAACTAGCTCTTCAAACTCGTCGCCGAACGCCGCATTCATCGCCAAATTAAGTTCTTTCTTGAACTCGCGATCGGTCGTGTAGAGCGTGTGTAGGACAGAAACAAGATTCTGTCCATCTGGCTCAACGCCGGATTCACGTCGGGTTACTTGAGCTTGACGAATGCCTGATTCGCGGCCTGTGTCGATCGATTCATAGACTGTCCATTCGGACATTTCACGACGGAAGTCATAGATATTCTTGTTCAGTGTCAGGATACCCCTGAAGTTTGAAAGAACGGTTTCATCGCTTGTCACACTATTCAACACGCTTTGCGTTTTTGGGCCAAGAGTACTCAGGAATCGAGCCCTACCATTTGTTCGGTCAATGAGTGAAGTCTCCTCGTCATCTTCAAAGCCCTCGACGCTTCCCAAGTACTCTCGCCCAACAATGAAGTCGCTTGTCGTTCCTAATCGATTGAGTTCGACCCGATACCGCAATGGATTGCCAACAGATTCGGCGGCCTCCGATTCAAGCCGCAGTGTAAGGTCAAAAAGAAACTCTTCTTTCTGACCGTCCCAGACCAGTGCGGCCAAACCACCTTCACGTTGAATAAACTTGGGCAGTCCGCCCCTCGCCGCAGTCGAGATCGTCTGCAATGCCCGCAACACATTCGATTTACCGCTGCCGTTCGGCCCGATCAGAACGTTCAACCGTTCCGGTTGCCAACGAACGTTCGCCAGCGAACGGTAGCCGTTGATATAGATATCCTGGATTTTCATATTCTTATTTCCAACTCGATTCGTCAGTCAACAACAAATTGATTTCGTTCACGTTACTGCCCCACCTCTCTCGTCGGTCACTCGAACAGAACCCGGACCGTAGGCTTCGATATTTGCGTTTCCAGAAGCCGCAAAGCTTGTGATCACATAGCACGATGGATTGGCGGGATTCGGCGTCAAGTCAACGCCCGAGTAGCCTGGGAGATCAAACGAGTTGGGAGTTGGACCGAGTCCGTCGCGTAACTGCTGACGAGTTGCTACGCAAGGCGAATCGGATTGATTGGAATGAGAGATGGGGAGTCCTGTTAGGTGAACCTCGGAAACGTGCTGTAGCATCTGCTCGATCCCGTCACCGTCCGCGAACGCAGGCAGTTTTTTCGGACCGCTGTTGTACGGCGTTGTCACCCAAATACGGCTCGTAGAACCGTTCAGAAAACAATGATCTAGAGCACCAGCCGATCCGTGATGCGGCAATTTTGCGAAGGTGTGCTCGTTGATAGCGAACTTTTTTTGGAACGATTCGCTAATGCGCCTCCAATACGGATTGGGCGTATCCGCGCCCAGTAATAACGTCACACCATGCCACTGTACAAGCACCGCCGACGAAATCTCGTTCAGTTCAGATACTTTCCTGTTCGGCTTCTGTCGCGAGAACGCTTCTTCGGGATGCAGGACGGTTAGCAATGCGTCACCAAAACACTTTTGGTCGGCTCGCCAAGTCCACCAAAAGCGACTGGCATCACCTTTAAGTCTGGCGCGAAGACGCGATAGTGTTTCCTCTAAATCGCCTTTCTTGCCGGCCTCGGGGTCATCGTCATGCTCGACTTTCAAATCGTTGCACGCGAGTGTATCCCAGTCGCCGAAGGACATGACGGAGGGCATCTCCCCGTAGTGGTCGTGATGACGATGCGTGAGCATTAAACAGCCACATTTGCCTGCATATTTGGCCAAGACATGCAATGCCGCCGCTTGATTGCCCACTTTGCAACTATCGACGACGACCCATACTCCGGGAGGAATCCAAAGTACGGTGCATTCGCCTTTACCCGGTCCAAATACGAAGGCGTACAGTCGATCATCAGCGAGTTTCGTTGGCATCATGCCTCGACACGCCTCGCTTGCAGGTAGCGAGCCGGATTTGGTGGATCAAAACCGGGCAACGTCTTTATCCACTCGTCATGGCGTTTGAAGACATCGACACGCAGCCTGTTCTCATCGCCATAGAAAGAAAGTTCAACGAAAGTTCCTTCTTTGATCGCATTTAGATCGCCATTTTCAACAGCATCCAGAAAAGTGGTCGTTGGTATTTCAATGCTTCCGAAACGATGCTCGCGACCAGGCAGTTGTTTGCCAACGAGCAAGTCAACCGATTCCTCCCCGATGGCGACAACCTTTGCTGGGTTCCAAGTGTGCAATATTTGATTGCGGGACCGGCCGGGTTTGTCAATGAACGGATAGCCGTTCCAGTCGCGATCGGGATCTACGTTGACCGGCAATACATCCCATCCGTCGCGTGTGAACTTTAAGTTGGAAAGCATCGTCTGCATCGCCAGAAAACCGACATCGTTGGTTACGACATCCTCATTGACGTCAGCAAACAGTTGCTCGGCCAAGTCAAGCTGAGCGCGGTGCAGCAGTAAACGAATGACCCACTTGTGAAAAGCCTGGAAAGTATGTCGGGGTGCATCACCAGTATCCAGCCCAAGCTCCAGCCTCGCCTGAACCAATTGCTCGCGAGCTTCGGCCATTCGGCCGGTGGTGATCAAGAAGTTAATCCATCGTGACCACCACCATGGGTGCGTGGGATTCTGCTTGATCGCCTTCGCGTAGTGCCTCAGTGCTCGGTCTTCATCCGTCGCGATGCAGTCCAGATTGTAGGCAAGATAGTGATGTGCGTAGTCATCAGATTCGTCCAGATCAACGGCCCGCTCGAACACCGTCGCCGCTTCCTCATGCTGCATCGCTTCATGCGACAGATAGCGTCCCCAAGCGTGAAGCTGGTCGACAAAATAGAATGTTGAGGAATCCCAATTGGCATTCCCGCTGACCGCTTGATGGAAAAAGTGTTCGACATCCACACGATACGCAGATTGCTGCTCATTACTTATCGCCTTGGAAACCTTTCCGTAATGCTTAGCGATCTGTTCGTGCGATTGCGTGATCTCGTCGCGTGACAAGATGGCTGAAACCGGAACCGCTTGTTCTAACTCGCGGTGAAAACGGAAGGTGTTTTCGTCAATCCGTCGAAAGCAACCTTCCATCAGAAATGATTTTTGTAGTCGCTCAAGTTCGCCAATCCCCAGCCCTGCGAGAACTTCCGAATCGAGCGTGCCACGTACCAACGAGATTCTGGCAATGACCCTCACGAGGTCTTCGTATTTGTCATCTCGACCAAGTAGATTGACAATCTCTTTCGCCAGTAACACGACATCGTTGCACCTTGCATTGAGAAGCAAGGCATCCTCAACACTGGTGACTGCCGCATAAAACCCCAATAGCTGCATCGCCACATACGGCTTAGAGGAGAACCCGTTGCCGATACGATTCTCCAGCTCCTCAAGCGTATCGTGCAAAGCGAGAAGCGAGAGATCGCGCCAAACCAAACCAGAAGTCGGCAACTGGTGCTGTCCGGGATGATCCGGGAACAGGTTTCGAGAATTGGCAATGACTGTTCGGCATGAGACATCGGTGCCTTGAAGCCATTTGGCGAGCTGCCTAGCGTGACGGTTGCTAAACGCTTCGCATCGCGCGTCATCACGAGCATTGATGAACCAATGCATCGGCTCGTCACAAAGCAAAACAACCTCTTCGCGGTTGTCGGCAACTGCCTTCTGGATCGTCGCAAACTTCTCGTCCCAAGTTTTATCGGGCAACATGAATTTCTTCGGCTCGATCGACAGCATGGACGCATCGGCGAGTTCGTCCACCATTGACGACAGCGTCGAGGCAGCCGTATCGAAATTGCGGCGTGGCGGATCAAGCAAAATCGGCTTCAATCCCTTGCCTTTCAAAACGGGAACCAGCGCGTGCAGCATCGTCGATTTGCCAAAGCCCATGCCGCCGATCACATCCCATCGCATCCCCGCCTTCGACGAAGCAATTCCCTTACCAAGACTCCCAGCGCGTACTTTCAATTCAGTATTCATATCAATGATTATGCTCCCTCGCTCGCAAAAATGAAATCATGCCCCTACTCATCCTTCATCCCTCCGCCTTCTGCCTTCTGCTCCGTCCACCAGCCGCATTGGGGG
>Ga0335395_10003313_pt1 | contig 10009 bp, 3 predicted proteins | sample MAT02_FD_205744 | JGI IMG/M metagenome (GOLD analysis project Ga0335395, IMG submission 205744) | Freshwater microbial communities from Lake Fryxell liftoff mats and glacier meltwater in Antarctica - MAT-02 (spades assembly) (version 2) ...
CGCACCAGCCCGGTGATGAAGGCGCCCGGCCTGCTCGACTCGGTGACCGCCGTGTTCAATCAGCCGATGGTCCCGCTGGCCTCGATCGACGACCTCAAGCTCGAGCGCTCGCCGATGTCGATCACGCCGCAGCCGCCCGGCAAATTTCGCTGGCTCGGCACCCAGATGATCGCCTTCGAGGCCGAGGGCCGCGTGCCGTTCTCGACCACGTACACCGCCGCGATCGCGGCCGGCGAGCGCTCGACCATGGGCAACCAGCTCGGCAAGCGCGTGCAGTGGCAATTCTCGACCCCGACCCTCGCGCTCGAGTCGGTCTCGCCCGGCGAGTGGGAGACCGCCGAGCTCGACACCCACGTGGTCGTGCGCTTCAACCAGGACATCCAGCGCGAGCGCCTCGGCGCCGTGGTCAAGCTCAAGGGCGGCGCCGCTGGAGTCGCGCTCGAGGTCGTCCCGCCCGCCAACTACGGCGCCTTGCCCGAGCCGTACCGCGCGCAGGCGCTGGCCGGTCGCGTCGAGCGGACCTTGGTGCTGCGACCGACCCAGAAGCTCCGGCCCAATACGTTGCACGTGCTGACGATCCCCGGCGGCGCCTACGGTGAGGGCCCGAACCCGAGCAAGCCGCTGACCAGCAAGTTTCGCACGTACCCGCCGCTGACGCTGAGCGCCCCGCACTGCGCCGATCGCTACGCCTGGGACTGCACGCCCGCGAACGGCGTGACGCTCGGCGCGAGCACCCCGGTGGTCGACGACCCCGAGCTCGCGGCCAAAGTCCACATCACCCCCGAGGTCCCCGACCTCGAGATCTCCGGCGGCGGCGGTATCTACCTCCGTGGAAAATTTCGCGGGCTCGGCACCTACACCGTCACGGTCGACGCCGGCGTGCGCGACATCTACGGCCAGACCCTCGCCAAGCCGTACAAGACCACCTTCACGCTGCGACCGCTCGACCCCTCGCTGGTGCTCGACGGGGTCGTCCGCGACCCGATCGTGCTCGAGCCCTCGCACGCCGGCGTGCTCGACCTCAAGGCCTCCGGCCTGACGCAGGTCGAGGTCCGCGCGCGCTCGGTCGCGCCGTCCGAGCTGCGCCGCGTGCTCAGCGAGCGCAACAATTATCAAGGCGACGATCAGTGGATCTTGCCGCTGCAAGCCGCCAAGGAGACCGTGTTCAACGTGCCCGGATCGCGCGCCGAGCCGGTCACCGTGCCGCTGGCGACCCGCGACCAGGCGGTGATGCCCGGCAACTTCATGCTGTTCGCCGCGCGCAGCAACAAGATCGGCGACAACGACTGGAAGTACCGCCAGCAGCTCAACCACGTCGTCGAGGTCACGCGCCTGGGCATCAGCGCCGCGCTCGACAGCGACAGCGGCGTCGTGCTCGTCACCGACCTGGTGACCGGCGAGCCCCTGCCCGACGTCGAGCTCGCGCTGCACGTGATGGCCCTCGACACCCCGCTGTGGACCGGCCGCACCGACGCGCGCGGCCTCGCCGAACTGACCCACAGCGCGATCCACGATCAGCCGTTTCTGGTCGCCAAGACCAACACCGACGTCGCCTACGTGCCCCTGCAAAGCAGCCTCGACGGCAATTGGTCGAACTGGCAAAACGGGGGCGGGGACGACGAGCCGCGCGCCTTCTTCTTCACCGACCGTGAGCCCTACAAGCCCGGCGAGACCGTGCACCTCGCCGGCATCGTGCGCGAGGAGACCCGCGGCCCCAAGGGCGGCGTGGTCCCGTACCGCAACGACCTCGAGTGCGACTACAAGGTCATCGGACCGCGCGGCCACGAGCTCGTCACCGGCAAGACCAAGGTCGGCCCGCTCGGCACCTTCAGCGTCGATATCCCGGTCCCCGTCGACGGCGACCTCGGCCAGTACCAGTTCCTGTTGACCTACCCCGCCGGCTTCTTCGGCAGCGAGCGCAGCTTCGTCCACAGCTTCGCCGTCGAGACCTACCGGGCCCCCGAGTTCGCGGTGAAGGTCGAGCGCGCCGCCGAGGCGCCGCTGGTCTACGGCGATACGCTCGCGGCCGAGGTCCGCGCCAACTACCTCCACGGCGCCGCGATGGCCAACGCCAAGGTCACCTACACCCTGCGGCGCAGCGACACCGCGTTTCGTCCACCCGGCTCGGAGAACGAGGCCTTCAGCTTCGGCCCGACCGCGCAGCCGTGGTGGGGCCGCGGGTATGCCATGCACGGCGAGGGCCGCTTCGGCGGCGACTACTACGGCGGCGACTACTACGGTGGCGGCAACACTATGATCGTCAAGCAAGGCGACGGCGTGACCGACAACGCCGGAGTGTTCCCCGTCTCACACCTGCTGCTGGCCAAGGAGACCGCGTGGGGGCAAAAGCCGCCGGCCGATCCGCCCGCGGACGACAAGCCGAAAGGCCCGCCCGACCCGCCGTCCGCGGGCACCTACACGCTCGAGGCCCAGGTCGTCGACCAGAACCGCCAGGCGATCGCCGGGCGCCAGAGCTTCGTCGTCCACGCCGCCGACGAGTACGTCGGCGTGCGCAGCGATCGCAGCGTGTACAAGGAAGGCGAGGTCACCCGCGTCGAGGCGATCGTCACCGACGTCGCCGGCCAGCGCGTGGCCGGTCGCGCGATCAACGTCACCCTGGTCCGCAGCGAGACCAAGCGGACCGCCGTCGAGGACAAGGGCCGGTGGTCGTACAAGTACGAGACCGTCGACCTGCCAGTCGGCACCTGCAAGCTGACCTCGGACGTCGCCCCCGCGAGCTGCGAGATCGACGTCGGCAAGGCCGGCACGTACACCGCCCGCGCCGAGATCGAGGACTCGAATGGCCGGCGCGCGCTGACCAGGCACACCCTCTACGTGTACGGCAAGGACGCCGTCGTGTGGGACCAGGACCAGCGCCGCGTCGACCTCGTGCCCGACAAGCGCAGCTACGAGCCCGGCGAGTCGGCGACGATCCTGCTGCGCTCGCCCTTCGACGCCGCCCGCGGCCTCGCGGTGATCGAGCGCGAGGGCATCGTCGAGTACCGGCCGCTGACGATCGAGGGCGGCGCCGGCACGCTCGAGATCCCGCTGACGGAGGACAACATCCCCGGCGTCGAGATCGCGGTGCTGCTGGTCCGCGGCCGCGTCGAGGTCCCCGGGGCGCCCCCGGGCCAGGACCTCGGACGGCCCGCGGTGGCGAGCGGCACCGTCTCCCTGGCGATCGCCAGCACGCGCAAGAAGATCGACCTCAAGCTGGTCCCCGATCGCAGCGAGATCGCCCCGAAGGAGACGCTCAAGCTCGAGATCCAGGCCCGCGACCCCGACGGCGTCGGCCAAAAAGCCATGGTCGCGGTGATGGTCGTCGACGAGGGCGTGCTCTCGCTGATGTCGTTCAAGACCCCCGATCCGCTGGCCTTCTTCCACCGCACGCGCGCCCCCGGGGTCAGCCTGTTCGACCTGCGCCAGTACCTGCTCGCGCGCAGCGACGACGACATCCTCGACCCCGCCGAGAGCAAACTGGACAAGGGAATCCGCGCCAAGAGCCGCTATCGCAACGGCGACTCCGGCGGCGACTCCGGGGTGCCTGGTGGCCTCGGCCTGGTCGGCAACGGCCGCGGCGGCGGCGGGATGGGCGAGAACACGAACGACGACATGGCGAAGCCCAGGGCCACGTCGCGGGCGATGCCCGCACCGACCACGCCGATGGCCGAGGCGCCCCCGATGGAGGCCGACGAGCGCAGCGAGAGGAAGGCCGGCGAGTTCGCGGCCGCGCTCGACCCGAACATGGCGATGAACCAGCCGATCTCGCTGCGCACGCTGTTCGCCACGACCGCCTACTTCAACCCCGAGGTCGTCGTCGGCCCGACCGGCACCGCGACGATCGAGATCCCGATGCCGGAGAACCTGACCACCTTCCGCGTGATGGCGGTGGCGGTCGACCCCGACCGGCCCGACCACTTCGGATCCGCCGAGACGCAGGTCAAGGTCCGCAAGCCGATCATGTTGCGCCCCTCGCTGCCGCGCTTCGCCAACTTCGGCGACGCGTTCCAGGCGTCGGTGATGGTCGACAACCAGACCGACCAGCCGCAGGCGATCGTCGTCGGCGCGCGCGGCACCAACGTGGTGCTGCCGGGCGAGACCACCAAGCCGATCGAGATCGCCGCCGGCCAGTCGCAGGAGGTCCGCTTCCCGATGGCCGTCGATCGCGTCGGCACCATGCGCCTGCAATTCGCGGCGCTCAGCAACGGGGGCCGCGACGCCACCGAGATCTCATTGCCGGTGCTGTACCCTGCCACGCGCCAGGCCTTCGCCGACTACGGCGTGACCGACACGAGTGTACTGCGGGCCCTCAAGGTGCCCGAGGGCATGCTGCCGGGCTTCGGCGGGCTCGAGGTCAGCATGAGCTCGACCGCCCTCAACGGCCTCGAGGACGCGGTCGAGTTCCTGATCGGCTACCGCTACGAGTGCACCGAGCAGGTCGCCAGCCGCATGCTGCCGATCTTCGTGCTGGGTCCGATGCTCGAGCAGTTCCCGATCGCGTCGGTCAAGGACCTCGCCGCCCGCAAGCTGCTGGCCACCGAGGGCATCGCCCGCATGCTCGCGCGCCAGAACAACGACGGCGGCTTTCGCTTCTGGGACACCCGCGAGCGCAGTTGGCCGTACCTCTCGGCGTGGGCCACCTTCGCGCTGCTCGAGGGTAAGAAGGCCGGCTTCGAGGTCGATCAAAAGGCCCTCGATCGCGCGCTCGCCTACCTCGAGAACTTCGTGAAAAACGGCGAGTCGACCCCGTGGGGCCGCTACTACGATCACACCAGCCGGACCTTCTCGCTGTGGCTGCTGTCGCGAGAGGGCCGCGGCCAGGCCCACTTCGATCGCATCTACGCCAAGCGCGACGAGATCCCGCTGTACGCCCGCGCCCAGTTGATGTCCGCCGCGCACAAGTACGGCCGCGTCAGCGAGCGCGAGGCGCTGCTCAAGGACTTCCGCGCCCGCGTCACCGAGACCGCCCGCACCGCCCACTACGCCGAGCGCACCAACGAGGCCGAGGCCGACGGCCTCCAGTTGCTCATGCACTCCGACGTCCAGACCGACGCGGTCACCATGATGGCGATGCTCGAGCTGGCCCCCGAGGACCCCGTGCTGCCCAAGGTCATGGCCGGGATCATGGACGACCGCGACCCGCAAAAGGGCGGCCGCTGGGGCACCACGCACGCCAACGCGTGGGCGCTGCTGGCCGCCAGCCGCTACTTCACGACCGTCGAGAAGGAGGTCCCCGACTACGTCGCCCGCATCTGGCTGGACACCGTGTTCGCCGGCGAGCAGGCGTTCAAGGGCCGCAGCATGGCCGTCACCGAACAACACGTGCCCATGGCTCGCCTGATGAAGGACGACCCGAAGGAGGTGCTGCTCGCCAAGGACGGCCCCGGCAAGCTCTACTATCGCCTCGGCCTGCGCTACGCGCCCGCCGGCCTCGCGATCAAGGCGGAGGAGCAGGGCTTCACCGTCTACCGCACCTACGAGCCGCTCGCGCAGGGGGTAGACAAGCCCGACCCCGAGTCGGTCAAGCGCCTCGCCGACGGCACCTACGAGGTCAAGGCCGGCGCGCTGGTCCGCGTCAACCTCACCCTGGTCGCCAAGGACCGCGCCAACTTCGTGGTCGTCGACGACCCGCTGCCCGCCGGCTTCGAGGGCCAAAACAGCAAGTTCGCCACGACCCTGCAGGAGGTCAGCGGCGGCGTGGTGCGGCAGTCGGTCGACTACGGCGGCGGCATGCCGTGGGCCGCGCTCGAGCGCGGCTGGTGGTGGTGGCGCCCGTGGTGGAGCTTTAGCCACACCGAGCTGCGAGACGACCGCATGCTGCTGTTCGCCAACCACCTCCCGGCGGGCGTCTACACCTACAGCTACACCGCGCGGGCGACCACGATCGGCGAGTTCCAGCTCCCGCCGATCCACGCCGAGGCGATGTATATGCCGGAGCTGTTCGGCCACAGCGCCAGCAGCAAGGTCCGCATCATCGAGTAGTCGACGAGCTGGCCTTCAGGACATGTCCTGAAGGCCAGCGCGTCAGCGCGTCAGCACTTGCCGAGCTTCTTGACCACCACACCGACGCCCGCGGCCTTGCAGGCGTTGGCGTAGGTCTTGCCGTTGCACCCGCAGACCGGGTTCCAGGCGCCCGAACACACCAGCGGCTTGACCTCGCAGGCGCCGGATCCGGCGCAGTCGCCGGTCGCCTTGGCGCAGTACGATCCGACGCTGCACTCGGCGTTGCTCGTACACGCCGGCGGCGGACAGCGCCCCGGGAAGTCGACGTTCTGCTTGTCCGCGGCGGCCCAGCAACTGTTGCTGTAGTCGATGCCGTCGCAACTGCACACCGGATCGCGGGTCCGATCACAGGCGTCCGGCAGCGGGGCACAGACCCCCTGGCGCCCGCACTCGCCCGCCGCGGTCGCGCAGTACTCCTCCGGCGCACACTCCTTGCTGGTAAAGCAGGCGCTCGGCGCCGGCTCCTCCTTGCCAGGCTCGTCGTTGCGAAGCTCCGACCCCGAGGGCTCCGGTTCCGCGTCGCAGCCGCCCGCCGCGCCGAGTACAAGCGCCAGTAAAAATGGTCTCCACGCTGTCCACCCCGTGCTCTTCAACATCCTCAGACACCCCCCGCGACGTCACCCATCGCAGCACCACACTATGTGATCGTCGAGGCGACGCGGTGACAATTTGGGCGGGGCCTGGGACCGACAGTGGGGACATCGTGACGACAGCGCGGCGCCGCCGCGGCGCCGCCGCGACACCACCGCGACCGAGCGGATTGATGTCCGCCGCGCAAGCCTCATTGCACCCTCTGCGCTCGCTCTCGCGTGCGCACAATCGTCCGCTGCAAACTCCGACAGACAGCGTTAGTGTGGCCGTGTGCGGTGGGGATGGATCGGGGCGGTGGGGCTGCTCGTGGGTTGCAGTCGCGACAACCCATGGTTTTACCTGGACCACGACAGCGGGGCGACGACGACGGCCACCACCGGCGCGGGTACGGCCGAGCACACCGCGAGCACGCCCGACCCCGGCACGACCACCACGACCACCACGACCGACACCGACGAGACCGCGGACGCCGGGAGCGGCGACAGTGGGGCCGTCGTCGACACCGACACCGGTTCGACCAGCACCACCACCGGCGAGACCACTGGCGCGACCACTGGCGTCGCCGACACAAGCGGCACCGACGCGACCGACGCGACCGGCATGGCCGAGACGACCAGCGGCGAGCCGACCGAGGGCGAGGTGTGGCATGACCTGTGGGCGCTGTGTCCCGACCCGGCGACGGACTGGCAAGCCTTCGGCATCAAGGCCGGCGGCCTCGAGTGCGACGTCGACTTCGACAAGCCCGAACAGTGGGCCGGCTGGCTGCCGCCGGCCATCTACATGGGTCAGTTGGAGCCCAAGGTCCTCGGGCTCGTGCCAGCGGTCGGCCAGGGTAACCTCATCACGGGCACCTACACGGGCCTCACGTTGACGGACGCGAACACGCCGCACCTGCGGACGGTCGTCGGCTGTCCGCTCAACCCGCCGATGTGCGAGATCAAGGGCAACATCCGCGTCGAGCAGGACGGCGCGACCGTCGTCGGGGTCGAAAATTTCATCCTCGCGCCAGGTGCGACGTTAAAGATCGACATCGACCTCAGCCTCCACCCGGAGCTGCTCGACGGTACGCCCTTTAATGTCGTGCTCGTGGTGACCGCGAAGAACGGTGGCCAGGGCAACCGCGGCGCGTGGCTGTACCCCCGCATCGTCGAGGTCACACAGTGAGCTCGGCCCACAGCGCGCGCGCCAGCGCCTCGTAGTCGGCGGCGCTGTTGTAGACCTGCGCCGAGATCCGGATCAGTCGGTGCGGCGGTGCCGGCCACGGCGGCACCGGCACCTCGATGCGGTGGCGATCGAAGAGCGCGCTCTGCAGCGGGTCGGGCTGATACATCGAGCTTGGCGCACGGAGACCGATCGGCAGCGGCAGCGCGGCGAGGTTGCCGAGCATAACTTCGGGCGCAGGCGCGGGGATCCCCAGCGCCGCGGCGATGCAGTCGCGGCCGGCCACCAGGGTCGCGTGGTTGCGCGCGCGCAGCTCGGGCCAGCCGCCCGGGAGCAGTTGTCCGAGCCAGCGGATCGCCACCGGCACGCACAGCCACGAGCTCGGGTCATCGGTGCCGGTCCAGTCGAACTCTTCCCATAACAGCGGGCGGCGGCGCAGCGACGTGTAGCCGTGGCTGATCACCGAGGGATGCAGGCCGGTCTGGCGATCGCGGCGCACATGCAACATCGCCGCGCCCTTGGGCGCACACACCCACTTGTGGAAGTTGCCGGTGTAGTACGCGGCGCCCAGCGCATCGAGGTCCAGCGCGACCATGCCGGGCCCGTGCGCCCCGTCGACCAGCGTGTCGACGCCCCGCGCGTGCAGGGCCGCGACGATCTCCGCGATCGGAAACACCAGGCCGGTCGGGCTCGTGATGTGATCGATGAGCGCGAGGCGGGTGCGCGGCGTGACGGCCCCGAGGATCGCGGTGAGCACCTGGTCCGGCCCCGAGATCGGGAACGGCACCGGCGCGATCACCAGGCGCGCGCCACGACGGGCGCACAGGTGATCGAGCGCGTTGCGACACGCCGCGTACACGTGGTCGGTGGTCAGCAGCTCGTCGCCGGCCTCGATCTTCAGCGCCGACAACACCGCGTTGACCCCCGCGGTCGCGTTGCGCACGAACACGAGGTCGTCCGGCCGCGCGCCGACGAAGGCGGCGACCTGCTCGCGGGCGGCGTCGAGCAGCGGCCCGAGCGTGTGCACGAAGAACTGCACCGGCTCGCGCTCGATCTCCGCGCGCAGGCGGTCCTGCTCGGCCAGCACCGGCCTCGGGCAGGCGCCGAACGAGCCGTGATTGAGGAACACGACCGTCGGGTCGAGGGTCCAGTGGGCGCGCAGATCCTCTGCCGTGGGCACCATTGCGGCGAGTATACTGCCGCCGATGGTGCGCACGGTCGTCCGCCGGATCTTCGCAGTCGCGCTGCGGGTGTTCTTTCGCAGGATCGAGGTCGTCGGCGCGGAGCATGTGCCCGCGACCGGACCGGTGATCTTCGTCCTCAACCACCCCAACGCGCTGATCGACCCGGCCTTTCTGGTGTGCCTGACGCCGCGCCCGGTGTCGTTCCTCGCCAAGGCGCCGCTGTTCAAGATGCCGGTGATCGGCTGGCTGGTCCGCGCCTTCGAGTCGATCCCCGTGTACCGCCGGCAAGACCAGGGACCGGCGCAGGGCCAGGCCGAGGCCGTCGACAACCGCGACACCTTCGCCCGCGCCCGCGAGCTGCTGCTGCGCGGTCAGACCGTGGCGATCTTCCCCGAGGGCACCTCTCACAGCGACTCGCAGCTCAAGCCGCTCAAGACCGGCGCGGCCCGCATCGCTCTCGGCACCGGCCTCACCGACCTGCAGATCGTGCCCGCGGGCCTCTACTACGTCGAGAAGGCCAAGTTTCGCAGCGACGCGCTCATGGTCTACGGGCCACCGATCGCGCTGTCGACCTTCCTCACCGACACGGACACCGCCGAGCCCTCACCGCTGGCGGTCCACGCCCTCACCGCGAGGATCCAGCGCGCGCTCGGCGAGGTCACGCTGCAAGCCGACCAGGCCGAGGCGCTCGCGCTCGTCGACCGCGTGAGCCAGATCTTCGCGGCCACCAGCGACGCCCCGTGGACCCTCTCCGAGCGCTTCGACCTGCGCCGCCGCATGGTCGCCGGTTACAACGCGCTGCGCGCCGCCGACCCGGCCGCGGTGCGCACGATCCAGGCGCGCGTCGAGGGCTACGAGCGCGACCTCGCGGCGCTCGGCATGTCGCCCGAACACTACGGGCCCGCCGACTTCAGCCTCGGCGGCAGCCTGCGCTACGCGGCCCGCAGCGCCGCCAGCCTGGGCCTGCTGCTGCCGGCCGCGCTGCTCGGCACGACCCTGCACCTGATCACCTATACGCTGACCGACCTGATCGCCCGGCGCGTGTCGGGCCACGACACCGACATGGTCGC
>Ga0335395_10003315_pt1 | contig 10003 bp, 8 predicted proteins | sample MAT02_FD_205744 | JGI IMG/M metagenome (GOLD analysis project Ga0335395, IMG submission 205744) | Freshwater microbial communities from Lake Fryxell liftoff mats and glacier meltwater in Antarctica - MAT-02 (spades assembly) (version 2) ...
GCGGGTCTCAGCGCCCGGAACACTCGCGTTCGTAGTCGGCGCAGGCGAAGCGGACGTGGAGGTGGATGTCGTGGCCAGGCGAGTGGCGCACGAGACCGCGGCTGGCCGCGGAGCCGCGCGGAAATTGGATCAATCTGCGCAACGTGAGCCGATCGGCGCCCGCCGCTTTGGCGACCTTGTAGACCCGTTTTTGTAGGCGGTAATCGAGGAAGATCTGGGTGACCGCGCCGCTGGCATCGAAGGCCCGCACGAGCGCGTAGACGGCGACCCAGTCGACGCGGCGCGGGGTCGGCGTCATCGTGTCGGCGAAGCCGTCGCGCAGCGGCAGACGAATGTCGAGGTCGCGACCGCTCTGGTGCGATCGGTGGCCGCCGATCCTTCGACCGCGCTGGCGACTCATGGCGCCGAGGCGCAGGAGACCCGCGTAGCCGCTGTCCTCGCGCCAGCGGTGCAGGGTATCGACGAGCTGGCGGACCGCGAACGAGGTGCCCCACGCGGATCCGGGATACCGGCGACCGTAGTCGGCGCTCTCGGGGACCTGGACGCCGTTGACCAGGCGACCGTCGCTCGGCCGACCGACGCTAAAGCCGCCAGGGCGGATCGCCGCGGCCAGCCCCGACGGCGCGTCAGTGGCGACCGCATCGGCGATGAGCGGGTCGCGCCAGACGTCGAGCTCGAGACCAGGGTAGAGCCTTCGACCGGTGCGCTTGATGTTGTACGCGCGCAGGTCAGCCGGATCGGCGCCGTGGTCCCGGGCGACCGAGGTCCAGGTGTCAGCCTCGCGGACCGTGTAGCGGACCCGCTCGCGCTGCGGCGGACCGCGCCTGGCGAGGACCCGCAGGCGCACGCCCGGACGCGCCCGTGCGCGGCTGCCGAGGCCGTTCCAGGCGCGGAGTTTGCCAGGGTCGACGCGATAGCGGAGGGCGAGCTGCGCGAGGGTCTCGCCCGGGACGACCTCATGGACGACCCAGGTGGCGTCGGTGGCGTCGGTGGCGTCGGTGTCGTGGGTGTCGTCGGTGTCGTCGGTGTCGTCACCGGCCTCGGGATCGGGCGTTGCATCGGCGATCGCCGTGGTCGGGGTCGAGTCGAGCCGCACAGCGCCGCCAGAGGGCTCCGCGGGGGCGACGGGCTCGGTGCGTGCGGGCCAGTGGCTCGCCACCTCCGTCGCGCCCGCGCCTCGCTCGACCGGCTCACAGGCGAGGCCGAGCAATGCGGCCGCCGCGACGCGCCAGGACATCCCGGCACTGTCGACGATCTCGCCGCCCCACGCAAATTTCCCGCCGATCTCCACCATGGGTGGCCGCTCGGCCCGCGTGGCGGCCGTGATATATGGGGATCATGCGTCTGCTCCGCGGTGGCCTCGTGTCGGTGCTGCTCGCGTGCAACCCGGCGCCCGCAGGGACGGTCGGGCAGGCCGAAGCGAGCACGGACGACACGATCACCGCGCCTACGCAACCGACGACGGCGAACGACACGGACGACACGATCGCTGCGACGACCCAACCGACTGGCGCGAATGACACCGAGGTCGTCCCGGTCGCCGACTGCACGTGCGTGGTCGAGGATCTCGGCACATTCGGCGAGCCCTACCTACGCTTCTCGTTCGAAACGTGCGACTGGAGCCCGTGCGGGTCGATCGAGCTCGGATGTGACGTGGGGAAACCAGTCGAAGATCCGTTCTGCGGCGACCACAAGAGCCCGATCCTCGACGTCGAGGCCGTCGACTGCGCGCTCGACGTCCTCATCGCAGGAACCCCAGCCTATCTCGACTACAGCGAGACGCCGGACGGGGGCCAGTTCGGTACTCGCGGATATGTCAAGATCGGTGAGGGGCGGAGGGCTCTGGCGATGACCGAGATCCGCGAGGACCATTATATGCAGTTTAGCGCCATCGAGGTTTTGGTGCTCAAGCCCGCCGAGTACTTCGTCGGGTGCAAGGCGCTGGCGGATCCCCGCGAGCGCTACGCGTGCCTCAAGGCGTGGACCGAGGGACCGGCGCTGGAGGTCTGCGCGCCCCCCCAGACGCCGCTGTGACTCGCGCGGTCACCACGTCGTCGCCCCGGCGGTGAATCGTGTCAAAGTCGACGATCTTGGTGGTGGGGGCGTTCGCGCGCCCCGTCGATCGCGGGGCCGTCGTCGTGGGACGCCGACGTCCGCGTTAATGCGAGGCAGCACGCCCGTGTTCCCGGGCGGGGATGCGGCCACCGACGGCGAGTTCAAGCTCGCTTCGCGCGACCCAGTAGTCGCGCAGGGCCTCGACGTACTCGCGACGCGAATCTATCTGGTCGGTGCGGGTCTCGAGCAACTGGTAGGTGCCGACGAGCATGGCGTTATACTGCTGGAGGGTGAGCTCGGTGATCGACTCGGCGCGCGGCAGCACCGTCCGCTCGTAGTATTCGACCTTGCGCCGGGCCGCGACGAGCTGCGTCCGATGCACGCGGATCTCGGAGCGCACGTGGATCGCCATATCTTGCAGGCGGTGCTGCGCCTGGCGCAGAAAGGCCTGGATGCGGGCGATGTCGGCGTGGCCGGGGTCGAAGATCGGCAGCTCCAGCGAGAGTGAGGGGCCGAGCACCCACTCGTGACCGATGTCGTCGCCGACCTCGTTGCGCGCCGAGATCCCGACGTTGAGCTGCGGGATCATGCCGCGGCGGCGCAGCGTGAGCGCGTACTCGATGGACTGGGTCTCGAAGCGCGCCGCGGACAGGTCGAGCCGGTCCCGCATGCCCTGCTGCTCGAGGTTGCCGAGCTCGGTCTCCGGCGGCAACGCGCTATCCAGAGGCGCCGCGAAGGTCCACGCGACGTCCTCGCCCCACAGCCCGAGCAAGCGGGTGAGGTCCTCCCGCGCGACGGTCACGGCGAGCTGCGCGTCCGCCAGCTCGACGCGCGCGCGATCGAGGGACGCGGCGAACAATTGCTGATCGAGGGGGGTGATGTTGCCGGCGTCGAATTGCCGCTGCGCCAGCTCGTGGGCGACCTCGGCCGCCTGGGCGCGGCCGCGGTAGAGGCCCAGCGCCTGCTCGGCCGCCTGGGCGCGGACGAAGGCGACCCGCACGTCGCGCGCGAGCATCAGGGTGGCCTGCCCGACCGTCACCACCGCGTGGGCCAGGCGGCTCCTGGCGAGGTTGCGCTTCGCCGGGATGAGGAAGGCACTGAGCAGGCTCTGCGACAGCGCGAGGCCGCCGCCGAGGCCATAGCCCCGCGTGGAGTTGACGAGGTCGCCGGAGATCGTCGGGTTCTCGAGCAAGCCGGCCTGCACGAGCTCGGCCTGGGCGACGCCGAGGTCCTCGAGCGTGGCGCGCAGCTCACGGTTGTTGAGCATCGCCACCTGGAGGGCGCGCTCGACGGTCAGCGGCTCGGCCATCAGCTCGGCGACGCGGGTACGTACGCGGGCGCGACTGTCCGCGTCCTGCTTTTCGGGGACGACGTCCGCCAGACCGACGCGGCGCTCGACGATCTCACCGACGTCGCGGCGCGCCTGCGTGGGCTGGACCGACGCGCACCCGAACAGCGTCGCGGCCGTGGGGATCAGTAACCATCGTGCGTTCATCGCGGCGACTCCCGCGGCAAGGTCGGCGGGTCCGCCTTGGCGCCGTGGCCCTGTTGCTCGTGGCTCATCGGCGCGGCCGGTGCAGGCGCAGGCCCGCTACCGGCGTTCGCTCCGTGGCCCATTTGCTCGTGGCTCATCGGCGCGGCGGGTGCAGGTGCTTGTTCGCCTCCAGCGGCGGATCCGTGGTTCATCTGGCCGTGGTTCATGTTGCCGTGCCCGGTGTGCGACGCGGCCCTGGGGGCTTCGCCCGCGAACGCTGATGTTTCGTATGGGTTCGACGGGAGCTGGTAGGGCGCTGCGCTGGCGCCGGGATCGGCCGGATCGGCCCCGGGCGGCTCGGGTGGGAGCCCGGCGTGGCACGCCGCCAGCAGGACGCCGGCGACCGATGCGAGCGCGCGCCTCGCAGCGGCGCCGCGCGACGTGAAGCGACGCGAGCCATGATCACACCTTGATGCCGTCACGGTCCATGTCCTCCTTCCGGGCGCGGTCGGCGACGGTGCCGGGCGGATACTTGTACCAACCTGGGTCCTTGTTCTCGTCGCCGATGTCCTCGTCGCGCACCTTCACGATCGTGAACATGCCGCCCATGGTGATGTAGTCGAAGGGGCCGCGGGCGCCGACCATCGGGATGCTGTTCTTTGGGACAGGCATGCCCATCTCGGCCATCTGTCCCATGTCGCCCATCCCGTGCTGCCCCATCGGCATGTAGCCCGGGACGAGCTGGCCCGCGCGGCCGGCGACCTTACTGGTGTCGACGCCGATCATGTTCGGGAGGTCGTGTCCCATCTGGTTCATGACGTGGTGCGTCATGTGGCAGTGCATCGCCCAGTCGCCGGGCTCATCGGCCACGAACTCGACGTCGCGCGTGGTGCCGACGGCGACCAGGACGGTGGTCTCGGGCCACTGCGCCGAGACCGGCAGCGCGCCGCCGTCGGTCGCCACGACCTTGAAGTAGTAGCCGTGCAGGTGGATCGGATGATGATCCATGGCGCTGAGGTTGCCGAACCGGATCCGCACCCGATCGCCCTTGCGGCACACCAGCGGCGCGGTGCCGGGGAACGCCTTGGCGTTCATGGTGAGGACGTTGAAGTCGGTCATCTCGTTGGGATCGGGCCGCTTCGCGCCTGGCACGATCTTCCACTCGCTGAGCATGATCACGAAGTCGCGATCGACGCGATACCCGGCCGGCGGTCGCCGCGGATGCACGACGATCATGCCCATCATGCCCATCGCCATCTGCGTCATCTCGTCGTGGTGCGAGTGATACATGAAGGTGCCAGACTGCTTAAAGGTCCACTCGTAGCGGAAGGTCTCGCCGGGCGCGATGGTCCGCTGGTTTAACCCGCCGACCCCGTCCATGCCGTTGGGCAGGAAGATGCCGTGCCAGTGGACCGTCGTCGGCGCCGCGAGCTTGTTGGTGACGTAGACCCGCACGCGGTCGCCCTCGACGGCCTCGATCGTCGGCCCGTGGACCCTGCCGTTGTAGCCCCAGCACCGGGCGCGCAGACCCGGGGCGAACTCGTGATCGACCTCCTCGGCGATGAGGTGATAGATCTTCACACCGTCGACGACCTTCCACGGCAGGGTCGCCCCGTTGGGCGTGACGACCGGCTTGTAGTCGCGGCCGGGCGCCCCGGGCGGGCGGGCGGCGGGCTCCTGGCCGCCGCTGTAGCTCGGCTCCCACTTGCGGGCTGGCGCCGCCGCATGGACCTCCTGGCTGGCGAGGGCGACCGCTGCACCGCCGAGGGTGGCGCCGCCGAGCACAGCCTGTCGCCGGCTGATCTTGGGGTCTGTCATGGTTCTCCGGTCGTGCGCATGAGGATATCGGCGGGCCGCATGGGGTGACCGCGGCTCAGAGCATTTCGCGTGCCATGTCTGACCTTGTGGCATCACAGGCGGATCGGCGGAGGCGCCGACGGGCCTCGCGAATACTCGCGAGCCGTTGGAGACATGTGTGATGCGATCCCAGCCACAAGGGTTGGCAGTCGCAGGGTGTTGTGTGGGCGCCTCGCCTCTCGATACTCGTGCGCGCGTTCCGCGGCATTTATCACCTGGTAAATCCCGAGGTAGAGCGGTCGGGGTTTTTGGGCGCTGGCGGGGCGGCGGTCTGGACCGCGCGATCCGGGGGCGGGAGGCCGGTCAGGGCCAACCGCCCCGCGGCCGTACACGAGGCCGCGGCCGCGGCCCTCGAGGCGATCGCCGGGATCACCGACCCGGCGCGCGCCGCCTGGACCGCCCGCCTCGCCGGCGCCCTCGCGCGCACCCGTCCCGGCCGCACCGTCCGCGTATCACTGCGACCCGCCAAGCTGCCCGCGCCCGGCGACGCCCAGTGGATCGGACGGATCCTCGCCGAGCTCACGCGCGACGACTGGGGCGTCGACGCCGAACTGCGCGGCCACCATGTTCGACTGGTTGTGGCTACACGCGCCTTACTTCATCAGCGTCAGCGCCAACAGCCAGCAGGCGCTCGCCTACTTCCTCGCCGGCCTGATCGCCTTCGACGTGCTCGGCCATGGTGACGATCGCCAGGGTGGGGTCGAGGCCGAGCTCGACGGCCATGCGGGCGACCAGGGCGATGTTTCGCGGGTGCTCCTCGTAGGGGCACAGCGCGAGCAGGTCGGCGGGGAGCAGCTCGCCGTCGAGGTCGCCGAGGGCGCAGACCCGGGTGCCGCGCTGCTCGGCGGCGGCGCGCATGCGCGGGGGGAAGTTGATCTCGGAGGTGACGAGCTTGCCCTTGGTGGGGATTCATCAACGGCTGCTCCGCCAACGAGCGCACCGGCTTCCTCTCCAACTGGCGCCGCACCGGCTGCGAAGGCCGAGGCCCTCTTCACCTGGCTCGAAGGCTGGGTCGACTTCATCGACGGCGCCCGCCGCCACGGCCGCGCCAAACAGGTCATGCAAGACCTCATCGACCAACGCATCAGCCACCCCCGCGCCGCCCAGGCCATGCGTGAGCTCGACGCCCGCGCCAAGGGCGGCTGGCTGGTGAAGGCCATGCGCCGCGATCGCTAGGCCCGAACAGCCGTAGATCTTGTCAACGGGTTCGGAGTGAGGCTTCTCTGGCGGCTGAGGGGGGCCTTTGGCGCGGCGAGTAAATCGGTTAGCCTGCCGCCAATGGCACCCCGGTCCTCCGCTCACGCGCTCGGCGCCCGCGCCCGAAGCTTCGTCTCGGCGGCGCTGCGCCATTTACGGGACGCCGAGACGCTCATGAAAGGGGCCCCGGCGGATGCGGAGCATTTGGCGACGCGACCATCGCCGGACGGTGCGTTTTATCTGGCCGGGTACGCACCCGAGTTGATCCGGAAAGCGACCCTCTCGGAGAGTTGGTTGAATCGCGAGATCGGGCACATCAGTCAGAGACCCCGCGGTCATGGAGCGGGTGCAGCGGCGCTGCTACTGGCCACGGAACTGGATCCCATCGCCCACCGTTATGCGCACCGGGATCTTGGCGCCTTGCATGACCTCGGCTGGTCGACAGATGCGCGCTATGAGGCCACTGGCACCCATGAATTCCTGGACGCGCAGGAGCTCCTCAACGAGGCCCGCCGGATCACCGACGAGATCGTCGTCGATATGTGGGCGGACGGACGCTTCGTCGAAGGAGCCGTGCCGTGGTGACCTTCGACAACGTCCTCCCCACGCTCGTCGAGGTCGTCGAAGGGCTCCCGGATTTCCCCGGTCTTCGCACATGCGCCGTAGTTCGCGACCTTCATGGTAAAGTCCGCCTCGTCGTCGAGGAATCAGAAGCCGGCTTCGACAAGGAGGAGGCGGCCAAATCTCTCCAGCGGGCCCTTCATGGTTACTTCGAGGGGCCGATATGGTCCATCCCCGGGGAGGGCCCCGACGAGGCACGCCTGGCTCGAGCGCTCCTCGAGCGCGCGACCGAGTGGACGCCGGAGGTTCGGGATGTGAGCACTGGCGCGAAACGCAACGCGCAGGGGTCCTGGCGAAAGTATGAGCGCCGACTGTCCAAGAGCGCGTGGCTCGATCAGGGTGCACCGTACCCCCCGTGGCCGATCGAGAATGGGCCCTGTATCACCGCGTTCTATTCGTTCAAGGGTGGGATCGGTCGGACCACCGCGTTGGCGTCGTGCGCGTGGCAATTGGCCGAGGAGGGGAAGAGGGTCGTCATTCTCGACCTGGACCTCGAGGCGCCGGGCATCGGCACCCTCCTCGAAGTGGAGAGCGAGCGGGGTCTCCTCGACCTCCTCGTGGATGGCATCGTCACGGGCACAGTCGACCTGGAGGGCGCCCACGCGCCCGCCCGAGTCCTCGACGTCGCGGATCGGGTGATCGTGCTCCCGGCTGGGCGCCTGAATGAAAATTTCCTGGAGAAGCTCGCGCGCCTCGACTTCTCGAGCCATGGCGCGCACGACAAACCGCCATCGGACGGAAGCCCGGTGGAGAAGGCGCTTCGCGCCATTTTGAAGGCCGTAAAGACGAAGCTCCGACCAGACTACATTTTCCTCGACGCTCGCTCTGGCATCCACGACCTCTCGGGCCTATCGCTCCATCGCCTGGCGCACACCGATGTTCTATTGTCGCGTGCGGGCGAGCAGAGCTATCAAGGCTTCGCGCTGACCCTGCGCTCCCTCATTCGCCTGAAGGGAGCAAAGAACGTGCGTTGTACAGTCGTACATTCGATGGCCACACCCGGCGATACGCCAGCGGTGCTAGAAGAGCGAGCAGAATTTCGGCAGCGGGTCTACAAGGTCTTCGAGAGCGAGATATACGCCAATATGGCGGCTCAGCGCCCGCTCCTGGACACTGTGGACGCACCCCACCAGCCCTATGTCATTCCGTTCAACTCGGAGTTGTTGAGGTTTGCCAGTATCAAGAGCCAGCGCAGCAACCTTATGCGTGACGAGTACAAGTTCCTTCATCAGCGGATCATTGCCGTAGCCTCGACGGACCCCGGGGACGATGAATGACGCCCGGCGAGCGCACACGTTGCATCGAGGCCGTCGCCAGCTTGGCGAGCGCTGATCCCGACAATATGACGAACGATCCGCGTTCGACCTTTCTGCCGCTGGATTCGACCCTGCGGGCGTTGGCGCCCGATGTCTTCATCGTACTGGGCAGCCGGGGCGCCGGGAAGACGGTGCTGTTCCGTCTGGTCACGGATCCACAGGCGCGACAGGTCGTCGGCGACGCGCTCGGCCTCTCGCTGGGGCATACTCAGTGGATCCGCTGCTTCGCGGCCCAGGGCACCGATGAGCCCCACGTCGCGGCCCTGGAGGACCTGGAGCAGTATCAGGACGTCGATTTGCGGGCGCTGTGGGCATGTCTGCTGGTGCGAAACCTCGCCCAATGCTCGGCGCCGCCGCTCGAACTCCCGGGGTCACTGTCGTGGATCCTCACGATTGATCTAAATCGTATCGCCGACTGGCTGGCGCAGGCGAGGGCAGCGCTCGGTGAGTTCATATCGACCCTGGACGCGTTTGAGCGAACCCTCGAAAAGCAAGGTCGGACGATCTTCTGCTGTTACGACGCGCTCGACCGGATCAGCCCATTTAGCCGTAACATGCGACGGCAGCATCTGCGCGTTCTCCTGGCGCTCTGGTCCTCGCTCTCGTCGCGCTATCGCGCGATTCGGGCCAAGATATTCCTGCGCGAGGACCTCGCAGATCCCAGGGACCTCGAGTTTCCCGACGCGAGTAAACTGCTCGCACGCTCGGCCTCGCTGGACTGGAGTCACGAGGACCTGTCCCGCCTGGTGGTCCGCTACCTTGCTTCCCACTCCGCCGACATGCGAGCGTGGCTTCTAAAGGTTAAGGGACTCCGCCTGAGAGAGGATCCGCACTTTGGTTGGCTCCCGGAGCGGATGCCGGCGGCTGTGCGCATCGCCTTCACGACTCGTTTGACCGGCGTGGCTGTCGGGGCCGGTATCTTTCGCGTCGAGACCGGCCGCTGGGTCACGGGCCGCCTCGAAGACGCGAATCACAGGATCACCCCGCGGACCGTGCTCCGCTTGTTCGGTCGGGCCGGACAGGAGAGCCTACGCCGTGCGGGCGAGGTTCCGCGCCGAAGCTCACGACTGCTGGATGAGAGCGATCTCGCTGCGGCGCTACATTACGTCTCGCATCTCCGGGTCGCGGAGCTCTGTGACGATTATCCGATCGTGAAGAGGATCCGTAACTTGGCCGAGGTCCGTATTCCTATCAGCAGAGATGAGGCGATACAAAATTTGGCGCGTCCATCGCCCGGAGAAGAGTATCTGACGCACGTCGACGCCGATGGGGCCGCGATCCTTGAGGAGCTCAAGCGCCTCGGTGTGGCCTCCGTGCACACCGAACCTGGTACCGGCGAGGTCGTCGACATCCCGGACATCTACAGGTTTGGATTCGGTATCAAGGCGGACTATGCCACGGCCATCCAGTCCTATATGATGCACGGCGTGGGCGCCCTGCGCTGGCTTCAACGGGGCGAGGAGAGCGAAATGGAGGCCGAGTT
>Ga0335395_10003317_pt1 | contig 9999 bp, 11 predicted proteins | sample MAT02_FD_205744 | JGI IMG/M metagenome (GOLD analysis project Ga0335395, IMG submission 205744) | Freshwater microbial communities from Lake Fryxell liftoff mats and glacier meltwater in Antarctica - MAT-02 (spades assembly) (version 2) ...
GCGATCCCCGGGCACGGGAAAGGGCCGCTGTCGTCGTCTCTGCCGGCACCGCCGGCCTGATCGTGTTGCGTGAGGGATTGCAGCCCGTCAGGGACGAGACGCTGGGCCTTTGACAGCGGCTCGACGCGCAGCGCAACAGCCCGGCCCCGCGCAGCGGGGACACGCCCCGGCAACACAATCTGATCACAACGACCACACTGGAAAGGGCCGCGGCGTTCTTCATCTAAGTATCGGCGTCGAGATTGGATCGAAGAGTGAGCGCGGAGGTGCGCGATGTGGTGCTGCTACCGGCGGACCACAGACAACATATCGCCAGGCGCAAGCCGGCCCACTAGGGTGACGCCCGCGTCAGTCAGATCGTCGGAATATTTGGCGAGGTCCAACTCTCGAACGTCTGCGGCAATTTGAACCCGTCGATGCCGAGCATAGCTGGCCAAGCTGCCGTTCATTTCCAGCCGCTGCAGCCAATGGTCAATGACACGGAAGACATAGAGTGCATGAACAATTCCTGACACCGGGCGGAGCTCGCGTTTCCACGGTGAATAGTGCTTCGTCAGACTGTTCCGCACCAGCGGAACGGTGTTCTCGATCAAGGTCAGCTGCAGGTGCATAGACTCATGGATGACCGCCTCCGCCATCCGAGCCGCGGCCGTGGTGCCAGTCGCGGCAGATACGAAAACCGAAAATGGAATGCTTGGGTCGCTAAAACTGACGTCGTAGCTCGGGTCGTCGACATGAAGAATGTGGACACTGAGCGCGAGTCGCCCGACCGTGTCGCATAGCGAAGGGACTATGCCAATTAGCGAGGATGAATGAGAAAGCGTCGCCAGCAAGTCACCGTTAACTTGATCAAGGCGTGCTGGAATGATGCCTCTATCCAGAAAGCCAGCTGACACTGGGCCCGGCATGAACTCGATTCGCAAGTGCGGGCCATACGTACCATTTTCGGGCGCCACATCAATGACCGCGGCGGGATCAACGGCTCGCAGATGACGAGACGTCGAGTATCCGCTCCCTGACGTATCAAGTCGCCGCTGTCCCTCAGCAACCAGTAGTTCGGCTAGGCCAGGGTACCAAAGCGGACAGCAGACGTCGCTCAGGCAGCTTTGGATCTGCTCGGCAAGGTTCCGCACGATGGCCTGAGGAAAAAGGAGAGGACTAATGTGAAGCGCTCTCCTGCGCTGATCGGCGTCACCGCGTGGAGTGAACTCGGAGAAATCTCGAAAAGAACACCAGTGTTGTGTACCGGCCTAAGCATCCGATGAACATCTCGAGGGTCTTCGCTGTTGAAGAAAACCAGGGCACCACCATTGTCGTCGGACCAACCGCGGTTCAGTTGTATCAGCAGTCGATGCGACTCTTCTCCGGGGATGAAGTCGTTGTGAATCCTAATGCGCTGCCCCGCAGTTAGCTTGTGGGCAGTAATGTCAATTCGCTCATCGAGGTCAGCTTCGAACTTGGTTTCGATGTGAGAGCGAAGGTTCCGCAAAGCGTCAACAGAAAAGACCTGACCAACGGCGCGGGGAACGAGAACATCAGCGAAGCTGAACTCGTGTTGTTCGTAGAAGTCTGCGATTCGCAATTGCCAAGGAGCATCGCTTTCAAGCCAGTCCAACACGTCGTCCGCATCCCGAGGCTCGAGCCCCTGGGTGACCACGCTATACGGAAACGGCTGGCGACGAAGTTGCTCGTTCCGCGAGACGAGGATCAATTTTCAGCCCTTCCTTCCTCAGCCGAAGAATCACGTTCGAGATCAGCGCTTTTTGGTCGCTGCAGTACACGGATGGGTTGTCAAACTCAGTTCCCGCTTTCCACCGATGCAGTGGCATGCCGCCACCGCACACCGACAGGTAGGCGCACGAACTGCATGTCGAAGACGTTGGCCTTTGTAGTGCGTGGTAGCGCGCAAACTCCTGCGTCGCAAACACCGCGGACAACGCATGCGTACGCACCGACCAGTGTTCCGTGAACCGATCAGCACCGTCGAACGAACTCTTTAGCGTGTCGTTCTTGCATATCGTTCCGTCGGTCTCGACGATGGCTATTCCGAAGTCTGTCTGGCCAAGGCCCTCCTTGATGCCAAAGCCGCCAAGGCAAAGCTTGATCATGTCGTCGAGGAACCGAACGCGCGGGGGGGCGGGATCGCCCAGGTAGGCTTCAAGAAGGCGGGACAACCACTGCCCATACTCATCGGAGTCAGGTGACTCTTTGCCAAATGGCAAGGACGAATGATTTCCATCGCGATAGAGAAAGTCGATCGACGGTGCGCCCAGACCCTTGAAGTAGTCGTACGTCGCCCTTGGGTCCGAGGTTGGATCGATGACCGAGAGCACGCCAGAGTACAAGAACGCAGCACGCGGGTGGCGCCGCAGGACTTCAATGCCGGCCACAACCTTTTCGTGCGTGCTTTCGCCCTGCTTGCCAAGCCGAAAGCGGTCATTGACCGCTCGCGGCCCGTCGAGACTGACCGAGATAGAGACATCGTAGCGGGCGCAAATGTCAGCGATCTCTGACGTGAGCAGCATGCCGTTGGTCTGCATGCAAAGTGCATGACCGCTTGAAAGTTTTGCCCTGAGAGAACGGAGCACAAACTCGAGCCGCCGGGCTCCGAGCATCAGCGGCTCGCCACCGTGCAGCACTGTGGCAAAAGGCTTGGCTTGATCTCGAGCGAGCTCACCTAGAGCTTCCGCGAGCGCTCCCACTGTCTCGCGCGAGATGAGGGCGGGCATATCTCGCCACCCGTCGTCGCCCATGTTGTAAACGTAGCAGTAGGTGCAATTGATGTTGCACCTACTGGCGACCTTCACCAGGACGGTGTCGATCTGCACCGCACCATCTCAACGGTTGTGACGGTTGTGGACGCGGTCGTAGGCCCCCGCCGTGGCGGGCTCTTCATTGCGGACTTCTTCAACGAGCCGAGCGAGGGCAACGCTCGACAAGGTTGCCAACTCGATGTCCATGCTGGACTGATATGACTCAGGCTCGCCCGCAGTTTCGCTTGATTCTTCAGACATCACATCACTCCTAGCAGCGAGATGCTGCAAACCGATCTTACATCATCGGGATTCATGACGGCATAACTCCTTTTGTTTTTATAAATCATGCAGTTAGCAAACATTGACCGATGAGAATTGCCCTGCGACGCATGACAAATAGTCAATAAAATCAACAAGTTATGAGAACTTATAATCAAACCTAGAGTTGGCGTTTGCGCGCACTGGACGGACTCGATCCGTTGGCTTGAGCGCCATGCTTGTTTGCCAGCAACCCGCAACTCGGTGTTCACCTTACCTGCCAGGACCGCCAAGATGACTGCGAATGCCGTCCGCCTGCCCGTGTTGCGTGAGGGACGGCAGCCCGACGGGGCCGAGCCGCTGGGTCATTGACAGCGGCTTGACGCGCAACGCAACGGCCCGGCCTGGCGCAGCGGGGACACCTCCATGCCCACCCGGACCTGGCATCAGCAGCACCACACGATCCGCCCCGAATCAATTCCAACCGGCGCCAACCTGGGTCGCCGTTCTGCAGCCCTCGACGACATCGAGTGGCGCTTCTAGACTCCGGCCGATGCGGAATGCCAGCGGAACCGTCGAGCGCACGAAAGCAGCTGCCCGCACGGTGATGACGATTCATATCGACATCGGGCAACTGATCGCAGCGGTGCGTCGCCATGTCCCCATCACGCCGAAGGCGGCACTCGCCATCCAGGACGACCTCGCCACGCTCTTCAGCGCGACACGAGTCGCCGTGGTGTTCAGCGCACCCAACCGCAAGACCATAACTGCGGGCGACCAGGCTACGAACTCACGGCCGAGGGCGACGCAATGACAAGATTCGTGATTGGCCCCGATGTCGCCTTGCACCTGGCCCAGTCGCAAGCCGTGGTGCCGGCGCAGCACCAACTGCTGGCGCCGACCTTGATCCGCTCCCAGGTCCTGGCCCAGCTCTACGGCCTGGTCCGACGCGGTGAACTCGACCGAAAAGCCGCCGAACGCCAGCTCGACCACCTGCGCGGCCTTCGGCTGCGCCTGCTTGGCGACCGAGTGCTGCAAAGCCTCGCCTGGAAGATCGCCGACCAACTCGGCTGGCCTGATACCTTCGTGGCCGATTACATCGCCCTGACCCAGCTTCAGGCCGATGCCTTCGTCTGCATGGACCCCGCGCTCGCACGTGCCGTCGGCAACGCCGTCACTGTAGCGTCCATCGACGACCTGCTCGGCAGCGCGTAGTCCCGACTGGACGCCGTCCTTCGAGGCAACTGGAAGCCGCCAGGTCACGAACAGCGATGTTGCGTTATTACTGTAGTCATTGACGTTCCCATTCACTTCGCAACACAATGCACCCATGAAGGCTACCGCCGCTGAAGCCGCGTCCACCCACGAACAACAGGTGCTGCGCCTCGCGAGCAAGCGCACCCTCCTGCGTGCGCGTGACGTGACGCAACTCGGCCTGCCGACCATCGCCCTGACGCGCCTGGTGCAGGCCGGCAAGCTAGAACGCGTGGCGCGCGGCCTCTATGGCCTGCCCGGCGCCGCGATCAGCGAGCACCGCTCGCTGGCAGAAGTCTCGGCACGCGTACCCCGGGGCGTGGTCTGCCTGCTGTCGGCCCTACGGGTCCACGAGATCGGCACCCAGGCTCCCCATGAGGTCTGGATCGCCATCCCACCGCACATGGTGAGCCCTCGGCTCGACCAGCCCGCCATCCGGGTCGTGCGGATGTCGGACGAAGCCCTCGCCGAGGGCGTCGATCGCCTGAACATCGATGGCGTCGACGTGCCGGTCTTCAACGCGGCCCGGACCATCGTCGACTGCTTCCGCTTCCGCAACAAGATCGGCCTGGATGTGGCACTGGAAGCCCTGCGTGACGGCTGGAACAAGCGCAAGTTCACGCTGGACGACCTCTGGCGGCACGCCACGCGCGGCCGGGTGGCCAACGTCATGCGTCCCTACATCGAGGCCGTCACGGCATGACCGCCAATCGCGCCGCATCGATCCGCGCCAGGCTGAAGCAGCACACCGACACGTCGAGGCAGGACTTCAACCTGACCCTGACCCGGTACGGCCTGGAACGCTTGCTCTACCGGCTGTCCGTCTCTGAGCACGCGCCGAACTTCCTGCTCAAGGGCGCGCTGCTGTTCCAACTCTGGTACGGCCAGCCGCACCGCCCGACACGCGACGCCGACCTACTGGGCTTCGGCCCCGACGACGTGCCCACGCTGGTCGGCGTCTTCCGATCGCTCGCCAGCATTGCAGTGGACGACGGCGTCGTCTTCGATGCCACGTCGGTCACGGGCAGCCCGATCCGCAAGGACGCCGGATACGGCGGCGTGCGCATCGATCTGCGCGCCACGCTCGACGGCGCCCGCCTGTCCCTACAGATCGACATCGGCTTCGGCGATGCCGTCACGCCTGCGGCGCAGTCCATCGACTACCCCACTCTGCTGCCCGACGTCCCCGCACCGACCTTGCGCGCCTACCCCAAGGCCACGGTCGTGGCCGAAAAGCTGCATGCCGTGACCGTGCTGGGCATGACCAATACCCGCATGAAGGACTTCTTCGACCTTGCCCTGCTGTTGCGCGACGACACGCTCGACGATGCAGAACTGCAGCAAGCCGTCGAAGCGACCTTCGCACGCCGACAGACTGTCATGCCCAGCGCCATACCCATCGGCCTGAGCGATGCCTTTGCCGACGACACCACCAAGCAGACGCAATGGCGGGCGTTCCTGAACAAGAACAAGCTGGACCCGATGAACCTTCGCGAGGTGATCGGGGCCATCCGAGCGCGTGCGACGCAGTTCGGATTTCCCAGGCCGTAGGACTTACGCTGGACCGGCCATGCGCACAACGCTGTTCGACTTCACCGACCCAAGTGCGGCAAGCGCGTGGCACGCTATCGACGACCGCGTGATGGGCGGCATCTCTCGCAGCTCACTGCGCTACGACCCAGCAGGTCACGCCGTGTTCGAGGGAACCGTCTCGCTGGAGCGGAACGGCGGCTTCGCCTCAGTGCGGTCCAGCCCCGACGAACGGGGTCTGCCTGGCGCCGAGGCCTGCCTGATCGAACTGCGCGGTGACAACAAGCAGTTCAAGCTCAGCTTACTGACCGACGACGGCTTCGACAGCCTGAACTACCAGGCCAGCTTTGCCCCCAAAGGTACCGACTGGCAAGCCTTGCACCTGCCGTTGGCCGCCTTCCGCGCCAGCTTCCGTGGACGCGAGGTCACCGACGCGCCGCCACTCGACCCTGCGCGCATCCGCCAGGTCGGACTGATGATCGCAGCACGCCAGGCCGGCCCCTTCGCGCTCGACATCCGGCGGATCGGTCTGGGCTGAGCGCATGCAGAAGGGGCGCCGCCGACGCCCCTGCGCGGCCTAAACCAGGCCCCTCTCGGCGAAAGAGCACACGTCCGCCCCGGCCACCACCAGGTGATCGAGCACCCGCACGTCCACCAGCGCCAGCGCCGACTTCAGCGTCTGCGTCAGGAACTCATCAGCCCGGCTCGGCTCGACCGAACCCGAGGGGTGGTTGTGCGCCTTATGTTCCCCAAATCGTTATGTGGCGGGCCATGCCGGAAACCACGGTCCCGGTTGGATCGGCAGTCTTTCAGGACACATAAGCAGCCGTGTTGCCAGTCTCCGCCATCGAAGGTGCCGATGCCGACAGACGGTTGTCTAGAACGCAGGGCCCCGCAAGCCGCCCACTGGCGAGCATGCGGGGCAGGCCTTGCGACGACTACAGCGATGCCAGCCACTTCATCAGCTCGGCATCGTCATGCCACACAGGCTTGCGCTTCGGCGCCTTGGTGGCCGCAGGCTCGCAAAGGCTCAAAGCGTCCTGCTTCATGCGCACGGTGATCTCCGCGTACCGGTTGGTCGTTTCCAGACTGACGTGACCCAGCCAGCCACGGATGACATTCACCTCGACCCCGGCCTCAAGCAGATGAACCGCTGTGGTGTGTCGGAAAACATGCGGCGTGATTCGCCGCGCTGGTCTCGGCCCAGGTTGTTGCTCGTCAAGATTGCTGGCCAGGCGCCGCACGCGCTTGTAGATGCCGAAGCGCGTCATCGCCTCGCCGGTCGTCGCCGCGAACACGCAGTCCTCGGGGCGCGTGGCGCCGCGCTCGGCCAGCAATTGTTGCAAGGCCTGCGCGGTCTGGTTCCACAGCGGGCATGACCGCCACTTGCCGCCCTTGCCGAGCAGTCGCACATGCGCCGGCGTCGTCAGTGACATTTGTTCGACGCGCAGGCCCGCCACTTCCGACACCCGGGCCCCGGTGTTGTACAGAAAGAGCAGCATCGTTCGGTCGCGCAGCGCGAGCCTGCCGTCCGCTGGCAGCTTCGCAAACAGCGCATCCACCTCATCCCTCGCCATGAAGCGCGTCTCGGGCAGTGGGCAGCGCTTGACCGGGATTGCGGCCACCTGAGCGCAAGCCCCCAGCATCTCGGGCAGGCGCCGACCGACGTACTCGTAGAACGTGTGCAGCCCGGCCAGGCGCTGATTGCGTGTAGCGATCGCGTTGCGGCGCGTTTGCTCCAGGTCACGCAGGAAGGCCAGCACCCGCTCGAAGCCCAGGTCGTCGAAGGTGAGCTGCGTGACGCCGCGCCGGCACTGGTCCGCAGCGAAGATCAGGAACAGCCGCAAGGTGTCGCGGTAGCTGCGGATCGAACTGGGCCTGAGCCCCTTCTGCTGCGGGAGGTAGTCCAGGAAGAAGTCGTGAACGACCACCCCGATCGTCGGCGCGGTCATGGCTGCATCTCCGCACGGGCTGCCGGAGCGAACGCTTCGAACCGTCGGTTGGCCTGCTCGAACAGCTCGCTGGTGATGGTCAGGTACACCGCCGTGCTCGTCGGGTTGACGTGCCCGAGGAACGTGGACAGGTGGTTGAGCCGAGTTGCCGGCGCGATGCCTTGTCGGTACCAGTTCAACAGCGTGCGCACGGCGAACGAGTGGCGCAGCCCATGCACGTGCGGGCCGAACACGCCGGCCGGCACCGCCAACGCCAGCTGCGGCAGCAGGTCGTCGCGGAAGGTGTTGCGGATCGTGTTGGTGCTCACTGGGTGGCGACCGTTCCACGAAAACAAAGGCGCGGCGCCACGGCACGGCATCCCCTGACGTTCTCGCAGTCCCAGGTAGACGCGCAGTCGTGCCGACAACTTCGGGCCGAAGGGCACCAGGCGGCTCTTGCCGAACTTGGTGTCGCGGATTTGCAAGGCCTCGCGTTCCAGATCGACATCGCCGCACTGCAGGCGCGCCACCTCACCGATACGCAGGCCGAGCCCGGCCAGCAGCGCAAAGATGGTCTCGTAGGCTGGCCCGCGCATCGGCGCTCGGGCGTTGTCGGGCAACAGAGCCGCCGCGGCCAACAGGCGCCGAATGGCGTCGGTGTCGAAGAGGAACGGCTGGCGCCGCACGCCCTCGCGCCGCCGCCCAAGCTGCAGGGGAGATTCGACGAGCACCTGCTGGTCGACCATCCAGTCCAACAGCCGGCGCACCACACCGAGCAGGTGGTTGAAGCCGCGCGCATTGACTCGGCCGCGCGACGCCAGGAACTGCTCCAGGCATGCGCCCGTCACTTCACCGAGCGACAGGACCCGGTGTTCAACGAGGTACCGGTCAAGCAGCCGCAAAGTCCGGTCCTCCGAGGCGAACTTGCAGCCCATGGCGCGCTTGGCGCCGAGGTAGCGCTCGATGTCGCCGGCCAGCGGGCTGCGGAAGCCACACCATGCGGCCCTCACAGCGCCTCCTCGGCATCGCCAATGGCGAGCTGGCGCAAGCGGTGCAGCGCCACCTTGGCATAGACGAGCGTGGACTCCGCACGGCGGTGGCCGACGTAGTCACCAATCGCCTTGAAGGCAACGTCCGACTCGACCAGACGCTGCACGCAACTGTGGCGCAGCGTGTGCGACCCCGGGCGAGGAACCTTGATGCCCGCAGCGACGATGTGCTCCGCCGCCAGTCGAGAAACGCCGCAATCGGTGATGGGGCTGAACGGCGTCCTGCAGGTCAGGAAGACATGCCGACCATCGACTGCAGGGCGGCCGGCGCGCAGGTAGTCGATGATGGCTTCGCCAACGCTGGCCGACAGGGGGTAGATGGACGAGTGCCCGCCCTTGCGGGCCGGCACCTTCAGCTGTGAGTGTGCCCAGTCCAGATCGTCCAGTTCCAGGGCTGCAATCTCGCGGGCGCGCAGGCCGTAGCTGGCCAGCAGCATCAGCACGGCGTAGTCCCGCTTGCCCACGCTGGAGCGGCGGTCGACGCCATCAAGCACCCTCTGGACATCGGCCCATGGGATCGCACGCGGCAGGGATGACTGCCTGTACTTGCGTCCTCGAGGCAGTGCGCGGGTGATGTCAGCCGGGATGATGTTCTGCCGATGCAGGTAGCGCAGGAAGACGCGCAAGGCGCCGGTGCAGTCATGAAGGCTGGTGGGAATAAGCGACTTCGCGCGTTCGGCGACGTAGCGGCCCAACAGCGACGGCGAGAGGTCGGACAGATCGACAGTGCCTTGTTGGAGAAACGCTTCGAACTTGCGCAGTTCGACCGCATGGCCAGCGCAGGTGCCGGGTCGCAGTCCCCTCTCGTCGCGTAGGAACGCGAAGAAGCCAGGCACGCTTGCCACGAATGGTGTCGCGACGCGTTGCCGAACCCTCGCAAACCCCGGCACGGTGAGCTCGAGCAGTTGCTCGACTGGCACCTGGGCATTGGCGAGCACCGCGCCACGCGCCGCCTTACTGCGACAGCTCGGACCCTTGGCGCGCATCCACTCGTCGATGAACGGCTGCACGTGCGCCGGCAACTGCTCACACGAGGTGACGCCGCGGGGGCACACGAATTGGTTGAAGTGGCGCAGCGTGCTCACGTGCCGCAAGACTGAGGCACTCGACGCCCGTCGTGCTTCGAGCCAGCCGACATAGCGCTCGATCTGCGGACCGAGCCAGAGCGCCCGGATGCGGTCTGCAGTTACGGGCCGGTGGAAGTAGCGTTCCAGCATAAAC
>Ga0335395_10003318_pt1 | contig 9998 bp, 6 predicted proteins | sample MAT02_FD_205744 | JGI IMG/M metagenome (GOLD analysis project Ga0335395, IMG submission 205744) | Freshwater microbial communities from Lake Fryxell liftoff mats and glacier meltwater in Antarctica - MAT-02 (spades assembly) (version 2) ...
ACCTGTTTTAAAAAATAGTATTTTAAAATAATATAATATTTTTTATTCTATATACTCAGTTATCTTTGGGTAGTTACGGTAAAAGATCATAAAATTGTATTAAGAAAATTATTTTGACGTTATTAATTTTTTTATCCAGGCTATTTTCAAACATTTTTAATTTTTTAATAACAATAAATTGAATTAAAATTGGCCTGACTACTAATTCTCATGAGTAATTTTATTCATTTAAAATCACCTATAAAATTGTTGATTGTTGAGAGCATTATTTTACGATGCTAGGTATTAGGTATTTATGTGCCAGTAGATAAGTACTATTTTTTTGCTGAAAAAACCTAACATACTTTTTAAAGAAACTTTAATTAGTTTCGAAGATTTTTATAATTAATAAAATATATAACATTATTATGACAAAAAAGAAAATCTACATGGCTGGTTCCGGAGGAATGCTGGGTGAAGCATTTTACCACCAATTTAAAAGTGAGTTCGAAATTAAGTGTACAGATAAGGATGTAAATGAAGATTGGTTAAGTTTTCTAGACTTTCGTGATTTTAAGGCTTATAGAAAAGATGTGTATGATTTTAAACCCGATTATTTATTTCATCTCGGGGCTTATACCAATCTTGAATATTGCGAAGAAAATGCAGAAGATACATACGCTACAAATACCATGTCGGTTGAAAATGCAGTTTATATTGCAAATGAACTTAACATCCCAATATTATACATCAGTACAGCAGGTATATTTGACGGGGCTAAAGAATTATATGATGACTGGGATTTGCCGAACCCGCTGGGAGTATATGCCAGGTCTAAATACATGGGTGAAAGATATGTTGCAGAAAATGCCCGCCGCTTTTTAATTTGCCGGGCAGGTTGGATGATGGGTGCAGGCCCTAAAAAGGATAAAAAGTTTATTCAAAAATTAATGCAGCAATTAAAGGATGGTAAAAAAGAGTTGTTTATCGTTGATGACAAAGATGGTACACCAACTCTTACATACGATTTTGCAAAGAATGTAAAGGCTTTAATACAAAATGAATATTGGGGATTGTACAATATGGTTTGTGGCGGACAGACAAGTCGGCTGGAAGTGGCAGGAGAAATGCTTATGCAACTGGGATTAAGTGAAACTGTAAAAATAACCAGTGTAAAATCTGATTATTTTAAAGAAATCTATTTTGCCGAAAGGCCTCCATGTGAAAGACTGGTAAACCGCAAACTGGAGTTACGCAACCTGAATTTAATGCAGGATTGGAAGGTGGCTTTGAAACATTACATTGATCAATATTATCAAGGGTATCTAGATTAGTTAGATGGAAAAATTAAGAATCGCTGCTTTTGGAGGTTTCCGTTGTTTACCTCCAAAAGCTGGTGCTGCAGGCTCCGACAAATTTGCTTTTGAGCTTTATCCCAGAATTGTTGGTAAAGGGCATAGTTTGTTAGCGTATTGTAGAATTTATCCCAGTGATACAGATGTGCAGCATACTGAGTACGAAGGTGTACAAATAAAATATTTTAAAACTGTTCAAAAAGCAGGCTTTGATACACTTGTACATTCTGCTAAAGCCACATTCGATGTAATTTTTCATAACACTGCAGATGTAGTTCATCTGCATAGTGGTGCTAATAGTATTTGGGCATTGTTATTAAGAGTTGCAGGCAAGCGGGTCGTTATCAGCCAGTTTGCCATGGATTGGAAAAGGGATAAATGGCCATGGTATGGTAAACTATTTTATATGGTTTCAAATTATCTTACGGCATATTGCCCCAATGCAGTTGCTTTCGACAATGTTTTTACCAAAGAATATTTCGAAAAAAAGTTCAATAGAAAATATGATTTCATTCCTTATGGATCTGAAGTAAGAGCACTGCCGACAAATATTGATATCTTAAATAAATTAGGCATTTTACCAGGTGAATATTTTCTTTTTGTAGGACGTTTTATCCCCGATAAAGGTCTTCATTTGCTGGTAGCAGCTTTTGAAGCATTAAATACGGATAAAAAATTGGTTTTGATTGGCGGCTCTCCCAACCCAAACGAGTACGAGGCTAATATTAAAAAGACGAATGATAAGCGAATCGTTTTTCCAGGTTATGTGTATGGGGATGATACCAACATTTTAATGAAAAATGCTTATGCCTATGTACAGCCATCGTTGATAGAAGGCTTGTCTCCTGTAATTCTTACTGTAATGGGTTTAGGAGTTCCGTTAATTTGCTCTGATATTATCGAGAATAAATTTATTTGTGGCGAAAATGCCATCACTTTTATTTCAGGTGATAAAGCAGCTCTCGAAAAACAACTGCAATATGTAATTAATAATATTGCTGAAATAAAAGAGAAGGCTGCGGCAGGAGCTATAGATATAAAAGAAAGGTTTAATTGGGATACAATAACTGACCAATATATCAGTTTACTAAAAAAATAATAAAAGAAGATATGCTAAAAATTGCTTTAATAGGGGCTGGAAAAATGGGAATTTCCCATTTATCTATATTAGGTGGATATGCAGATGCAGATATTGTTGGTGTTTGTGATACCTCAAAAATGGTAACTGATTTTTTATCTAAACAAGGAAAATTCAATTGTTTTGCGGACTATAATAAAATGATTGCAGAAACCAAACCGGATGCAGTTGTTGTAGCAGTTCCAACTAAATTTCATTACAGTATCATAAAGGACCTGTTAGAAAAGAATATCCATGTTTTTGCCGAAAAGCCATTCTGCCTTAACTACGACCAAAGTGAAGAATTGGTTGCGTTAGCAGCTAAAAACAAGTTGGTTAACCAGGTAGGTTATCATAATAAATTCATTGGTACATTTAAAGAAGTTAAGCGCATAGCGGAAAGCGGAGCGCTGGGTGATATTTACCATTTTATTGGAGAATCTTATGGGCCGGTTGTATTGAAAAAGAAAGCGGAAACCTGGCGATCGGATCCTGCTGAAGGTGGCGGATGTTTATTGGATTATGCATCGCATGTAATTGATCTCTTAAATGGAATTTTGTCTCCTGTAAAGTCTGCAAAAGGTACTTTACTCAAATCCATTTATTCAGGAAAAGTAGAAGATGCTGTGTACTCTTTACTCGAAATGCAATCAGGACAAACCGGTTTACTTTCTGTAAACTGGAGTGATGACACTTATCGTAAAATGTCTACTTCTGTTACTTTGGTAGGAACCCAGGGAAAATTGATATCCGATGCCAACGAATTAAAAGTCTTTTTTAAAGAAGATAATGCCCTTGCAGGATATTCAAAAGGATGGAATGTAAAATACATAACTGAATTGCAGGATAGTGTTGACTTCTATTTAAGAGGAGAAGAATATTCTGCTCAACTAGATTACTTTGTAAAAGCAGCAAAAGGAGAAGTGCCTAACAATATTAATAATTTTGCCAGTGCTGCTAATACAGATAAAGCCATTTCGATCATTAGAAATAATTCAAAATAATAAGTAATGGAAAGAATACTTTTTGGAGATAACCAGTTTTTTGCAGTTAATCATATTTCAGATAGCAAATCACGTGAACAATCTATAAAATTTAAAGACGATAGTGCAATTATGAAAGTGTTGGATGACGCTATCAATGCCGGCATAAATACATTTATGTGTACCACGCATGACAGGATTGCCAATATTTGCGATATCATAAGAGCAAATCCGGAAAAGTACAAGGACTTTAAAATTTTTCCCTGCATGCCTTATGCTCATAAATACGCCAATGCAGTGACTGAGTTAGGTATTGCAGGAACTTTAAAACAATATGTTCCAGGTAATTTTTTTGGGTCGTTGTTTAAAGGAGGGATGGCTTATTTGTCTAAAGATTATGAATCCATCATGGAATTGATGATAGACGCAGAAATGAAAATGTTTAAAGGCATTAGTACACCTGTAATATGGTTGCAAAATGTAATTACGGATTTACTATTGGGTTTAAGAGCTTATGATGTGTTAGTGGCATTTCATGTTTACATTAAAACGAAGTACAATGCAGAGGCAGGTTTCATCACTATGAATATGCCTAAACTGGTTGAAGTACTTGAAAAAGGTGGCGTAGAAAACCCAATTATATGCGCATCTATAAACAAAGCTGGCTTTAGAATGTCGGGTGGTAAAGAAATTTACGAAGAAACATTAAAGACTAAAAAATTCCGGGCTGTAGCCATGCAGGTTTTAGGCGGCGGTGCTATCAATCCAAAAGAGGCAATTGAATATGTATGCGGATTGCCAAATATTGAATCGGTTCTGTTTGGAGCATCTTCAAAATCAAATATCCAAAGCACTGCATCCTACATTCGTGAATTTGATACAAAAAAGTAAGCACACAACTGAAAAGGATTTTGGTGGCTGTAGTTAGAAAGAAAAAAGTTACTCAGATGAAAATATATTATACATTCACATTGTTAATTTTTTACTAGCCAATATATCGAAGTATGAAAAATGAAATTTTTAGCGATGATAACCGGTCTATTCTCTGCTGTCCGGTTTGTAATTCTGATATTGATTTGACAGTGTCAAAAGATTCTTTTATCTGTATCAACCAATCTTGCCAAATTGTATTCCCAATTTATAGCGATATTCCTTGTATTTTAAATGAGCAAAACAGTGTGTTTTCAAATGAAGATTTTGCAAGGGAAAAAGATACTTTTTTTAAGCTGTCAGAAAACAAACTGATGAAAACGGTAAAGAATGCTTTTCCGGTACTTAGCTTAAACGTGTCAACAAAAGTAAATTATAACAACTTTGCCCGTGAGTTATTGGCCGACAGTATCCCAGATAAAAAGAAAAAAGTGCTGGTGTTAGGTGGAAGTGTTGTCGGAAAAGGCATGAGCGAATTATTATCTAACTATTCATCAGGTATTGAGTTTGTAGAAACGGATGTATCCTACGGGCCACGAACTATGTTGGTTTGCGACGGACACAATCTTCCTTTTAAAGATGCCAGTTTTGATGGCGTTATTGTGCAGGCAGTACTAGAACATGTTGTAGATCCTTATGCTTGTGTGCATGAAATAAACAGAGTAATAAAAATGAGTGGTATTGTGTATGCAGAAACGCCTTTTATGCAGCAGGTTCATGGCAGGCAATATGATTTCACAAGATTTACACACCTAGGTCACAGAAGGCTTTTCAGACAGTTTGAGCAGGTGGACAGCGGTGCAGTTTGCGGCCCGGGCATGGCGCTTGCTTGGTCTTACAAATATTTTCTCATCAGCTTTTCTAACAATCATATCATTAGAAAAGCGCTGGATGCATTTGCCCGGTTAACAACATTTTACTTAAAATATTTTGACTATTACCTTACTAAGAAAAAAGGTGCTTTAGATGCAGCATCCGGCTATTTTTTCTTGGGTAAAAAAACGGGCAAGATATTGACAGACAAAGAATTATTAAAAGCTTATGAAGGTGCTTTTTAAATAATGTAAAAACTTTGTTTTAATTTTATAAAGTTTGTTTGAAGCCAAAAAATCAATAAATAAATGTTTAAAGTACCACTATTATTTCAAATGTTTTATTTGCACCGATCGCTTTTGTAAATATTGCCGTTCCTGCAAATTCCATTGTATCGTGAAATCCCGAAAAAACTTGGAAAGGAAGATAATTCATCTGAAGGTTTTACCACTTATGTTTCGGAATAAGGGTAAATATGGATAAGCAAATACGTATTTCGGATAGTATAATTTTTAGCAACTTAATCAGTCAGACCTCTTTCAGAGGCTTTAATCTTGAGTTAAGTCAGATGTTCAAAAATGTCTATCCACTTTCGTCCGGTTTCCTCAACCTGAAATCTTTTTGACATGTCGATTGCATTTAGAGCAATGGTCTTCCTTTTTGAATCATCAAGCATTAGTTCTTTCAGCATCGCTGCAAACTAATTATTATCAAATGGATTGGCAATCATACCGCTATAACCATGACGTATTAAATCGTATAATGCTGCAAAACTCCCCCAAAAGCACAGGTACTAACCCATATTGAATTGCTTCTATAAAAACCATTGGCAGGCCCTCGTAATTAGAGGATAAACAAAAGATGCTACTCTCTTTATAGTAAATAAAAGGATCTTGATTGCCAGTAAATATTAATTGTTTTAAGTTGAGCGAGTCTGAAATCGATTTTAATCTCGCTAATTCAATATTCTGATAGTCGTTAGCGTTGCTATTATTAGATGATAAACTTCCTCCTACTATTACAAACTGCCATTCTGGAATGTCCTTGTGAATTAAAATCCATACACTTAACAACCTGTCAATTCTTTTTTGATTTTAATCAAGTCTGCCAACGTAAATTATTTGTTTCTTTTTATCAGTTTGGTTGATAAAACAGTTTTCTGTAAATGATAAAGGGTTTAAAATAGAAATCATTTTATCGTGCCTTTCAATTTTAAGTATATTACAAATTAGTAGGATGTATCTGTGGAAAGCAATACAAAGCGGTCACCGGAATGAAGTGGTCGCTTTGTTGCTTTATACAAATTCTCGTATTGCTCAAACCCATTATGTAGTAAGAAATTTCTTTTCACCCAGCTTCGCAATGCTTTCTTTTCTTTAGAGAGATATTGTGTTGGCGTCTGCTTATTGCCCATAAAATTGCTTGAATGTACAAGGGGTATCGTGTAAAATTGAGATGATTTTGCATCTTCTACCTTTTATTGCGTAAGCAATTAAACCGACGACATTATCAGCAACATTTCCTTGATTGATAATTATGTTGAATTTTTCTTTTTCAAGAAGATTATTTAAGTTTCGGATATTTTCTGGCGCATCAGACTATGATTTGTTTGTGGGTTATTGAGATTCAGGGAATCAAGATTGTCATTTTTTTAAAGATTAATGCCAGTTATTTCTGTTGCTTTTTCAAACTATCCGCTAAATAATATCACTGATGTCATTTAAAATATCAAGGCTAAGCGTTTTTTGATTTCGACCAAAAGCGATGCCATAAAAGGGGCTTCATTGGTGAAGCTGCCAAAGTTTAAAAAATATTAAACAAAATATATTTTCTCGCACCTGTAAAATGCTTTCCCTGCCCGATAAATCAAGCACTCGTTTGAAAAAATTAGTGACACTATCACATTCCTGCCACTAATCGGCGGACGCCCGTGAGCAGACTAAAACACCAAATCCATACTTACCAACGACTTTATTATATAAAATTAGCCTTGTTATCTTGACCCAGCGTTTTCCTTTAGTCTGGTGTCGGCCAAAAGTTGTTTCTAATCAGTTAAATTTTTTTTATTCACACCAAGAAACTTAAATCTTTAATCCGCTAAGCGAATGCGACCAATTTTAAACTAGCGGGCGACCCTAACGTATTTATCTAACTCAAAAAATTAGTATTTTAAAAAAATATAACTTTCAAGGGATAAAAAATAAATTGGCGAGACATTCTCAATGCTTTCAATATTTACTAGGTTTCTTTCTAAAATGCTACATTATTTTGCCTTTACTACTTTAAGTGTTTGCAGTGTTTTTCCCTGTACAACCTTAATAATAAACATGCCCGATGAAAATTCTTTGCCAAAAGAATATCTTCTATTGGTTGGTCCCTGGGTTTTGAAAACTATTCTTCCATCAATACTGAATACCGAAATGTCAACTTTTTCAGTAGTGCCTCCGGTCACATACAGGGCAAATTCACTGATTGTTGGATTAGGGTAGCTAATAATATTAATAGTGTCTTTTACTGCAGATAATGTATTATTTAATAAAACTCCACTTGTAATGGAAGAATTGGTGGCGCTGTTCGCAGTTCTGGCTGCAGCCTGTGTTACAGAAATTGTTGTAATTGAAGTACAAAGGTTGGCATCAGTTACTGTATAATTGTAAGTGCCTGCTCTAATGTTAGTAAAACTTCCTGTACCAATGTAAGGAGCTGTTCCGCCTGTAGCAGTCACAACAACAGTTGTTGTACCTCCTAAAACAGCTATATTATTTGCGGTAGAGGCTGCCCTTAAAGCTGTAGCCGGTTGTGCAGTGGCTGCTGTAACAATAATCTTGACTCCATTGGCATCCTGAATAAGGTAATTATACGTGTTGCTTATTTTGCTGGTAAAATCATATTCGGCTAAATGATTATTAGTGGCACTCCATACAAAAAGATTACTGTTTCTACTTTCCATTTGCCCGTTGGGGAATAAATTATTAGTAATGGGATCTCCAGTTGAAGTAGATTCAAAAAAAGCAACATTGTCTATATAGGTAATACTTGAATTTTGAAGTAGTTCAATTATAAAACTCGCATTAACGGTGGTAGAAGGAGCATTAAATATAAACTGGTGATCTTGTCTGCCAATACCAACACTCCTAGACTGTGTGGCCGTGATATTTGCCCAAGGGCTTGAGGTTTGTCGTAATGCTGCTCTCAAAGAGCCATTTGCTATCGTGCCAAAGGTGCTAAATCTAAATACATAGCTTTTTAAATTGCTAACAGCGCCAATAGTAGAATAAACAAGCGTGGATCTCCCGGCAATAGGACTTGCTACAGAAATCTTCAGAGAACCGGTTCCCGCATTTACAGCAAATGATCCAGTACCCGTGTATGGGGGAGTTCCACCTGAAGCAGTCACAGCAACAGTTGTATTGCCTCCAAAGCAATTAATGGTCGGGGTATTTGCTATAGCATTAAAAACAATGGAAGCAGCAGGTTGTGAAATGGTAATGGATGTAATCGTTGAACAGCCTTTGGCATCAGTTACTGTATAATTGTAAGTGCCAGCTTTTACATTTGTAAAGTTTCCGGCACCAGTGTAAGGTGCTGTTCCGCCTGTTGCAGTTACAACAACCGTTGTTGTACCTCCGAAAACAGTTATGTTACCAGCAGTAGAAGCTACAGTTAAAGCACCAGCCGGTTGAGCCGTGGCTGCTGAAACAATGGTTTTGGCTCCAGTGGCATCCTGAACAAGGTAATTATACGTGTTACTTATTTTGCTGGTAAAATCATATTCAGCCAAATGATTATTAGCGGCACTCCATACAAAAAGATTACTGTTTCTACTTTCCATTTGCCCGCTGGGGTATAAATTATTAGTAATGGGATCTCCTGAAGTGTTACTTTCAAAAAAAGCAATATTGTCAATATAAGTCGTACCTGAGCTTTGCAGTATTTCAATTAAAAAACTGGCATTAGGGGTGATGGGTGGTCTATTAAATATAAACTGGTGATCAGTTCTTCCTACACCAAAACTTGCTGACTGTATCGCTGTAATATTTGACCAGGGGCTGGTGGTTTGTCGTATTGCTGTTCTCAGAGAACCATTTGTAGAGGTACCCAAAGTGCTAAACCTTAATACATAGCTTTTTAAATTGCTAACCGCACCAATGGTAGAATAAACCAATGTAAACCTTCCTGCAACAGGACTTGCTACGGAAATTTTCAAAGAACCAGTTCCCGCATTTACAGCAAAAGAACCAGTACCTGTGTAAGGGGCAGTTCCACCTGAAGCTGTTATCACAACAGTAGCATTGCCGCCAAAGCAACTTATAACTGGAGCAACAGCCGTTGCAGTGAAACCCGATGGTGTAACCGGTGGGGGCGAAGGGTTTGTTATTGGCCCCTCACGTACTAAAATTTTGGAGGTGTAAGGTGCTAATGTAATGGAGCCATTATACTCAGTGCTATCTACCCCAAGGTATTTTGCACCCAAGTTAATTGTTTTAGCCGCATTGGTTGCATTATACTCAAAACGTTGTATATCAACAGAAGCTGGAGATTTGGCAGCCCTTTTTGAGGAAACTTCTTTTTTGGTATATGATTTCCATTTTTCCAATGATGTTGGTGCAACATTAAGTACATTAGGATTGGCAGTGTAGTTAAGACTATAATTAATTCCAAAGCCTGTTGCATTGGGTGTTGAATAATAATTACTGTCCAGTGTGCCAATCGATTGAACATCCTGCTGTATAGTGGTAGTACTAGGTGAATTTAAATACCAATTTTTATAATAAAATGCAATTTGATTAAACTCTTTCGGATAAATAACATTATTTTTCA
>Ga0335395_10003319_pt1 | contig 9996 bp, 9 predicted proteins | sample MAT02_FD_205744 | JGI IMG/M metagenome (GOLD analysis project Ga0335395, IMG submission 205744) | Freshwater microbial communities from Lake Fryxell liftoff mats and glacier meltwater in Antarctica - MAT-02 (spades assembly) (version 2) ...
ACTCAATTTTTGCTCCCAACTTTAAGCGTTTCCCCGGTTTAACCAAAGCCAGCCAACAGTTGTGCTGCCGTTCTTCCATCAACAATATCTCCACAGCCGGGCCGTTGGGTTTGCGCCCGTAGAGCCTCGCTGGCAGCACGCGGGTGTTGTTCAGTACCAGCAAGTCTCCCGGTTCCAGCAAATCGGGTAAATCCCGGAAAATCCGGTGTTGGTGGCTGCTGGGAGAATCTACAGCCAGTAAGCGAGAACTGTCCCTCGGCACTACGGGATTTTGGGCAATGCGCGAGGGCGGGAGTTCGTAGTCGTAGCCGTCCAAAGACCAGTCCATCTCTGTCATCGAGTGAATTCCTGTGCGATCGATCTGTCAACTAGGTAACAAATTGGGTAAAAACCCCCATCCAAAGTCGGGTGCTTTTCCCCTTGTGGTGGCGGGTAGAGTCCGCGACGATAGAGGTATAGCATCAGCTTTGCTCATAAGGCTCATAAGGATCGTTATGGAATACCTCTACTACATCGCCAATACTAGCCTTACTCTGAGAGTCGTGGATTACCTACGCACGGCTCATCATCTTCCCTTGCAATTTATCACTGTTATTCACCAAATTGACGGCTGGGTGGTAAAGGTGAAAATGAGCCAATATTTAACTCCCGAAATGCACGGGGATTTTCGGGCTTTTATGAACGAACTCGGGATTCCTTACGATCCTGAAATTCGCTTGCAAATGGCGCTTTGGAGTTTGGAAACCGGACAGTCGCCACTGAGCGTGATGCGCCGCTACCAGGTGGCAGTGGTTTGTCACGGCAGCCCTGACCGCAAAGAAATTGAAGCGTTTCGCCAGCAGTTTGTCAAGGGTCTGGGATATTGCCCGGAAACTCTGGCCTAGATTGCTACGCATATAAATTAACTGTGATGACAGAACAGGAGAGGGAGAGAAGGGGAAAGCGGGAGAAGATTTAACGCTTTTTTCAGCTCCGTTAAAGCTCAAGAGAGAAATGCGCGACAGCCGAGGCAAGTTAACAATTAAAAATTACCTAGTGGCATTGCTTTGAGATTTTACCCTCTAAATTTTAATTATATATTTTTAATTGCTAAAAGCCGAGGGAATGTATTCTTGCAGGGTGAGTCGGTAGTTTCCTGCAACGGCAGATTGAGAGCTCGCTGCTGTTAATGGTGGTAATAGTTGCTTTGGGTTTTGTTGTGAAGGTTCGCACCTGACTAGGGCGACATCAAAGCGACAAGAATTATGTGCTAAATCTGGACGAGTGCTTAAAAATATTTCGGCTGTTTGCCAAAGTTTGGCTTGTTTTGTGGTAGTAACAGCCAACATTCCACCAGCATCCCAATTTCCCGGGCGGCGAGTTTTTACCTCTACAAATGCTAATGTTGGGCATGGGTGATTGGGAAGAGCTCGGTTTTTTGGGCTTTCTTCATCTCTGCCGAGTGCGATGATGTCAATCTCTCCCCAGCGACAGTGCCACTGCCGGTGCAAAATTTCCCAGCCTTGCTGCTGCAACCACTCGGCGACTAAGTTTTCTCCCAATGTGCCGATATCGCGAGTGTTTGGGGATTGGGGGGAATTGGAGTGGGCCGTCGCTAACGGGCGATTCCCTACGGGATAGCTACGCTTGACGCGCTTTCTGGTAGAATTCAATTCTGAACTGTCACGACTGCCCATTAGCTTGAACTTGTATGATGATTTCTCGAATTCGCCAACATCGCAAAAATATTTATACTTTCTTGCTGAGTTTTGTTATTTTAGCAGTAATTGCCGCTGGGGCGATCGGCATTAATCCCGCACCTGCTTTCGCTTTGGATCACGACAAAGAAATCCTAGTCGGCGCTGATTTTACTGGGAAAGTTTTGACTGACGACAGCTTTAATAAAGCCAATCTTCGCAACAGCAATTTTACCAATGCAGATTTGCGCGGCGTCAGCTTTTTTGCAGCCAATCTGGAAGAGGCAAATTTAGAAGGCGCGAATTTCACAGGTGCGACTTTAGATTTGGCTCGCATGATGAAAGCAAATTTAACTAATGCTATCCTTGAGGGTGCTTTCGCTTACAATACCAGGCTGGAAGGAGCTATCATTGACGGTGCAGATTTTACTGAGACACTGCTGCGAGACGATATGATAGAAAAACTTTGTAAAGTGGCAAAAGGTACTAATCCTGTGACAGGGAGAGATACTCGCGAAACTCTTTTTTGCGATTATTAAAAGGCTCGTTGAATAAAGGAATAAAGTCCTTAGTACAAACAGGTTTTTAGTAAGGACTTTATTACTTATATCAGTTAAAAAGATGTAACCCCAGGCAAGCTTCCAACCTCTATCGAACGAGTCATCCCCAATCTAAAATCTAAAATCTAAAAGGGTATTAGCCCCAAGGCACAGATGTTAAATCGTAAAAATTAACTTGACGTAGCCGCTCTAATTCCTTGAGCCATTCTTGTTCAGCACAGAATAGTTGGTGATATTCTATAGCCTCTTCGCCACTGCTAGCGGCCTTGGCTTTTTCCCACATATTGAGTGCAATTCGGCGGCGCTTCATGCTAATTATTTGCTCGATACAGGCGAGGGCAGATCTAATGACTAGAGGTGCGCGATAAACGTTTCTTTCTGAGAACTCATTTAAGTGAAATAAATGCGAGATTTGATTTAGTTGATTCGGATATTCAATGAAGCTATCTTGCAATTTAAATATTAACTCTGAAGGCGCTACTTGTAAAGACATTTTGTGCAATATTTCTGCATTCACAATCTGATGCCACAAAAATCTGTGGTGAGAGAGGCTAAACTGCACGTCTCTAGCTTCTATTGCTTCTATGACATCTTGGCGGTATTCGGGACAGTGCAAATAAATCTGCAATAATTGCGCTTCTGCTTCTTCTAAAAGACTGCGGGCTACAGCATATAAGCTTGATTTTGAGCTTTTGTTTTCGCCGCTTGCACGCTGCTTTTTATATTGTTTGTTCGGCTTCAGCTTGTTTCTAATTAACAGGGGCATTGTTAAAGATTCGTCTTGACTCTGCCGCTTTGCCCAATCGCTGACTACTTGATTTAGCAAGTTTTCGGTTAGCATTTTGGTGAGTCGAGAATCTCCTTTACTGAGGATTTCGGCGCACTTTTGTAAATAATGCGTTAGTTGATTATCGTCGGTAATATTGGTTAGTAATTTAATAATTTTTTGGGTGACTTGCTGGGAAGTATCGGCTTGCTTCAAGTCTCGATCTACTAGCATTTGTTGCAGTTGCCAATCGAGCCACAAGGGAGCATTTTCGAGCAATTCTCGATACTGTTGCGGGGAGTATGTTTTGAGGTATTCGTCGGCATCTTTGCCGTCGGGAATGTTGAGCACTCGCAGTTGTACTTCTCCTTGATAGGCGAGTTTTTCTATTTCTCCAATGGCGCGCGCTGCTGCTTGATTTCCTGCTTTGTCGGCGTCGAAGTTGAGGATAATTTGTTTGGAGTCTGTGTACCGCAATAACTGCCGCACTTGGTTTAAACTCAGGGCGGTGCCGAGGGATGCTACGGCGTTGGAGATGCCTGCGGCGTGCAGTGCGATCGCATCAAAGTACCCTTCTACGACGATCGCGCGATCGGCTTTGCTAATGGCTGTTTTGGCTGTATCTAAAGCATATAAGGTTTTGCCTTTGTCGAAAAGTTCTGTTTCGGGAGAATTAAGATATTTTGGTTGTTCGTCGCCGAGAGCTCTGCCGCCGAAACCGATGACTCTGCCTTGGGTGTCGCGAATGGGAATCATGATGCGGTTGCGGAAGCGATCGTAATAACCGCTACCGCCTGATTTGCGCGGTACAATTAATCCTGCTTGTTCTACTAATTGCGCCGGATAGTTTTTTTGTTCTACTAAATAACTGTAAAGTGCTTCCCAACCTTGGGGTGCATAACCTAGTTGAAATTGTTGGATAGTTTCTTCGCCCAGGTGGCGATCGGATTTGAGATATGCTAAGGGTTCTTCTCCTTGGGTTTGCCGCAAGGCGTGTTCGTAAAAGTTGGCTGTTAGTGCTGAGATTTCATAGAGTTGTTCGCGCAGTGAAATTTGGCGCTGCAATTCTTGTCGGTGTTCTGGTTCGACTGTTTTGATTGGTACTTGATAATTTTTAGCTAGTTCTAATACTACTTCGCTGAAGGATCTTTTCTCTAATTCCATGAGGAATTTAAAGGCGTTTCCTCCTGCGCCGCAGCCGAAGCAATAGTACATTTGTTTGGCTTGATTGACGGTGAAGCTGGGAGATTTTTCGTCGTGAAATGGGCATAATCCGACGAATTCTTTGCCGCGTTTTTTCAAGATAACTCGACCGGAAATAACGTCTACTATGTCGGCTCTTTGTTTGACTTCTTCGATTGTTTCTGGGTGCAGTCGGGGGATTTGCATAGGTCTTTTTTAGGGTAATTAAAATTATGTTTATTTTGAGATGGGGAGAGGGCGGGTTTTGTACTCATCTTCTCGCTTGTATACGAGTGCTCTTAGCTGAACCCGCCCCTAGAAGATACTGTGTTTTTTTCCCCTTACCTATTTAATGAGTCTTAAACTGTGAGTAAAGCAAGATACTCGCTTTATTGTAAGATATTTACACTAACTATAAGGAGCATCGAAAATAATGCGAATTTTAATGATGGGCGGTACTCGGTTTATTGGGGTTTATCTTACTAAGATTTTAGCAGCACAAGGGCATGAGGTGGTGTTGTTTAACCGGGGCAATAAGCCTGTGCCGGTTGCGGGGGTGAAACAGATTTTGGGCGATCGCACAAATGTCGAACAATTGCAAGAACAGTTATCGGCGGTTGAGTTTGACGCGGTTTTTGACAACAACGGCCGCGAACTCAGCGATACAAAGCCTTTAGCTGAGATATTTAAAGGGCGGGTGCAGCACTTTGTTTACATGAGCTCTGCGGGGGTTTATTTGAAGTCGGATCAAATGCCTCATATTGAAGGGGACGCTACCGATCCTAAAAGCCGACATTTGGGTAAATGCGAAACGGAAAATTACTTGGCCGAGTCCGGTTTGCCTTGGACTTCGATTCGCCCGACTTACATTTATGGGCCTCAAAATTATAATGATTTGGAGGCTTGGTTTTTCGATCGCATTGCGCGCGATCGCCCGATTCCGATTCCTGGTAACGGGATGCACTTCACGCAGTTGGGGCACTGTCAGGATTTGGCGAGGGCGATGGCGGCGGTTTTGGGGAATGAAAGGGCGATCGGGCAAATTTACAACGTTTCGGGCGATCGATTTGTCACCTTTGACGGTTTAGCCCGCGCCTGCATTCAAGCCGCCGGCAAATCGCCCGATGCTATCAAAATTGTACACTACGATCCGAAACAATTTGACTTCGGCAAAAAGAAAGCTTTCCCAATGAGATTACAGCACTTTTTCGCTTCAATTAATAAAGCTGTCACCGATCTTAACTGGCAGCCGGAATTTGACTTAGTTTCGGGATTGAAAGATTCATTTCAGAATGATTATGTAGTTTCGGGAAGGGACAAAGCAGAGATAGATTTTTCAGTCGATGATCAAATTTTGAAATCGGTTCAAAGTTAAGTTAGAGTGGGAGCATCCCAATCCCAGAAAAAATCTAGAACCCCACCCTAACCCTCCCCTTACTAAGGGGAGGGAACAAGAAAGAAAGCAAACAGACTGTCACAGTAAAGTTCGCACCGCGCGCCTTACATCAAAACCAAAGATAGCTACTTAGATGTGATAGCAAAACTCAACAACGACACGTCTGTTGTAATTATTGAAATTTAAGTTCTAAATCGGCAGGCATTAGACCAGCTAGCTTTGTACAATACAGCAAAAACTGATGGAACTCAATTAATGATTGAAGAACTGCACCAGGGATTTCACCCTAAAATTGATTTTATTGAAATTCAAACTCCCCAGTTGCGGTTCGACCAATTTAAAAATTTAGAGAGGCCATGTTAGAATTTTCAAATGCGGAAGATGTGACAGCTTGGTTGGAAGCTAATTCTCCAAACGACTAGGAAATATTAGGTGAATTTCATGCTTGGAATAACACTCGGCAATCGCTACAGTATTATCCGTCACTTGGGAGGCGGCGGATTTGCTCAAACTTATTTAGCTGAAGATAAACAGCTACCAGGCAATCACCTCTGTGTCGTCAAGCAGCTTAAACCTCAAGCAACAGATCCGGAAACTCTACAGGTAGCTAGACGTTTATTCGATACCGAAGCACAAGTTTTGTACAAATTGGGAAATCACGATCGCATTCCCCGACTTTTTGCTTTTTTTGAAGAGAATAAAGAGTTTTACCTAGTTCAAGAATTTATACAAGGTCACGATTTAAGTCAAGAAATTACGCCCGCTTCTCCTGGAAATGCGGGAGTCATGCAGGAAGATCAAGTCATTTGTATATTGCAGGAACTTCTGGAAATTTTAGATTTTGTACACCAGCAAAATGTGATTCACCGCGATGTCAATCCCCGCAATATTCTCCGCAGAGATAGAGACGGAAAATTAGTTTTAATTGACTTCGGCGCAGTCAAAGAAATTACTACTCAAATCACAAATCCTCAACCCAAAAATAGTTTGAGCGTGAGCATCGGTACTCCCGGTTATATGCCCAGCGAACAAGCTCACGGCAACCCGAAACTCAGCAGCGATATCTATGCCGTCGGTGCGATCGCAATTCAGTTCCTCACTGGCATAAATCCTCACCAAATGCCAAAAAACCCCGATACAGAGGAAATTATTTGGCAGGACAAAACATCAGTCAGTCCTGAATTTGCGAAGATTTTAGATAAGATGGTAAAGTACGATTTTCGGCAACGTTATTCTAGTGCGGGCGAAACGCTGCAAGCTATTAAAGAATTGAAAAATTCTTTCAGCGGTACAGTTCCTGTATTGCCTCCGGTTGCTGCTGCGAAGGGGCTTGTAAAATCCCGAAAAAAACTGTATTTAAAAATATTGTCGATCGCCAGTTTAATTGGCATCAGTATTATAGCATCTATTTATGTTGTAAACACTTTTAATTCTGCCAATGCCACTGATTTGTACAACCGAGGCAATACCCTTTACAATTTAAGCCGATTTGAAGAAGCTCTGGCAGCTTACGAGCGAGCAATAACTCTCAGGCCTGACTACGCGGAAGTTTGGCAGGAAAAAGCTAAAACTTTATATGAATTGAAAAAATATCGGGAATCGCAGTCAGCTTATGATAAAGCCATAGAATTAAAGCCGGAATACTTGGAAGCTTGGACGGGACGCGGTTATGCTTTGGATAAGTTGCAACAGTCTCAAGAGGCGATCGCATCTTTTGATAACGCTTTGAAAATCCAGCCCGACTATGCCGCAGCGTGGGAAGGCAGAGGCGATGTTCTGTTAGATTCGCAGCGGTACGAAGAAGCGATCACCTCCTACGAAAAAGCTGTACAATTTCAGCCTAATTTGTACGGTGCTTGGTACAATCGGGGACAAGCTCACCAAAAATTAAAACAGTACGATCGAGCCGTTGAATCCTATCAAAAAGCAGTTGAAATCAAATTTGATAATTATGAAGCTTGGTACAATTTAGGCAATGTTTTCCTCGAATTAAACAAAAACAAAGAAGCTTTTGAAGCCTACGAAAAAGCCGTGCGGTTTCAGCCGAAATTTTATCAAGCCTGGTACAGTAAAGGCATCGCTTTGCTGAAAATGCGGAGGCATGAAGAAGCGGTAGAAGCTTACGAAAAAGCTGTTAAATTAAAACCTGATTATTATCAAGCGTGGTATAATTTAGGTTGGTCATATCACGAATTACGCAAGTACGAACAAGCAATTGAGTGTTACAGCAGAGCCTTAGATTTAAATCCGAAAGAATATCAAGCGTGGTACAATAGAGGCAATGCCGAGTACAATTTAAAGCGGTACGAAGATGCGCTAGTCTCTTACAATGAAGCCGTCTATGTCAAACCTGACTACTCGGAAGCCTGGTACAGCCGCGGCAATGCACTTGTGGCGGTAAAAAGATACGAAGATGCGATCGCCTCCTATGACAAAGCAATTCGCTACAAACCAGATTATCGAGCCGCAATGGAAGCAAAAAAGCTGGCCGAAAGTCAGCTAGGAACCATTCAGCCAGAACCAAAACAACAATGATTGTTAATTCAGAAAACCGGGCGAATGGAATTCGCGTCTATACAAACAAAACCCGCCTCCGCGGGTTGAAGAATTGGCCGTTAAAATCACCTTATCTTCTTCAGTCCGCGGAGGCGGACATCGTTTGTATAGACGCGGTTTCAACCGCCGTCTGCATCTCGGACATCGTTTAAATAGGCGTGGTTTTAACCACCGTCTGCATCTACTTTTACCTAACAGCAGGACTAATTACAGTGACACGGCGACTGTCTACCAACATCGGCCAAAAACCTCGATCGCTCAATGCTTTTACCGCAGCAGTAGCAGCATTTTGATCCGTTGTATAAGCGATGAATAAGAACGGACGTTGGCCGTAGGAAGCTAAGCCTACTTGCGTGCCCAATACTTGCTTGACTTGGGCGGCTAATTCGGGTTGATTGAAGTAATCTACCAACACTGCATAACCAGGGCCGAGAGGTTGTGGATTAAAGGCGAAACTGTCATTTGGGCGATCGGGGGCTGGTATGGGGGAGGTTGCTGGCTGAGGATCGTAGACTGGCAAATTTTGGGGAAGTGCCGCTGCGGGCGATCGTACTACGTAAGCTTGTAATCCGACAACTTCTTCGATGTATTTAACCCAATCGCTGGCGATTTGCGAGTCCCGAAAGCCACCAACTCGCGTCACCGTGTCATTGATGTACCGACAAACTGTGTTGTTAGTATTTCCAGGGAAAGAGCGTTTTGCTCTTTCTTGCTGTTCGGGTGTTCTGGTGATAATTAACAGTAGATATTCATCGGGCTGAGGCGGTTGGCAGCTCGATTGAGCTTTAACAGAACTCGATAAAATTGTCAATACCAAAAGGGCGATCGAAGTAGCAGGAAATAGGGGGAGAGACAAAATAAATTTGTACAATTTACCCCTATTTTTTGTTAGTTGTTTAGTCGGATTTTCTGCAAGTTTATTCATGCTGTCTGTAGGGACGCGAGGGCATCGGGAATAGTTGCTGACGGTGCTTGAAATTCACCTGTCAGTACATATTCTAATCGCAGTTTCAACCAAGTGATGAAGACAGGATCGATGGAAATAATGGCAGCGGCTGGCTGAGGGCATTTTGCTTTAACTTCTGCCATTGCCGGTGCTTCTAGGAAAGCGGGCTGTTTGACTAACCAGAAGTCTATTTGTTTTTCTTGTTCATTGTAGTTGCGTGTTCTTTCTTTAAACACTTCATCTAGAGCTTCTTCTTCTAGCAAAAAGCGTTGGCTGGCTAAAACGTAGTAGTAGGTTTGCATTTTTCTCGGTTGTTAGGGGTTGACGGTTAGCGGTTAATGCCGCCTGTATCGGCCAGTTTTGCTGGTCAGGGGCGGGTTTGCCGAGTTGCGGTCGTTGGAGAGTTCTAGACTCTTGTGCCGTTTACTTTACCTTATTTGCTGTCATCTTGGGTAGATGCAGAGCAAATCGCCTCAGAAAAATCGTTGGTGGTGAGAGTTGGGGGAGTTGTGAGAGTTGCGAGAGTTGCGGCTTGTTTGGGGATTTGGGCGATTATTTTTCGGGCTGGTGATTTTCGGGAAAATTTAGGTGACAATAGGAAATTAGAGGGAATTGCACGTTGAATAATTGCCAATTATTGAGACAATCTGGGGGCTGTTAAACCTGATTGGGAGTGGTTTGCATATGAAAATACTTCAGACAGTTTTTGATTGCCAACCCTAAAAAAAGGCTTTCATGGTGATCAAGGTACTCGCGGGAAAATCAAGGGTTTGTGACTACTACCTAAAAACCAATACGGTTTACTTAAGGTCGAACAAGTGGTACACTAGGTATGACGTACAAAAAAGTAAATCAAGTATAGTGCCGTACAAAAAATTATTATTAGAATCTCCCAAGCTCAAAAGTAGCGAGAT